>WNFU01013689.1_pt1 | contig 14486 bp, 13 predicted proteins | sample 5400121 | NCBI WGS metagenome assembly WNFU01 (sample SAMN13153360, study PRJNA577476) | soil metagenome | isolation source: 100 cm soil or saprolite under grassland replicate 1 | place: USA:California | collected 2016-06-15
TCGGCACCGTCATCACGCTGACCGGCGGAACCATGTTCCTGATGTGGCTCGGCGAGCAGATCACCTCGCGCGGCATCGGCAACGGCATCTCGCTGATCATCCTCGCAGGTATTGTGGCGGAGTTGCCGTCAGCCATCGCGGGAACGCTCGAGCTCGGACGCCAAGGCGCGCTGTCGACCGGGCTGATCCTGGTGGTGCTGGTGATGGCCGTCGCAGTGATCGCCTTCATCGTGTTCATGGAGCGCGCACAGCGCCGACTGCTGATCCAGTATCCCAAACGTCAAGTCGGCAACCGCATGTTCGAGGGCCAGTCTTCACACCTTCCGCTCAAGCTCAACACATCCGGCGTGATCCCGCCGATCTTCGCCTCCTCCCTACTGCTGTTGCCGACCACCGTCGCCAACTTCAATGCCGGTCAAGGACCGGACTGGTTCGTCACTATCACCACCCAACTCGGTCACGGACGGCCGCTGTTCCTGATCCTCTACATCGGACTCATCATCTTCTTCGCTTTCTTCTACACGGCGATCGTGTTCAACCCGACGGAAACGGCGGAGAACTTGAAGAAGCACGGCGGCTTCATTCCCGGTATCCGACCGGGCGAGCGTACGGCGGAGTACATCGATTATGTGCTCTCGCGCATCACGGTCATCGGCGCGGCCTACCTCGCGATTGTTTGTCTCTTGCCCGAAATCCTGATCTCGTACGCCGCGGTGCCGTTCTATTTCGGCGGCACCTCGCTGTTGATCGTGGTCAGCGTCACGATGGATACGGTTGCGCAAATTCAGGGCTATTTGCTGGCGCATCAATACGAAGGTCTGATCAAGCGGTCGAAGCTGCGGGGGCGGCGTAGATGAGGCTGGTGTTGCTCGGCCCGCCGGGGGCCGGCAAAGGTACTCAGGCGCAGCGGCTCGTCGCCAAGCATGGTCTGCTGCAGCTTTCAACCGGTGAGATGCTGCGCGCTGCGGTCGAGGCGGGCACCCCGATTGGGCTGCGCGCCAAGGAGATGATGGCACGCGGCGAGCTCGTGCCTGACGACGTGGTGGTGGCGATCGTCGCGGAGCGCATCGAGGAGCCCGATGCGCGCAATGGCTTCATCCTCGATGGCTTCCCGCGCACGGTGCCGCAGGCGCACGCGCTTGATCGCATGCTCAAGCAGAAGGGCCTCAAGCTCGACGCAGTCATCGAGCTCAAGGTAGACGAGGGTGTCCTGCTCAAGCGCATCAAGAAGCGCATCGCCGAGATGAAAGCGCGGGGCGAAATGCTGCGCGAGGACGATGATCCGGAGGTGCTGCACCGCCGGCTTTTGGCCTACCGCGATCAAACCGCGCCGCTCGTCACCTATTACCAGCTTCAGAGCGTGCTGCGCTCGGTGGACGGCATGGCCCCCATTGCGGAGGTGTCGAGCGCCATCGATCGGGCGCTGCGGGAGGGGGCGACCAGGAAGACGCCGGCTAGGGGGTCGGCGGGGGGCCGAAGAGCGAAGGCGGGCGCAAGCCGACCTGGTAAGGCAGCGAAAGGCAAGGCTAAACCGGTCAAATCGGGGGTGCGCAAGGGCGCTGCCCGCAAGTCCGCTCCACGCAAAATCCGCCCGGGGCGGAGGTTGACGAAACGACGATGAATCCATTAATAACGGCCATCCAAGTTGAGAGGTCGAGCGATACCGGGCCCTGCGGAACGGGGAGGGTGTCGCGTTATCGTTTGCGAACCGCCTCGGGTGACACGGCCGCCGGCCGCGTGCTCGCCGCCGGCAGAAGGAGTGATTGACTGTGGCCCGCATCGCCGGCGTCAACATACCGACCAACAAACGGGTGGTTATTGCATTGCAATATATCCATGGGATCGGGCCAAAAAAGGCCAATGAAATCATGGGGAAAGTTGGAATCCCGGAAGCCCGCCGGGTGTCGCAGCTGACTGATCAGGAAGTGCTGCAGATCCGTGAGGTCATCGACCGCGACTATATGGTTGAGGGCGATCTGCGGCGCGAAGTCGCCATGAATATCAAGCGGCTGATGGATCTCGGCTGCTACCGAGGGTTGCGACATCGCCGTGGACTACCGGTCCGCGGCCAGCGCACCCATACCAATGCCCGCACCCGTAAGGGGCCGGCCAAGCCGATTGCCGGCAAGAAGCGCGCGCCTTGAGTTGTCGTAGCCTGCGCGAGATCGGCTGCGTGATCACAGCCCCAGTCATCGGCCCGGCGATCGCAGCGCCGAGCTGAGAGAGGATCGAGAATGGGTAAAGAAGCCACCCGCGTCCGACGACGCGAACGCAAGAATATCGCTTCCGGAGTCGCGCACGTGAACGCGACGTTCAACAACACCATGATCACCATTACCGACGCCCAAGGAAACACCATCAGGAAACACCATCGCCTGGTCGTCCGCCGGCACCATGGGCTTCAAAGGCTCGAGAAAATCGACGCCCTACGCAGCGCAGGTGGCAGCCGAGGACGCCGCTAAGAAGGCCCAGGAGCACGGCATGCGCACCCTCGAAGTCGAGGTCGCGGGTCCTGGTTCCGGCCGCGAATCGGCGTTGCGGTCCCTGCAGTCGGCCGGCTTCACCATCACTTCCATCCGCGACGTGACGCCGATTCCACACAACGGCTGCCGTCCACGCAAAAGGCGCCGAGTATGACAGACGATGTGCTCATCCGGCGGACTCCCGAGGAGGCCGCCGCCGCAGAAAATTTCCCCGCAGCGGAATGGGGTGCGCGGCCCGCCGCCGCGCCGCTCAAAGGCATGGGTGCGAACGTGACGATCCAGAAGAATTGGCAGGAACTGATCCGACCGAACAAGCTTCAGGTGACGCCGGGCGGTGATCCCAAGCGCAACGCCATCGTGGTCGCCGAACCACTCGAGCGCGGCTTCGGCGTGACGCTGGGCAACGCACTGAGGCGCATATTGCTGTCGTCGCTGCAAGGCGCGGCAGTGCAGTCGGTCCACATCGACGGTGTGCTGCACGAGTTCTCCTCGATTCCGGGCGTGCGCGAGGACGTGACCGACATCGTGCTCAACATCAAGGACATCGCCATCAAGATGCAGGGCGACGGACCCAAGCGCATGGTCGTCAAGAAGCAGGGGCCGGGGGCGGTCACCGCCGGCGACATTCAGACCGTGGGCGATACCGTCGTGCTCAACCCCGACCTCGTTCTGTGTACGCTGGACGAGGGCGCCGAAATCCGCATGGAGTTCACGGTCAACACCGGCAAGGGCTATGTCCCCACCGAACGCAATCGGCCTGAGGATGCGCCGATCGGCCTGATCCCGGTCGACAGCCTCTACTCGCCGGTGCGCAAGGTCTCCTACAAGGTCGAGAATACCCGTGAAGGACAGATTCTCGACTACGACAAGTTGACGATGCACATCGAGACCAACGGCGCGGTAACTCCGGACGACGCCGTCGCTTACGCCGCGCGCATCCTGCAGGATCAGCTCAACGTATTCGTCAACTTCGAGGAGCCCCGCAAGGAGGTCGTGACCGAGGCCATTCCCGATCTCGCCTTCAATCCGGCGTTCCTCAAGAAAGTTGACGAGCTCGAGCTTTCAGTGCGCTCGGCCAACTGTCTCAAGAACGACAACATCGTCTATATCGGCGACCTCGTTCAGAAGACCGAAGCCGAGATGCTGCGCACGCCGAATTTCGGGCGCAAGTCGCTCAACGAGATCAAGGAAGTGCTGGCCCAGATGGGGCTGCATCTCGGCATGGAAGTGCCGGGTTGGCCTCCGGACAATATCGACGAACTGGCCAAGCGTTTCGAGGATCATTATTGACGGGTATCAGTGCTCAGAAGGCGGTCATCAGGGGGTCATCTGATTACTGGTCATTGAGCACTGTGCCCCGTGCGGAGCACGCGCATGCGTCACCGGATCGCCCATCGCAAGCTCAACCGCACGCATGAGCATCGCCGCGCCATGTTCGCCAACATGGCGGCAGCCCTGATCAAGCACGAACAGATCGTGACGACGTTGCCGAAGGCGAAGGACTTGCGGCCGATCGTCGAGAAACTGATCACGCTTGCCAAGCGCGGCGATCTGCATGCGCGCCGCCAGGCGATTGCGCAGATGCGAGACCTCGGCATGGTCAAGAAGCTGTTCGACGTGCTGGGTCCCCGTTACAAGGACCGCGACGGCGGCTACACCAGAGTGCTCAAGGCCGGCTTCCGCTACGGCGATTCCGCTCCCGTTGCGGTGATCGAATTCGTCGATCGCGACGTCGCGGCGAAGGGGCAGGATTCCGGCCCGTCGCAAGCGAAGGCGGAGCCGCAGCCTGAGGAGGCCGCGCCGGCGTGATCGGGGAACCGCGTGAAGGGATCCATAAGGGCAGCGCTGCGCGCTGCCCTTTTTGTTGGGGCGATGCGTCTGTTCCGTCGTGACAGGTCGTAAGCCGCCGCAGGCGACCCGTGCGGACAAAACGAGGGAGAGAAGGGAGATGAATCGTGGCGTTGTTCTTGGATTCGTCGCCCTGCTTGCAGCTCCGACGGCGGCGATGGCGCAAGCATCGCTCGAGCGCGGACGCTATCTCGTCGACACCGTCATGACCTGCCACAACTGCCACACGCCAATGGGACCGAACGGTCCACAGTTCGACAAGGCGCTGTCCGGCGGACTGCGCTTCGAGGAGCCCGCGTTCGATGTGATCGCGTCCAACATCACTCCCGATCGCAACACCGGTATCGGCGATTGGAGTAATGCCGAGATCAAGGTCGCCTTGCAGGAGGGCACGCGCCCCGCGGGCCCGCCGGTGGAGAACAAGGTGCGGGGCCCGGTCTATAAGCTGCCGACCGCGCAGCAGGTGTTTCCAGGCGCCGAGCGGCCCATGTCGGAATCCGATCTCAACGACAAAGCGAAGCGCGGCTTCTATCTCGTCACCATTGCTCACTGCATGGAATGCCATACGCCGTTCAGCCGGTCCGGTAGCGGCCTCGATTTCGAAAAGTCGCTCGGCAAGGGCGGGCGAGAGTTCCCCGGACCGTGGGGCGTTTCGACCGCGCGCAATATCACCTCGAGCAGGGCCTCGGGCATCGGCGATTGGAGCGATGCCGAGATCAAACGCGCCATCACGCAAGGCTTGCGCAAGGACGGTACCAAGCTCAAGCCGCCGATGGGGTATGGGTTTTATGCCAAGATGACCGATGGCGACGTCGATGCCATGGTCGCGTATCTGCGCACGGTGCCGCCAAAGGAGTGATCAGGCTACTTCCTCCGACGCAGATCCCTGCCGATCACGTCATAAACGTCGGCCGGCGCAAAATCATCGGTAATGACATCGCCGTTCGCAGCCTGCGACTGCGGCTTGTCCATGCGCCCTCGCAGGATCCCCGGCAACGGAAAACGGAAGCCGTGGCGATTCTGTAGCTCCGCAGCCCGCTGTTCCAGCGCCTGCGTGTCGATGGGCGCGGCGGTGGCGACCGCGATCACTTCGCCGCGTCCGGTTGGATAAAGATCGACTGCGCTAAACACCTCCCCGAGCGTCTTGACCGTCGAGGCATAAAGCTTGCTGCCGTCATGCACGTTGAAGGCCGCGGCGCCGCCGGGGGCGAGGCGTTGCTTGACCAGGGTGTAGAACTCGCGCGTCAGCAGATGAAACGGCACATAGCCGCCGCGATAGGCGTCGAGCAGGATCAAGTCGTAGAGCTCGTTGCTGCGGTTGAGGAAAACCCGGCCGTCCCCGGCACGGTAGCGCATGCGCTCGGTCTCGCGCAGGCCGAAATAACTCTTGGCGGCGCTGATCACACCAGGGTCGATCTCCACCGTGGTGATCGCAGCCTCGGGCATGAAGCGGCCAAGATAGGTCGAGATCGAGCCGCCGCCTAGGCCAAGCATCAGGACTTTGCGCGGCACCTCGGCATAGACTGTTGCGATCGTCATCACCTGTGCGTAGCGCAGCGGCAGATCGTCCGGGTCGAGAAGGTTGCTCACCGATTCGGTGTAGTCCCAGCCCTGGACCTGGAACGACATCACGAGTTGGTGCCCGCGCTTGGTGATGAAGACGTCGTTGTATTGCGTTTCGATGTGGGCCAGCCGGCCGTCGCCACGCTCGAGCATGCCGGTACGAATGCTCTCGTCGATCGGATTGTCGGCCCGGCCGGCGGTCGGTGAGATAAGCGCAATAATGACGAGCGCCGCGCCGGCGCGGCGGCGCGCCAGCGCCAGTAAGCCCAAACCCGCGATCAGTCCGAGTGCCCCGAGCGTGAGCGTGATCGCACGCGATCCGATCGTCGGAATGAGGACGAAGGTGGTCCCCAGCGTGCCGACGATCGCCCCCGCGGTGGAGATGCCGTAGACGGCGCCCGATACCCGCCCGGAGCGTTGCGCCGAGCGCAGCAGCAGGCGAATGGCAAACGGCGAATACATGCCGAGCAAGGTCACCGGGAAGAACATGAGGGCAAGGGAGGAGGCCAAGCTGCCGACGCGGATATCGTCGATCCCGGCGAGCACGGACTCGAGAACGACTTGGGCGAAGCTCGGCAGCGCGAGGAGATAGAGCGATCCGACGATGACCGTGAGTGCAAGGACGGTCGGCGAGGCGGTACGGTCGGCCAGGGCGCCGCCGAGAAAATAGCCCGCCATGAGCGCGATCAGCACGGTCGAGATCAGCGCTGCCCAGGTATAGATGCCGCTGCCGAAATAGGGGTTGAGATAGCGCGAGCCCAACATCTCGAAGCTCATGACGATCGCGCCGGTGACGAAGGCGACGATGTAGATGGCTGCCGCGGCGGCCTGCGAGGGGCCGGCAATCGATTCGGGAGGGGAATGCGGCACGTGGTCCTCGGACGACGACAAGCGGCCAGTTTAGGCGTCATGCTGGGACCTGTTCCATAGACGCGGGCGTATCTCAGCGTGCCCTTCATTTGCCGCGACCCTCGCCTTATATCTGGCCTCGCCCGAATCCGGATTTTGCCCATGCCCTGGGGATTGAGCGTCTCTTTGCCTTTGCGGCGAGTTGCGGCGGCCGTGCTCGTTGCCGCCGCGCCACTTGCGGCCGCCGCCCAAGAGCGCAGCCCGGTGCGCCGCGTTCCCTCGTCGCCGGACGAGCTGCGGCTCTCCTACGCGCCCGTTGTGCAGCGCGCTGCGCCGGCCGTCGTCAACGTCTATGCCGCCAAGATGGTCGCGGTCCGCAATCCGCTCTTTGACGACCCGATCTTCCGCCGCTTCTTCGGAGTGCCTGGCGGCCCGGGCGGGCCGGGGGATCCGGTCCAGCGCTCGCTCGGCTCGGGGGTTCTCGTCGATCCCACGGGCCTGGTGGTCACCAACAATCACGTGATCGAGGGTGCGGACCAGGTGCGGGTATCGCTGGCGGACAAGCGCGAATTCGAGGCCGAGATGGTGCTCAAGGATTCGCGCTCGGACCTCGCCGTGCTACGGATCAAAGCGCAGGACGAACGCTTTCCGGCGCTCGAATTGGCCGATTCGGACGCGCTCGAGGTGGGCGACGTGGTGCTCGCCATCGGTAATCCGTTCGCCGTCGGCCAGACCGTAACCCATGGCATCGTCTCGGCGGTGGCGCGCACCCAGGTCGGCATCACCGATTATCAGTTTTTCATCCAGACCGACGCGGCCATCAATCCCGGCAACTCAGGTGGCGCGCTGGTCGACCTCGCCGGGCGCCTCGTCGGCATCAATACCGCGATCTTCTCCCGCTCGGGCGGCTCGCAGGGCATCGGTTTCGCCATTCCGGCGAACATGGTGAAGGTCGTGGTCGCCTCGGCAAAGAGCGGCGGCTCCACGGTCAGGCGTCCGTGGCTTGGCGCGAGACTGCAGGGGGTAACGCCCGAAATTGCCGAAGGTCTGGGACTCAAGCGTCCAACCGGCGCGCTGATCGCCAGCGTGGCGCCAGCGAGTCCCGCCGCGCGCGCGGGCCTCAAGACCGGCGATCTCATCACTGCCATCGATGGACTGCAGGTCGAGGACGCCAATGCCTTCGAGTATCGCTTTGCCACCAAGCCGATCGGCGGCACCGCGCGGCTCGGCATCGTGCGTGCCGGCAAGGAGCTGGCGCTCAACGTGCCGCTTGAAGCCGTACCCGATACCCCGCAGGAGGAGCTCGTCATCGCCTCGCCCTCACCATTTCAGGGGGCCAAGGTATCGAACCTCTCGCCCGCGCTTGCGGAGCGCTTGCGGCTCGATCCCTCTTCCGACGGCGTGGTGATCATCGACATCGCCAACGGATCGCCGGCCCAGAGCCTGGGCTTTCAGCCCGGCGACCTCGTACTTTCGGTCAACAATGCGAAAATCGCGAAGACGCGCGACCTCGAACGCGTCGCCGGCCAGCAGACCCGACGCTGGAGCATCACCATCGTGCGGGCGGGCCAGCGGCTCTCCGTGGAGCTGCGTGGATGACACCTCGCGCCAAACGCGCAGGCGCGCCCCTGTTCGCGGCCGCGGGTCTTGAGCGCGATGCGCCACGCCCGCTTGCCGACAAGCTGCGGCCGACGCGGCTCGGCGAGGTGGTGGGCCAGGATCAGCTGCTCGGATCGGACGGGGCGCTCACGCGCCTGCTCAACACGCGAACGCTGGGCTCGCTCATCTTTTGGGGTCCGCCCGGCACCGGTAAAACCACCGTCGCGAGGCTCTTGGCGCAAGCGACCGATCTGCATTTCGAGCAGATCTCCGCGATCTTCTCCGGCGTCGGCGACCTCAAGAAGGTGTTCGAGGCGGCCCGGGCGCGGCGCGAGAGCGGGCAGGGCACGCTTCTCTTCGTCGACGAGATCCATCGCTTCAATCGCGCGCAGCAGGACTCGTTCCTGCCGGTCATGGAAGACGGCACCATCGTTCTCGTCGGCGCCACCACCGAGAACCCGTCCTTCGAGTTGATCGCGCCGCTCCTCTCTCGCGCGCGCGTCATGGTTTTCAAGCGGCTCGACGCCGATGCGCTCGAGAAGCTGCTTGCCCGCGCCGAGTCAATCGAAGGCAAGACGCTTCCCCTGGACGCCGAGGCGCGGCAATCCCTCATCCGTATGGCGGACGGGGACGGCCGCGCGGCGCTGACCCTTGCCGAGGAGGTATGGCGGGCGGCGCGCGAGGGCGAGACGTTCGGCGCGGCGCAATTGCAGGAGGTGGTGCAGCAGCGCGCGCCGATCTACGACAAGCAGCAGGACAGCCACTACAATCTGATCAGCGCCTTGCACAAATCGGTGCGGGGTTCCGACCCGGATGCGGCGCTTTACTATCTTTGCCGCATGCTGGATGCGGGCGAGGATCCGCTTTACATCGCGCGGCGTGTGGTGCGCATGGCGGTGGAGGATATCGGGCTCGCCGATCCGCAGGCGCTCATGGTCGCCAATGCCGCGAAGGACGCCTATGATTTTCTCGGGTCCCCGGAAGGCGAATTGGCGATTGCCGAGGCCGTGATCTACGTCGCCACCGCACCGAAGTCGAATGCGGCCTATACCGCTTATGGCGCGGCCATGCGTACCGCCAAGGAGGCGGGCTCGCTCCTCCCGCCGAAGCACATCCTCAACGCGCCGACCAAACTGATGCGGGCAGAGGGCTATGGCGGCGGCTACGATTACGACCACGACGCCCCCGAAGCCTTTTCCGGCCAGGATTACTTCCCCGAACAGCTCGGACGGCAGAAATTCTATGATCCGCCCGAGCGCGGCTTCGAGCGCGAGATCAGGAAACGGCTAGAATATTGGGCGAAGCTGCGAAAGGAGAGATAATGCGACGAGCTCGTGCGGGCTAGAACAGGTGAACCTGAAGGTCGCCAGAATTCAAATTGTCGACAATGCGGTCGTCGATTCTCTTAAGTTGCGGAAACTTCTGTTTGAGTTTGGTCCGAAGCGTTGTCACAAGGCCGGAGCTGGCAGTGGTGAAGACAAGCTGGGCTGATCCTGAGGAAGGCGGCGAAGCAAGTTCCGCAAAATCAGTATAGGCCATCGAAGATTTGTATCCTGAGTTCAGGAGAAAGTCTCGAACCTCTCCCGCTAATTCTCCGACTCCCTTGGCATAGTAGACCCTGATGTCGTATTTTTTATTGTCCTTGTACTCGGGACTAATTTCCTTCTGAACTTCGACGCCCGCATTGAGTTTGGTGATTATCGCATCCACCTTCTTGCTCAGTGCGCTGATATCGCTGCCAAGGTCTGCTCCCTGTCCCGCCACGGCATTTTTCATTTGACCGGAAATTTCGCCGAGTTGTCCCTTGTAACTGAAGGTTTGCAGAGTTGGCAGCGCGCAGAGAGCGACAGCAACGACGAACGCGTAGCCGATGTAGTTGTTGACTGTGGGATCGGTGAAAACTTTATAGCAAACCGCAACGACAATCAGGGCGCCGAGCACGATCGGCAACCATGTTGCGAGATCGCCCATGCCGTGACCTCAGGTTACAATTGGATGATGACACAACCAAAATTTAATGTCACGACCTCGGGTCGAGATGCAGCGCCCATGAGCACTCTTGCCAAGCACGTGCACGGTCAGCCGGACGGCGAAAGCGCGTCGGCTTCGACCGGCGTACAAACCGCGAAGGTGAGTGCGGACGAAGCCGGCATGCGCGTCGACCGTTTCGTGGAGGCGCGCTTTCCCGGACTCGCGTTTTCTCACATCCAACGAATCATCCGAAAGGGCGAGCTGCGCGTGAACGGCAAGCGCGCGCAGCCGCGCCAGCGCCTCGAGGCCGGGCAGGCGGTGCGCATCCCGCCGCTGCGATTGGAGCCGCGGCCGCCGGCGCGTGACGCGAAGACGGGCAACGAGACGCGCGATTTCCTCAAATCCATCACGCTCTACGAAGATGCCGACGTGCTGGTGCTCAACAAGCCCATGGGGCTTGCGGTGCAGGGGGGCTCGGGCACCACGCGCCATGTCGATGGAATGCTCGAAGCGCTGCGCGATGCCCACGGCCAGCGCCCGCGCCTGGTGCACCGCCTCGACAAGGATACCGCGGGGTGCCTGCTCGTCGCCAAGACGCGGTTTGCCGCTGCGGCGCTGGCCAAGACCTTCCGCTCGCGCTCGGCGCGAAAAATCTACTGGGCGCTCGTCGCCGGCGTGCCCAAGCCGCGCCAGGGACGCATCTCGACCTTCCTCGTCAAGCAGACGCGGGCAGACGATTCGTTCATGCGCGTTGCCCGCCATGGCGAGGAGGGCGCAAGCCATGCGGTGACCTATTACGCCATGATCGACACCGCCGCGCGTCAGCTAGCCTGGCTCTCGCTTAAGCCGGTGACCGGCCGCACCCATCAATTGCGCGCGCACTTGGCGCATATCGGTCATCCCATCGTGGGCGACCCCAAATATTTCTCCAAGGAGAACTGGCAGCTGCCCGGCGGCATGCAAAACCGCCTGCATCTGTTGGCGCGCCGCCTCGTGGTGCCGCACCCGCGCGATGGAACGGTCGACGTCACCGCGCCGCTGCCGCCGCACATGCAGCAGTCGTGGAATCTCATCGGTCTCGACGTCAGGCGCTACGACCCGATCGTCGAGGCGCCGGAAGAATAGACAATCGGCTCGGTGTGGCGTGGCAGTCACAATTCGGCGGTCCACATCGGCGCAGACGGCCCTAGCGCCCGTGGCACCTCGGCGGGCCGCCTGCCACTCCACACGTTCTGGTTTGTATTTTCATTGTAAAGAACAGTCGCGAAACAACGCCGATCGTTTTTTGCAACCGACGGTTTGCATGGCGATGCTCGCATGCGCCGATCCGCTGGTGGATGTCATCGGTCCGACGCGCTTTCGAGCTTGGCCCAGCGGTGAGTCGGATTTCTGCTTTCGCTGTCATGAAACGGCATGGCTTATCCCTTTCTGATCTCGCAGGAAAATACGCCGGCCGCGGCTTGCGTCCGTGCAGCAAAAAGCCCGGTGCGGTCTTCGCCCGGGCGGCTCGCATAGTTTCGATGAATGCTCTTTTCTGGAAGATTCTCGTTACACGAGTCAAGAGGTTTGTAGGGCGATTTGATTAGCCGCAAAAACATTCGCTCGTTCCGGGGGTTGCCGCCCGTCACGACAGCCAAAGCGCTCGCTCTCACCCTTTCTGAACAAACTAAATCTCGCTCGCCGATCAGTCTTTGACGCGACCTACAGCGCAGCGGGCCGCGCCGCACCGCGCGATCCCTTGAATCACCTTATCGGTGCCGGCGACCGTTCGTTAGTAGCGTGCGCCGTAGTAGCCGTAATAAGTCCGGTCTCCGTAGCCGTAGTACGGCGGATAGCTATAGCTGTAGTACGCCGGATAACCGTAGCCGTAATAGGGACCATACCCGTAGCTGTAATACGGATACGCATAATAGGGCCGTGCAAACGCGCTTCCGATGAGCGCGCCTACGGCAAAGCCGCCGAGCGCTGGTCCCCACCAGCCCCTCCAGCGCGCATCCGCCGTGGTGGGCGTGGCAACTCCAGCGACGACGATAGTCGCCGCTGCGAGCGCGGTAAGAAATTTCCTCATGGGGTTCACCTCGATCTCAGGACTGCGGTCTTAAAACGCGAGCTTTCTCGAAATGTTCCACAGTGTCTGCTCTTGGTCGGCTGGTCGAAGTTAAGCGGCCGGGCTTGTCCCGGCCATCCACGTCTTGTTCCGTCAGGAAAACCAGACGTGGATGCCCGGCATAAAGCCGGGCATGACGAGTCGCTAACTGAGACGATTGGTATTACCGCAAGCTCGCGTTGATTTTCTCGAGCATTGCCGAGCCCGGGCACAGCTCGGCCTCCGCGAGAGAATTGAGCGGCGCCCCGACGGTGTTGAAATTGCGGTGCAGGTCTTCCGGCTCGGGATCGACGTAGAGCAGGCCGGTGACGATCTGGCCGATGGCGGCGTGCCGCTGCAGGAAGTTCATGGCGCCGAGCCGGTCGTGCGGGTCGTAATCGGCGGCGACCTTCTTGAGCACGAGTTTCGAGCCGTCGTGCTGCTCGACGACCTCGACCGCGCCCGGTTCGTAGGCGACCGTGATCGGCGCGCGGCCGGTGATGAAGTCGAGCCGGTTCACCGCCTCGTTGTTGCTCGATCGCGGCCTTGACCAGCGGCACCATCTGCTCCTTGTCGCCGGAGAACGAGCGGGCGACGAAGGTGGCGCCGAGCAGCAGCGCCAGCGCGACGAGGTCGATGGAATTGTCGGTGTTGGTTACGCCGCGCTTGGATTTCGATCCGCGGTCCGCGGTGGCTGAGAACTGCCCTTTGGTGAGGCCGTACACGCCGTTGTTTTCGACGATATAGACCATGTTCACGCCGCGGCGCAGCGCGTGCGCGAACTGACCCAGTCCGATCGAGGCCGAATCGCCGTCGCCGGACACGCCGAGATAAATGAGGTCGCGATTGGCCAGGTTCGCGCCGGTGAGCACGGAAGGCATGCGCCCGTGCACGGAATTGAAGCCGTGCGAGCTGCCGAGAAAATAGGTCGGGGTCTTCGAGGAGCAGCCGATGCCGGAGAGCTTGGCCACCCGATGCGGCTCGATGTCGAGCTCGAAACAAGCCTCGATGATCGCCCCGGAGATGGAGTCGTGACCGCAGCCCGCGCACAGCGTGGATACCGAACCCTCATAGTCGCGGTGGGTGTAGCCGAGCGCGTTCTTCGGCAGCGCCGGATGATGAAATTTGGGTTTGGTGATGTAGGTCATGGTCCTAGGCCCATTGACGCAATCATGACACCACCTTGCGCAAGGGGGTGACCTTGAGCGCGTCTAGATGATCGCCGATCGCGCGCGAGATGAAGCGCGCCGTGATCGGCGTGCCATCGTAATGCAGGATCGGCACCAAGCGGACGGGATCGATGCTGCATTCGTTGACGATGAGCGAGCGCAGTTGCGCATCGCGGTTCTGCTCGACGACGAACAAGAAGTCATGGTCGGCGACGAAGCTGGTGACGCTCGAGTGGAACGGGAAGGCGCGCACGCGCAGCCGGTTCAGCGAATGGCCGCGCGCCTCGATCATATGGATCGCCTCGTCCATCGCTGGCGACGTCGAGCCGTAGTAAATCACGCCGTATTTCGTGGGCTTGGCGGCATTCGCCTGCAGCGGGTGCGGAACGAGGTCCTTGGCGGTTTCGAATTTGCGCAGCAGCCGCTGCATGTTGTCGGCATAGGGCGCGCCCTCCTCGGTGTAGCGCGCATAGCGGTCGCGCGACGTGCCGCGGGTGAAGAACGAGCCCTTGGTCGGATGCGTGCCCGGATAGGTGCGGTACGGAATGCCGTCGCCGTCGACATCGAGATAGCGGCCGAAATCCTTGCCGGCATCGAGATCGGTCGCGGTCATCACCTTGCCGCGATCGTACTTGCGGCTGTCGTCCCAGGTCAGCGGCCGGCACAGGCGGTGGTTCATGCCGATGTCAAGATCGAGCATGACGAAGATCGGCGTCTGCAGGCGGTCGGCGAGATCGAAAGCGTCGGACGCGAAGTCGAAGGCCTCGGCGGGGTCCTCTGGGAACAGCAGCACGTGCTTGGTGTCCCCGTGCGAGGCGTAGGCGCACGAGATCACGTCGCATTGCTGGGTACGCGTCGGCATGCCGGTCGATGGCCCGGCGCGTTGCACGTCGAATATCACCGCGGGAATTTCGGCGA
>WNFU01020465.1_pt1 | contig 14485 bp, 14 predicted proteins | sample 5400121 | NCBI WGS metagenome assembly WNFU01 (sample SAMN13153360, study PRJNA577476) | soil metagenome | isolation source: 100 cm soil or saprolite under grassland replicate 1 | place: USA:California | collected 2016-06-15
CGGCATCGAGGAGTTGGCCGTGGTCGGCCACGATCTCGGTGGAGCGGTTGCGCAGCTCCTGCTCCTGGACCCGGGGCCTGCTGTACGCGCGCTGGTGCTGGTTGACTCGGTGTGCTTCGACGCGTGGCCCATCGAGGGCCTGAAGATGCTCCAGACGGCCACTCCTCAGCAGGAGACCGCCGAGTTCGTGGAGTCGGTCATCCGACTCACCTTCGACCTTGGGATCTCTCACCGGGGGCGGATCGACGAGCCGAACCTGCGTGCGTACCTCGAGCCATGGCTGGAGGACCCCCGCGCCTTCTTCCGAGCGGCCCGGGGCATCACGGGTCGCGGGCTCGCCGAACGGGAGCGGGAACTCGGCGCCACGGACATTCCCACGTTCGTGATATGGGGCGAGGACGATCCATTCCTCGACGTCGAGCTGGGCGAGCGCCTGGGGGAGACGATGCCCGGAAGCACGGTGGCCCTTCTGCCGGGCTGCTCGCACTTCGTGAACGAGGACGCCCCGCAGGTAGTTGGGCCGCTGCTCTACGAATATCTGCGATCACGTTACCTGGGCGACCGTCACGCGCATGCGGGATTCGAAAGATAGACCGGTGGAACCGACCAGCACGCTCATCACGATCCAGGGGATCCGGGCCATGGGCCGGCACGGAGCCAATCCCGGCGAGCAACTTGAACTACAGGTGTTCGCGGTGGACGTGGACCTGTGGGTGGAGGTGACTGCGGACTCACTCGAGGGCACGTTGGACTATCGTGAGGTCGTCGACCGGGTGCGGCAGACCGTTGCCGGAACCTCGTTCGTGCTCCTCGAGGCGCTGGCCGAGGCGGTGGCGACGGACCTGATGGACTTCCCGCAGGCCCTTCGCACGACGACGGTCGTGCACAAGCCGGGGGCGGCGGAGTCACTGGGGGTCGACGACGTATCGGCCGAGGTCACGCTGGAGGTATGAGAGGGCCCACGGACCCGAGGGAGCCCGCCGAGATCCATCTGGGCCCAGTCCGTGCTTTCGTCGGCCTCGGGTCCAACCTGGGCGACCGGTTGGCCAATCTGCAGGAGGCGGTCGACCGGTTGGAGAAGACCCCTGGGGTGAGCGTCGTGAAGACCTCGCGCGTGTACGAGACCGATCCGGTCGGTCCCCCCCAGCCGGACTACCTGAACGCCGTGGCAGCGGTGGAAACACGGCTTTCGGCCAGAGGTCTTCTGGAGGGCTGCCTGGCCGTTGAACGAGCGATGGGCAGGGAACGCCGAGAGCGCTGGGGTCCCCGGACGATCGACCTGGACGTGCTGGGGTACGGCCGGGAGCAGATCGACGAGCCGGGCCTGCAGGTCCCCCACCCGAGGATGCACGAGCGTGCCTTCGTTCTGGTCCCTCTGCTCGAGCTCGAGGCCGACCCCGTCCTGCCCGGCGGCCGTTGCCTGGCGGACCTTCGTCTGGGGCCCGGGATGCTGTGGGGCGTGCGCCCGTTCGCCTCCGCGCTGCACATTCGATGAGGGTTGTAGACTCCACGCTCGTCCGGTAGCCGCAGGTCGAAGGACCCGGAACGATCGACACAGGGACTTCACGCGATACCCGCTCGACCACCGTGGCCGTGATCGGGGCGGGCAGGGTCGCCACGGCGCTGGCCGTCAGATGGGCCCAGGCCGGCTATGACGTCGTCGCCGCCAGCGGGCGTGGCGCGAGCCGGGAGAGGGCCCGGCGGTTTCTTTCCACGGCCCGGTTCTACCCCTACGAGCAGGCACACGAGGGAGCGCGGCTTGCGCAGCTCGTCGTCCTCGGCGTTCCCGACGACCTCATCGCGGACGTTTGCGGGCAACTCGCGGGACGGGAAGCCTTCCGGTCGGGGGGGCACGTCGTGCATCTTTCTGGATCGGTCGGCCTGGATGCGCTCTCTGCTGCGGCGAAACTGGGAGCGCAGATCCTGTCGCTGCATCCCCTGCAGTCCTTCCCCGACGTCGAGGAGGGTATAGCGCGCCTTCCGGGGAGCTCCATCGCCGTCACTGCTCGGAACGATCCCGGGTTTGCCTATGGGGAGAGCCTGGCCCGAGCTGCGGGGGGCACTCCGTTTCGCCTCGCCGAAGAGGTCAAGCCCCTGTACCACGCGGCGGCCGTGTTCTGCTCCAACTACCTCGTCGCGGTCGAGGGCATGGCCGAGCACCTGTTTCGCCTGGCGGGGCTGGAGGACCCGCTCCCTTCGTTCCAGCCGCTCGCCCGCGCGGCCTTTGAATCGACCTTCACCACAGGGCCCGGGGCGGCCCTCACCGGACCGGCCGCCCGGGGCGATGCGGGGACGATCGCGCGGAGCCTGATGGCTCTGGCCGAGCAAGCCCCCGAGGCCGTTCCCGCCTACGTGGCCCTGGCCCGTGTGGCCGCGAGCCTGGCCGTTCGGAGCGGACGGCTCAGCCCGGAGGGGCAGGCGCGGGTCGAAGAGGTGATCCGGAAATGGACGTGATCGAGTCCACCGAGGGATTCCGCCGTGCCTGCGAAAAAGCCCGGAGCCTCGGGGCTGTCGTCGGCTTCGTCCCGACCATGGGAGCGCTGCATCGGGGCCACGCCCGGCTGCTCGGCCAGGCCCGCCAGGACTGCAGCTTCGTCGCCACGTCGATCTTCGTGAATCCTCTGCAGTTCAACTCGCCCAAGGACCTCGCCGCATACCCGCGAACGCTGGAGCGGGACCTCGCCCAAGCCGCCTCGCTCGGGGTCGATGTGGCGTTCGTCCCAACGGAGAAGGAGATGTACCCGGGAGGGCGGCCAGAGGTATCCATCGATCCGGGGCCGCTCGGGGAGCGGCTGGAGGGAGCGTCCAGGCCCGGCCATTTTCGTGGCGTCCTGACCGTGGTCGCCAAGCTGTTCAACCTGGTGGGGCCTACTCGGGCGTACTTCGGGGAGAAGGACGCGCAGCAGCTCACCCTCGTCCGAAGGATGGTGGCCTCGCTCGACGTTCCCGTCACCCTTGTCTCCTGCCCGACGGTGAGAGACCCCGATGGGCTGACGATCTCATCCAGGAACACCCTTCTTTCGCCCGAGCAGCGCCGCGCCGCGCCCGTGCTGTTCGAGGCGCTCTCGGACGCGGCCACCCGAGCGAGGGCGGGCGAGAGGAACGCGGACGTGCTTCGGGCCGAGATCGCCAGGGAGATCGGCGGCGAGAGGCTGGCCAGGATCGACTACGTCGCCGTTGTAGACGACATCACGTGGGAAGACATCGTCAGGATCGAGGGACCCGCCCGAGCCGTGGTCGCGGCGTTCTTCGGGGGCGTTCGCCTGATCGACAATCTCGCGCTGCCAGTCGGGGCGAGCGTGCACAATAGCGGCGACCGATAGGGAGGCCGGACGTGCTGCTGGCGATCGACGTGGGCAACACTCAGACCGTGCTGGGGGTCTTCGAAGGAGACGACCTCATGTGGCACTGGCGGATCGCCACACAGCGCGAGCGGACGGCCGACGAGCTGGCGCTCCTGTTCGGTGGCCCTGTCATTCACGCGCCAGATCACGGGGGTGGTCCTGGCAAGCGTGGTCCCGGATCAGACTCTGGCCCTCCGGGAGATGGTGAGGAACTACTTCCACTTCCAGCCCGTGGTGGTGGAGCCGGGGATCAAGACCGGCATCTCGATCCAGACGGACAACCCCAAGGAGGTGGGGGCGGACCGCATCGTGAACGCTCTGGCCGCCTTCGCGAAGTACGGCGGTCCATGTGTGGTCATCGACTTCGGGACCGCCATTACCTACGACGCCGTGTCCGAGCGCGGGGAATACCTCGGAGGAGCGATCGCCCCAGGGGTACAGGTCTCGGCGGCCGGGCTGTCGCGCGTGGCCGATCGCCTGCCCCGGGTCGAGGTCGTCGCTCCTCGTTCGGTCATCGGCAAGAACACTGTGGAGGCGCTCCAGTCCGGGTTGCTGCTCGGGACGGCATCTGAGGTGGACGGGATGGTCGAACGGATGCAGAAGGAGCTGGGCGGACACGCTACGGTGGTGGCCACGGGCGGCCTGGCGGACGTGATCGTGGCGCTCTGCCAGACCGTCGACCATCACGAGCCATGGCTCACGCTGGAAGGGCTGCGCCTGATCTTCGAGAGGAACACTGCTCGGGATGAGTGACGATCCGAGTGACCCCTCCGGGCCTGAACCGTCCGACGAAGAGCCTCGGGGGCGCCTCCAGGAAGTCCTCCTGGCGCGCCGGGAAGCATTGGCGCGGCTCCGGGAGCGGGGGATCGAGCCCTTCGCCTTGCGATTCGACAAGAACGCGGATGCGAAGGACCTCCACGAGCGGTATGGGGATCTGGCTCCCGGGGAGGAGACAGATGACCGCCGGGCCGTGGCCGGCCGGATCGTCCTCCTGAGGCGTCAGGGCAAGCTCTCCTTCGCCACTCTCCGCGACACGACGGGTGACGTCCAGCTCTTCCTCTCCCAGAAAGTCATGGGCCGCGATTACGAGGTGGTACGGCTGCTGGACCTCGGAGACATCGTCGGGGCCGAAGGCCCGGTGGTGAAGACGAACACGGGCGAGGTGTCCATCAAGGTCGAACGGCTCACGCTGCTGACGAAGGCCCATCGGCCCATGCCCGAGAAATGGCACGGTCTCCGCGATCCCGAGGCTCGCCACAGGCGGCGGTATCTGGACCTCGCCTCGAATCTGGACAGCCGCCGCATCGTGTGGGCGCGCTCCGAGGTCCTCAAGGCGTTCCGGAGGGTGCTCGACGAGCGCGGCTACGTGGAGGTCGAGACCCCCGCGCTCCAGGCGACGCACGGCGGAGCCATGGCCCGACCGTTCGTCACCCACCACCGCGCGCTGGACATGCCCATGTATCTGCGGATCGCCCCCGAGCTCTACCTCAAGCGCCTCCTGGTCGGTGGGATCGAGCGCGTCTACGAGATCGGTCGGAACTTCCGTAACGAGGGGCTCGACCGGGAACACAACCCCGAGTTCACGATGCTCGAGGCCTACCTGGCCTATGGGACGTACGAGGACATGATGGAACTGGCCGAGGCATTGATCCGGGAGACCGCGCGTGCCGTCCGAGGCAGCCTGCGGTTTCGGTATCAGGGCCGGGATCTGGACCTCGAATCGCCCTGGCGCCGGATCAGCCTGCTGGACGCCGTCTCCGAGGCGGTCGAGGAGACCGTGACGCTTGACCGGTCGGATCTGGCCGATGTGGCTGAGCGGGTGAACGTGGCGGTGGAGCCTGAGTGGGGGCCCGGAAAGATCTTGCTCGAGCTGTACGAGAAGCGCGCCGAGCATCTCGTGTGGGATCCAACCTTCGTCATGGACTTCCCGCGCGAGGTCTCTCCCCTGGCCCGGCCCCATCGAAGCATTCCAGGCTTGACCGAGCAGTTCGACCACATGATCGCGGGCATGGAGATCGGTCCGGCGTACTCGGAACTGACCGACCCCGAGGAGCAGCGGGCCAGGTTCTCTGACCAGCAACGCCTTCGACGGGGAGGCGACGAGGAAGCGCATCCGCTGGACGAGGACTTCCTGGAGGCTCTGGAGCATGGCATGCCTCCGGCCGGGGGGATCGGCGTGGGCGTGGACCGAGTGACCATGATCATGGCCGACGTTGCGCTAGGGGGTCCAGGGGAAGCAGCACGACGAGCGAAGCGAGGCGGCTGCGAATCCCCCTGGCTCGCGGGGAGGCCCGACGAAAGTCGGGGCGCCTCCGAGGAGAGATAAGCCAAAAGGAGGCAAAACCCGAGGCGGCTAATCCTCGGGAAGCCACCGCCCGAATAACTTGTTGGAGGTATCCGAGAGTGCGTGACGCTGTCCCAGGTCTCCGGAAGGGGGAGAAACCCGCGGTGGCGATGACCGATTCGAGGCTAGGAGTTAGGTCGTACCCCCCGGGTATAATCGCTTTCCGGGAGGCGCTCTGGGCGCGGCAAGCGTCACCAGGGCGCTTCTTTCGCCCGAGGGGAGGACGTGGTCCGCAGATCCCCGGGGGACGGCAGTGAACAGGGCTCTTGGGTGGGCCCGGAGGGACCGAGATGTTTGAGCGCTTCACGGACCGAGCGCGGCGGGTAGTCGTCCTCGCCCAGGAAGAGGCGAGGATGCTCAATCACAACTACATCGGCACCGAGCACATCCTCCTCGGGCTGATCCACGAGGGCGAAGGGGTCGCGGCGAAGGCTCTGGAATCCCTGGGAATTTCCTTGGAAGCAGTCCGGTCCCAGGTGGAAGAGATCATCGGCCAGGGACAAGCCGCACCGACCGGACACATCCCATTCACCCCTCGGGCCAAGAAAGTCCTGGAGCTGTCGCTCCGGGAGGCCCTCCAGCTCGGGCACAACTACATCGGCACCGAGCACATCCTCCTCGGGCTCATCCGGGAAGGCGAGGGCGTGGCTGCCCAGGTTCTACAGAAGCTCGGGGCGGACCTCAACCGGGTCCGTCAGCAGGTGATCCAGCTCCTTCAGGGGTACGCCGGCAAGGGCGAGGGGCAGCCCGGCGAGCAGGGCCCGCAGGGATCGATGGTCCTCGACCAGTTCGGCCGGAACCTCACCCAGCTCGCCCGGGAGGCCAAGCTGGACCCGGTGATCGGGCGGGAGAAGGAGATCGAGCGGGTCATGCAGGTCCTGTCCCGCCGGACGAAGAACAACCCCGTCCTGATCGGCGAACCCGGCGTGGGCAAGACGGCCATCGTCGAGGGGCTGGCCACCAAGATCGTCAAGGGTGACGTACCCGAGACGCTGAAGGGCAAGCAGATCTACACGCTGGACCTGGGGGCGTTGGTCGCAGGCTCCCGGTACCGCGGTGACTTCGAGGAGCGCCTGAAGAAAGTGCTCAAGGAGATCAAGACCCGCGGGGACATCGTGCTGTTCATCGACGAGCTGCACACGCTGGTCGGCGCCGGAGCGGCCGAGGGGGCCATCGATGCCGCCTCCATCCTCAAGCCCATGCTGGCCAGAGGCGAGCTTCAAACGATCGGCGCCACCACCCGCGACGAGTACCGCAAGCATTTGGAGAAGGACGCTGCCCTGGAGCGGCGGTTCCAGCCGATCTATGTCGACCAGCCGACCGTGGCCCACACCATCGACATCCTCAAAGGCCTCCGGGACCGGTACGAAGCCCACCACCGCGTTTCGTTCACCGACGAGGCCCTGGTCGCGGCGGCCAATCTCTCAGACCGCTACATCAGCGACCGGTTCCTGCCGGACAAGGCGATCGACCTCATCGACGAGGCCGGGTCGCGTATGCTCATCCGCCGAATGACCGCCCCACCTTCGGTCCGTGAGATGGACGAGAAGATCGCTGCAGTCCGGATGAAGAAGGAATCGGCCATCGACGCCCAGGATTTCGAGCGCGCGGCGCGGCTCCGCGACGACGAGCGGCATCTCCTGGAGGAGAAGGCCTCCCGTGAGCGCGAGTGGAAGTCGGGGGAGATGGACGTCCTCTCCGAGGTCGACGAGGAGGAGATCGCCGAGGTCCTGTCGGCCTGGACCGGCATCCCGGTGTTCAAGCTGACCGAGGAGGAGACGGAGAAGCTCCTGCGGATGGAGGACGAGCTGCACAAGCGCATCGTCGACCAGGAGGAGGCGCTCACCGCGGTGTCCAAGTCCATCCGGCGGACCCGGGCTGGGCTGAAGGATCCCAAGCGACCGTCGGGCTCGTTCATCTTCCTGGGACCCTCGGGCGTGGGCAAGACCGAACTGTCGAAGGCACTGGCCGAGTTCCTGTTCGGAGATGAGGATGCTCTCATCCAGCTCGACATGTCCGAGTACATGGAGAAGCACACGGTGTCCCGGCTGATCGGTTCGCCACCGGGCTACGTGGGCTACGAGGAGGGTGGCCAGCTCACCGAGGCCGTCAGACGCAAGCCGTTCTCCGTGGTGCTTTTCGACGAGATCGAGAAGGCCCACCCGGACGTGTTCAACACGCTGCTGCAGATCCTGGAGGACGGGCATCTGACGGACGCTCAGGGGCACACGGTGGACTTCAAGAACACCGTGATCATCATGACCTCGAACCTGGGGACCAGGGACATCCAGAAGGGCGCGAGCATCGGGTTCGCCGCCAAGGCCGACGAGCAGATGACGTACGACCGGATGAAGGAGAGGGTCATGGAGGAGCTGAAGCGCTCCTTCCGGCCCGAGTTCCTGAACCGGATCGACGAGGTCATCGTGTTCCACTCGCTGTCGCGCGAGGACGTCAAGGCAATCGTGGACCTCATGATGAAGCGGCTCCGCGAACAACTGAAGGCCAAGGACGTCGAGATCGAGCTGACAGACGACGCGAAGAACCATCTCGCCGAGAAAGGCTACGACCCTGCGCTGGGGGCTCGGCCGCTCCGCCGGACCATCCAGCGCCTGGTCGAGGATCCGCTGTCCGAGAAGCTCCTGTGGAAGGAGTTCAAGGCCGGAGAGACCGTCATCGTCCACGCCCGCGATGACGAGATCGTGTTCGAGCACACGCCGGTGTCGCCCGACACGCCCCCGGTCCCCGATCCATGGAGGGTCTCGCAGAGTCAGCCGAGGAGGGTTTGGGTCGACCAATCCATCGACTTGCTATAAGCGGTGCGGTGTTCCAATAGCCGATGTCGAAGACCAAGGATCGGAGGGGGGGCGCCTGCGGGGCGCCAAAACATCGCTTCCCGAACGGTCCTCTCCCCGCCAGCGACCGCAGATAGGGCTCGTCGTCGCGGGGCACACCTCCGCCACCGCCTGACCGGTCCTCTCCGGCTCGAGGAGGACCTCCAACCTGAGCTCGGCCATGGTCACCACCCTCAAGCTCATGCCCACCTCCCCCGTGCTGCTGGGGAAGGCGGGACCAGTGTGGGTGGTGTCAGGGATGTGTCCGGAACACCTGTAAGGGATGTGTCCGGAACGATCTGTCAGGCATGTTTTCGGACATCACAGCTGCTTGTGCGTTCCGGGGAGATGCGTGACACCCCGTACCGGACGCTTTAGTGACAGCTACCAATGGCGGGCGGGCACCTCCTTCCTAGAACCCTCACCATCGACCATGTTCGACTGGCTCCTGATAATCCCTTAGCACTCTCTTCATCGGCGAATCACCCGTCAGCCCAGGAGGGCGGTGCTGAGGCTCACCGTGCGGAGGGCGCCCCGACGGCCCCGGTGACTCAACGGTAGGCGACGCGCCGAAGCAGAGGCCGGCCCATGAAGACGAGGATCCAGGCGTACTCAGGTGCCTGGGGGCCGGCACCGCGACCGGAATCGATAGCAGGAAGATCAGCCGGAGGGTACAGGGCGCGAAGCGTGTAGTAGCGGTTCAGCCGCGCCTCGACGTTCCTCAGGAGTCGTCGCCGTGCGGGGTAGATCCAGAGCATCCCGAGCAGGAGGCCGGTTGCGGCCATGCTCGGCGCGTAGAAGATCACGGAGACAGAGCCGAAGTACTGGTTCAGCAATAGGGAAGTGAAGGGAAGAAATGCAACGCTCATCAAGAACAGCGGGTCGGATGACCAGCGCCGCTCCCTTGAAGCGTTCTATGAAACGGAGTTGGCGATGGTAGCCGAGCCAGTCGAAGCCAACCACGATGAAGCTGATTCCGTAGCTCGCGAATGAGGACCCGAGACCGCGCAGGGCGCGGCCGAGCGTGCCGGCCGACGTTCCCGAAGGAACCCTGATGCTCACAACTAAGAGCGTCATCGCCATCGCAAAGACCGCGTCGTTGAAATATGCGACCGACTGGACATCGCGATCGTATTCGCGCGCCCTCTCCGGGTGGCGCTCGGCTGAGGGCTCGGAGGTGGTCCGGTGAGCTCGCTTCATCAAGGCGCCTCCAGTCAGGCGAGCATCAGCCCTCGTTCATTCGCCCAATCTAACTCCTGCGACCTCGCCGAAAGCGGCTGCGAGAGGCGTCCCGCGGACTGGCTCTGGTCGGAGGAGCGGTCGCAGGCGACCGTCAGATTTCCCACGGCCAACACAGGCGGTGCGAGGGTCGTCCCGTGCGGGTCCTCCGGAACGTCCAGCATCACCCGGAGCACGACAGAGGGTGGTGCCCCCGGGGCGAACCGAACGAAAGGGGAGACGTTCGCTAGGCGCATTTGTCCAGGTAGAGGCGACCTATTCCTTGGCTTGAGTTGTGCCGAGTGCGACTCGATGCCGCGGGCTCGCTCCGTAGGGCACCTGCCGCGAACTTGACTTAGCCCACTGGTTCGATTCCCGATCGCGAAGGCGGACCGATAGGCGTACGAACCCACGTCTGCCCGGAAGGCGCTGTTGCGTTGCGCGTCGCGGCGTCGCATCAGGGACACTCGTGCGATGACATCACGCTGCCACCCTCGTCCCCGACCGGTGCCCGCCTCGGCCTTCGCCGGGTACCCCGTTCCCGCCGGAGGTCATCACCCCGGCCGTCCGCTGGTACCTGCGCTACAGCCTGTCCTACCGGGATGTGGAAGAGCTCCTCGCGGAACGCGGCATCGAGGTGGACCACGTGAGCATCTACCGGTGGTGCAGCGGTTCGCCCCGGAGTTCGCGGAGGCGGCTCGGCCTCGACAGCACGTCATCGGGGATCGCTGGCATGTCGATGAGACCTACCTGAAGGTCGGAGGGACCTGCCGCTACCTGTTCCGGGCCATCGACCAGTTCGGCCAGGTCGTCGACGTGTTCCTCTCGCGTCGTCGCAACGCCGAAGCCGCACGCCGGTTCTTCGAGCGGGCGCTCGATCGCACTCGGACCTCACCCTCGGAGGTCACCACCGGCCGGTACCGGGTCTACCCCCGGGTGCTCGACGAGCTGCTCCCGGCGGCCTTCCATGACACCGAGGTCCACGCGAACAACCGGCTCGAGACCGACCACGGACGGCTCAAGGCCCGGCTTCGACCGATGCGAGGACTGAAGCGAGACCGTACCGCCAGGGTGATCGTCGCCGGCCATGCCTTCGTCCAGAACCTCCGCAGGGGCTTCTATGATCTCGGACCGACGTACCGCCCGCTTCTCGCCTTGCCGACGCGTTCGCTGAACTGGCCCTCGTGATCTGATCGTCCCCACGGCGGGAAGGCCCCACCGCGCCTCGGTTTTACTCAACGCAACAGTGCCGCCGGATGTCCTCCACGGTGGCGTCACCTCTGGCGGGATCGGGCGCGACGATCACAACGGTCGACCCCGCCGCCGTCAGCGCCCGAGCGGTGGCCATGCCGATGCCGGACGTCCCGCCGGTGACCAGGGAGATTCTGTGCTCCATGGGGCCTGATCCCATGTTCGGGGCTGCGCCTCCTCGCCCTAGCGGGGGTTCCACGGCCCAACCCCGCCAAGGCGTTCGGGCGTGATCCTCGTGACGAACCCCGGCGGCGGATCGGGCATGTTCGGGAACACGGCGTCAGGCCCGATGTACGTGTGCGCGAGACGCTGGAGGATCTCGGCGGCACCACCCTCGGTCACCTGCGCCGTCCCGTACACCACGAGGTACTCCAGCAAGCCCCACTGGTTCTTGGTGGTCGTCGGGACCGAGAGTGCGACGCGAGGGTCGCGCCGGAGGTTCCTCAGCTTCCGCTGATCCGGGAGCGTCGCCAGGACGATCTCGTCCCCGTCGATCCCGACCCACGCGGCCGTGACCTGCGGCCCGCCATCCTCGTCGATGGTGACCACGTGCGCGACCGCCTCGCTCTCGAGGAGCTCTCGAGCCGCCTCCGGGAGAGGGATCCCTGACACCGGCGCATGCTACTCCAGTGGAACAACGTCGCGTTGTCCCCCAGGAGGCAGCGCCACTCGGGGGAGCCAGGCACAGTCAATCCGGCGAGTAGGCGACGGCCGAACAGCACAAGGTCGTCGCCCACACGATGGGTCTGAAAAGACCGGCGGTCGATTCCTCGAGCAGGATGCCGTCGCCCCCCAGCAGCTCGCGTGCGTAGCGACCGTCTCTCGCATGCGCACAGTGCAGAACGCCTGGCCAGCGATGCGTGCTCGTCCCGGGCGATTCCCGCAGCCTGGAGCTGGGACAGGCGCACGCCCAAGCTAGCCATGCGTGATGTTGAGGAATCGTGCGGGAGCAGGAGGAGGTTCGCGCTCAGCTACCTTGACGGCCTCGCTCATCTTTCGGAATGTATGCTCCGCCCTGTAAGTGGACTAGCGAGGTCCTACGCGTTAGGGCTAGTCTAATCATCGTCCTCATGACCCTAGCCCTGGGTCATCAGCTTGTTCCGGCACTTATTCAGGCAGGGGTAGCCTCCCCTCCGCAGTCCCTTGGCCCATGACCGGCCACTCGGGACTATCGTCTCGCACCATGAGTGGATTTGACCCGGCAGAACAGCTTCCGCGCCGAGGCTCCGATAGTGACGGCGAAGAGCGGTCATAGAGCGAACGCGGTCCTGGCGGCCGGGGTAGTCCGAGAGCTGCGAGCTGCGGCCGGCCGGTTCACTGACCGAGATGCGGTCGAGAAAAAGAGCCTCCTTGCGGCGTGCGGCAAGTCGATCATCGAAGACGTCCGTGTGTTGCTCGCCTATCACGATTGCCTGCTGTTCCTGTTGGCTTACCCGCAAACGCCCGAGCTCCGCGCTCTGGCCGGACAGGAGCTCGACCGTGTCGCCGGTGAGGCCCAACGTCTTGCCGAGCGAGGCGAACGCAACCGCAGGTCCCTCGAGGACTCTGGGGTGGCTTGGTCAGAAACCAGAGGGCCCCTCGCCTACCCGATCGCTCGGTGGCTGGTCGAACGATACCCTCACCATGCCGATCTCGAGTCTTTCCCCGATGACGGCCACCCCCTGCGAACGGTCCTCAACCTCTGCATGCCCAAGCTCGAAGAGTCGATCCTCAGTCGAGAGGAGAGCTCCCGAGAGTTGCTGGACGAGTTGACGCAGCACGTCGACGGGTCGCGGCTGCAGTGGCTGCTCGCTCAGCTAGCCCGATTACCCTGTTCGGAGGAGATCCGCGAGCACCTGTACGAATCCCTTCGAGCCTATGTCCTGATCCGACCTCGGGACGGCCGACTGGCTCGAACGTTTGCGCGCGGCCTCACCTGCGAGACGTTCTACCACACGGCCGCGCTAGTCCGGGCGATCGATCCGCAGGTCGTCGTCATGGAGGCTTTGCCGAGGCCGCGGAGGCTGTCGGCTCGGGACAGGACGCACCTCATCGACACAGCGCGTGCCGTACTCACGCTACTCGGGCGAGAGACAGAGGCCATCAGCTCGTGCGTCCCCAAGGGTGTTGAATACCTGGAGCTTGGGCGTGGCATCTCCCTCGCTTTGTACGCCATGCCGCCTGAACGGCGGCTGGGGATCGATACGCACCTCGGATTCATGCTGTTCAAGAACGCCATGCCGATGGCATACGGCGGGGGCTGGCCGTTCATCGGCTACTGCAGGATGGGCATCCACATCTTCGAGCCCTATCGGGGCGGGGAATCCGCCTCCGCCTTCTGTCAGGTCCTACGCGTCTTCTACCAACGCTTCGCCGCCCGGCGCTTCCGGGTCGAAGCGACGCAGTTCGGGGAGGGCGAAACCGAAGGGCTCACGTCAGGCGCGTTCTGGTTCTACTATCACCTTGGGTTCCGGCCGATCGACGAGCCCCTCGCCAAATTGGCGCAGGCCGAGATTGAGCGGTTGGCAGTGGACGGTGATCATCGAACAACCGTCGGCGTGCTGCGGCGTCTTGCGCATTCGGACATGGAACTCGTGCTGCCGGGCGGTGAGAGACCGATGGCACGCTGCGACCCGGCCGAACTAAGCCTCGCAGTCACGAGGTGGATCGGGGAGTATTTCAGCGGCGACCGAACCGCCGCGGAGCAGGTGGCGGTGGAGAGGGTGAGCGGCGCGCTTGGCGTAACCGGCTTGGAGGGCTGGCCGGAACCAGAACGCCGTTCGTTCTGGTCGTTGTGCCTTCTCTTGGCGATGGTCCCTGACGTGGACCGATGGCCGGCTGCCGACCGGCGGAAGGCGATCGCGATCATGCGGACGAAGGGGATGGCGAACGAGCGCATCTACTTCGATCTCCTACGGCGGCATCGGCGGCTCTGCGAGGCCTTGGTCGAGTTGGCATCGCGTGGGGTGAAGAAACAAGATCGCGGGCCTGAGACCGGAGGCGGCGCTCCGATCTGAGACAATGCCGCGCCGTGATCCGGTCCATCCTCTACCTCCTTCTTCTCCGCGTCCTCGGGCTGCTCCGGTCAGACGAGCGCGCTGCGGCTGAGGCGGAACTCGAGAACGCGGCGCTGCGACACCAGGTCGCCATCCTCCGGCGCCAGGTGAAGCGACCGGTCTATCGCGCATCCGACAAGGCGTTCCTCGCCGCCGCGAGCAGGTTCCTCCGGCGAGACATGTGGAACGCGTTCCTGGTCCGCCCCGAGACCCTCCTGCGCTGGCACCGTCAGCTCGTCGCCAGGAAGTGGACCAGGCCGCACCCCCCTCCTGGCCGCCCCGCCCTCGATCCCGAGGTTCGCGAGCTGATCCTCCGAATGGGGAGGGAGAACCCCATGTAAGGGACATAGGTCCTTGAGAGGGCCGTGGTCCCGGAGTTGGATGGACCAACCCGGCTGGTCCGGGGGGAGGCGTCGAACTTACCCCTGAGGGAAGCGCTCTCGCGCGCTGAGCCTCGTCCAC
>WNFU01006254.1_pt1 | contig 14481 bp, 14 predicted proteins | sample 5400121 | NCBI WGS metagenome assembly WNFU01 (sample SAMN13153360, study PRJNA577476) | soil metagenome | isolation source: 100 cm soil or saprolite under grassland replicate 1 | place: USA:California | collected 2016-06-15
AGCGCCCCCGAGTCGAGATGCGCCCAGCCGAGCCGCTCGGCAACCAGACCGGCCGTCGAGCTCTTCCCTGACGCCGCCGGCCCATCGATCGCGATTACACGAAGCATCGCTTCAGATCCCGAAAGAAATTGGGATAGCTGATGGTTACCGACTTCTTCTCGGAGAGTCGCACATCCGCGCCTCCGACGGTGCCCAGCACTGCGAACGCCATCGCCAGCCGGTGATCCCGACCCGTGTCGACTCTTCCATGCGGCGGTTGGGCGGTCCCCTCGACGTGCAGATCATTTCCCTGCGCTTCCGCCTGTACACCGACCGACCGCAGATTCGCCGCGATCAGCTCGAGACGATTGCTCTCCTTGACACGGAGCTCGCCGACCTCGCGGAACACCGTCGAGCCGCGTGCGCGACTCGCGAGCACGGCGAGCACCGGTACTTCATCGACGAGCATCGGGATTTCCGCCGCCGTGACTTCGGTCGCTGTGAGGTGCGCCGGACGCACCACGAGATCGGCCACGGGCTCCCCGCCTTCATCGCGCAGATTGACCCGCTCGACGTGTGCGCCCATCCGCTCGAGCACCACGAGGAAGCCGATTCGCGTCGGATTCACTCCGACGTTTTCGATGACCAGCTCGCCGGTCTGTGCGAGGACGGCGGCTGCAACGAGGAATGCGGCTGAGGACGGGTCTCCGGGGACGGCGAGCTTGAACGCCGGGATGCTGACGGCAGACGGCTGATAGCTGATGGCACCGTCCCGTTCGTGAATCCCGAGACCCAGATGCGCAAAGAGCCGCTCCGTGTGATCACGGGACCGGTACGGTTCAGTGATCGTTACTGGAACCTGCCCGGTCAGTCCCGCGAACAGGATCGCGCTCTTTACCTGCGCGCTTGCGACGGGGCTCGCGTACCTAAGGCCACGCAGAGTGCCCCCGCGGATCGTGAGGGGAAGCCCGTCGCCTCTTTCATTAATATCCGCACCCATCTGCTTGAGAGGCTCGGTCACACGCCGCATGGGGCGCCGGCGCAGCGAGGCGTCGCCGGTCAGCGTCGCGGTGAACCTCTGGCCCGCAAGGATCCCAAGCATGAGTCGTGCGCTGGTTCCTGAATTCCCGCAATTGAGTGGTGCGCGGTGCGCGGTGAGCGGTGCGCTGGAAACTAGGACCACGCCCTCGCGAATGGGCGATATCTCCGCGCCAATCTGACGCAACACGCGCGCGCTCGACCTCACGTCGTCGCCCGTGAGCAAGCCCGACAGCTCGCTCTTCCCTTTGGCCAATGCCGCGAGCATCAGGACTCGATGCGAGATGCTCTTGTCGCCCGGCGGCCGAACGACGCCGCCAAGGCGGGGGGGGGCCTTAGGAGCCACCGATGCGTCGCCGCCAGTTCGCCACGCGCGTGAGCCAGGCCGTGAGCGCCGCCGCATCACCGACCTCGAGCGCGCGCGCGACGGTTCCCAGTGATTCCTCGAACCGGCGTAACGCCGGCAGAATCTCGTCGCGGTTCATGAGCAGGATTTCCGTCCACAGCCCCGGCTCGCTGGCGGCCAGGCGGGTCGTATCGGCGGCGCCGGGGCCGAACGACGCTCCAGGCGGCGCGTGCTGCGCGAGGAAATCGCCGAGCAGCGACGCGACGATTTGCGGCAAGTGGCTCGTGGCAGCGAGCTGCGCGTCGTGCCGGCCGGCGTCGAGCACCACCGGCTCCGCCTCGAGCACCGTCTGCCAGAAGTCCACGACCTCCCGCACCGCCTTCTCCCCGTCCCGGCACGGCGTCACGTAGACGACCGCCCCGCGGAACAGATCGGGACGAGACGCCTCGAATCCGTGTCGATGCGTCCCGGCGAGGGGATGACTCCCCGCGAAGCGCTCGTGTAGTCCGATCTCTTCGGCGCGCGCGACGATCGACCGCTTCACCGACCCGACGTCCGTGACGACCGCATCCGGCTTCAGGTGCGGAACGATGGTATCGAGCTGGGCGATGTTGGCGGCAGGTGGGGCGGCGAGGATGAGGAAATCCGCAACGCGCGCCACATCGGTGGCGCGGGCGGGGGCGTCATCGAGCGCGCCCTGCTGCGCGGCCAGCGCACGCTCGGCGGGTTCGGGAGACCATCCCACCACGACGATTCCCTCGCCGTTGCCCGGCTGTTTCACCTGACGGGCAATCGATCCGCCAATCGCGCCGAGCCCTATCAGGCCGAGGGTGTGGGGCCGCACGGCTTGGAAGGTACACGTCACCCGCATATTATGGAGCCCCATGCGGGCGACGCCGAGCATCACCCGCCTCTTCGCCGCGACGTTCATCGCGGTGGCACTCGTGGGCCTCGTCACGCAGGTCGCGACGTGGCGCAGCGCCCGCGCTACGCAGATGGCCATGGTCGAGCTGGCGCAGCGACTCGACCGCATTCAGCGCTTCGGTCCATCCCCCGTCATCGCCGCCGAAGCCACCGCCGCGGCGGAGCTGGCTGTCGATGCCGGCGACGATGCCGTCCAGGCCGCCGTGGCCGCCAGTGTGCTGTTCGCCGCGATGGTGACGGTGCTGGGCCTGGGCTTCTGGTACAATCGCCGCCGGCTGGCCGCGCCGTTCTCTCGGATCGCACAGGCACTGCAGCGCGTGGCCGAGGGTCAGTTCGTGGAGCCGTTGCCGGAAGATCAGCCGGGTGAGTTCGGCGCGATCGCGCGCGGCGTGAACCACATGGCCAAGGCGCTGGCGTGGCGGGAAGAACTGCAGGCCTACCTGTCTCAGCTCCTCGCGGCACTCAACACCTCATCGGACGATTCGGCGACCGGATTGGGGCAGGCGCTCGGCGTGATCGCCGGCGCGACGCGGGCGACGGCCATCGTCCTGTACCAGCCCGCCTACGACGCCAACGAATGGGCGCCGACGGTCTCGCGCGACGTGGAATCCCGTCCCGTCTCCCGGGCGACGATGCGCGATCTCATCGGCGAGGCGAATCAGGCCATCCACTACCATGGCGAGGCCGTGCAACCGGTGCGGCACCAGCTCCGCTTGAACGCCCCCATGCCGCAAGGGCTCGTGCTCGTCCCGCTCCGGGCCGGGACCAAGCTCGTCGGGGTCCTGGGCGTCGCGCCCGGCACGACGTTCGGCGCGGACGAACGGGCGGCGCTCGACCAGGCGGCACCCAACCTCGCGATCGCGTGCGAGCGCGGCGCGGCCCATCACAACACCCGGCGCCTGGCCGTCGAAGTGCGCCAGACCGCCAAGCGGCTGGAGCAGCTGAACGCCGATCTCGACGCGGCGATGAAGTCCAAGGATCTGTTTTTGTCGAACATCTCGCACGAGCTGCGGACGCCGCTCAACAGCATCATCGGATTCACGGACCTGTTGCTCACCGAGGAGCTGGGCTCCTCGCTCTCCGAGCAGCAGCGCGATTTCCTCGAAACGGTGGCGCGCAACGGCCGGCATTTGCTCGAGCTGATCAACGAGCTGCTCGACCTGCAGCGCATCGCCGCGGGGCGGATGGAGCTGAAGCCGGAGGCAGTCGATCTCGCGGCGTTGTTGACCGAAACGACCGGAAGCGTCCAGGCGCAGGTGCAAAAGCATCGGCACGCGATGGTCGTCAGCCCCACATCACCGGGCCTGCGCGTCCAGGCAGACCGTGGTCGCGTGCGCCAGGTGCTGCTCAACCTGCTCTCGAATGCGATCAAGTTCACGCCCGACGGCGGCAGGATTACCGTCGCGGCCGGGTCGGTGAACGGCGGGTCGGAAGTGCGGATCGCGGTCACAGACACGGGGATCGGTATTGCGGCGGACGATCAGCCCAAACTGTTCCAGGAATTCTCCCAGCTCGACGCGTCGGCCAGCCGCAAGTATGAAGGGACGGGATTGGGGCTGGCGCTGTCGCGGCGGTTGATCGAGCTGCACGGCGGCGCCATCGGCGTCGAAAGCGAGATGGGAAAAGGCAGTACGTTCTGGTTCACTCTGCCGCAGGCACGGTGAGTGTGTCTATTATCGTCATCGTCGAAGACCAGCCGGACAACCTGAAGCTCTTGACGACGTTGCTCACGATCAAAGGCCATCAAATCGTCGGATTACCCAACGGCGACCGGTTGACCGACGTCTTACGTACGCACCAGCCAACCCCCGACCTCGTATTGCTCGATATTCAGCTGCCGGGTCGCGATGGATACGCACTGCTCGAGGAACTCAAGGGGCTACCCGAACGCTCCTGGAAGGTCGTCGCATTGACGGCGCACGCGCTGCCGGAAGACCGCACGCGCGCCAGCGCCGCAGGATTCGACGGTTACATCACGAAACCGATCGATGTACGCACGTTCCCCGCGGAAGTCGCGCGCTACCTGGGAGGATGACGCATGGGCGGTATAGTGCTGCTAATCGGGCGGGTGATCTTCTCTTTCTTCTTTATCTACTCCGGCTTCAATCATCTCACCAAACTCAGCATGTATTCGCAATTCGCGGGAGCGTCCGGCGTACCCGCGCCGACGCTGCTCACCGCCCTATCCGGCGTGATGATCCTCGTGGGCGGACTGAGCATCTTGCTGGGCGTGAAAGCACAGTGGGGGTCGCTGCTCATCGCGGCATTTCTCATCCCCGCGGCATTCACGGTGCACAAGTTTTGGGGAATTGCCGATCCGATGATGGCGGCGAATCAAGCGGCGCACTTCTGGAAGAACATCGCGCTCACCGGCGCGTGCCTCATGTTCTACGGCCTGGCGACGTTGTATCCGGGCCGGTGGCCCTACAGCATCGGGCGGAGCGCGCCCGCTACAACGATCTAGGGCCGCTCCGCCGGGGGCGGGGTCCGCGGCTGCGGCCGGTGCCCCGGACGTGAAGCCGGATGGGGGTTGGGGTTGGGGTTCGCATCCGCTTCGTGTAGCGTGATCGACCCGTTCACGGTGATGAGCTTCAACGTCGGACCGCCGTTCCCGATCGTGCCGCGCAGGTGGCGCGGGCTGATCTTGCCGGTGATCTTGACCGGGAAGTCGGTCTCGACGCGGCCGTTCACCGTTTCGGCATCCACGTTCGCGTTGATTTGCTGCGGCAGCCCCGCGCTCACCGAACCGTTCACGGTGGTGAGCCGGACATCGCCGCTCGTAAGCGCCTGCATGTTCGCTTCGATGCTGCCGTTGACTGTCGTCGCCTGGACCGGACCCGTCGACGTATTGACCTCGATGCGGCCGTTGACCGTCGCGGCTTCGACCGGCGCGCTCACGCCGTCGATTTCCAGCCCGCCGTTCACGGTCGACGCATCGACGGGAACGTCCCGCGGCAGCTGCACGGTGAAGCGCACCGCGACGTCGTTCTTCTTTACGCCGTTCATGCGATAGTCACCGCCCTCGTTGCAGCGCTGGTCGCGCGCTTCCCACAGGGCGCAAACGGTGAGGCCGCGCTCGGTGAGCACGGGAATCAGCTGCACGCTCTGTGGGTCGGAGTTGCGCCAGCTCTTCTCGACATTGATCACGAGGCTGTCGCCCGTTCCCGCGACGACTTCGATCGGCCCGTTCGTGTTGCGGATCCAGACGTGCTGCGTCGGCTTGATGAGGGCCCGGTATTCCCACGCATCGCCAACCTGGCGGCCGCGCCCGAAGAGATCGCCGCCTTCCCCGTCGCCCCAGTTGAAATCGCCGAACGACCCGAGGGCGCCCAGCGGGGACGGGACGTGAATGCGGACGCTGCGGATGAAGAGACCGGTCCCGACGACGAGCCCGAAGAGCACGCCGCCGCGGATGATCTCGCGACGCCACGTGCGCCAGAAACGCCGAGTAGGTGTAGCCGACTGATCGAGTGACATGTCCATGGTTATGTGTTGGTACGCACCCTCAATCTTACAAGTTTCGCCCGAATACGCGACCGCCCGCCGGAACTGGGCGGGCGGCGCGGGCGGTGCGAATCCCTAGGCAACCGAGCATTTCAGGGCCGGCGGGGCGGGAGCCTCGACGGTAATCGGGTCCAGCATCCCCCCGTACCAGATGCGGTTCGGGTCTGTCACCGGGTTCACGGTTTCGACCGTCCGAGCCACGCGGGCATAGGTCTGCGCGCGCTCGATGGTCATGGCGGCTTGGGCGGCGAAGCCGTATCCGAACGTCAGGATCGTCGCGATCAACAGGGTCAGGCCGCGCATCTCATCCTCCAGCTAGAGACATGTTCGAATCATTCAGAGGGTAAGACGCAGCGATTGCGGGAAAGGTTGCATGGCATTTCGAGTTGACGCGTTCCGGACAGGTGATCGCCTGTCGTGTGCGTTCCACATTGGCGTCGCATGTCGGCGAACGGGTGACTCGCGTCACGCAGCGCGGGGTCGACCCTAATGCAGTCGCAGCTCCACACCGCCGCGAAGCGCGATCGTACCCAGCTGCTCGCTGCGACGCGTACTTCCCTGCGACGGAAAGTCACAGCGCTCCAACGTGTACGTGAGGTCGAACACGAATCGACCGCGCCGATACGCGAGTCCCGTCCCGGCATCGAACGACGTCGCCGCATTGGGCAGGCCGTTGACGGAGACCATCGGCAGGAGGTGCGCGTGAACCAGAGCCCAGAAGGTCTCGCCGCTCAGCGGGACTCGGGCCTCGGCACCGGCACGCACCAACGTCCACCGCTGCCGTGCCACTACGGTGCCAAAGCTGCGAAACGTGACGCCGCTCTCGAGCACCAGCCACGGGAGTGGCGCGAACTGTGCGAGTGCACCGAGTTGCGATACATCCCGATCGATGCCACCGCTTCCCTGCACCGCCGTGAGGTGCCCGGTTACGCCCGACAGCTCGAGCGCGATGCCCCGGCGTTCCAGGCGCACCACACCGCCCACGAGCAGTCCAGTCGCGCGCTCCACGCCGAGACCGGCGTCGACGCGGTGATCGCCATGGGCCACTGTGACGAGGCCGCTCAACTCGATCCCTTGTGCCGCGACAATCGCCGGCAGAAGCAATCCGGCGAGCACTATGCGACCCGCCCGGCTCATGGCCGTACCGTTGGTGCGCTGGCCGGTGTAATCAGGAGTATCGTGCGAGCGATGCGGTCGGCGTTGCGCGAGCGGATTGCCGCATTGGCGGCGTCCCGCCCAGCGCGGCGCGCGGTGTTGAGCGCGACATTCCGCGGAATTTCACGGCGTTCGCGACGATAGAAGAACGCGGCGATCCCGCCCACCGTGGCCGCCCCCGCCATGATCCGGCCGTCGTGCCCCGTGCCGAGCCGATCGTTTGCCAGCAGGCTGCCGACGGCAAGCGCTCCGATCCCGACCCCCAACCCCTTGAGGAGATCGTTCCCGGCCGTGGACTCCGCGTGTCGTTCGGGGAGCAACTCCGCCGTCCCCAGCATTGGCAGTGTGTCTTCGAACGGTTCGACGTCGTGTTGGAGATCCAGATACATGCGCAGCGAATCCGCCTGCGCGGTGAGCTGACTGCGCCCGACGACCGTGAGATCGTAGCGCCCCGGCGGTGCCAGCCGGCCGGCCGGCCCCAAGCCGTTCCAGGCGATTTCGTGCGCGCCATTGTTCGCCCCATCATACAGCACCACGTAGTCCGTGTCGCCGAGCGCCCGCAGCGTCGCGCGCAGCGTGGCAGCGTGCGTCGTCACCACGGTGAGCGACAATTGTCCCGTGCGCGGATCGAGGCGGGTTTCCGGAATCGGTCTCACACCCACGGAGAATGTCCGGCGACGCGCGACGGCAAACGCGCCTTGCTGCGCGGGGGTGAACTGCGCCGGATCGAGATCGGCGAAGGCATCGCGCTCGAGCGCCGCCCGGAAATACAGGACGGCGGAATCTGGCTTGCCTCTGAGCACGAGCGCGGCGCCGAGGTACTTATAGGCCTCGACGCGTTGCGCGTTCGTCACCTCCAGCGGCCATTCCGGCGACACGACCTGACGCAGAAGCGGGAGCGCGCGTTCGATCTCGAGCCGCTCGTACAGCTGACGCGCCTGCTGTAGCAGCTCGGCGGTGCCAGCCTGCGCGGCGGTAGTGGTGGGAACGATCAGCAGGAACGCGAGCCCGAGTGCGGCCGCGCGCCGGCTCACGGCTTCTGCTCGGGGATCCGCAGGGCGATGCGGCCGAGCAATATGGTGCTATCGGCCGAGATGGTGATGGTCGTGTCGAATGTGATGTACCCGCGCGCACGGATCTGCAGGCGGCGAGTGCCGGCCGCCAGCGGCAAGTCGAGGACGGCACCGGTGCCACGTACGCGGCCGTCGATGAGGATCTGGGCGTCGCTCGGTGTGGTCAGCAGTCGTAACAACCCGGTGGGAACGGGACGCGGGCGCGCGGGAACAGGGGCTGGCGACACCTGCGTTCCCGCGGAATCCTGCCGCACGACGCCACCACCGAGCGAATCGTGTCCCTCGCTGGCGGCGGGACGAAACACCACCCACGCGGCCAGACCCAGCACGACCGCCGCCCCCGCGACAGCCGCCCATGCGCGCTGCTTCCACCACGTGGAGCGGCGAGCGCGCGGTCGCTTGCCAACGTCGAACTGCAGTGTCGGCGAATCCGGGAGCGCCGGCAGCGAGCGAGTCGTGACCGCGGCGACCGCGTCGCCTTTTGCGAGCCGCCGCAGCAGCTGTTCGGCCTCACGACGCGCCGCAGCATCCAACGGCACGGACTCGATCTCCGTCAGGAGGTCGCGGGTCGTGGGATAACGGTCCGCGGGCTTCTTCGCGGTGAGTCGCGCGATGATCTGGGCGAGCTCCGGGGGAATATCGTCGCGGGCCGCGTTCACGTCTGGCATCGGGGTGAAGAAATGATGGTGCATGATGCCCGCCAGCGTGTCGGCCTGAAATGGCAACGTGCCGGTCAGCATCTGGAAGGCCACCATCCCCAGCGAGTAGTGGTCGCCCTGAGGAGTCGCGCGCTGCCCGGCGCATTGTTCCGGGCTCATGTAGCCGGGCGTTCCGATCACCGCACCGTCCGCGGTCAAGGTGACGTCGGACGCACGCAACGCGACGCCGAAATCCGACACCATCACGCGCCCGTCGCGATCGATCAAGATGTTCCCAGCCTTCACGTCACGGTGGACGATGCTCCGCTCGTGCGCGAACAGGAGCGCCCGCGCGGCAGCCTGCAGCACGAGCAGGATCGTCGGGACCGGCAGGGGGCCTTGCGCGTCGAGAATCTCGTCGAGGGATCGGCCCTCGACGAATTTCATGGCGATGAACAGGATCCCGCCGATCTGCCCCACCCGATACACCGGGACGATGTTCGGATGCTCGAGCTCGGCAACCATGCGTCCTTCCCGCTTGAAGCGCTCGGCGGCGCGCAGCGTCAGGCCGAGCTCGGGCGAGAGCACCTTGAGCGCGACGGGACGCTTCGCTTGTTCGTCGACGGCCCGGAAGACGATGCCCATGCCGCCGCGGGCGAGCTCGGACTCGACTTCGAAGTCGCCCGCGAGCACCCGCCGCAGCCGGTCGAGCAGCGTGTCTTGCCCTGCCGTCTCATCCACGACGGTGCTGGAATTGGGATCGACGACCAAGCGCCCGCAATTCCCGCAGAACCGCGACGTTGCCGGCACCTGCGTGCCGCAGCCGAAGCATTTCACGCTGTCGGACACTACGGTCTCACGCGAATGGAATACACCGTATCGGGCGCAACGCCCGTGATCACGGAGCTGACGAGCTGCACATCGAGCAATGCGCGCCCCTGGCTGAGAGCCATGAGCGTATCTCCTCGGGCGTTCACCTGAAGAAGCCCGGGATCGAGAGAAGTAACGCGGAGGTGGGGGTTGGCCAGATCGCCTGCGGCGGTGTGCACCACCACGACAAGGGGGATCGTATCGCCGACGGCCAGGACGCTATCGGCAAAGACGAAGCTGATGTCCGCCGCCGCCCAAGGCGGATCGAAGACATCTGTCAAAGCACAGCCCACCACTGCCAGGCTGCCGAACAAGCCCGCCGCTAATCCGGCGACCAAGGGTCGTGACCGCACCGGATATCCCCGTGAGGGAAGACCCTAAGGTGTGTATTGACAGGGTTTACATCAAGAGTTTGGCTATGCTCGGGGCAGGAATCGAACCTGCAAGGGGTCGCCCCCGAGGGATTTTAAGTCCCTTGCGTTTACCAATTTCGCCACCCGAGCCGGGCTGAATTATAGCCGCTCGACGTGCGCTCCGGCCGATGCCTTCACCTCGCTGACCGGCGCCTCCCTGCCGTACGCCCGCTCGAACGCACGCTGGATCGCGGGAATCGTCTTCTTGTCCGTCTCGTTCACGAGCACGATCGCCGCGCCGCCCCACCCTGCTCCGGTGAGCCGCGCGCCCAGCGCGCCCGCCCGCTTCGCCGCGCTCACGACGGTATCGAGCTCCGGTGAGCTGCACTCGTACAGCCGCCGACACGATTCGTGCGACTCGTACAGCAGCTTGCCGAACTGCCTGAGTTTTCCCTGCTGCAGCAGCTGCGCCGCGAACCGCGTCCGCGCGGTCTCGCTCACGACGTGGACCGCGCGCGAGCGCAGCGGCTCGCGCAACGCCCGCTTGAGGCGCGGCAACCACTCCGCCGGCCAGCTCGCGAGCCACTGGAGCTCCGGCAGCTCGATCTTGAGCCGCTTCACCGCCGCTTCGCATTCGGCGCGCCGCTCGTTTAGCCCACCCTGGCTGAGATCGTGGCGCTTTCCGGTATCGACGAGGAGCAACCGTGCTCGGAAAGGGATTTGTCGTGCTTCGAGCGAGGCGCATTCGAACAGCAGCGCGTGATCGCGCTTGCCGAGCGCCGAAATCGTTTGATCCATCACGCCGCATCGCACCCCGACGTGATCGTGCTCGGCGCGGAACGCGACGCCGGCGATTTGCCGCGGAGTGAGGGCGGGCGCGAGCGCCTTCGCCGCGGCGACGGCCAGCGCGGCCGACGACGAGAGCCCGGCCCCGACCGGCACATCGGACGCGATCGCGATCCGCACCGCGCCGTTGGGCGGGACGACCTCGAGCGACCACAGCTCGCGCAGCACGCCGGCGACGTACGCGACCCAGCCCCTCGGGAGCTCTTCCTGCCATTTGACGCGCGAGACTATGGGGTAGCGCGTCGACACCGCTTCGAGCACGCCCGATTCGCCCGGGGCGCCAGGCCCGACCGCCGCGTTCGTGCGCGCGGCGATCGCGATCGGGAGCACCGGACCACCGTTGTAGTCGGTGTGCTCACCGATGAGGTTGACGCGACCCGGTGCCGACGCCGCGGACCTAGGTGTTGTCCCAAATGTTTTTTGAAACAGGTCTATCGCGGGTCGTGGCATGAGTTTGACAATGATTCCACGCAATGCTACCGTATCGCGGCCAGGTTCACCATCTATTTCAATTCGCCCTTGGAGAACACGTATGCGGCGGTTTGCGCTGTTGCTGCTCGCCGGTGCTGCTTCGCTTGTCGCCGCCTCCCCCCTCCCTGGGCAGGGTTTTGGCGTCTACGAGCACAACACGTGCGCCATGGGCCGCGCCGGCGTCACCGCTGCCCGGCCCTGCGCCGACGGTTCCGCGATCTACTTCAGTCCGGCAGGACTAGGCGGGCTGGCGGGGACCCACATCAGCGCCGGCGTCACGCTGATCGGTGCACAAGGAAACTTTACTGACGACTTCCTCGCCACCAAGAGCGAGCTCAAGAATCCCCTGATCCCCGTCCCCAACCTCTACATCACCCGCGCCCTCAGCCCGAAGGTAACAGCGGGCATCGGCGTGTACGCCCCGTACGGCCTGGAAACCAAGTGGGATAGCGTCAACTCTCCGGGCCGTTTTCTCGGCTACAACACGAATATCCGGTCGATCTACATCCAGCCGACGATCGGCGTGCAGCTCAGCCCGAAGCTGAAACTCGGGGTCGGCGTCGCCTACATCACGAGCCACCTGAAGCTCCGCCAGCGGGCCGATCTGTCGACGGTGCCGATTCCCGCCACGCTTGCGGCGCTGTTCCCCACGCCACCCCCAGCGGGCACGACATTCGGTATGCTTGGTGTGCCCACCGGCACCGACTTCGCAGACGCGCTGCTTGAAGCGGACGGCAGCGGCTTTGCCGTCAACTTCGGGGCCATCTTGCAGGTGACGGACCGGTTGAGTATCGGCGGTCACTGGCTCACCCGCAAAAAGATCAATTACGATGGCACCGCCAACTTCAGACAGGTTTCGACCGGTCTCGCTGTGCCCGCGACGATTGGAACGTGTCCCGCATGCGTACCGGCCGGAACCCCCGTTGATGCCCTCTTGGGCTCGCAGTTCGGCGCCGGCGGTCCACTAGACAGCACAGGTATGTCAGTCTCGACCTCGATCTACATGCCGCCGCAGGCGACGCTGGGCTTTGCGTACAAGGTCAACGACGCGTGGTCGGTCATGGCCGATTACCAGTACGTCGTGTGGGGTTGGTTCAACGAGGTCGACATCAATTTCGCCAATGCCGGGACGCCCGACCTGGCGCTGCATCCGCAGAACAAGGACACTCACGGCTTCCGCTTCGGCACCGAGTACCAGTACAACTCGAAGCTGCAGCTGCGCGGCGGTTACCTGCACCACGGCGGCGCTTCGCCGGCGCAATTCGTGACGCCGCTGCTCCCCGAGGGCCCGCGCAACGAATTCACGGGCGGCGCGGGGATTACGTTGAACCCGCACTGGCACGCCGATCTCGCCTATCAATTCATCAAACAGAGCGATCGGCGCGGCACGGTCAATCTCGCCGCGGGCAACACCGGTCTCTACCAATTCTCGGCCCATCTGTTCGCGGCCGGCATAGCTCTCACGTTCTGAGGAACTGCGACTCATGATTCGGACCACTCGATTTGCCGCCGCGGTCCTCGGTTTCGCCCTGGTTGCCACGGCGTGCAACAACGACCAGCTGAACCGACCGTTCGGCAGCACGCCGGTCGATCCGTTATTCGATCGCTACGTGTCGATGGGGAATTCGATCACGGCGGGCTTCCAGTCGGGGGGGATCAACGACAGCACGCAGCTGCAATCGTACGCGGTGCTGCTCGCGCAGGGGATGCGCTCGCCGTTCTTCCCGCCGCTCCTGAACAAGCCGGGCTGCCCGCCACCCTATACCAACGTCTTCACGCAAACGCGGGTGAGCGGTGGCACGTCGACGACCTGCGCGTTGCGCAAGATCCCCAATCCCGCGCCGCCGTATATCAGTAACACGGCCGTGCCGGGCGCCGAGGTGATCGACATCTACAAAAACCTCGACCCTACCTCCAACGCGAATTCGCTGACTCAGTTCTTCCTCGGTGGATTGACGCAAACGCAGATGATGGAGCGGGCGCACCCGACGTTCGTTTCGGTCTGGATCGGCAACAACGACGTATTGGGCGCCGCGACAAACGCCGCGAACGCGGGTGACAGCACGCTCATCACGCCCGTCGCGACGTTCCAGACCAATTACGGCGCGATGTTGGACTCGATCGAGAACGCCGGTCCCACAGGCGTCCTCCTGATCGGTGTGGCGAACCTCGTGAGCGTCGCAAATCGCACAGGACTCCCGCCCACCCAACCGCCCGCGAACGGCGTCCCGTTCTTCTCCTACGGCTCGACGTATTACGTGCTCGATGCGGCTGGGGCGATCCCGGGCCCGTTCACCGCTGCTGCCACCTGTGCGCCGCCGCGGGGTGATTCAGTCCTCGTGCCTTTCCCGCTTGGAGGAGCGCTGATCGCCGGCGGAGGGACGCTGACGTGCAACGAACCCCAGACAATTCAGCCGGCTGAACTCGTGAAGCTCGCGACGACCGTCACGGCGTACAACGCGTACATCTCCGCGCAGGCGACGGCGCGCGGTTGGACCTATGTGGATCCAAATCCCGCGCTCGACTCGTTGCGCCGGATTCCCACCCAGGTCGCGTTCTTTCCGGCTTTCAATACGCCGTGCCTGCCCGCCAACCCCTTTGGGCTGGCGTTCAGCTGTGATGGGATCCACCCCAGCGCGGCAACGCATCGGCTGCTCGCACAGAAGCTGCGGGACGCTATCAACGCGGCCTATACGACGTCGATTCCGCCGATTCCCTGAACCGCGGCGAAGGGCGGCAAAAGGCGGCAATGGGGTATCCTTCTCCATTGCCGCCTTTCCTTGATGGCCCCCGTCGACTTATCGCGCTCGGCGCCTTGCTGCTGTTGCCTGCAGCGGCTCAAGCGCAGGCTGGCCCACGCACCGACACGCCGCGCGCCGGCAAGCTCCGCGTCACGTTCGAACCGGTGATCACGACGTGGGACCGCGAGTTCACGGCCAACGGCCATGAACAGGCGATCGGCACATCGCTGCTCAGCGAGAGCCACGCTCCGATTGTCTGCCGGCCCGTGGGCGGCTTCGTCGTGTGCCGCTACGACTTCACGCCCGTGTTCGTGCGCACCGAGCGCCGCGTGACCCCGCTGGCCCTCGAGTTCGGGATCACGAATCGCATGGCCGTGGGCGTCTACGTGCCGGTCGTACGCGTGAACACCCGCGCCGGCGTCCAGCTCGACAGCGCTGGCAACCCGGGGAATCCGGACGCCGCCCAGCGGCTCGATTCGCTGTTGACCGATTCGACCTACGCGCTCGACCCGATTGCCGGGACGTCGCGCCGGCTGCGTTTCT
>WNFU01015380.1_pt1 | contig 14478 bp, 14 predicted proteins | sample 5400121 | NCBI WGS metagenome assembly WNFU01 (sample SAMN13153360, study PRJNA577476) | soil metagenome | isolation source: 100 cm soil or saprolite under grassland replicate 1 | place: USA:California | collected 2016-06-15
CCACCATCGTGACTGAACACAGCTTCGAGCTTAAACAACTGAGTGGCATATGCGGTGACCTCTTCCTCAAAAAATCAGCCTCGAAGATCGAGGATCGAAGATTGAGGATAGAACAGCGATCTCACATGCGATCCTCGATGATCAATCTTCGATTCTCGATCTTCGAGGTCAATTGCCACGTCCTTTCTTCTGCGCCGCGGTCGGCAACTGTCCTTTCTCGTTGCGGGCGTAATAACCGCGCCGCGTGCGCGCGATTATTTTGCGGCTGCCCTGAGAATTGACGCTCACCTGGATGTTGCGGAACGTGCCGTCGCGCTTGTCGTTGGACGGGTAATAGCTGACGACGTATTGCGTGCGCAGGTCTTTGGCGATTTGAGCGGCGATGGCCGGAATCTCGCCGATGTCTTTCGGGAAATAGGCCTTCCCGCCCGAATCGTCGGCGATGCGCGAGAGCAGCTCCTTAGCCTTCTTCGCGGGCGATTTCCCGAAGAGGCTCTTCTCCTCCATCTCTTCGTCAATGAAGCCGACCAGATAGACCTGCACCTCGTCCTCCTTGATCGCCTCCATCACTTCCTTCTCTTTGACCGAGCTGTTCTTCTCCAGACCGTCGGAGATTACGATCAGGGCCTTGCGGCGGCGCTTGCCCTTCTCCTGCGCGTAATCGGCGGTGGCGATGATCGCGTCCAGCAGCGCCGTACCGCCGCTCGTGTAGAGTTCGCTGATGGCGTCCTCGAGTTCGCGCCTGTCTGATGTGAAATCCTGCACCAATTCAGGCTCGGCTTTGAACGAGGCGACGAAGGCTTCGTCGTCAACCCGCATCTGCTTGATCAGCGAGACCGAGGCGTCCGACACCGTCTGTAGCTTCGTCCGCATACTTCCCGACGTGTCAATCACCAGCCCGAAACTGACGGGCACCTCTTCGCGGCTGACGTTGTCAACCGTCTGTTTGACCTTGTCCTCGTAAACGCTGAAATCTTCTTTCTTGAGGTTCATAATCGGGGTGTTGTTCTGATCGACCACCGTCACGTCCAGCAACACCAAATCCGTATCGATATTGAATACTTCATCTCTATTCAGCGTTCTCTCGTCCGCCTTAGCGCCCTGACGCTTTTCGCCTTTCTTATCCCTGGCGTCCTCCCGCTGCGGGGTCTGTTTGGGCTCCGGGGGACGTGGCGGGTCCTGCGCGCCGGCGCTATGGATTGTAGATAGACTCAGCAGCGCGACGACCAACATCAGCGAAGAGGCGCGAAAAATAGTTTGGTTCGACATAACGATTTCACTCCCAACAAAATTCGTTTTCACCGCAATTAATTTGGCCCGGAGGAGTTCAGCAATTATACATCTTCAATCGCCGTTAAGCGCAAAAGCTGAACGAAATCTTTCTGTTTTTTTGCGCCCGCGCCGGGGCGCGCCATGGGTTTTACGAAGCCGATTTTATTAGGTAAAGTGGCGAATACGCGGCGCTTCCGCCGCGCGGTTACAACCCTTTTCCACGTATGAAAATCGCCACCTGGAATGTCAATTCGATCACGGCGCGATTGCCACAGGCCCTCGATTGGGTCGAGGCCAATCGCCCAGACGCGCTCTGCCTGCAGGAGACGAAATGCGTCGACGCGAAATTCCCTTTCGACGCGTTTCGCGAGATCGGCTATACGGCCGAAGTTTTCGGGCAGCCCACTTACAACGGCGTCGCGATCCTATCACTACAGCCTGCGACCGACCCTCGGCGCGGGTTGCCGGACGACGCGCCCGAAGCGCAAAAACGACTAATCGCCGCCACGATTAATGGCGTCAGGGTCGTCAACGTCTACATCCCGAACGGCTCCGAAGTCGGGTCGGAGAAGTATCAGTTTAAACTCGAATGGCTGGGACGCCTGCGCAAGTTCCTCGATCAGAATTGCGACCCGGGGCAGCCGATGGTCTTGTGTGGCGATTTCAACGTCGCGCCCGAAGACCGCGACGTTCACAACCCCGCCCTATGGGCCGGGAAGGTCTTGTGCAGCCAGCCGGAGCGCGACGCGATGCAACACGTCGGCGACTGGGGCTTGATCGACGTCTTCCGCCAGCATCATGCGGACGGCGGATTATATTCCTGGTGGGATTACCGCGCGGGCGCGTTCCCGCGCAATCACGGATTGAGGATCGATCACCTCTGGGCGACCGCGCCCCTGGCCGCCAAATGCGTCGACGCCTGGATCGACAAGACGCCGCGCGCGCTGCCCCGCGCCTCGGATCACGTCCCCGTCGTCGCCGAATTCGCGATCTGAATAGGTCCTATAGGTCCTATAGGTCCTATAGGAGTAAATATGGCCGAAACCGAATGCGCATGCGCAAACTTTGAACGCCTGGAAGGCTCGGCGGTCAGTATCTACGTCGCGCTTTATTTGGAAGAGACCGGCGTGGACGAAAAGGCCGGTAAGACCTATTATGTCTGCAAACACTGCGGCAGGCCCTGGACGCAAGAGATTATCGTAGGTAAACCCACGCTCACTCGAATGGAAACCGAGTATAACGTTTGAATAGTGAGAAATCGATGTCATTGCAGACAAGGCAAAACCCCCATACCGGCGCGCTCGAAGTTCTGGTGAACGACGAATGGACTCCGTTTGAAGATTATCGCAAGCGGCAGATTGACGAGGCATACCGGAACTCGATCAGGTTTCTTCGCGACCGGCTCGGCGAGGACGAGGCCCGAAAACTGGAAGAACAATCGAACAGAAGCGAAGATTGATCCCCTTATGAAGAAGCTACCCTCACTAACGCCGCGTGCGCTGGCCCTTCTGCTTGCGCTCGCGCCATCCGCCTCACTCGCGCAGGAAATCCCGAAAAACGACCTCCGATTGACTGAAATACGACACATCGATCTAACCTACGACTTCGCCGGATATCGCAGTCAGGAGGAATGGCTCGATCGCGCGGCGCGGCTGAGGAAACAGATCCTGGTCAGCGCAGGGCTGTGGCCGGCTCCGGCGAAGACGCCGATCCAGGCCACGATCTTCGGCAAGGTCGATCGCGGCGATCACACAGTCGAGAAGGTTTATTTCGAGAGCTACCCGGGGTTCTACGTCACGGGCAATCTTTATCGCCCTAAAAATGTGAGTGGGAAAATACCGGCCGTGCTTTGTCCGCACGGGCACTGGGCTTACGGCAGACTGGAGAATCAGCAACTGAACTCCGGGCCGGCGCGCGCGGCAAGTTTCGCGCGGCAGGGCTATGTCGCGTTCAGCTACGACATGGTCGGTTACAACGACAGCGCCGCCATCAGCCATCGTTTCGCCGCGGGCCATCGGGAAAACGTCGTCGACCGCGAGTCGTTGTGGAGCGTCAACCTGCTGGGATTGCAATTATGGAACAGCATCCGCTCGATTGATTTCCTGCTGTCGCTCCCCGAGGTCGATCCGGAACGCATCGCCTGCACGGGGGAATCCGGCGGCGGCACGCAGACCTTTCTGCTGACGGCCGTCGACGACCGCGTCAAGTTGTCGGCGCCGGTGAACATGGTTTCATTCCTGATGCAGGGCGGCAGCCTCTGCGAGAACGCGCCCAATTTGCGGATCGACACCAACAATGTGGAGATCGCGAGCCTGATGGCGCCGCGTCCGATGATGATGGTGTCGGCCACGGGCGACTGGACCAAGAACATGATGACCTCCGAATACCCGGCGGTCGGCCGGATATACAAACTCTTCGACGCCGAAGACAAGTTGACGGCGATCCAGATAGACGCGGATCACAATTACAACCGGCCCAGCCGCGAAGCCGTCTACGGCTGGTTCGCCCATTGGTTCCTGGGAAAGGCCGAAACAACCCCAATCAATGAGCGCGGTAATGCGGTCGCGCCGATCAGCGATCTGCTCGTCTTTTTCGGGCGGCCCAGGCCGGAGAACGAACTCAACGAGGCTCAATTGACCGAGAGTTTGATCGAGGCGAGGAAGAGACAACTCGACGAGTGGCGTCCCGGCGACGCCGCCGGCCTCGAACGATTCCGCGAGCAGTTCGGCGAGGCGTTCAGATACTCCCTGATGGCCGAATATCCAAAGTGGGGCGAGATGGCGGTCGAGCATCTGGAAGTGAAAAACGCGCCCGGCGCTGTTTCCGAACGCCTGATAATCTCGCGGCGCGGAGCCCGCGTCGAGGCGGTGTTGTGGAAGCATCCGAAGCCAAAACCGAAGCCGGTAAGCGCGTTCGCGCTGGTGGTCGAGCCGGCTTCCAACGATCTGATTCTGCGACTCGTCAAGGCTGATTACACCGTGCTGTCGTTGAAGCTCTTTCCCGGCGGGCGCCAGATTCCGGACAAGGTCAAATTCTTTACCACGTACAACCGCACGGATGAGGCCAACCGGGTCCAGGATATTCTTGCCGCCATAGCCTTATTGAAGCATTCACTGATGGCTTACTTGGGGAATGAAGGGCAAAAGACGAGCCTGAGCGTGGTGGCGCAGGGGCACGCGGGCCTGTTGGCCCTGTTGGCGAGAGGGCTTGCGCCGGCCATCGACAGGATGGTGATCGACGCCGCGCAGTTCGACTCGTCGAGTGACGAGGCATTTATAAAAAGCATGGCGATTCCGGGCATCCGCCGCGCCGGCGATTTCACGACCGCTGTCACGCTCGCGCCGCTCACTCCTCTGTTGATTCACAACGCCGGAAACAAATTCAACACCGAAAAGATCGAGGCCGTTTACAAGGCTTTCGGAAAAGCCGAGGACTTCAAATCGCAGTCGGCGAAGCTCAGTGACTCCGAAATCACCGCCTGGCTTTCGTCCAAATAACAATCCGGTAAGTTACGTGTAGCGTCAACGCAATGGCATTAAGTTAAGAGGATGATGAAGACAGGGAACACAAAAAGCGCAAAGGAAGAGACACATAAGGCACAAATCTATCAATATTATCCTTTGCGCCTTTTGTGTTGGTTTTGCGCTTTTTGTGTTCCCAAGGCCTCGACTTAATACTATTGCGCTGACGCTCCCTGTACCGTATCGTTGGCTCTTTCAAAAGGATAAAAATGCCGCAAAATCAAAGTCAGAATCAGAGCTCAAACTCACAAACCCTGGTCATCGACGCCGAAGAGTTCGCCTTTGAAACCGTCGAACAACACAACGGCATAGCCACCGTGGTGAAATTCAAACTCGACAACCCCGACGTGAGGTCGGGAGACGTGTTGCTGGTCCTTTCGGGGGCGGAGATTCATTTCCACGGCTTCATCGGCGGTATTGAAAACGGCTACGCGATAGCGGCGGACCACTCCGGTTCGATGTTACTGGCCGGAGTTCACTAACCTGGGTACGCATCGCTTCCAGCGTGCAGTCTCGGCAGGAGGCGCATTAAAAAGCAATGGGCTGTCTAACCGAGACTGCACGCTGGAAGCGATGCGTACCCAGGCGCCTCCCGATTTATGCGCAGTCTTCAAATAATCTGTTCAATGACCCGCCCGCCGAAATCGGTCAACCGTTCATTTCGTCCGTTGTGCAAATAAGTCAGCTTCATCTGGTCGAGTCCGAGCAGATGCAGGATCGTCGCGTGGAAATCGCGCGGGTGGTAGCGCTCGCCGACGGTCCTGTAGCCGATCTCGTCAGTTTGACCGACGACCTGTCCCCCTTTGACGCCGCCGCCCGCCATCCACATCGTGAAGGCGGTCGGGTTGTGATCGCGGCCCTTGCCGTTTTCGGAGACAGGCGTGCGCCCGAATTCGGTCCCCCAAATGACCAGCGTCGAATCCAGCATCCCGCGCCCTTTCAAATCCCTCAACAATCCGGCGATGGGCTTGTCGGTCCACCGGCACATCTGCCCGTGATTTGCGACCACGTTTTCGTGCGCGTCCCATTGCACGCTGACCGGGCCGCCGCCGGAAAAGAGCAGGACGAATCGTACGCCGCGCTCGACCAGGCGCCGCGCGAGCAGACACCGCCCGCCGAATTCCGCCGTCTGCGGGTCGTCGAGGCCGTAAAGCTTCTTCGTCTCCTTGCTCTCCTTGCTCACGTCCACGGCCTCGGGCGCGTGTTGTTGCATTCGGAAAGCGAGTTCGTATGAAGAGACCCGCGCGGCCAGTTCCGTGTCGTCCTCGCGCCCATTGCGCATGGACATTTCGTTCATTCGCCGCATGAAATCGAGCATTCGCTGTTGTTGATCGCCGCCGATCTCTTTCTGCGGGGCGAGGTGGAGGATCGGCGTCGACCCGTTTCGCAAGACCGTACCCTGATGAACCGCCGGCAGAAAGCTCGCGCCCCACATCGGCGCGCCGCCTTCCGGCAATCCTTCCGGCTGCGTCATCACGCAATAGGCCGGAAGATTTTCGCTCTCACTTCCCAGGCCGTAAGTCACCCAACTGCCCAACGAGGGGTGCGACGGCAGCACACGCCCGCACATAATCTGGTACATCGCGGGCGCGTGGACGAAGCTCTCGGTGTAACACGACCGGATGAACGCGATGTCGTCAACGCTTGTGGCCAGATGAGGGAAGAGGTCGGAGACCTCGATGCCCGATTGACCATACTTCTTGAACTTCCACGCGCTGCCCATCAGCGGCGTGCATGGCTTGATGAACTGGCTCTTGATCTCGCCGAACGACGGCGGTAGTTGCTGGCCATGAAGCCTGTCGAGCGTGGGCTTCGGGTCAAATGTCTCCATCTGGCTCGGCCCGCCGACCATATACAGGAAGATCACGGCTTTGGCCTTCGGCTCGAAATGCGGACGCTTGGGCGCAAGGGGGTTGAAGGGTTTGGTTCCGCCGTCCAGCGCTTTCGCGTCGCGCGCGAGCAAATACGAAAGCGCGAGCGAGCCGAATCCATTGGCCGCGCGGGCGAGAAAATCACGGCGGGTGGTGGATGCCGGAGAGTGCAATCGCTGATTCTTCATAATTTGTTGGCCAATTTCATATGCCAGTTCTAGATAACAGTTTCCAGTTCACCGCAGAGGCGCGGGGACCGCAGAGGAAACGCAGAGAAAGAGAGAGGCTACTGTGACTCAATCTCCGCATTCTCATCGAGGTTATTGGCCAGGCGACGAATCCCGCCATCTTTGAGCACCTCGACGCTGAAGTTGAAAATCAGGCCAACTCTCCAATCACCCAAGCGCATGTACGTCAGCGTTTGCGCTTCGTGAATCGGATGTATGGCGTCAACCGACTTGATTTCCACAACACAAAAGTTTTCCACCAACAGATCAAGTTGATAGCATTTGTCTAGCTTCAAGCCCTTGTATTCGAGCGGCACTGGATATTGTCGTTTGAACCTGATTCCTCTGAGAGCGAGCTCTCGGCACAAACATTCCTCGTACGCCGATTCCAGCAGCCCCGGCCCAAGTACACGATGAACTTCAATTGCCGCGCCAATGATCGACCTAGTCAAGTCATTCACTTTCATCTCTCTTCGTCTCCTTTTTCTCCTCCTCTCTCCGCCTCACTCCTCATCTCTCCGCGTTTCCTCTGCCTTCTCCGCGCCTCTGCGGTGAAGACAAACTGTTATCTACTCCTGGCGTTCTGTGAAACTTGACGTCTCATTTCACATAAACAAACTCGTTCAAATTCATCGCAGCCAGGCACAAATCAACCCACGCCGCCGCCGTCGCTCCATCAACGCCCTTCGGCAAATCTCTCAGTTTCGACACCGTCTCTCCGCGCGCGATGCGGTCGCGAATGACCGCGGCCTGCCCTTTCAGGAAGCTTTGCGTCAATCGCAATTCATCCAATCGCGGGTTGCGGGCGAGGGTAAGCTCGTATAGCCTCGAAATCATGTCGCAGCATGAATTCGCTGTTCATCAACGTCAGCGATTGGAGCGCGTGGACGCTGACCTGACGCGCCCCGCACACGCTCATCAGATCTGGCGCGTCGAAGGCTACCAGCAGCGGCAACCGCACATTGCGTTTGCGGACTAGATAGATGCTGCGTCGGCTGTGCTGGCGAGGGTCGGGATGGACGGGCCACAAATTGTCCGGCTCATACTCGGTGAAGATCGTGTCGTAGACTTCCGGTTCCAACGGGACCTTGATGGACGGCCCCCCCAACTGCTCAGTTAGCTCGCCGCTGACCGCGAGGACCGCGTCGCGTATCTCCTCGGCGTCCAGACGCTGGCGATTCATCCGCCACAACAATTTGTTGTCCGGGTCAATCTTCGCTTTCGCGTCGGCCTCTGCTGAAGAGGGCGCCGACGATTGCTGGTAGGCGTTCGACAAAACAATCAGCTCATGCATCCGTTTCAAGCTCCAGCTTTTTGATTGCGGATTGCGGATTGCGGATTGCGGATTTCCCTTGTCCCCTTGTCCCCTTGTCCCCCGCTCTCCCGCTCCCCCGCTCTCCCGTTCTCCGGCGCTCCATGTCGGATTCATAAACTCGACCGCCAGCCAATCAAGCAGTTCCGGGTGAGTGGGTTGTTGGCCGTTGCGGCCGAAATCGTTCGGCGTGGCGACGACGCCGCGCCCGAAGTGGTAATGCCACAGACGGTTCACCATCACCCGCGCGGTCATCGGATTGTCCGGTCTTGTGAGCCATCGCGCCAGGGCCAGCCTGCGCCCGGTCGATTTGAACTCGCCGATTTGAACAGGCTCGATCTCGGCTTCGGCCGGCGCGTCTTTGGGCAGCATCACGCTCGGAAACCGCGGGGGCGCCTCATCGCCGGCACGGTGCGGATCTCCGCCCTTCAGTATGTTAATCGGCGGCGTCGGATTGAGTGCGTCGGCCACGGCCAGAGCTTTGGGCAAGGGATCGGGCGAGTACACGTCGATGTCATGCATCTGGCGGCGCAGCGCGGCGCGCTTTTCGCGGTCTTCGGGCGAGAGCGTGGCGACCAACTCATTCCATTTGATCTCCAGCATGCTCTGCGCCTCTTTGGCCAGGCGCTTCTCTTCACCGCTTCGCAGCTTCTCTTCTTTGGCCAGAGCGTCGGCGAACAGCGGTTCGAGCTTCGCGCGCTTCGCCGCCGTCAATTTCTCCTTGTACGGCTTTTCAATCGCCGCGATCTGATCGAGGATCGGCTTGAGTCTCTCCTTGTGCGCTTTGACCGCCGCCCCGTAAGCCTGCTCCTGCTCCTTCGTCGGGCGTTTGAAGTCGTAGTTGTCCGAAGCCGCGAAGAAGGCCTGCAAGCGATAGAAATCGGCCTGCGGTATCGGATCGAATTTGTGATCGTGGCAGCGCGCGCAGCCGACGGTCAGCCCCATAATTCCGTTGCCCACGCCGAACATCACCTCGGTCAACCACTCCTGCCGATTGACGGCGAGGTCCTGATTGCCCGCCACCACGTGCTGCGGCCCCGCGCGCAGGAAGCCGGTCGCGACGCGCATCTCGAAACTGTTCGGGTCGAGTTCGTCGCCCGCGATTTGTTCGGTGATGAACCGGTCGTAAGGCTTGTCGTCGTTCAGCGATTTCACTACGTAATCGCGGTAGCGCCACGCCTGCTCGCGTTCGGCGTCAAGCTCGAACCCGTTCGTTTCGCCGAACCGGACGACGTCCAGCCAGTGCTGCGCCCATCGTTCGCCGTAGCGAGGACTGGCGAGCAAACGCTTCACGACTCTCTCATAAGCTTGCGGCGACCTGTCGGCGAGGAACGCGTTGATTTCTTCGGGCGTGGGCGGCGCCCCGGTCAGATCGAAAGTCACGCGGCGAATCAGCGTTCGCTTGTCGGCGAGAGGCGACGGCTGAAGCCCTTTCTCTTCAAGTTTCGCGAGAATGAACGCGTCAATCGGCGTGCGAACCCAGGACCGATTTTTGACCTTTGGAATTTGTGGGCGTGAAGGTTTGCGAAACGCCCAATAATTTCTCTGTTCGTCTGTAATAGGTTTTGAAGCGGCGTAGACCTTCTCCTTATCTCCTTGTCCTCTTGCCTCCCCGTCTTCCCAAATTGCGCCTTTATCTATCCACTGTTTCAGCAGCCCGATTTGATATTCGGAAAGCTCTTCGCCCATAGGCATTCGCGGCTTCTCTTCGCCGGCCACGAAACGATAGAGCAGGCTCTCATCGGCGTCTCCGGGCTTGATCGCCGCGCCGCGCGAGCCTCCCTTCAACAGCCCTTCGCGCGTTCGCAAGTCCAGTCCCGACTCCCTGTCCTTGCCGTGACACACGACACAGCGCGTCCGCAGTATGGCCACGGCCTGCCGCGCTATCCGTTGTTGATCTTCTTGTTCGGGGGGCTGCTCAGAGGCGCGAGAAGAGTATCCTGCCAGAACAGACAGGCAGGCGAAGACGCAGATAAGTTTGATCCGCCGATTACGTCTCATTGTGGTAGCGTGATTTGTGCGCGAATGCTAATTGGGATTTAGTGATAGATCAAGCGCTCACAAGGCAAGCGCGATGGTACGGTACGGGGAGCGTGAGCGACCTGAGCATTGATCAATAGACCTATTGATCAATGCTCAGGTCGCTCACGCTCCCCGTACCGTACCATCGCGTCAACTTGCGGCCAACTCTTCTTCCAGCAACTGCCGTTCGTACAAATCGGCGTAGGCGCCGCCGAGCCGCATCAACTCTCCGTGCGAGCCGCGCTCGACGATTCTGCCGTGGTCGAGCACGCAGATCAGGTCGGCGTCTTTCACCGTCGAAATCCTGTGCGCGACGATCAGCGTCGTGCGCGAGCGCATCACGTCGCGCAGGCCCGAAAGAATCTTCTCCTCGGTGTAAGTGTCAACGGCGGAGAGCGCGTCGTCGAGGATCAGTATTCGCGGCTCGCGGATGACGGCGCGCGCGATCGCCGCGCGCTGCTTCTGCCCGCCCGAGAGCGTGATGCCGCGCTCGCCCAGAACGGTCAGATATTTCTGCGTGAAGGCGTTCACGTCGTCGGCCAGCCCGGCGATTTCGGCGGCCCGTTCGATCTTCTTCTCAAGATCGGGCCGACCGTTGTGAATCCCGAAAGCGATGTTTTCGGCCAGCGTCTCGCTGAACAGGAATGTCTCTTGAGGAACGTAGCCGACGTTTTCGCGCAACCGCTTCAACGGAATCTCCCTGACCGGCTTGTCGTCGATCAGAACCATTCCCGGCTCGGCGTCCAACAGTCGTGGGATCAGATTCATCAGCGTCGATTTGCCCGCGCCGGTCCGCCCGATGAACGCCACTGTCCGCCCCGGCTCGATCACCAGATTTATGTCCCGTAAAACCGGCGGCTCTTCGGGCGAATAGTGAAATGTCAGATCGCGAAACTCAATCTTCCCTTTCAATTCGGGGCAGACACGCAGGTCTGCCCCTACAATATCAGGGTCGGCTATCGCGGGCTCGATCCGCATGATCTCATGCATTCGCTTCAGGCTCGCCGCGCCGCGCTGCACGAGGTTCGTTACGTAACCCATTGCGATCAGGGGCCAGATCAGTTGCTCCAGATAGAGGTTGAAAGCGGTGAATTCGCCAATGGTCATGCGCCCCCGGGCCGCTTCATATCCGCCGATCAGCAGGATCGCCGCGAACCCCAGTCCGATGAAAAATTGCATCAAGGGCCGGAAGACGGCGGACAGCTTCACCAGGCTCATGTTGCGGTCGACGTATTGCCGGTTGAGCCGCGCGAACTCGTTCTTTTCAGCCTCCTCCTGCGCGAACGCGCGGATGACGCGCACGCCGGTCAGGTTCTCCTGCGCGCGCGCGGTGATGTCCGAAAAGAACGCCTGAATCCTTTCGAACCGCACGTGAATCTGATGGCCGAAATATTTCACAGTCAGGGTCACGAACGGCATCGTCAGCAGCATGATCAATGTCAGCCTGCCGCTGATGCGAAACATCAGCGGCAGGATGATCAGCACGCGGAAGAGGGTCTGCTCGCTGTACATGATCGCAGGGCCGACTATCTGGCGGACTGCGCCGAGGTCGTTGGTCGCGCGCGCCATCAGATCGCCTGTGCGATGGCGCTGGAAGAATTGGAGCGGGAGTCTCTGCAAATGGCCGTAGAAACCCTGCCGCAGGTCGTATTCGATGTAGCGCGACATGTTGATCAACGTGCGACGCTGAAAGTACAGGAAGACGCCGCTCAGAAGCTGCGAGCCGACGATCAGCGCGACATATTTCGTCAGCCCCTGGCCCGTGGCCCCTGGCGCGCTCAGGTAATCAATCGCCACGCCCGTGTAGCGCGGCGTGAAGACGCCCAGCGCGACCGAGACGAGCACGAAGAGCGTGCCGAAGATCAATCGCCATCTGTATTTTTTCAGGTAGAAAAGAAGCCAATCGCGGCCCGTCGTGAAATTCGACGCGAAGTCGCGCGCGCGCGCCGGCGCGGAAGCGGATGTGATTTTATCGCTCAACTCGAATATGACCTCAACGAACGCGCCACCAACCCTATCCCCGCCGCAAGCAGGCCGAGCATGATCATCGTATTCGTCAGACTGGTCGGGCTGAAGTAGACGTGCAGATTCGCGATGATGCCGACCATGATGACTATCACGCCGCCGAACGTCAGTATCCATCCGAACACCGAACGCCCGTCGAAAAACAACAGGCCGATGCCTATCAGCAGTGGTATCAGTGACACTCCGAAGGCGTTGTACCCCCACAGCGTCCAATACCCGCTCATCACCGTCACGCGGCTCAGAAACAAGTAGCCTCCGGCGATCACCATTCCGAGGCCGAAAACGAACTGGCCGACGCCTCCGGGCGTGCCGCCCGCCCCACGAATTTTATCTTTCTCGTCCATTTGTTATTGTCCCTTTCCCTGGCGCATTCTACTTTGCGCGGAACGACCATCTCAAGAAAGAATCCGTTTCAAGGAATGAGCGACAGACCACTCCACGATCAACTCTTCGACCAATTGGCGGGCGAGGCCGCCGCCTGCGCCGTCTGCGAGCGGATGCGTGAACGCAAGGCGGTGTTGAGCCGGCTCAACGGCGCGCTCAACCCGAGTGTGATGTTCATCGCCGAGGCCCCGGGCCGCAACGGCGCCGACCGGACGCGAATCCCGTTTCACGGCGACACGTCGGGCAGGAACTTCGAATCGCTTCTGGCCTCGATCGAACTGACGCGCGACGAAATCTTCATCACCAACGCCGTCCTCTGCAGCCCGCGCAAACCTTCCGGCGCGAACGACAAACCCGCCCGGTCGGAGATTCGCAACTGCTCCGATTTCCTGCGCCGCCAGATCGAATTGATCAATCCGCCGGTCGTCGCCACGCTCGGCGCGGTCGCGCTCGACGCTCTGAAATTGATCGAGGATCACGATTACCAACTGCGCGACGCGGCGGCGAGAATCCTGCGCTGGAACGGGCGCTTGCTCGTGCCACTCTATCACCCCAGCCCCCAGGTCATAATCACCGTGCGAACGCTCGAAGAGCAGAAACGCGATTTCCGCTCGATCCTGAGAGCGATTAAGCGGTCGAACGCCAAATAGAATCTTCCGGCCCTGGGTACGCATCGCTTCCAGCGTGCAGTCTCGGCAAAAGGCGCATTGATTGAACCCAGGCGCTTCTGAAGGCGCCTTGCCTGCGCTGCTCGTTTATCGCTTGCGACTGTGCGCATCGAGCCCCAAGCGCGCTGCGGACCTCCGACGGGTCTACCCTCCGAGACTGCACGCTGGAAGCGATGCGTACCCAGGGAAGACCGAAACTTTCGCCACAAAAATTCCCTTTCAACGTTTAATCAGTCAGCCGAGTAGATGTATTCGAGCGCGCGATTAGCTCCGCAAACTACACGCCAATTCCGGAGTCGAGTCTAAGAATGGAAATCGCGTTGATGGCTGAAAAAATCGAGGGCCAGGACGAGAGCCGCGACCGCGAGGGAGCGGTCGCAGCTGCGGCTCGTCTAATAATCCGCGCGAAAGCCGGCGACATGGCGGCCTTCGACCAGATCATCACTAACCACCAACGGCGGGTCATCTCGCTGGCGTGGCGGCTTCTGGGCAACCGGGAAGACGCGCGCGACGCCGCGCAGGAGACGTTTCTGCGCGTTTACAAATCCTTCGGCAGGTTCGACCCGGCGCAAGATTTTAACGGCTGGCTTTATCGCATTGCCGTCAACGTCTGCCGCGACCTGGCCCGAAAACGCCGAGGCGATCATTTTTCGCTCGAAGCCGAGGTCGAATCCGGCGCCATCGCGGAACCGGCCAGCCCCCACAACACAGAATCGGCGGCGATGCTCGCGCAGGAACAGGCGATCCTGATGCGCGCGCTCGCCACGCTGCCCGAAAAAGAGCGAGCCGCAATCGTCCTGCGCGACCTGGAAGGGCTGGACACGGAAGAGGTGGCGAGAATTTTAGGCTCAAGCCCTACTACCGTCAGGTCGCAGATCAGCGCGGCGCGGGTGAAAATCAAGGCGTTCAAAGAACGCTTTTTGAAAAGAGGCACAGCGCCGCGCGCGTAGGGGCGGGTATTCCCCGCCCAACGGCGTTGATCACAGACACGGGCGGGGAATACCCGCCCCTACGCGCGCGGTATTGTATCAATTGTGAGGCCCTAACTATGCGATGCACACACGCTGAAAAACTGATTCCGCTTTTCGCAGGCGACGATCTGCCCGCGCGGGAGGCGGACGCTTTACGACGACATCTGAAATCCTGCGGGAACTGCCGCCGGCTCGCCGCCGAATT
>WNFU01011028.1_pt1 | contig 14476 bp, 14 predicted proteins | sample 5400121 | NCBI WGS metagenome assembly WNFU01 (sample SAMN13153360, study PRJNA577476) | soil metagenome | isolation source: 100 cm soil or saprolite under grassland replicate 1 | place: USA:California | collected 2016-06-15
CTCGCGCAATTATTGGCCACGCTTCACGATCGCGAAGGTCGTGTGGCCATCGCGGGATTCTATGATCGTGTGAACCCGCTCGAAGACTGGGAGCGCGAAGCGTGGCGCAAGCTTCCGATCGACGGCGACAAGCTGATTCTAAATGAAACCGGCGTGCCCGAGCTTTTCGGTGAAACCGGCTACAACTCGATGGAGCGCATTTGGGCGCGGCCGACAGCCGAGATCAACGGCATCGGCGGCGGCTATCAAGGCCGGGGTACAAAGACTGTCATTGCCAGTCATGCCATGGCGAAACTGACATTCCGTCTCGTTCCTGAACAGGAGGGCGATGAAATTCTAAAGCTCGCAAAGGAACATTTACGAAAGAACCTGCCCAAAGGCGTGACGATGGAAATCACCACCGGTCACAGCGGCCCATGGTATCTCACCGATCCGCATTCACCACTCGGCGAAGCAGCACAGCGCGCTCTGCGCAAAGCTTTCGATCGCGACGTCGCGCTAATTCGCGAGGGCGGCAGCATTCCGATCGTCTCGCAATTTCGCGGCATCCTTGGTATCGAAACGCTGCTGATGGGACTCGCGCTGCCGGATTGCCGCGCGCATTCGCCAAATGAGAATTTTCCTGTCGAGAATTTCGAAGGCGGCATTCGCCTGAACAAGGCAGTCCTTCAAGAGCTCGCGTAATGTCATGTCGACCGAAGTGTCCCGCTATCGCGGGATCGAACGCTCGAAGAGTAGAACAATAACGTGAGATTCCTCGACTTCGCTCGGAATGACAGCGGGATGAAATGGCTTCTCGTGGTTGCGATCTTGTTTGCCGCGGTTCGTCCCGCGGTTCCAGTCGAAGAATCGTTAGGCACAAAAATCAAAAAGATTCTTGCGCCGACGCCAACACCGACGCCCAAACATCGGAAACGCACCACAAAGAAAGCTTCGCCGGCTCCATCTCCGAGTCCGACACCGAAGACGAAATCAAAGCGCAAAAAAGCATCTCCTACACCCACACTAACCGAATCTCCGGCTGCGACAGAGACACCGTCGCCCAGTGCGGAAGAAACGCCTGCTCCAGGGAAGAAGGGCTGGCCCAACGTGAGTCTTTCGCCTGCCCAAATAGCGGATTACGACAGTTATCCGTCAAAAGTGCGGCAGATCATCGATGCCGGCCTTGCGCTCACGAAACAGAATCTCGGCTACACCTACGGCTCTGCCGATCCCAAAAACGGCGGCATGGATTGCTCCGGTTTCATTTATTACGTCCTTCAGCAAAATGGCTTCCCCGACGTGCCGCGAGATTCCAGTCAGCAATACGTCTGGGTACGCAAGGCAGGAAATTTCAATGCGGTCCTGAGTCGCAAGGAGGATTCATTTGAGCTCGATGCGCTCAAGCCAGGCGACCTGCTGTTTTGGCGCGGCACCTACAACATCGATCGCGATCCGCCGATCACGCACACGATGATTTATCTGGGTCGCGAAAAACGAACGAAGAAGCGCGTCATGGTGGGGTCAAGCGACGGTCGCACGTACGATGGAAAACAGCGTTTTGGCGTCAGCGTTTTCGATTTCAAAATGCCGCCACCGCCGAACAGTGCCGATGCCAAGATCAGCCCAGTCTTTGTCGGCTACGGCCGAATCCCCGGCGTGCGCGCGCAGAATTCTGACGAACAGCTTTAGGCCCGAGAACACGATGCCGCGGAGGCTTCAGCTCGTATTTTGGTGTCTCTTGCACTTGTCAACGGCGAGATGGTTAGCTTGCTGACCATGGAGATGAAACTCTGTTGCTTGGGGTTTTAAATAAATGAGAACAAAATCGGCGAGCACTATCGGACATGAACAAGCGGCTCTGACCAAACAAGGTCGGGTGGTAAGGATCACGGTGGTAGCCGTCTTTGTGATCTTAATACCTGTCCTTTTCTATTCTCTTTTGCAGAACCGCCGAATCACTCGACTTAAGGTGTCAGGAGTTAAAACCAGCGCTCGAGTAACTAAAACAGATCGCGTCTTCGGCGAGTGGCGGAGCGGTCATCCCTATCCAGGGAATGATAGTAGCGTTCAAATATAAAGATGCTTCAGGCAAAAGCTACGAAGGCTGGGAGAAGGTATCTGGATCTTCGGCTCCAAAGCTCAATCCAGACGATGAGTTCCCTGTCTGGTATGATCGTGCGCTTGGACTGATAATTACATAGAGGCACGCATGATAATTCTTATGGTGCTGCTTTTGGGGGCACTGGCAGCGGTCTTCATCGCGACCAGATCGCAAATAGACCGCTCACGAGACGGTTGATTCCCGCAGACTATAAGAACGCCGCGGTCTCTGACGCTACGGTACAATGCGGTAGCTTTCGTGATTGCGGAATTATTCGCGCGGCGTGGTTCGCGGAGACGGCGTGGGCGCTGTTATTGATATTTGCTGGGTCACTCGATGAACGCGGCTTTGATATCCGATGAACGCGACCGCGAGCAGAACGAGCATCACGATGAGCACGACGCGCTGTTCGTTTTTGGAAAGTTCGAACACTTTGAACAGGCGTTTCATTTTTTCGCGTAGCGAATCGGATCCTTTACTCCGGCTTCGCGGAAGCCTTTGAGACGCAGCAGACACGAATCGCATTCGCCACAGGCGAGACCTTCTGGCGACGGATCGTAACAGCTGTGGGTAACCGAAAGATCGACACCGAGCTCGACGGCTTTGCGAATGATTTCCGCTTTCGAAAACTTGATCAGCGGCGTGTGAATTTGAAAGCGTCTGCCTTCTACGCCGGCTTTTGTCCCCAGATTGGCTAGGTTATCAAACGCTTCGATAAATTCCGGGCGGCAATCGGGGTAGCCGCTGTAGTCGATCGCGTTTACGCCCAGAAAAATGTCACTGGCTGGAATCACTTCCGCCCACGCAAGCGCGTAAGAAAGGAAGATGGTGTTGCGCGCAGGAACGTAGGTGACTGGGATCCCGTGCGTGATCTCTATTTCCGGACGCTTTTTTGGAACGTCGATATCATCGGTGAGCGCGGAGCCGCCAAAGACGCGCAGGTCGATCTTTGCGACGCGATGATCTTTTGCGCCTAACGACTCAGCGACACGGAGAGCGGCTTGCGTTTCGATCTGGTGCTGCTGGCCATAGTCAAACGAGAGGGCGTAAGCTTCGCATCCCTCCGCGATTGCGATCGCCAGCGTGGTCGTCGAATCGATGCCGCCGCTTAAGAGAACAACTGCGCGTTTCATTCCTAGCTAGGCTGCGTCTCGGACTAGATTAACCACGAATGGACACTAATTGCCACGAATGTTTTCGCGCGCGCAGCGCGCTTTGGAGTGCGGCGGTGTTCCGCCACTTTTTCATTTCTCGCCGCGGTTCGGCTTCTTGTCCGGGTACTCGGCGCGCACAGTGAGCGCGATTCCGCCGCGTGCGGAGAATTGCGCGGTCACGATGGCTTCGCGCGGCGCGCAGGCTTTGACGAAATCGTCTAGGATGCGGTTCGTGACTGCTTCGTTGAACGCACGCTCGTTCCGATACGACGCTAGGTAAAACTTAAGCGACTTGCTCTCGACGCAGAGACGGTCGGGGATGTAATCGATGTCAATCCTCGCAAAATCAGGCTGGCCGGTCACCGGACAGACAGAAGTGAAATCATCGGTTTCAAAATGAATCCGATAATTCCGGCGTGGCGCCGGGTTTGGGAAAGTCTCAAGGCGCGCCTCGGCAGGCGAGGCGGGTAATCTCGCTTCACTCCGTCCGAGAAGCGTCAATCGGGCTTGAGGTTTCGTTTTTGCCACTAGGGCAAATTAAATCCTCAACCGAAGCACGTTCAACGGCATTTCCGTGTCGCGCTCGATCCTGATTATCACGATCACACACCAAAATCTATTTGGCCGCAATACCCTGTGCGCCAAGCGGCAGACCTCCATCAGTGTCAATCAAGGTCAGGCTGCCATCGTGTTCCACGCGAAAGGAAATCACCGATTGTAAACCGCCAGCAAGCACATATAGGAAATGACTGCTGACGTTTAGAGCCATGTCTATCGGCGCGCTGTTCGCACCCGTGTCACCGGCTACGGAATTGATCAAGCTCAGTGTTCCATCGTTGCTAGCTAGGTCGTAGCTGGAAATCGTGCCACTGCCAGTGTTCGACACGAAAGCCAAATGTCCGTTGTTGGTAATGACCACCCAGCACGAGGCGGTTTGAGAATTCGGCACTGAGCCACTGATCACACTTAATACGCCGTCGTCTCCTGCGCTGTACGAAGATGCCGCCGATGCGCTGGGCGTCCCGCCGAAGGCCTCTGAAACAACCAGAAACCCAGGGTTGCTGAAGGCGAAGCCAAATGGCGTCATGCCGTTGGAAGCATTATCAATCGGCGCGCTCGGCAATCCGTTCTCATCGATAGTGTAAGTATCAATCCGGTTGCCCGCTTTTTCAGTCACAACCAACAGTGTACCGTCAGGATTGAAACTGACTTGAGCAGGATCGGCTGCTGTGTCGCCAATTAACGGCTGAGTCGAGCCAGCCAAGGGTGTCAGCGTGCCGTCAGTGCCTACGGTGAACCCGGTAATATTGGGGGTTCCGCCTTCATTCAGCACATATAGCAGATTTTCGTGCAATGCCAGGCTGATCGGTCGGACGCCGCCGGAATCAACAACATCAATCAGGTCGAGCCCGGCTTGCGATATCCTTAGCACGGAAATCTGATTGCTACCCGCATTGACAGCGAACAAGAATTGGTGGCCCCGATCCAAAATCAATGCGCCTTGCGAAGCGAGGGGGTCAGTCGCGGGGTCTGTGCCCTGTGGGACGGGATCGCCGGCGCCACCAGTGGGAAATTCACCTGCGGGAGTTAGCATTCCATCAGCAGTGCGGCGAAAAACCGCGACCGTGTTGTCGACCTGATTCGTCAAAACATAAACCGCACCAGCCTGGAAGTTTCGCGGCACCGGTGAGGGCCTTGCGCGCGGGGTTGGATTTGGCCGTTGAGCTGTTGCGTTGCTAAGTAACGCCAGGATGAACAAGCTGGCACATATTGCGATAAATTTTGTTTCCCTGCCCATGTTTCCTCCTTTGTTGTATTTTTGATGGTTAATCGCATCTCAAGATCTGGTTAGCTTTAATTTTCTTCATCGACGTGTTTTTTGTGGCAACTATTACCCATAGCAAATACCAGCTTCGAAGCTCGGACTCCGCATGGAGTCGCGAGCAGTTGGCGCATTAACGGAATGGATGCGGAAGATCAGACGGCAAACGCGAAAGATCGAACGGGCGTGATCGACTTGATTGCGCACGATCCCAAAACAGATGAAGTCGTTCTGGTGATGGATGAGCCTGACGAATGGGGCGGCTCGGATGAACAACTGCTCGCGTTGCAGGAGCGGTTTAATGCATACGTCTCATTTTTGCTCGACGGCGAAATGGTATCTGATCATCCGGATCTCGCTGGCAAACCGGCGCGGATCGAGCTGCGGTGCGCGCATGTGCCCGACACGCGTGCGCTCGAGTTGCTCGGGCTCATCCATGACCAGCTTGCGTTCCAGGAGATTAAGTTCGAAGTGGTGGTGAGGAACGATCCGCCTCGGCCGAACATATAACGATTTAACGTCTCTCCAATCGCTCGAAGAAATCCTCGAAGAGCAAGTCGTAAACGCGGCTGCGCTCGGGGTGATATTGCACAGCGCGAGCGAAGGGATATTTTTGCAAATGTATTTGCTCGACAATTCCGTCGTGCGCAGACCAGGCTTCAACTTCCAAATCGTCGCCGAGCCGTTCGATCGCCTGGTGATGCGCGCTGTTCACTTTTGAAAAGCGGTGTGATGCGCGGCGTGAATGGCGCAGTGGTTGAATGTCGCGATCGCGTTGCTCGGGCAAATTGTGGCCTTTGATATCGAGCTTCAATGTGCCGCCAAGGGCGACATTGAATACCTGAAGCCCCTTGCAAATGGCGAAGATCGGCAGCCCGCGCTCGAGCGCTTCCTGCACGGCGGCAAATTCCCAGCGGTCGCGCTCAGGATCAACCTGTTTATCCAAGAGCGAAGGATCGAGAACTTTCTGGCGCAAAAATTCCGGCGAAATATCGGAACCGCCGGTGAGCAGGAGTCCATCCATTTGGTCCAGGCGAACATTTCGATTTCGCGCATTCCAGACTTTGATTTCGGGATGCTTACGGAAAATCGGGCGAAACCATTTTGCATCTTTCGCTCGTATCCACGTGACGAGGTTGGGCATGAAGGAATTTGCGATGCAGCGGCGCTTGTGCCAAGCGCCTGTTTGCCTATGCCTTTAAACCCGGCGATCGCCGACGTAAGAACCAGATGATGTAGAGAAAGGTTCCCAATGTGCCGGGAATCATAAAATAGCTCGCTTCGGTCCCGAGGTCGCCGCCCGTCGCCCACGCGGGCCCAGGGAACGTCACGTCGAACAAGCGGCCCTCTGGTAATCGGCCAGCGTTCGGCGTGCCGATTATGAAGAACTGGCCAAAATCAAAAGCGGCATGCCAGCCGACTGCCCACCAAAGTGATCCTGTGATACGAACGCTGATACAGATGATGAGGCCGAGCGCAAAAATCATTCCGATATCGATTGCGTTTTCGTGCGGTTTCAGCAGATGGAGGTCGGCAAACAGCGCAGTCGTGATCAGCGCTGCGGGCCAGAAACCAGCGCCACGCCAGAGGGACTGCAACGCGTAACCGCGGAAAAATATTCCTCAGTGACACCGACAAGTAACATCCCGACCAGCCACAGGAGCGGCGATGAGATAAGATCGGTTCCTCGCAACGCGATGCAGTGAATGCGCATTCCGCCGGTAACGAGCATGCCTGCCGCAACAAAAGCGACTACTGCGAGACCTGCGACTACGCCATTCCAAAATAGTCCGCCAAATGCTTCGTTAAGCGGCAGGCCGTAACTGTCAATGCGACGGCGTTCGCAAAGTGCAAACACGCCAGTCACGATCAGAATCACAATCAAATCCAAACCGTCACCAAGAATGATCGACGGCGCGCTCAACGCGCTTCGATCGACATGCAGTCTCGCCTCGAGGAGCGCGATTGCTGGTTGTTCCAGGAACTGAACAACAAGAACAATTGCCGCGACGAAAATCAGAAATCGCCAGCCGTGGCGTAGGCCATCCGGGCCGATGAAGATCGACTTAACTTTACTCATTGGCACGCGCCGAGGTTGTCGCGAACGGCAGGGCGAGCTGGATCAGGTTCACGAGCACGCGTCCGGGTTCCTCGGCGTAAATCATGTGGGCAGAGTTCTCAAACCAAACCCAGCGTTTGCTGGGCGCTTCCAACCGGTCGAACCAGCGCTGCACTGGCTCAGACGGCGTAGTGTAGTCGTGACGGCCGGCGAAGATAAGCACAGGACAGCCGAGGCGCGTCAGCTTTGTGAAATCGATTGCCGCCATGTCCGGCAGAAGCTTTGGCAACGAGAACGCACTGCCGGCGTCGATTGCCTTGAAGTCAGCCTCCGAGTAATCCGGCGAAATTTTCTCGGCGTTTTCCCAAAAGTCGTAGCTCTGACGCCCGTACGTCAGCCCACCGTAATGTACCGACCACTTTCGCTCTACGTTTATCTTTTCGAGCGGCAGCGCGCCATTTGGCTCCGGATAAGGTCCGATGGCTTCAAGTTCCTTCACCGCCTGAGTGTCCCCTGCCTTTCGCGCAGTGTTTAGCACCCAGTCGTAACAGATTCGCTCGGCCTCGCGCATGTTGATGATCTGTCCGACGCCAATGTAAGCGTAGAGCCAGTCGGGCCTGCGAACCGCCAGGTTGAGTCCGAGTATCGTGCCCCAGGAATGGCCGAGTGCGAAAATCTTCTTTTTGCTGCACGTTGCGCGCAGGTAGGCGACGAGTTCTTCTGCGTCCTGCAACATGCGTTCTCCGTGCATCGTCGGCGCGACTTTTGCCGGGTCGTTCAACTCGTAGGTCTTGCCGCTGCCGCGCTGATCCCACTCGACTACGGTGAAGTAGTCGGTCCAAGGTCCCTCGAAAAGATAACGATTGGGCAGATCGGGTGCGGCCGGGCCGCCGTGCAGCACGAGGAGAATTGGGTTGTGTCGGTCGCGGCCGCGCACGGTGATCCATTGGCGAATGCCGCCGATGTCCACCGCCTTGGCTTCGTCGATTCCGTTCGGGGAAACGACCTTGCCAACTTCCGCAAGGATCGTGTGAGGGTTTGGCGACGACTCCGCGTATGGCGGTGTTGCGGCCATGGTCTCCAGCGCCAGCGTGCAAGTGAAAATCAGAATAAAAAACTTCACAGTTACACTTGGCGTTGCCTCAGCGGAATTTGATCCGCCGTTTAACTGAAACGCCTACAATCCCATCAGCTCGCGAACGTATTTTACCGGCGGGGTGCCGTAGGAGACGACTTGATCGTTGTATTTCTTAAGGTTGAAATCCTTGCCCAATTTCCTCTGTTCCGCGGCGCGAAGATCGAGATGCTCGGTGGCGCCTACGAAATATGTGGAAAGCTGGGCAGAAGTCAGGCGTGCGCGTTTCCATTTCGCTACCGCTTCGCCTTCCTGCTGGTATCCCTCCTTCATCATCAGATCCATCGCTTCCTGTTCGTTCATGTTCCCTGCGTGAATGCTTTGGTCGAGAACGGCATTGCAAATGGCGCGCAGCCGCATCTTCAGCTGCTGCATTTTCACCTCGGGCCCGCCATAACCCTGTTCCGCCATCACCTGTTCACAATAAACGGCCCAACCCTCGACGAATGCGCCGCTCTGAAAAATCGCGCGCACCAAAGTGGGCGCGCGGAATTCGTTGGCCCGAGCCAGTTGCAGGAAATGTCCCGGCATAGCCTCATGCACGGTCAAATCGCGAATCATGTAATTGTTGTACTCACGGAAGAATGATTCCCTGCGTTCTTTTGACCAGTCCTTGGGCGTCGGCGCGACGGCGAAAAATGTTCTGCCGGTTTTATCGAGCGGGCCCGGCGCGTCGCAGTAGGCGATAGCGACGCCGCGCTTGAATTCGGGCATCGCGATCACATCCAGCGGCACGTTCGGGACGGTGACCAAATCGTGTTGCTTTACGAAATCAGTCGCTTCCGTGACAATTTTTTTCGCGTAATCGACGACGGTAGCGTCGTCGGGATGTTGCTCGGCCAGCTTCCCGAGCACCGCGGCAGTGACCTTATGTTTATCCGCGAGTCCGGCAGCTGCCGGATCAGCGCTTGGAAAATATTTTTTGTAGAGCGGCAATGCGGTCTCATAGATGGCGGTTTGCGTCTGTTGAAGGTCGGCCGTCGCGCGCTTCATGATTTCTTCCATCGACTGATCCGACGCGAGGGCGAAACGCAGCTTCTTTCGGTACTTCTCCGCGCCAAGGCGGAAGTCGCCGTCTGAGCGCGGCAACAGATCGTTCTGGAGCCATTTCTTGTAATCCCCCAGAGCGGCTGCGGTTTTTTCCTGTAACGGCGTGAGGTCCTTCTTCATTCGCGGCGACTGGTCGAGCAGAGGCGCCAATCCTTCACGCACGAGACTGATTGCGCCCTGCGCCTGCTCGATCGCTGTTTCAGTGTGAACGCGCGGCGGGTGTTGCAGGTTGGCTTTCGCCTGAGCGATCACGCGCTGGATTTTCTCCATGCGCTGGCGCAGATTTGGAATCCGTTTTTCCGGTGACGCAAAATCTCGTGCGACCAAAAGATAAAGGCTGTTCGCAAGGCTTTGCATGTAAACGAGGGGATTCCATTCCGGGGCCCTCAGCTCTTCGGCCTGGAAGATTTGGTAATCGGTATTCTCCTTGAGAATTCGGAAATCGATGTTGTTCGCACCGGTGAGCTGCGACCCGTCGATGGAATTCAGCTTGTCGCGAAATTCCTTTTGGGTTGCCAGATATTTTGCGCGCGCTTCAGGCGAATAATCGGTCAGCTGGCCGTCAAACCGATGGTCACCGAGCTCGGTCGCTTCCTCGGGATTGGCCTGCAAATAGTGCTCGATGTAGTCGTGCGCAATTTTTTGAAACGCGTCGTCCTGCGTGGTGGGCGCCGCGTTCAACATCGACAACGACAATAAGACGCCCGCTGTGATAACGACTTTCATCCGACATCAGCTCGGCGTGCCGCCGTGAAGAATCGGCTCCGTGGCGATCTCATCGAGTGTTGGCTGCTGTGTTTGTAGGTAAGTGCGGCCCTTATAGAAACAGGCGACCACCACGAAAACAGCCGCCGCCGCGAACATCAACCACATGAAGAACGTGAAGTATTGGTAATCGGTCAGCTTGCGTGTGCCGTCGGCGTTCAAGTCCCACGCGTTAAACTTTCCAACGAAGAACTCGCCGAAAGCGACAGTGAAAAGCCACAGCGCCATGACGGAGCTCTTCATCGTGTTCGGGGCCTGAGTGTATGAAAACTCAAGCCCGGTGATCGACACCATCGTTTCGCCAAGGGTCAGAATAATGTATGCGAGGAACTGCCAATTTATGCTCGGCTTTAAACCAGCATCGATTTGTCCCTGGATCCAAACAATAACGACAAAAGACAAACCGGTGAGGAAAAGACCGATGCCAATTTTGCGTAGTGGACTAAGTGGAAATACGCGATTGATCGCCGGGTAAATGACGTAATTTACCAGCGGAATAAAAAGCAGAATCAAGATCGGGTTTGCGGTCTGCACTTGGGCGGCGATCAAATCCATGCCGAGCCAGTGCAGATTCATTTTCTCGGCTTGCAAAGTCCACTCGACACCGTTGCTCATCCCCCAGAGCGCCCAGAAGACCAAAATGAAAACGTAAACCATCGCGATCCGGCCGAGAGTGATGAGACCTTCGCGGCTGAAAGTTGCTCGCAAATAACTCAGCCCCGCAGGCGGCACGTGCACCATTTTGTTGCGACCGCCCCAGAAGAACAACGTGGCGATCAACATCGCGATGCCCGGAATTCCAAATGCCCATCCCGGTCCGTACTTGGGATTCGCAAGGAGCCATGGGCAGAGGATGGAGGAGATAAAAGAACCGGCGTTAATCGAGAAATAGAACCAGCCAAACATTTTTGAGAGCAGATGCTTGTTGGATTCGCCAAACTGATCGCCCACGTTGGCCGAAACACATGGTTTGATGCCGCCGGCACCCAAACAGATCAGCGTCAGTCCTATTACGAGCATCGTCCGTTGTCCCACCGCAATTCCCCAGGAGGTGGCCATGCAGGCGAGTGTGAGGTTGCCAAAGCAGTACGCGATCGAAAGCGATAAGATGGTCCAGTATTTGCCGATCCAACCGTCGGCGATAATTGCGCCAAGGATCGGGAGGAAATAGACGCCGAACACAAAGTAATGCGTGTACATGTACGCCTCGTTCGGGCTCATCGGCGCGAGCACACCGGATTGATTCAAGATGAAATGCGCCATGAAGACGGTGAGGACCGACTTCATGCCGTAATAAGAGAAGCGCTCAGCCGCTTCGTTGCCGATGATGTACGGCACGCCCGGCGGCATGCCAGTGAGGTTGGGTGGCGAAGTTAAATATTTGTGTTTGGCCATATGATCTCCTTTAATTAGCGAGCTTCATGCGGAGAGGATTCGGCCGGCGTTGGGGAACCCAAAGATTCGTCAGCAGTTTTCTTTGTCGCGTTCGACCAAACCTTTGCTGGATCGGGTTGCTCACGCTGGACGTCCGGCATCTGGCCGAGCGGATGCTTTTCGCAGGATATGCAAAACAGCAGCATGCCGAGCAAAACAGCAATGACACCGTGGCGGAGGAAAAAAGCCATAATGCGCTGGCACAGTTATCAGCCTCTGGTCTCGCGTGCAAGGATGAAAGCGCGGTAGCTGTAGGGCGTTAGTGTCAAACGCATAGGCGCTCGCCGCGGCGAGCGCCTGCACAACGTGATTGAAAGACGCGGGCTTGGAGTTACTATCAAACGCGGTGGCCCGCACGGACAGAAACAACGCTTGGAACGAAGTCTTCGCTCTCGTTCTGCTTTTTGTCGGGACATTGCTGTTTTTCGCGCTGATTTCCTACACGCCAAAAGATATACCGTCCTGGATCTGGTTTAGCCACGTTTCACCGGCGAATCGCGTGTGACGCCCCGAATCCCATGGATCGTTCTGTTCATCGTAGCCGGTGCGTGCCTCGACCAGTTATGGGACATAGGTCACTTGCTCGGGTTGAAGGTGCCGGTGGACATTCAAGGGCCCGGCGGCTTGATCGGCTATCGCTTGGGCGATGAACATCGTGGCCTGCTCCGCGCCGCGCTCGGCCCTGTCGGCTCGCTTGTTCTCCTGATGGGAATTTACGTGACCACACTGATTTTGGTTACGGGACTGCGCCCGATTCACCTGATTCGCGAAACGGTTGCCGCCACGCGACGGGTCGGGGCAGGGCTGCAGGAATGGCAATTGCGCCGCAGGCTGGGCAAAGCCGATCTCAAGGAAAAGCTGGAGATTAGGGAGAAGCAGCTGGCGAAGGAACGGCGAATGTATGAAAAAGCGTTGAGAAAGAAAGGCATGCCTGTGCCTGAGGCGGTTGGGGCGACCATTTCGCCGGAGGAGCTGGCAAATCGACCAAAGCCGAAGGTGGTCGATACAACTGCGTTGCCGAGCGAGCACGTCGGGCCGGTTGGCCGGAAACCGTCTCTTGCCGAATTGCGTGCCACCGAGGAAAAAGCAAGGCCGGATTCGAACGTGACCAGCGTTACTTCGAGCTGGGAAAATTACGTGTTGCCAGGCTTGGATCTGCTCGACGAGCACAGTCTCGAAGGCCGCGCGGCCACCGATCCCTCTGAATTGGAGGAAGTCCGGCAAATCCTGATTGATACGTTGGCGCAATTTGGCATTGCCGTCGCGCCGGGCGACATCACAAAAGGCCCCACCATTACGCGCTACGAAGTGTATCCAGCAAAAGGCGTGCGTGTGGATAAGATCGTGAGCCTCGAGCGTGATCTTGCCCGAGCCACGCGCGCTGAGCGGATCAACATTCTCGCACCGATTCCTGGGAAAGACACGGTCGGCATCGAGCTGGCGAATACTCGCAAAGTGACAGTGAAACTGCGCGAAATGTTGCAATCACCCGATTGGGAGGAGGCGAAATCACATGCAAGAATTCCGCTCGCGCTTGGCAAAGATGTTTACGGTAAAGCTATCATCACTGATTTGGCGCAAATGCCGCATTTGCTGGTGGCCGGTACCACCGGCAGCGGCAAGAGCGTTTGTATCAATGCGCTGATTGGCAGCATGCTCTTTCGCTTCACGCCTGAAGAACTGCGTTTTGTGATCATTGATCCGAAAATGGTCGAGCTACAGGCCTATCATTCGCTGCCGCATCTTGCCTTCCCCATCGTGACGGATCCGAAAAAAGTGCTGCTCGCCTTGCGGTGGTTGATTGACCAGATGGAACGCCGCTACAAAATGTTTGCGCGCATGGGCGTGCGAAACATCGTCGGCTTCAACGCGCGACCGGTCAAAAAGAAGAAGGCGGAAGAAGGCGAAGATTTTGTAGGAGACGGCGATCGCGCGCATCACGCAAATGGCGCGCGCGGCTGGCATTCATCTGATTGTCGCGACGCAAACCCCGCGCGCGGATGTGATCACTGGCGTAATCAAAGCGAATATTCCCTGCCGAATCGCGTTTCAGGTTGCCTCCAAGATCGACAGTCGTGTCATTCTAGACGAAAACGGAGCTGATCGTTTGCTCGGACAAGGCGACATGCTTTATCTGCCGCCAAGCGCTTCGCGTCTCATCCGTGCGCAGGGCGTGCTCGTGACCGACGATGAAATTCATCGCCTGGTGGAATTCGTTTCAGCACAAAGCCCGCCTGCTTTTGACACAGCGATGCATGAGAAGCTGCAATCGACGGCTGCGCCGGAGGAAGAAGTGACCAGCGAAGATGAACAGCTCGTCGAGAAGTGCCTTGAAATCATTCGACAGGAAAAACGCGCATCGACATCGTTGCTTCAGCGCCGGTTGCGACTTGGTTACACGCGCGCTGCGCGCATCGTTGATATTCTGGAGCAGCGCGGTATTTTAGGTCCCGGCGAAGGCGCCAAACCACGCGAGATTCTGGTCGATCTCGATGCTGCCGTTTAGCCGGCATTTTTCGCGCTAATGACGATAGAAGGACTCGGTAAAAAATTTCAGGAAGCGCGGCGCGCGAGAAATCTCACGCTTGATGAAGCAGCGCGGATGACGAAGATTCGTCCTGCCCGGCTCGCGGAAATCGAGGCGGACGATTTTTCTCAGTTTCCGAGTCTGGCGTACGCAAAAGGGTTCCTGCTCATCTATGGAAAATTTTTGGACGTCGATGTCACGCCGTATCTCGATGCGTTCGAAGATTCCGAGCGGGTGACGGTCGATGGCTACTCATACCTGCAAGAGAATCGCCCTGAGAAGCCAGTCAGCGCGCCAGTTGTGCCGCGCCGTCCCGTTAGCAGCGGTCGTTACCGCGTCTCGCCAATGCCACTGATCGTCGGGATCGTGGTGTTAGTGATTGGCTTTTTGCTAATGAAACTGGTTCTCAATGTGCAGCGGCTCGCACCCGGGCGAGGTGAGCCGACC
>WNFU01007507.1_pt1 | contig 14475 bp, 15 predicted proteins | sample 5400121 | NCBI WGS metagenome assembly WNFU01 (sample SAMN13153360, study PRJNA577476) | soil metagenome | isolation source: 100 cm soil or saprolite under grassland replicate 1 | place: USA:California | collected 2016-06-15
CCTGGCAGCAGGCGCCAGCTCCCACCGCCGTCCAGCGAGCGGAGCAGCCCGACCCCCAGCTCGGCGGTGAACCCTCCCTCGCCGGTGCCGGCGTAGGCGACCGCGGGGTCGCGGGGGTCGAAGGCAACCGCCCCGACGGCCGGCGTCGGCAGCCGGTCGGTCACCGGGCGCCAGCTCTGCCCGGCGTCCCGGCTCTCCCAGACGCCACCGCCGCCCGTACCGACCAGCAGGTGGCCGGGGTCGGCCGGGTCGACGGCGACGGCGGTGACCCGGCCGGCCACCGCGGGCCGGCTGCGGGGCCCAGTCCCGTGGGTCTGGCCGTGCGGGATGGCGAACGGGCCGAGCGGCCGCCAGCCGCCGTGCGGCCCACCGTCGTCCCCTCCGGCGAGCGACGAGAACGCGCGCAGGCGGGCGGCGGCGTGGGCGGTGGCGTCGTCCGGTCCCAGGCCGCGGCGCAGACGGAACTGCTCGAGGTGGGCGCGCGCCCTCGCCCCGAGCCGTCGTGGGGAAGCCGTGAGGTGCTTGACCTCCTCCTCGGCGTGGGCGCCGGTGATTCCTGCCGCGCTGCGTGAGGTGTTCACGCGGCGCCTCGGGGGGTTCCTGCTTCGCTGCCGACTGCCGCCAGCGATGGCGGTCTGACACCGGCTCCACAGGCGTTTTGGGTCTCCGCCGGCCCGGCGGCGACAAGCACCTTGAGGATGTTGCGGGCCGCGTTGACGTCCCGGTCGTGGACGACCCCACACGCGCCACACGTCCAGACACGCACGCGCAGCGGCTTGGGACCATCCCGGCGCCCACACGCGCAGCAGGTCTGCGAGGTCGGCTCCCAACGGCCGACCTTGACCACCCGGCGACCGTACTGGGCGGCCTTCTCTTCCAGCAGTCGGACAAAGGTCGCCCAGCCGGCGTCGTGGACGCTTTTCGCCAGCCGCGTCCGAGCCAACCCCGCCACGGCGAGGTCTTCCACGGCGACCGCTTGGTTCTCACGGATCACCCGCAGGGCGAGCTTGTGGTGGTGGTCGGCCCGCCGGTCGCGGACCTTGCGGTGGGCGACCGCGACGCGATGGCGTGCCTTGGCGCGGTTAGCCGACCCCTTGCGTTTGCGCGACAGTGCCCGCTGCGCGCGGGCCAGGCGCCGCTGAGCGGCACGCAGATACCGCGGGTTGGCCACCAGCTGAGTGCTGCCGTCGCTGGCGGCGACGGCAGCGAACACGGCCAGGCCCAGGTCGATCCCGGCGCTTCGGTCGACCCGCGGCAGCGGGGCCGGGGCACGCTCGACCACGAAGGAGGCGTAGAAGCGGCCGTCGGCCTCGCGGATAACGGTGACGCTGGAGGGCACCGACGGCAGCGGACGTGACCAGCGCACCCGCAGGTCGCCGACCTTGGCCAGATACAGCCTGCTGCCGTGCAGGGCGAACCCGTTGCGGGTCAGCCGGATCGACTGGCGAGCGTGCTTGCTGCGCAGCCTCGGATGCCCGACCCGGCGCCCCCGCCGCTTGCCCGAGCGGGAGTCGAACCAGTTGCGCCAGGCCCGCCGGGCGTCCTGGCACGCCTGCACCAGCACCACGGAGGCGACCTCACCCAGCCATGCCCGCTCCGGGGTCTGCTTGGCCACGGTGATCACGCGGCGTTGGACCTCGGTGTCGCTCAGCTTCCCCCCCGCCGCGTAGGTGTCCTGCCTGGCTCGCAGGGCGTCGTTGTACACCACCCGCGCGCAGCCGAACGCCTTGGCCAGCGCGATGCGCTGCGCTGGGGCCGGATCGATGCGGTAACGGTACCTGACGAGCATGCCGCTGAGTATATTTGGTCTATGCGACAGGATGACGATTATCGTCGAGGCAGGCATGTCGTCTCGGCGCTCAACGTTCATTTGGTCTTCGTGACCAAGTATCGGCGCGGGGTCCTGACCGGCGAGCATCTGGACGCCTTGCGTGAGGTGTTCGCCAGCGTGTGCGCTGACTTCGGCGCCGACCTGGTCGAGATGCACGGCGAGGACGACCATGTGCACCTGCTGGTCGCCTACCCGCCACAGGTCGCCATCAGCCGGCTGGTGAACTCGCTCAAGGGCGTCTCCGCACGCCGCCTGCGCGCCCGCTACCGAGTCCGTATCCACCGCGAGCACCTGTGGTCGCCCTCGTACTTCGCCGCCTCGGCAGCGGGCGCGCCGCTGGAGACGCTCAAGCAGTACATCCGCCAGCAGCGCACCCCCAGCCAACCGGGCTAACCCCGCTGTGAACGGTGGGGTTAGCCCGGGAGAGCGCGGTCAGCGAGCCACCTCCGGCTGGCTGGCCGGCCAGGAGACCGGAGTCTACGCTGGCCGGAGGTCGAGGAGCGAGGAGCTGCGGATGGCGGGACCGGTGGCGGTGGTCTGGGACGAAGGGCTGGCCGCCTACGACTTCGGCCCGGAGCATCCGCTGCGTCCGGCCCGCGTGGACCTCACCGTCGCGCTGGCCCGCCGTTGCGGCCTGCTCGACCGGGCCCGGCTGCTCGAGCCGGCCGCGGTGACAGGGACCGACCTGGCCCGGGTCCACGACCTCGACTACCTGGCCGCGGTCAAGGCCGCCGGCGCCGACGGCAGCCCGGCGCGGTACTACGGGTTCGGGCCGGGCGACAACCCGCCGTTCGCCGGGATGCACGAGGCGGCCGCCCACGTCTGCGGGGCGACGCTGCAGGCTGCCGAGGCGCTCCGCAGCGGGCAGGCCATGCACGCCTTCTCGCCGGCCGGCGGGCTGCACCACGCCATGCGCAACCGTGCCAGCGGCTTCTGCGTCTACAACGACCCGGCGGTGGCGATCGCCTGGCTCCTCGATCAGGGCGTCAAGCGCATCGCCTACGTGGACGTGGACGTGCACCACGGGGACGGGGTGGAGGCGATCTTCGCGGCCGAGCCGAGGGTGCTCACGGTCTCGGTGCACGAGTCGGGGCGCTACCTGTTCCCCGGCACCGGCTTCGCCCACGAGATCGGCGAGGGCGAAGCCAGGGGCACCATCGCCAACCTGCCCCTGCCCCCGTCGACCACCGACGACCTGTACCTGCCCGCGTTCGACGCGGTGGTGCCGGCGCTGGTCCGGGCGTTCGAGCCAGAGGTCCTGGTCACCCAGCTCGGCTGCGACAGCCACTACACCGACCCGCTGGCCCACCTCGGGCTCACCATCGGCGCCTACCGCCAGCTCGCCGGCCGGCTCCACGACCTCGCCCACACCGTGGCGGGCGGCCGCTGGCTGGCCACCGGCGGGGGCGGCTACCAGTGGGCGGCGGTGGTGCCGCGGGCCTGGTGCGCCTACCTGGCGGAGATGGTCGGGGTCGCGCTGCCCGAGCGGCTCCCAGAGGCCTACCTGGACGAGGTCGCCGGCCGGTTCGGCGTGCGGCCCGACCCGGCGATGGACGACGAGGTGGTCGCGCTGCGCTCCGAGCACCGCGACCGGGTCGAGTCCGAGATCGGCCGCACCATCCAGGTGGCGAGGGAGAACCTCTTCCCCCTCCACGGCCTGACCGCCTGAGGCTCGGCAGCCCGCTTTCGCTACCATGGGAGGCCGACCCGCGACCGACCGGAGCGTCAGCATGCCCGACCCGTCCCTCTCCCGCGACGAGCTCGGCCGCCATCTGGTGGCGACCAGGATCGCCGGGTCGGTGCGGACGCCGGTCTGGGACGTGCTCCGCAAGGCCCAGCTGATCTCGGCCGGCGACCCCGACCACTGTTTCGGGCTGTCCGGCATGCGCCGGCACACCCCCGACGAGGTGCTGGCCCAGGTCGCCGCGCAGTTCGGCTGGGCCCACACGCCGGGCGAGCCGGCCGACGGGCCGTCCTGGATCGACCCGGAGCTGCTGCTGGCCGAGCTGGACCGAGCGGCCGGCCGGTTGGCTTCGGCGGCCGCCGCCGGCGAGCACGTGCTGTTCGCCACCGGGCACCCGACCGGTCTGCTCTGGCTGTACCAGCAGCTCTGCGCCGCGATGCGGGAGGCGGGCGCCAAGGTCTCACGCCCGGGCGACGGTCTGGCGTTCCGGTTCTCCGGGAAGCGGCGGCGCATTCTCTACGTCGGCCGGGTGGCGACGCTGGCCTCTGGGGCGAACCTGTACCACACCCACGACGCCCACCCGATGGAGCTGCTGCTCGAGCAGGCCGCCGAGGTCGACCTGGTGGTCGGCGACCACGGCTGGGCCGGGGCGGCCGCCGAGCACGGCATCGACGTGGTCTCGGTGGCCGACGTCAACGACCCCGCCCTGCCCATGGCCAAGGCGGACGGGCGGGTCGGGGTGGTGCTCGGCATGGACGACAACGTGCTCCCCGCCCACTACGAGCCGGTGGCGGACTACCTCATCGCCAGGTTGCGATGAGCGACCGCTACGCGCGCCTGGTCGAGCAGGTGCTCGACGACCCCGGCACGGTCGTGCTGCTCGGGTCGATGGACTCCGGCAAGACGACCTTCGCCAGGGCGCTGCTCGCCGGGGCGGTCGACCGGGGCATCGCCGCCGCCTACCTGGACACCGACGTCGGCCGCACCACGGTCGGCCCGCCGACCACCATCGGGCTCAAGCACGTGCTGGAGGCCAAGCACCTCGGCGACGACGAGCTGGCCAGCGCCGACGGCCTGTACTTCGTCGGCTGGGTGTCGGCGCAGTTCCACCTGCTGCCCCTGATCGCCGGGACCGCCAAGCTGATGGACGTGGCCCGCCGGGCGGGGGCCGAGCTGATCGTGGTCGACACCTCCAGCCTGATCAGCGGCGTCTACGGCCAGATCCTCAAGTACCACAAGCTGGAGGTGACCCGGCCGGAGTACGTGATCGGCTTCGAGCGGGGCGAGGAGCTCGACCCCCTGCTCGGCATCGCCCGGCGCTTCACCCCGGCAAGGGTGGACGCCTACCCGGTCCACCCGGAGGCGCGACCGACCACCGTCGACGAGCGGGCAGAGACCCGCAGGGCCCGCTTCGCCGCCTACTTCTCCGGCACGCTGCACCGCTGGCGGGTCAAGCCGACCGTCTTCCTTCCCTCGCTGCCCCCAGACGCCGACCTGGCCAGCCTCGCCGGGCTGCTGGTCGGCATGGAGGACGGCAAGGGCTCCTGCGTCGGCATCGGCTACCTGGAGCTGGCCGAGGACGGCGGCCTGCGCATGATCTCGGCCGTCTCCGAGGGCGCCCGCGCCCTGCGCCTCGGCTCGACCCGTATCACCCCCGACTGGTCGTCGACCACCAGGGTGGACCTGCGCCACCTGTTCGGCACCGAGTAGCGGGAGCGCCGCCGGGTAAAGGAGTTCGCGCATCACCGCGACGTCCGCCCTGATCGCCCTTAGGGATTCCGTGGTCTTGGTGATGCACGAACTCCTTTAGGTCACGTCCTGCCGGCGCAGCAGCGAGGCGCCGGCGGCGACGAACAGGGCGAGGTAGAGGACCAGCGTGATCGTCGCCCTCGTCCCGGTGACGGCGTCGGTCACCCCGGGGGCCAGGTCACCGGGATCCCCCGCCTGGGTGGTCAGGGTCCACACCAGCGACCCTGCATTGGTGGCTGGCAGCAGGTCACGGAGCGGCCGCAGGCCGGTGAGCAGGCTGTCGGCCACCCCCGAGATCAGGTTCTCGATCGCGAGGATCCATACCACGCCGAGCCCCACCGGCAGCGCGACGCTGCGGAAGACGAACCCGAGCAGCACGCCGAACAGGCACCACACGGCCAGGATCAGCCAGCCGCCGGCGATGCCCTCGGCGAGGTCGAGCGGCGCGGGGAAGTCGAGCGGCTTCGACTCGACCGCGGCGATCAGCGAGCTGCTGAGCGCGCCGACCGCCAGCAGGATCAGCACCGCCGCCAGCACCATGGTGGCGAGCGCCAGCAGCTTGCCGCCGAACAGCCGCAGCCTGGAGGGCCGCTGGGTCAGGATGGTCTTGAGGCTGCCCCAGCCGTACTCGCTGCCGACCGCGAGCGCCCCGAAGATGAGGGCCAGCGCTCCGGTGAACACCGGGAAGCCGCCGAGCGCGTTGGGCACCAGCTGGTCCGGCAGCGTGCTGGCCAGGACCTGCTGCCGGGTGGTCCCCTCGGTGGCGAAGTTCTCGCCGCTGGTCGCGTAGCTGGTGTAGGGCAGGATGTAGGCGAACAGCTCGGTGAGCGCCAGCGAGACGCCGAGCAGCACCCAGGTGGTCGCGCGCTTGCTGAGCTTGAGCAGCTCCGCCCGGTAGCTTCCGGTCATGCTCCCGCCTCCGTCGCACCCGTCATTTCCAGGAAGACCTCTTCCAGCGTCCGCTCCAGCGGACGCAGCTCGGTCAGGACCACGCCGTCGGCGACCAGCGCGCTGCTGACACGGCCGGCCTGCGAGGGGTCGGTCCGCAGCCGCAACGTGCCGTCGACCACGGTGACGTTCTCGGCTCCCAGCAGCCGCTCGACGGAGTCCCTCGCCCGGTCGAGCGGCACGCCGGCGACCAGCAGCCCGGCCCGCCCGCGCAGCTCCTGGATGGTGCTCTCGGCGATCAGCTCGCCTCCGGAGATCACCCCGGCGCGGTCGCAGAGCTGCTGCACCTCCGCCAGCAGGTGCGACGACAGCAGCACCGTGTGGCCGCGAGCGCCGAGGTCCCTGATGAGCGCGCGCATGTCGCGCATGCCCGCAGGTTCCAGCCCGTTGGTCGGCTCGTCCAGGATCAGCAGCTCCGGGTCCTTGAGCAGGGTGGCCGCCACCCCGAGGCGCTGCTTCATGCCGAGCGAGTAGCTGGAGTAGCGGTCGCCCGCCCGGTCGGTCAGCTGCACCAGCTCCAGCGCGGCGTCGACGCGCCGGTCGGCGACCTCCGCGTAGCGGGCCAGGACCCGCAGGTTGTCGCGGCCCGACAGGTAGGGGTAGAAGCCGGGCGACTCCACCAGCACGCCGATGCGTGCCAGGGCCGCCGGATGCCCCGGCCGCTCGCCGAGCACGGTGGCCGAGCCCGAGGTGGGCTTGACCAGCCCGACCAGCATCCGCAGGGTGGTCGTCTTGCCGGCGCCGTTGGGCCCGAGGAACCCGTAGATCTCGCCCCGGCGCACCGACAGGTTGATCCGGCGCACGGCGGTGACGTGACCGCCGTAGGTCTTGGTCAGGTCGTCTGTCTCGACCAGGTAGTTGTCGCTCATCATGGGGCCAGCTTGCCGCGGTGCGGCCGTGGCGTCGTCGTCCGGCGGAAGGCACTGCGACTGCACCCGTGGGAGCAGCGGTGGCCCGGCGCGCTACCGCGCCCGCGGTAGTCGCCGACCGCCGACGCGACTAGGATGTGCCCCCACGAGCGTTCGCGAAGGCGACCCATCGATGGCCGGGTACGACAACATCACCTTTCTCTCCGACTACGGGTTGGAGGACCATTTCGTCGGCGTCTGCCACGGCGTGATCGCCAGGATCGCGCCCAACGCCAGGGTCATCGACCTGAGCCACGCCATCCGGCCCCAGGACGTGCGGCACGGCGCCACGCTGCTGGCGCAGTCGGTGCCGTTCCTGCCGAGGGCGGTGCACCTGGCCGTGGTCGACCCGACGGTCGGCGGCGAGCGGGGGATGGTGGCCGTGGAGGCCGGCGGGCAGGTGCTGGTCGGCCCGGACAACGGCCTGCTGGTCTGGGCGGCCGAGCGGCTCGGCGGCGTCGAGCGGGTCCATGCCCTCGAACGGCGCGCCTACCGGCTTGAGCCGGTGTCGAGGACCTTCCACGGCCGCGACGTGTTCGCGCCGGCGGCCGCCCACCTCGCCGCCGGCGTCGCGCCGGCCGAGCTGGGTCCGGCGGTCGACCCGGCCGGCCTGGTGCGGCTCACCCCCCTGGCATCGCGGGTCGAGGGTGGCCAGCTCCACGGCGCGGTGCTGCTGGTCGACCACTTCGGCAACCTCTCCCTGAACCTCAGCCGGGAGGAGCTGGACCGCGTCGGCGTCGGGATCGGCGACCCGGTCGAGGTCCACATCGGCGGCCAGACCTACCGGCTGCCGTTCGAGGAGACGTTCAGCTCGGTGCCGGCCGGCCGGCTGGTGCTGCACGAGGACTCGTTCCGCTCCCTGGCGGTGGCCGTGAACCAGGGACGGGCGGCCGAGCGTCTCAACGCCCGCTCCGGCGACCCGGTGGTGGTCGCCCGAGTCGCAGAGTGATGGCCGGGCGGCGGATCCTGGTGACCGGGGCGGCCCGGTCGACCGGGCGGCGGCTGGTCGGCGCCCTGGCGGGGGACCCGGCGGTGGCGGCGGTGGTGGCGCTCGACGACCGCGACCCGCCGGCGCCGTTCCCCGCCAAGGTGGAGTCCCTCAAGGTCGACCTGCGCAGCCCCGCGGTCGTCCGGGCCGTCCAGTCGGCCGGCATCGACACCTGCGTGCACCTGGGCGTGACCGCCGAGCCGCGCGCGGCCGGCGGCCGGGCGACCATGAAGGAGCGCAACGTGCTCGGCACCATGCAGCTCCTCGCCGCCGCCTACCACGCGCCCGACCTGCGCCGGCTGGTGCTCAAGTCGACCACCGCAATCTACGGGGCGGCCCCTGGGGACCCGGCCGTCTGGACCGAGGGCCTGCCCCACGAGGCGCCGAGGCACGGCTTCGGCCGGGACGCGATCGAGGTCGAGGACTACGTCCGTTCCTTCGACCGGCGCCGGCCCGACGTCACCGTCACGGTGCTGCGGCTCGCCAACCAGGTCGGCCCGACGGTCGACAACCCCCTCACCCGCTACTTCGAGCTGCCCGTCTGCCCCACCGTGTTCGGCTTCGACCCGCGGCTGCAGTTCCTGCACGAGTCGGACGCGGAGCGGGCGCTGCTGCTCGCCACCCTCGGCAAGGCCGTCCACGGCACCTTCAACGTCGCCGGCGACGGGGTCGTGCTGCTCAGCCAGGCGATCAGGGTCGCCGGCAAGCCGCCGCTGCCGATCCCGGAGCCGCTGGTGAACAGCGTCGCCGACCTGCTGGGGCGCACCGTGGACTTCTCGCCGGAACAGGTCAGCTTCCTCCGGTACGGCCGGGTGGCCGACACCTCGGCGGCCAGGCGGCAGCTCGGCTTCTCGCCGGCGTGGTCCTCGCCGCATGCGTTCGAGGACTTCGCCGCCACCCGCCTGCGCCGGCTCGTCACCGAGGAGCAGGTGACCAGGCTGGAGCGGGAGGCGCTGGCCACCCTGCGCCGGGCGGCGGAGCTGGTCACGGGAGTGGGACGATGACCTCCCGCACCTCCGAGGAGCGGCCGGGCCGGGACGGCGCCCGGCGCTGCCAGGCCCTGACCACCAGGGGGGAGCGCTGCCGCAATCCCGCCGGCCCGGGCGGGCTCTGCGCCCGCCACCGCCGCCAGGCAGAGGCGGCCAGCGCCGCCGGCGCGGGGACGGAGGCACCTGGCGACCTGGGGTCGCTCGGGCCGTTCCTCGGCTGGGCGGAGGAGGCGCTGGAGTTCCTGCGCCGCCGGCTGCTCGGCGAGTACCAGGTCGACGAGTTCGGCCACGACCCCGACCTGGTCGAGCACGTCCTGGCCCCGCTGCTGCGGCCGCTGTACCGCCGCTGGTGGCGGGTGGAGACGCGCGGCCTGGAGCACGTCCCCGCCGAGGGTCCCGCCCTGGTGGTCGGCAACCACGCCGGCACCCTGCCCTTCGACGCGATAATGGTCGCGCTGGCCCTGCTCGACGAGCATCCGGCCCACCGCAGCCTGCGGATGCTCGCCGCCGACCTCGCCTTCACCCTGCCGGTGGTCGCACCGCTCGCGCGCAAGTCGGGCAACACCCTTGCCTGCACCGAGGACGCCGAGCGGTTGCTACGGGCCGGCGAGCTGGTCGGCGTGTGGCCGGAGGGGTACAAGGGCCTCGGCAAGCCGTTCCGGGACCGCTACCGGCTGCAACGCTTCGGCCGCGGCGGCTTCGTCGAGATCGCGCTGCGCACCGGCACGCCGATCGTGCCGGTGGCGATCGTCGGCAGCGAGGAGATCTACCCGATGGTGGCCAACCTCCGCCGGGTCGCGCGCCTGCTCGGCTTCCCCTACTTCCCGGTGACGCCGACCTTCCCGCTGCTCGGACCGCTCGGCGCGATCCCCCTTCCGTCCAAATGGTTGATCGAGTTCTGCCCGCCGATCCCGACCGCCGGCTACGGGCCCGACGCCGTGCTGGACCCGATGGTGGTCTTCGACCTGACCGACCAGGTCCGCGACACCATCCAGCAGACCCTCCACCGCAACCTGCTCGACCGTCGCGGCGTCTTCGCCTGATCGGCCCGAGTTCACCCGGACGTCCCGAACCGTCAGGGCGACGTCGTGGTCGTCGTCCCGGTCGTGGCGGTGGTGGCCGAGGTCGTCGACGCAAAGGTGGTGGCGGTGGTTGTCGGCGGTCGGGCAGTGGTCCGCGGCGCGGTGGTCGCCGCGGCGCTGGTCGGCGGCGCGGTCGAGGCCGACGCCTGGGGGGTCGTCGCCGGCGTGCTCGGCGCGGTCGAGGTGGCCGGCTCGACCAGGCCGAAGGTGGTGGGCGGCTGCAGCGCCGGTCCGGCCGGGGCCGCCAGCGGGGTGGTGGTCGCCGGGCAGGGCCTGCCGCCGCAGGCCGGACGCGGGCCGGGGTTGCCGAACGCCTGCAGCCCGAGAATGACCACGATCGCGCTGGTGGCGACCAAGGTGGCAGCCCACGGCCGCCGTACCAGGAAGCGCCGCACGGTCACCACCGGTCCCCGCCGCACCCTCGGCGCCGAAGGGCGCCCGGGCCCGCCGGCGGCGGGTTCCGGCCGGTTCGGCGGCTCCGGCGGACTCACCCGCCCGTCCCCGCCCCCGGCCAGCAGCTCCTCCCGCAGCCCCTCGACGAAGACCTGGTCCGGGGCGACCACCTGCCGTGGCGCGGCCAGCCGCAGCGAGGAGGCGACCGCGAGCGCGTCGGCCAGGCCCGGGTCCTCGCCCGCCAGGTCGACGTCCCACCGTCCCAGGCGGCGTTCGAACTCCTCGGCCAGCAGCCCACCGGCCTCCGGCTGCGGGTGCGTGGCGGAATGACCACTGCGCGCGCCGCCGGTCAGGTTCCAGACCGCCAGGCAGGCGGCCAGCTGCAGCTCCAGCACCGCCCGCTGGCTGTAGCCGGACAGGTGCGCGGTGTGAACCAGGGAATGGCCGAGCAGCAGCCGCAGGACCACCACCTCGCGCTCCGGGTCGCCGAGCAGCGCCACGGCCTCGAGGGCGTCGCCTGGGGCCTGGGGAGCCTGGGGCTGCTCGGCCGGGCCGGCCATCCAGCCCGACCCGCGCCACTGCGCGACCGCGTCGCGGGCCATCGCCACCAGCCAGGCGCCCACCTCGCCCTCGCCCGCCGCGGTCACCGGCAGCCAGGAGAGCGCGCTGCGGAAGACCTGCCCGGTCAGCTCGGCGGCGGCCGACCGGTCGCCCGTCCAGGCCAGCAGGTAGCGGTAGACGCCCTCCACCTGGACGTCGTAGAGCTGGGCGTACGCCTCCCGGTCGCCGGCCACCGCCAGCTCCAGCAGCGGACGCTGCGCGGCGACCTCGGCGGCCACGTCACCGTGCCGGCAGGGGCAGGCGACCGCGCGAGCGTCGGGAAGGCGGTGCGGAGCACCGCCGTCGTCGGTCCCAAACCCGGTCATCTACTCAGCACGAGCTGCACGGCGGCCGCCAGCACGATCACCACAAGCAGGGCGGCCACCACGATGGCGGTCCCGGTTCGCATTGCGGCGCGGGATTCTACCGGGTTCAGATGGTCGCGCGTGAACGCGCCTGCTCTGCTCCGGCCGCCAGGTGGAGCCGGGCGATGTCGAGGTTCTCGCGCAGGAGGTCGACCAGGGTGGCGCGGTCGTCGGCCCACGGACGCACGTCCAGCTCGAGGGTGACCGCGCCGCCGAAGCCGGCCGCCCCCACCTCCTCGAGGAACTCCGGCACGGGCAGCACGCCGCGGTCGAGCAGCCCGTGGGTGTCACGGCCGCGGCCCTCGTTGTTGGAGACGTGCAGGTGGACGACCTGCTCGCGGACCTCCTTCCAGGCCGCCAGCAGGTCGCCTCCGGCCACCGCCAGGTGGCTGGTGTCGAGGGTCAGGTAGGGCCAGCGGGTCAGCTCCGACGGCTCGGTGCCGCTGAAGAAGCGCAGGGCGCGCCCGTTCACCGTCAGGGGGAACATGTTCTCGACGGCGATCGTGACCCCCGTCTCCTCGCGGATGCGCGGGATCGCCTCCTGCAGCCAGGCGGCATAGGCGGTCTGCCAGCGGTACGGCGGGTGGATCACCACGGTGGAGACCTTGGCGGACTCGGCGAAGCGCAGGCAGCGGTCGATCTTGCCTTTCGGGTCGGTGCCGAAGACCAGCCAGGTGGCGACCAGGAACGGCCCGTGCACGGCCGGCACCGGCATGCCGTAGCGGGCGGCCAGCGCGCCCAGCCGGTGCGGGTCCTGGCTCACGCGGTCCTGGGTGATCATCAGCTCGGCGCCGTCGAAGCCCGCCTCGGCGATCAGCTCGAAGGTCTCCTCGAGCGAGAACATGAAGAACGGGCCGGTGGCGGCGATCACCGGGGGGAGCTGCTGGGACACGAGCGCTCCTCGTGGACGGTGGGGTTGCTGCGGATACCGCGGCGGATGGTACCAAGCTTCGAGCGGTCGGCGACGCCCGGCATTCCACTAGACTGCCGCGTATGCACTGGCTGCTGCCCGCCGTCGCCGCCGCCGCCTCGGCCGCGTTCGCGACCGCCGTGCTGCGCCAGTACGCCGCCCGGCGCCGGCCGTACCAGCTCGCCTGGGGGGTCGCGCTGGCGATGTTCGCGGTCGCCTCGCTGGCGCTCACCGTGGGGGTGGCGGCCGGCTGGACGCCGCTCGGGTTCAAGGTCTACTACCTGTTCGGCGCCATGCTGAACGTGCCATGGCTCGCCCTCGGCACCGTCGAGCTGCTGGCCGGGCGGGCGGCCGTCCGCGCCTACCAGGCAGGGCTGGGCGCGTTCACGGCCGTCAGCGTGGTCCTGGTCGCCGTGGCCACGGTCGACCCGGGGCTGGTGCCGGCGGGCAAGGACTTCCTGCCGGTCGCGGTGCGGGTCCTCGCGGTGCTCGGCAACGTGACGGGCACCCTCGTGGTGGTCGGCGGCGCCGTCGCCAGCGGCCTCGCCCTGCGAGGCCGCCACCACCTGCGGGCCCGGTTCGAGGGCACCCTGCTGATCGCGCTCGGGGTGCTGCTGGCGGCGGGCGGTGGGGTGTTCGCCTTCCTCGACCGCAGCGACAAGCTGGCGCTCGGCCTCGCGCTCGGCGCGGGCGTCATGTACCTGGGCTTCCGCCGCGCGTCGGCGCCGGCCCGCCCGCCGGTTCCGAGCGGCCCATGAGCCGGACCGCCGCGGGACCGGTCGTGACCCTCTACACCCGGGTCGGCTGCCATCTCTGCGAGGAGGCCGAGCGGGTGCTGGAGGCGGAGCGGGCCGCCAGCCCGTTCCGGCTGGAGCTGGTGGACGTCGACCGCGACCCGGAGCTGGCCCGGCGCTACGGCGTGCGGGTGCCGGTGGTGGCGGTCGACGGCGCCGAGCTGTTCGAGTACGAGGTGCCCGCCGACCTGCTGCGAGCCTGGTTGCGGCGCATCCGAGTCGATTGAGAACGAAGTCACGAGGGCCTAGACTCGAAGCACCGGGGGATCCGCCGATAACCTGGGCGCCGTCGAGCACTTGGGGGTTGGAGCACGTTGCGAGACCGCATTCCTGAAGCCACCGTCGCGCGCCTGCCCGTCTACCTCCGCTGCCTGGTGGACATGTCGGGGCACGGAACCCATCGCGTCTCCTCCGACCAGCTCGCCGACGCGGCCGGCGTGAACTCGGCGAAGGTCCGCAAGGACCTCTCCTACCTCGGCTCCTACGGCACCCGCGGCGTCGGCTACGACGTCGAGTACCTGATCTACCAGGTCCGCCGCGAGCTCGGGCTGGAGCAGGACTGGTCGGTGGCGATCGTCGGGGTCGGCAACCTGGGTCACGCCCTCGCCAACTACAAGGGCTTCGGCGAGCGTGGCTTCCGGATCGTCGCCCTGCTGGACGCCGACACCGGCAAGGTCGGCGAGCGGATCGGCGAGCTGACCGTCGACCACATCGACGACCTCGACCGGGTCGTCAAGGAGGAGCAGGTGGCGATCGGCATCATCGCCACCCCGGTCGGCGCCGCCCAGGAGGTGTGCGACCGGCTGGTCGCCGCCGGCGTCACCTCCATCCTGAACTTCGCCCCCGCCCACCTCCAGGTCCCGGCCGGGATCTCCCTCCGCAAGGTCGACCTCTCCACCGAGCTGCAGATCCTGTCGTTCCACGAGCAGCGCCGGGCCGCCGTCGACCTCGTCCGCGAGGTCGCCGCCAGGCAACACGGCGCCGGGACCGGGTCCGGGCCGCAAGGCCGGAACTGAGTCCGGTGCCCGTCTTCGTCGTCGGCGCCAACTTCCGCAGCGCCCCGCTCGAGCTGCTCGAGCGGCTGGCCGTCGACTCCGAGCGCCGACCGAAGGCGCTCGGGCGCCTGCTCGACCGGGCCCACGTCCAGGAGGGCGTGATCGTCTCGACCTGCAACCGGGTAGAGGTCTACACGGCCGTCAGCCGCTACCACGGCGGCGCCGGCGACGTCCGCCAC
>WNFU01014550.1_pt1 | contig 14474 bp, 23 predicted proteins | sample 5400121 | NCBI WGS metagenome assembly WNFU01 (sample SAMN13153360, study PRJNA577476) | soil metagenome | isolation source: 100 cm soil or saprolite under grassland replicate 1 | place: USA:California | collected 2016-06-15
AGCGGAATGATGGAGATCGCAATAGCAGTGGCACCTTCAGGACTGGCGCTACGGAATGAGGACGTCGAACAAGCCGCTGCACCGGACCGGAGCTCGCGCTGCTCGCTCCGGCCGGTGAGCGCCAGCGTTGGGCAGACAAAACGTGTTGATGTCGAGTAGCGACCACAGTCCATCCATCCCCATCCCCGTCCTTAGCCGGTGGGCCGTAGCGTTCCTTGCCGCCACGTCGCTCGCCGCCCTGGTCCCTGGCCTGTTCGCGCCGCTCGCCGCCGGGTCCCAGCAAGCGAGTCAGACGCGGCGGATCGGGGTGCTGATGGGGCTTGCCGAGAGCGACCCGCAAGCACAGGCCCGCGTCGCGGCGTTCCGCAAGGGGCTCGAAATGCTCGGGTGGGCGGAGGGCCGCAACGTCCGCATCGATATTCGCTGGGCGACGACGTCCGACACGCCAGCGATGCAACGATTCGCGAAGGAGCTTGTCGCGCTACAGCCCGACCTCATTCTTTCACATAACACACCCACCACGGCGACTTTGCTGCAACACACGCGCACCATCCCCATCGTCTTCGCGGTCGTTTCGGATCCGATTGGCAGCGGCTTCGTTGCGAGCTTTCCGCGGCCTGGTGGCAACGTCACCGGATTCACCAACATTGAGCCGACAATGGCCAGCAAGTGGCTGGAGCTGCTCAAGGAGGTTGCGCCGCGTGTCGCCCGGGTCGCCTTCCTCTTCAACCCGGCAACGGCGCCCTATGCGGAATATTACCTGAGCCCCTTCAAAGCCGCCGCTGCCTCGTTCGCCATGGAAGCGATTCCCACCCCTGTTCGCAACACCTCAGAGCTCGAATCCGCCATTGCAGCACAGGCACGCACGCCGAATGGCGGTCTTGTCGTGATGACGGATTCATTCCTGGTCACCCATCGCGCAAAGATCACATCACTGGCTGCTCGCTACCGTCTTCCTGCCGTCTATCCGTTTCGTGATTTCACTGAACTGGGCGGGCTGCTGTCCTACGGGAATGACCTGCTCGATAATTTTCAGCGCGCGGCGACCTATGCCGATCGCATCCTCAAGGGGGCGACGCCCAACGAGCTTCCCGTCCAGGCGCCGGTAAAGTTTGAGCTGATCATCAACGTCAAGACCGCCAAGGCGCTCGGTCTGACGATCCCGCCATCGCTGCTGCTCCGAGCGGACCAGATGGTCGAGTGAAGGAGCGAGCGATTGGGCGCGTGTGAGCGGCTGCCCAACACCCCGTTGGACCGGACCGTTGGCTCGCATCCGCTCGCCGCGGCCGGTCAACGTGATCGTTGGGCAGACCAGTCGGAGTCGGCCACGACCATGACGACTCAAGCGGTTATTGTCGGTGGCGGTAGTGGATTGCTCACTTGGGACGGACGGTTATGAGGCTCGCGGTTATCCGCCCCGCCACCGCCGTGGTCCTTCTGCTCGTTTCGGCGTCACTTGGCACGGCTGCGGCCCAGCCCCCGGCGAAGGTGCCCCGGGTAGGCTATCTATCGCCGGGCTCGTCTTCTGACCCAGCACGACTGCGCCGTTTCGACGCCTTCCGCCAAGGCCTGCGTGAGCTGGGCTATGTGGAAGGCCAGAACATCGCTATCGAGTCCCGATGGGCCGAGGGCAAGTATGAGCGGTACCCCGCTCTCGTGGGCGACCTGGTCCGTTCGAAGGTGGACGTCATCGTGACGGTGGGTGGAGCAGCGACCAAGGCCGCCCAGCAATCGACCAGGACGACCCCGATCGTCATGTCGGTTGTCATTGATCCGGTAGGCAGCGGACTCGTCGCCAGCCTTGCACGCCCCGGGAGGAACGTCACGGGGATTACGATGATCGCCCCCGACCTCGTCGGGAAGCAGTTAGAACTGCTTAAGGAGGCGGTTCCCAAGCTTTCTCGGGTGGCCCTCCTCTGGAATCCCGACAATCCAGGGAGCGCACCCCAGCGGGTTCAGGCGGAGATTGCAGCTCGGGCCTTGGCGGTGCGGCTTCAAGCCCTGGAGGCGCGCAACCTCCAGGAGATCGACAATGCCTTCGCGGCGATGACCAGAGAGCGGCCGGGCGCGCTCCTGCTACTCGCGGACGCCATCCTCGGATTGAATCAACGCAACCAGATCGTAGAACTTGCGGCGAAGGCGCGCCTGCCAGCGATCTATGGGGTGACGGAGTACGCGCAGGCCGGTGGTCTTATGGTTTATGGCGCAAACCTTCTTGACCTGGAGCGGCGCGCGGCCACCTACGTGGACAGGATCCTCAAAGGCACCAATCCCGCCGACCTGCCCGTCGAGCAGCCCACGAAATTCGAGCTGACCATAAATCTTAGAACCGCGAAGGCGATCGGGCTGACGATTCCGCCATCGCTCTTGCAGCGCGCGGATCAGATCATTGACTGATGGCGGTCGAGCGCCAGGGAGAGCATGCTGGTCGCTGCCCAACTGCGCAGTCGAGCGGACGCGCTCCGCGCGCCGCTCACCGCAACGTTAGACGCATCAGGATATTGGCCCGTGACCCAGCACTTGGCTGCCCTGATCGATTACCCAGAGATCAACTCCCTCCTCCAAGAGCTGCTGTCGGGAGCGCAAGCGATTCTCGGTGATCACTTCGTCGGCATGTATCTTGACGGCTCTCTCGCGATTGGCGACTTCGACCCCGACAAGAGCGATCTCGACTTCGTGGTAGTGACCGACTCTGAGGTTTCTTCGGACACGTTTGTGGCCCTCAAGGCGATGCATGACCGCATCGCGAGCGGAGCCTCGAAGTGGGCCAGCGAGTTGGAAGGCTCGTATGTCTCACAGCGCGCTCTTCGTCACGACCGAAGGCCGGCCGCTCACCCGTACATCGACCGGGGGAGCGTTCTCGCCATGGTGCACCCGGAGAGCGGGTACTGGTCAATTCACCGCCATATGCTCCGCGAACATGGGGTGGTGCTGGCAGGACCGCCGCCCCAAACGCTGATCGACCCCGTACAGCCCGACGAACTACGTGAGGCCGTTCGCGGCATCCTCCACGAATGGTGGATGCCCATGCTGGACCATGGACCTCTCTTGCAGAACGGCTTCTATCGCTGCTATGCAGTCCTCACGATGTCCAGGATGCTCTACACTATTCGTCACGGGGCGATCGTGACAAAACCATTTGCCGCAAGATGGGCACAGGAAGCGCTCGACAGGCGGTGGGCGCCTCTCATCCGACACGCGCTCGCGTGGTCCCGAGAGGCGCCGCCCGACCTTGAGGAGACACGTGCCTATATCCAGCACACATGTGAATATAGTGAGCAGATTGGGCCGACGTGGAACACAGATGACACGGCCCACGGGCACGGTGCGGGGCGGTGAGCGTCTAACATCAGCTTGCACCGGCCGGCCTTTGGCCGCCGGTGAAGCTGAGCGTTATCTGGATTCCGTAGAACCGAACTGCCAGAGCTGTCGTCGTATACTCGTTGTCCGGAGGGTCGCGAGCCTTTGATTACCTTCAAGGTCGAGGTCGAGCAAGAGGACGACGGGCGATGGTTGGCAGAAGTGGTCGAGCTGCCTGGCGTCCTCGCGTACGGTGAGACGGAGCAGGTCGCGCTCTCAAGGGTCCAAGCTCTCGCCTTGAGGGTCATCGCCGAGCGGCTCGAGCACGGTGAGACCGGCCCTGACCTGCTGAGTATCTCCTTCAACGCCGCATGAGCATGTGGCCGAGCACCCGTGCTCGACGGGTGTTGGCGGCCCTCTTGAGGATCGGATGGGTGGTCAAACGTCAGTCTGGCTCCCATCGCACGCTTTCCCGTCCCGATTGGGCCGACTTCGTGTTCGCGTTTCACGACGACGAAGAGATCGGGCCGCGCATGTTGGCCAGGATCGCGAAGCGTACCGGCTTGCGGCCTGAGGACCTGTGAACCCGGCGCGACCTGATAACTTCGCGCTGGAGCGGACGCGCTTCGCGCGCCGCTCACCGCAGCGTTAGACGACAACGACGAGGTACAGGATCGGATGGCTGGTACCCGACGATTCGTGCTAGGCGTTGACCTTGATGGCGTCTGTGCCGACTTCTACCACGGCCTGCGTCCCATCGCCGCCGAATGGATGGGCGTCGATGTAGCGACGCTACCAGACCGCGTCTCCTGGGGTGTGCCGGAATGGGGAATCGACAAGGCGCCGGGGGGCTATGAGGCGCTACATCGGTTCGCCGTCACCCAGAGAGAACTGTTCCGCATCCTACCGCCGATGCCAGGCGCCCCGGCTGCCCTCCGACGGCTCTCGTCGGCCGACGTACGCATCCGGATAATTACCCATCGCTTCTTCATCAAGTTCTTCCATCAGGTTGCAGCGCGTCAGACGATCGAGTGGTTGGACTATCACGACATTCCTTACTGGGACCTGTGCTTCATGCAGGAGAAGGCAGCGGTCGGCGCCGACCTCTACATCGAGGACTCGCCAAGCAATGTCGAGCGGCTCAGGGCTGAACAGCTCGACACCATTGTCTTTACAAACTCCACCAACGAACACCTTCCTCCTCCGCGAGCCGATACGTGGGCTCAGGTCGCCGATCTCGTTCTAGAAGCCAAGAGTCGATGGGAGGAGCAGCGTGGCTGACACAACGCCCTCTAACAACAGGCTGGAGCGGACCGGCTCGACGCCGCCCGCTCAGCCTGACCGTTATGCGGACAGTGAGCGTTGACATCGGGGGGTGAATGAAGGTCGGCGAACTGATCCGGCTGCTCGACGAAGATGGGTGGCGCTTGGCGAGGACGCGCGGTAGCCACCGCCAATACAAGAACCCGAACAAGCCAGGCACCGTTACAGTGGTTGGGAAGCCGAGCTTGGACGTGCGACCGGGTACGCTGAACGCGATCCCGGAGCAGGCGGGCCTCAAGAAGGCCGGGAGTGGCGAATGACGCGCTATATGGTCGTGGTGGAACGGGGAGCGACGAGTTGGGGAACCCACGTGCCGGACCTCCCAGGGTGTATAGCCGTAGGCGAAACCCGGGCGGAGGTGCTGCGGCTGATCCGCGAGGCCATCGAGCTTCACATTGCCGGGCTGAAGGAGGACGGTTTGCCGGTGCCGGCGCCAAGCTCGGAGGGTGAGATCGTCGAGGTCGGGGCCGCCTAACTCGGCATGCGGCCGACGGCCCTCGGCCGCGGCTGATACCGGCGTTGGGCAGACGAGGGAGAGCCATGACGAGACTGCACGGGAGATCGTGATGCCGATTTCGGGGCGTCTCGTGCTAGTCGCGGTGGCGCTCCTCGTACTTGTGACGCATCCAGCGTTCTCCACGGTCCCGGCCGGCGATGGCGGCCCCATCAGCCGGGGCGGCACCTACGCGGGCGGACGCTACGTGATCGAGGTGCCTGCCGGCTGGAACGGAGGCCTCGTGATCTACGCCCACGGGTTTGAGGGCTCCGAGCACTCCCCTCTCGCCTCGCACCTGGCGGCGAACGGCTACGCGTGGGCGGCCTCGAGCTTTCGCAGCGGCGGCTACCGTCCGGACTGGTTCCTGGTGGACACGCTCCAGGTGCGGGACCTCTTCATCCGCGAGGTCGGTCGGCCGCGGTGGACGATCATCCACGGCCAGTCGATGGGCGGTCACGTCGCCATCGCCTCGCTGGAGCTGCACCCTGGCGTTTACCAGGGCGCGCTGCTCGAGTGCGGGGTAATCGACGGCGTCGGCCTCGGGGATCTCTACCTCGCGTACAAGGCCGCCGCGGAGTACTTCGCGGACGTGCCCTTGCTCGACGCGATGGACCGGCCCGAGCTTCCAGCCCAGATCAGCGCGCTGTGGCTGCCGGCGCTCGGTGAGCCGGGCAGCTACACCGCCCGGGGTCGCCGGTTCGACAGCGTGGTCAAGCACCTGTTCGGCGGCGACCTGCCGCTGCGCCTGCAGGGACTGCGACAGCGCTACGTCCCAAACATGCTCGTCCCCATGCCCGGACCCCTCGGCCGCGCCGGCAGCACGCTCCACGTCCGGTACCGCATCGATCCGGGGCTCGGTGTGGACGAGGCCGAGCTGAATCGGAAGATCCGCCGGTTCGCGCCGGCGGCGGGCGCGCGGTCGCGCGAGTTGGACCCGGTGTTCGCGGAGCTGACAGGTCGCATCACCGTGCCCGTCCTCGCCATCCACGAGACTGGCGATGCGCGGGTGCCGTTCAGCTTGCAACAGGCCTATCGCCGGCGGACCCTGGCGGCCGGCACGTCGAACCTGCTCGTGCAGCGCGCGATCCGGTGGGGCGGGCATTGCGCCTTCAACGGCGAGGCGCGCGAGCAAGCGTTCGACGACCTCGTCGCCTGGATCGAGCGCGGGGTCAAACCTGACGGAGACGACGTGCTGGCGGCCGACGTGTCGAAGCTGGGGTTGCGATGGACACCTCTTCTCCATCCCGACGATCCGGCTCAACGGCGGTGAAGCCCTGAACATCACTTGGCTAAGAGGGACGGCCACATGAGACGGCGGCGCAACCTCGGCATCCAGCCGACGGCCTTCGGCCGCGGCTGATGCCGCGCGTTCGACGTCACAAGGCCGCGGCCGCTAGGATCGGGTTGCCTGAGAAGCGCACTGGGGACCGCTTATCAAGGGCGGAGATGACATGAACTGGAGACCTGGTTGTGTGATCATCGGCGGTGTATTGCTTGCCAGTTGTGGAACGGCTTCGATGAGGCCCGCGACGCAGCAATCACAGGATCCCTCTCGTTTCACTTACACCCGCCTGTATTGCACGCCGGATAATGAGTCGCACTTCGAGACCGTCACCGTCGATCTCGCCAAGGTCGATGCGCCGCCGCCCGCGCCGCCTATCTTTGTCAAGGCAAATCCGGCTTCCCGCACGGTCTTGGCGGGGTTCGATCCGCGCTGGGGCGCGTATGACCTGCAAGCTCGCAAGTTTCACCCGGCGCCCTCCGCTCAGTTCGTCGTCTACCTTCAGGGAATCATGTCCATAACCACGACGGACGGTGAGACTCGGCACTTCGGACCTGGTGACGTGCTGCGAGTGGAAGACACAGCCCCCTGCAAGGGGCACATCAGCGTTGTCGGTGATAAGACGTCGTTCACAATGATTTCGAGATGACGCTGCTGTCTTGGAGCAGTGGGTAGCAGTGACGTCGGACTTTCCGCTACAGCGGAGCGTTGGGCTTGCGCCGAGATGATCTGCATTGCGATTGTCGTGATTATGGTTCTTGGCCTCGGCGCAGTACCTTTGTGGCTGCCCGCTGCCGAAGCGCAAGCGCCTCCGAGGGTTTGGCGGATCGGTGCCCTCGACGCTGCCGACTCGCGAGGGTGGGCCGGGTTTCGTGAGGGATTGCGAGTGAACTCTCCCATGCGGTCGAGGGTGCGAGACGTCTGTTGGGTCGTCTTCGACGAAACCGGCCACCGATACTCGATCCCTTGGATTCGTGAGAACCAGCGCGGCCTATTCATGGTTAGAAACGGCGAGTATGCGGTGGTCCGCGACGGAACCGTGGACGCCGGCGCCCTGCTCGTTCTGATCCGTGACACGAAGTTTTGTCGATCCGGAGTCGCTCAGGCCTTGGCTGGGCGATCTCGCAAGCGGGCTAACCGGCCGCTGAGCCCTCAAGCCGTTAGACGGATCGTGAGGCAGGCGTGACCGAGCCGAATTCTGGCACAGGCATCGCCTGGTACCGCCGTGAAGACTGGTCGCGTCTTCGCGAGATTGCATCAGATCGCGCGCAACTCGATGACTCCTATGAGGCGTGGCTCGCTGGCGCCCAGAAGACTCTCCTCGAGCTGGCTGTTGCGGGCATGCCTGCGAGACGTGTAAACGTCGACGTCGAGGCCCTGGTCCGATGGTGTCGAGCCGAGGGTCGCCCAGTCGACAGCGCCGCCCGGGCCGCCTTCGTCGCGGATCAGCTGCGACGCGCAGATCAGGGGTTGGAGATGTGAACAAACCGTCTAACATCGCGCTGGACGCGACGGCCCGCCAAGGGGTGCCGTCTGGATCGAAGCGTTGCCGAGGGCCGCGGGTCACCGCGAGCGTTCGCCGCATCAGCGGACAGTGGACCGCACTGGCGGCAAACGCTCGCGGTGACCCGCGGCCCTCGGCAACGCTTTGAGAGGGCTGCGCACCGACATGATGGACTTCGCGAACCAAGTCTCGGGGAAGTCGGTGTCTCACGTGGCGCCGCCTGATCCTCGTCGCCTCGAGATTCACTTCACCGACGACTCCGTCCTTGCCATGGTGCTGATTCACGGCTACCTTGCCGCAGCCCTGACTCGCGGCCGCGGCGACGCGACTTCGGACCCTCGCCACGATGGTCCTCAGCCCACTCACCGTCAGCGGGAGTACCTCGAATTCATCGCAAGGTACATCCGCCGGTACGGTGTCTCCCCGGCTGAATCAGATATCGCACGGCACTTCCTCGTGTCGGCCCCGTCCGCGAACCAGATGGTCCAGATGTTGGAACGGCAGGGGTTCATTGCCAGACAACGCGGCATCCCACGGTCGATCACAATCGTCGGTCACCAGCAGCATCTCGTTCGTCCGCACCAAGCGCGCGCAACTGGCGATCTGAGGCCCAACAATGCGCTGCACCGGTCCGGGGCTCGCGTTGCTCGCTCCGGCCGGTGAGCGCGAGCGTTAGACGTGTCGCGGTGCGTCCTGCGGAGGTCGGACCGTGACGATGCATGGCGATGTCGTGATCGTCGGTGGAGGAATTGCTGGTTCGGCCCTCGCGCTGGTTTTGGCTCGCCGCGGCGCAAGCGTTACGGTGCTGGAGCGTCAACAGGACTACGCCGACAGAGTCCGTGGCGAGTACGTCCATCCGTGGGGCGTGGCCGAGGCGCAGCAGCTTGGCCTCGTCGACATCCTGCTCGCTGCGCGTGGCGTCTTCGTCACGCGAGGCATCGGGTACGATGAAAGCATCCCTTCCGGGGCCGCGGAGGCTCGGGCCCGCGACGTGACGACGATGGTCCCAGGCGTTGCCGGCGGTCTTGGCGTGGGGCACCCCGCGGCTTGCTGTGCGCTCAGTCAGGCCGCAGAAGCCGCGGGAGCGCGGTACTGGCGGGGAGCAAGCAAGGTCAGCGTTATGGCCGGAGCGTACCCGGCTGTCGCGTTCGAGACGGACGGTGGCGTGCAACAGGTCCAGTGCCGCCTGGTGGTCGGCGCTGACGGGCGGAATTCAACGGTGCGTTCGCAGGCTGGAATCCAGCTCAGGGGTGCTGAGCCGACTCACTTGTTCTCCGGCATGCTCGTCGGTGATGTATCGGAGTGGCCGCAAGATACCTACGCAACGGCTAGCGAGGGCGAGGTCCAGTGCCAGATCTTCCCCCAGGGTGAGAAGCGCGTGCGTCTCTACACCACCACAGCACCGGATCAGCGCCGTCGATACGACGGCGGTCCCGCCGGCCGGGCCCGTTTCCTCGGCGACTTCCGTGGCATGCGTTGTATGCCGCTGGCTCAGTGCCTGGCCGACGGCACGCCGCTTGGGCCATGTGCGACCTTCGCCGGGGAGGATACATGGGCCGATGTCCCTTTCGTCGAGGGTGTGGTCCTAATCGGCGATGCCGCCGGTTACAACGATCCCCTCATCGGCCAGGGTCTCTCGCTCGCCTTACGTGATGCAAGAGTGCTTTCTGAGATTCTCGTCACCACCGAGCGCTGGTCGCCGGAGTCTCTGTGGCCCTATGGCGAGGAACGCCGGAAGCGCGTGCAACGCGTTCGTTTTACCGCCGCGCTGATGGCCGACCTGTATGGTTCATTCGGGCCAGGTGCGCCGGCACGACGACGGCGCTTCCTCAGTAGGCTCGCCGATCCCGACTTCCGGGGCCGGGCCTTACTCGCAAGTTTGGCTGTTGGCCCCGACCGATCCCCGGAGTGGGCTTACACGGAGCATTTTCGGAAGGAAGTGCTTGGAATGACCCTTGGCACGGGGACACGTCTAACAACACCTTCGACCGGACCGCTGGCTCGCCTTCGCTCGCCGCGGCCGGTCACCGCGGCGTTCGGCGGCGGACCAAGTGAGGGAGTCGTGATTGCGCTTCGAATGGGATCCAGGCAAGGCGGCGGAGAACCTCGCCCGACATGGCGTGTCGTTCGAGGAAGCAGCAACGGTATTCCGCGATACCTTGTCGGCGACAGGCTCAGACCCTGATCATTCGTTCGACGAAGAGCGGTTCGTCACCTTCGGCATCTCGACACACGGCCGCCTTCTCGCTATCGCTCACACCGACCATGACGATACAATCAGGATCATCAGTGCGCGGCCAGTGACACCAAGGGAGAGGAATATCTATGAAGAAGGCTAGCCGAAAGTCGACTGACGGTCTGCGGCCCGAGTACAAACGCTCCGACTTTGGGACGCTCGTCCGCGGTAAGTACGCACAGCGGCTCATTGAAGCCACGAATGTCGTCGTCCTCGATCCGCAGGTCGCAAAGGCCTTTCCAAATGATCGTGCCGTCAACAAAGCGCTTCGAGGGCTGCTTCGACATCGCAAGCCCTCCGCTCGCCCAACTACCCGTTCAACACGGACGCGCCGCGAGCGGCGCACCGGTTAACGGTGCGTTCGGCGGATTCTGACACGCGGGTGGGCATACTCGTGACGCGGGAGGTCATGGGCGCTTGATCACGTTCAAGGTCGAAACCGAGCGAGAGGGCAGAGGTTATCGAGCTGCCCGGCGTCCTGGCGCACGGCGAGACACAGGAGGCGGCCGTGTCACCGAACGTTGACGCGCCCGAGCTGGGCGGACTTCGTGTTCGCCTTTCACGAGGATGAACAGAGTGGGCCTCGCATGCTCTCTCGGATCGCGAAGCGTACCGGCTTGCGTTAGAGAGACGACGTATGGCTGAGACGACGAAGCGCATCAAACGCCTCCTCCGTGAGTACGCGGCGGCCGCACACGAAGAGGAGCTCCGGCGCGCACTCGTTCCCGTTTCAGAAGCGTTTAAGCGTTGGGAGCGCAAAGAGCTGGACAGCGGCGAGCTGAGTGAGATCATCCACAAATTCCATCGGGGTCCGGCGAGAGATCTGTGGGTCCGCTACAACACCGCCCATCTGGAAATGACCGTCGCTTTCGCCATCACGACGGGCGCGTTACGTAGAGATGTGATCCCGGCCGAGTTGCTGGATCATCTCGCCGGGCCGCTGCGGTTCTACGAGGAAGCGCGGGCGCCATCATGACGTGGCTCTCTAACATCTTGCTGGAGCAGTCCACTGGCTCGCATTCGCTCGCCGCGGCTGCTCACCGTGAGCGTTGGGCAGCCAATGACGAATCTCGCGGTCAACGGTAAAGGGAGCGTTCGATGACAGCGACTGCATCCCGCGTGGAGCCTGTTCCGCCTCCCTATGCGCCCGAGCTCCAGAAAGAACTCGACGCTATCATGCCGCCCGGTGTCCCTCCGCTAGCGCTGTTCACAACGCTCGCCCGCGTACCGCGCATCTGGGATCGGTTCCGTGGCGGCAGCCTGCTCGACCGCGGCCCCGTCTCACTCCGGCACCGTGAGATCGTGATCAATCGCACCTGCGCGCGCTGCGGCTGCGCCTACGAGTGGGGGGTGCACATCGCATTCTTCGCTCAAAAAGTTGCCCTGACGCCCGAGCAGGTCCGTGCGACGGTCCACGGTGATGCGGGCGACTCCGCCTGGAGCGCCGAGGAAGGACTGCTCGTCCAGATGGTCGATGAGCTGCACGACTCGGCGACCCTCTCCGAGGAGGTCTGGGATGCGCTTGCGGCGGCTTTCAGTGTCGAACAGATCCTCGAGCTGATTGCGCTCGTCGGCTTTTACCATACGGTGTCGTACTTTGCAAACGGCCTCAGGCTTCCCTCCGAGCAATACGCCGTTCCGTTTCCTCCGGCTGGAGAAACCCCACGTCGATGATGAGGCGGCCTCAAGCCAGGGATGCATGACATGGCACCGACCGGGGACTTGCGTTGTCGCCTCCCGGCCACTGGCCGCAACGTTGGGCGAACAACACACAGCACCGGCCGCTCGCGGCGGCTTGGTAAGGAGGTGTCGTGGACGAGGACCTCGAAGGGATGACGCGCGAGCAGCTGATTGCGGAGGCGAGCCGGTTGCGGGCGGGGATCCGGACGCACCGGGACTGCACCGGACACGCGCTCTGCTGGCATCACCCTGCGCTCTGGGGCCTCCTACCCGAGAAGACTGACCCGTTGCCGACGGTCCCTACGTGGCCGGAGTTTCTCCGCGGCTGCCTCCGATACCGCCAGTCTCTGGACGAGCAGCTTCCTGATGCGCTCCGCTCCAACGCGCCGTATGAGCCGTGAGGGTGGGGGCGACAAGCTGCCGATGCTGAGCGCCGCCGAACGTCCTCACGAGTTCGACAGTGCATTTGCTGCAATGGCCCGAGAGCGCGCAGGGGCTCTCCTCGTCCTGGCGGACTCGGTGTTTGCGCTCCACCGAGCACGGCTTCAGAACCTTGCCGCACAGAGGCGCCCCGTGACAACGCAATGAAGCCATTCCTCAAGGCCGGTGTAGTCGCGGTCGGGTACATTGCCGCCTTTCTCCTCGCGTCCGCCGCTGTCGGCATCCGCCTGGCGAAAACGAGCGGCCCTGACGCTCAGGCCTCGAGCGGCATGTACGCGTTTGGTGATGCGCTTCTCTTCGTCGCCGTATTCGGTGTCGCCGCTCTCGTGCCCACTGGCACAGCACTCTTCTTTCTCAGACCCTATCGTCGCTTCTGGACGGTGCTCTCGGCCTTCGGCCTAGGTGTAGCCGCCACTGGCCTTACGGCAGCTGCCCTCTTCGCCATCGGTAGGCACGCGGCGCCTTCGCCTATCGCTACGTGGGCTGGGCTCTCCGTGCTCCGGATCCTCGGCGCGCCACTGCTCGCACTGACGTTTCTCGTGTGCACAGTCCTCTCGCCGTACCGCTTCTCTCGCTTGGCGCTCCTCGCGGCGACCGTGATGGAGGCGGCAGTGAGCGCGTACGGAGGGTTTGTCTGGTTCGTCCCTCTGTTCTTCCACGGGCCATAGGTGCATCAGCATGGATCGCGTCGGGCTTCGAGGAAGAAATCAGATGCCGGGGGGTCGAAAGCGCCGCGGAAATCGGGTCGAAGGTCTGGATGCGAGATGATAGGAGTGAGGCTCGCCTTGAGCGTCGGCCTCGCCCTCGTTGGGTTCGCGACCCCGGTTGTGGGTGACGCGCAGACTCCCGCCAAGGTCGCTCGAATCGGCTACCTGGGCGTGGACCTGGCGTCCGACGATTCACGTACCCGAGAGGCTTTTCTCGAGGGACTGCGTGGCCTCGGCTATGTCGAGGGCCGCAATCTCCTGATCGAATACCGGGATGCCAAGGGGAAGCCCGAGCGGTTTCCCGCGCTCGCCGTCGAGCTGATTGCGCTGAAGGTCGATGTCATCGTGACCGCTGGCGGCACACTCGCGGCCCTGGCCGCCAAGCGAGCGACGACTACCGTCCCCATTGTCTTCACCGCCGTTGGAGATCCCGTAGCGGATGGGTTGGTCGCAAGCCTTGCGCGCCCGGGCGGCAATCTCACGGGGTTGTCCCTTCTCCTCCAGCTGGTCGACAAGCTCCTGGAGCTGCTCAAGCAGACTGTTCCGGAGATCAGCCGGGTCGCCCTTCTCTTGAAGCCAGATGCCGCCCCTGACCGCACCATCAAGGACTACCTCACGGCAGCCGAGGCGGCGGCGCAGGCGCTCGGCGTGCGGCTACAAGTCGTGGAGGCGCGCGGCCCGGAGGACTTCGACCGGGCCTTCTCGGACATGACGAAGGCGCGGGCGGGCGCGCTGGCTGTGCTGGCAACCCCGGTATTCAACAGCGCGCGGCGACGCCTCGTCCTGATGATCACTGACTGGGAGAACTGATCGTGGGCATGCGCGTGAAGCCGGCTGACTTTCAAAGACTCAACCTGCGCTGCCACGCGCTTCTCGGCGACGTGCCTCTCCACGACGTCTGGGCAATTCCCCTCAAGGGCGGGGGACCCGGTCGCAGCATCCAGGACGCGCGCGCGATCTTGTTCGGCGACCGGCGTGCACTCAACTTTGCGGTTCGAGGGCTGTTCGCGCTGCGATCGGCCCTCGGCCGAGCGTTCGGATGGGATGACGAGCGCCATGATCCGCCCAGCGGATCGTACGTCCATCGCCTTGCTGACGCCGATCGCTCGCAGTCTCAGGTTGCTCCGGGGACTCGCGAGGGCCCGTTTCGCGTGCTCTACGTCCTGGGTGGAGAAGCCCTCAACGAGCTTCGCAATGCCACCGTGCATGCCTTCTTGGCGCTCGCCCTCACGCCACGCCCCGGGGGCTACACGCTCTACTTGGCAATCTACGTGAAGCCAGTGAGTCGTCTCACTACGCTCTACATGGCCCTGATCGATCCGTTTCGCCGTCTCGTTGTCTATCCGGCCCTCGGCAGGCACGCTCAGCAACGTTGGTCGCGCACGTATGCGTAGCGTCGCTTCCTCACCAGGCGACGGAGCGGACCGCCCCGTGAACGGCTCGTTGTCGGGGGGGCTGCAGTTGGGCGGCGGCCGCTCATCACCAGCCGTCAGCCAACCGAGAGA
>WNFU01006261.1_pt1 | contig 14473 bp, 9 predicted proteins | sample 5400121 | NCBI WGS metagenome assembly WNFU01 (sample SAMN13153360, study PRJNA577476) | soil metagenome | isolation source: 100 cm soil or saprolite under grassland replicate 1 | place: USA:California | collected 2016-06-15
CGATCCGGACCGCGGGCGCGTGGCCCAGAAAAGGATCACGCCCACAAGGACCAGGCCCGAGGACACCGCGAACGGCCACGCCACCCGATCCGCGTACTCGAGGCAGCGTGCGACCTCCCGCCCGCCCGGCCCGATGCGCGAGAACCCGCTCTGGCACCCCGGACGCAGCCACAGGAACAGCGTGAACGGCGCCGTGACCAGGCCCACGCCCGCCAACAGGAGCGGCGCGCCGGGAACCTGGCGTGCCGCAAGCACCACGATCGCCGCCATGGCGACCGGCAGGACGAAGATCCCGATCGAGAGCATCGCGAGGAGCGCGAACCCGAGCACGCAGCCGTCAGCGGCGCGAACCTGGGGGCGATCACCTACCACTTCGGATCGAAGGACGAGCTCGTCTCGTTGGCGTTGCTCGAGGCGGCAAGGGGGTGGGTGACGCCCGCGCTGGACGCCCTGCGGGCCGACACCGACCCGGCCACCAGGATGATCCGGTCCATCCAGGCGCTCCAGGAGTCGCTGGCGGGTGCCCGAGACCTCCTGCCCGTCTACCTCGAGGGGCTCGTCTACGCGCCCAGGTCCGTGACGCTTCGCCGGGGGGTGCAGGAGCTGTTCGGCGAGCTCCGATCGTTCCTGGCCGACCAGATCCGAACGCTCCAGTCGACCGGGCTCCTCCCCGCGTGGATCGACCCGGACCCCATGGCCGCGCTCATCGTCGCCACCGGCGACGGGCTGGCGCTGCATGCCGCCATCGACCCGGGGTCCGTGCAGCCGCAGGCCGTCGCCGCCCAGGCCATCCAGCTGCTGCTGGCGGCGAGCGCGAACCCGGCCGGGCCGGCTACTCCTCCATGACCACGCGGACGTCGCCCTCCCGGGACAGCAGCGAGAAGCCGGTGATCTCGCCCTCCCGCCGGAACACCAGCGAGATCCTGCTGCCCCCGACGCGCAGCCCCCGAAGCTCCACCTGGTTCAGCCACGCGGGCAGCTGGGGCTTGTTCACGGTCAACAGGTTCTCGTGGGCCCGCGCCGAGATGCCCAGCATGGCCTGGAGGATCAGGAACGGCGCGCCGGCCGCCCACGCCTGCGGCGAGCAGGCGATCGGGTAGCTCACCGGGCGGTTCGGGCTGCGCCGGGTGAAGCCGCAGAACAGCTCGGGCAATCGCATGTAGTCGGCGCCGATGGCCGCATCGAACAGTGCCGTCGCCACCCGGTTCGTGGCCCGCACGAAGCCGTACCGCTTCAACCCGGCCGCGATGAGCGCGTTGTCGTGCGGCCACACGGACCCGTTGTGATAGCTCATCGGGTTGTACGTGACGGCGGCCTTGCTCATGGTTCGGATGCCCCAGCCGGAGAACATGTCCGGCTCCAGGAGGCGCCGCGCGATGTGCTCGGCGTGCTCGTGGTCGACGATGTCGCAGTACAGCGCGTGGCCGGGATTCGACACGATGCTCCGAACCTGCCGCTTGTCGCCGTCGAGCGCCGCGGCGAAGTACCGCTCGTCCTCCATCCAGAAGGCCTCGTGGAACCGCTGTCGCAGCAGCGCCGCCTCCTTGCGCAGGACGTCGGCCCGCCCCGGGTCTTCCAGCGACTCGAACACGTCCGCCATCCGGAGCTTCGCCAGGTACACGTAGGCCTGGACCTCCACGAGCGCGATCGGCGGCTCGGCCAGGGTGCCGTCGACGTGCACCACCGAGTCGCCCGAGTCCTTCCATCCCTGGTTGCGAATTCCGATGGGGGAACGGGACCGGTACTCGACGAAGCCGTCGCCGTCGAGGTCGCCCTCCCGGTCGATCCACTCGAGCGCGGCGTCCGCGGCGGGGAGCAGGGCCCGGGCCAGCTCGAGGTCGCCGGTCCACCGCAGGTGCTGCGCGAACAGGATGAGGAACCACGGCGTCGAGTCGACCGAGCCGTAGTACGGGGTGTGCGGCACCAGGCCCGCGCGGGCCAGCTCGCCCTGTCGGACTTCGTGGAGGATCTTGCCGGGTTCCTCGTCCCGCCAGTCGTCGCGCTCCGTGCCCTGGTGGGCCGCGAGATACAGGAGCGTCTCCCGAGCCAGCCGGGGATTGATGGTGAGGAGCTGGTGCGACGCGATGAGCGCGTCCCGGCCGAACGTCGTCACGTACCACGGGATGCCCGCGGCCAGGATGCCCCCGCCATCCGTTCGCGTGTACAGCGCGCGGAGGTCGCGCAGGCCCCGGTCCAGCAGCTCGTTGAACAGCTCGTTGTCGGTCACCACCCGGGTGGCCTCGCGCTGCCATTCGTCATAGGAGCGGCGGAGCCCGTGGATGGCCCCGTCGAACTCCTTCGGCGGTGGCGCCTCCTCGTCGACCACCGGCTCGATGCTCATCGTCACCAGCCGGGTCTCGTAGGCCCCGATCGTCAGCCGGAAGCTCGCCTGGACGAGGTTCCCCACCACGCCCAGCCGTGCCGGATCCGAGCCGAACGTGATCCGGGTGACGCGGCGGACGCCGTCGAGTCCGCGGTACGCGAACTCGGCGTTCCTGCCCTCGGCCCGCGGTGGCTCGTAGTGGCCGGAGGTCTCCCTGGCCAGGCCCCTGACCTCGAAGATGTCCGCGAAGTCGGCCCCGAACGAGAACTCGACGTCCACGGCGACCGGGTGCGGGTTGTAATTCCTCACCCGGACCCGCTCGAACAGGCGCCCGTCGATGGCGCGGACCCTCCGGACGTTGAGCGTCTGCTGCGGCACGACCCGCCGGTCCTCCTCGTACAGGTCGAGGTTGGTGAGGTCCACGACCGCCATGTAGGAGCGCTCCGCGGACGAGGACAGCAGCACCGGCTCTCGGCCGGACAGCCGCATCATGAAGTGGGACAGGAATCTGGTGTCGCGGTGGTACAGCCCCAGCCCGAAGTCCTTGCGGTCGTCCAGGTTCCCTTCCAGGTCGCTGTACAGGAAGGTCTCGCCTTCCTTCACCGCCAGGGTCTTGTTGGCGAGGTCGGTGACGAGGATGGGGACGCCAGCCACGCGCCGGCGGGGCGCAACTTCGGCTGGCGGGGTTTCCCGGTCGAGGTCCACGTCTTCCTGCAAGCGGGCGGTCGAGCCCAGTGTAGGGCCCGATCTCGCGGTGGCGAAACCGTCCCCGGCCCCGGGTACGCTGGCCGGTCGTGGAGGACCGAACGGACCTGGCCGAGCAGCTTCGCCGCCAGGCGGGGTGGTGCCACCGGTTGGGCTCGCCGCTGTACGGCGAGTTGCTCACGCGCGGGGCCGAAGACGCCGCCGCGGGCGGACCCGTGGCCGAGGTCTGCGGGAACCGCGAGGACGTCCCGCTGCGGCTCATGGCGGCGATCCACCGGCTCGTGTTGACCGGGCGGGCGCCGGAGCTGGCCCGGTTCTATCCGTCCGCGGGCGGTGCCGCCTCGGGCGATCCATGGCCCGCCTTCCGCCGCACGGTCGCGGAGCGCCGGGAGGAGATCCGACCCCTCCTCGACCGGCGATGCCAGACGAACGAGGTCGGACGGTCCGCGGCGCTGCTCGGCGGGTTTCTCCTCGTGGCGCGGGAGACCGGCGTGCGCCGGCTCGCCCTGGCCGAGATCGGCGCGAGCGCCGGGCTGAACCTGCGATGGGACCGGTACCGGTACGAGACGGCCGGCTCCGCGTGGGGGGACCCCGCCTCGCCGGTCCGGTTCGTCGACCCGTTCCTGGAGACGTATCCGCCCTTCGACGTCCCGGTGAAGGTGGCCGAGCGGCGGGGCTGCGACCTCGCCCCGCTCGACCCGGCTCGGGCCGAGGACCGCCTCACGCTGCTCTCCAGCGTGTGGGCGGACCAGGTCGAGCGCCACCGGCGGCTGGAAGCCGCGCTGGAGGTCGCGGCGGGGGTGCCGGCGGAGGTGGAGCGAGCGGACGCGATGGAATGGCTGGGACGCCGGCTGGCCGACGACCGACCGGGCATGGCGACGGTCGTGTTCCACTCCGTCGTGGAGGTGTACCTGTCCCCGGATCAGCGGGCCGGGCTCCGCCGGCTGGTCGAGGAGGCCGGGGCCCGCGCGAGGGCTCGGAGCCCCGTGGCGTGGCTGAGGATGGAACCGGTGCCGGGCGATCCGGAAGGCCGCGGGCAGGTGCGGTTCGAGGACATGGAGGTCCGGCTCGCCGTGTGGCCCGGGGGCGAGGACCGGCGGATCGCCACGGCGGCGGCGCACGGCCTGCCGGTCAGGTGGCTGGGGCCGACGAACTGACGGCGGTCCTTCAGATCCGGCGCACCGCCGCCCCGGCGGGCCGGACCGCCATCCGCAGGATCCGCCATCCGGGCCCCAGCTCGGGGATGGTCCAGCCGAGCTCGCCGTCCTCGAAGGCCAGCAACGACGGCCCCGACCCGGCCACGCACACGGGGACGCCCGCTTCCTTGAGGTCGGCGAACAGCGCCCGGCTGGCGGGGGCCAGCCGGAGCCGGGCCTGCTGGTGCAGCCGGTCCTCCAGCGCGACGCCGAGCAGGTCCGGTCGCTCGGTGAGGGCCAGCACCAGCAGCGCAGCCCGCCCGGCGTTGAAGGAGGCGTCCGACCGAGGCACTTCGGGGGCGAGCACCCGCCGGGCGTCCTGCGTCGACACCCGCTCGTGCTCCGGCACCAGCAGCACGGGCCGCAGCGCCGCCGCGGGGGCCAGCGTCTCCACCTTCCAGCCGGCGGTGGTGAGGTAGGCCAGCGCGATCCGTCCGTGGAGCGCCGCCGCCACGTTGTCCGCGTGTCCCTCGAGGTCGACGGCGAACTCCAGCAGGCGGGCCTCCGAGAGCCCCGCCCCGAGCAGCTCGTCGGCCAGGAACAGCCCAGCCACCACGGCGGCCGCGGACGAGCCGAGCCCCCGCTCCAGGGGGATCCGGTTCGAACATCGCAGTCCGAACGGCGGGAGCCTGGCCCCGACCTGCCCGGCCAGGAGCGCCATCGTCCGGACGACGAGGTTCGATCCGTCCTCCGGAAGCTCGCCCGCGCCCTCCCCCTCGATGACGACGCCGGGAGGAGCGTCCGTGTCGAGCACCACGGTGTTCTCGACGTCGACGGCCAGCGCCATGCAATCGAATCCCGGCCCCAGATTGGCCACCGTTGCCGGGACGCGGACCTCGAGCTTCACCGGCGGGCGGCCGACGAGCGCCTCACGTCACAGCCCGAGCTCGGCCGCCACGGCCGCGGCATCCGTGGGCACCACGGCGGGGCGGGCGGCGAACGCCATCGCCCACTCGGGGTCCTTCAGCCCGTGGCCGGTCAGCACGCAAACCACGATGCTCCCCCGCTCCAGCCTCCCGGCCCCGGCCAGCTGCACCAGCCCGGCCACGGACGCGGCCGAGGCCATCTCGGCGAACAGCCCCTCGCGGGCCAGGGCGCGATAGGCGGCCAGGATCTCGCGGTCGGTGACGGCGCCGATCTCGCCCTCCGACTCCCTCGCCGCGGCCACCGCCTGCTGCCACGACGCGGGGTTGCCGATCCGGATGGCCGTGGCGATGGTGCTGGGGTTCGCCACCGGACGGCCGAGCACGATCGGCGCCGCGCCCTTCGCCTGGAACCCGAACATGGCCGGCGGCTCCGCGATCACCCCGTCGGCGAGGTATTCCCGGTACCCCATCCAGTGGCTGGTGATGTTCCCGGCGTTGCCCACCGGCGTGAGGTGGTAGTCGGGGGCCCGGCCCAGCGCGTCGCAGATCTCGAACGCCGCCGTCTTCTGCCCCTGGAGCCGGTGGGGGTTCACCGAGTTCACGAGCGTCACCGGGAACCGCTCCGCCAGGTCCCGGGCCACCTCCAGCGCGGCGTCGAAGTTGCCCTCGACCTCCAGGACGCGCGCACCGTGGATCAGCGTCTGGGCGAGCTTGCCGGCCGCCACCTTGCCCTGCGGCACGAGCACCGCGCACGTCAGGCCGGCCTTGCCCGCGTACGCGGCGGCGGACGCGCTCGTGTTCCCCGTCGACGCGCACACCACCGCCTTCGAGCCGTCCTCGACGGCCTTGGAGATGGCCACGGTCATGCCGCGGTCCTTGAACGAGCCGGTGGGGTTCGCCCCCTCGAACTTCAGGAAGACCTCGCAGCCCGTCTCGGCAGACAGCCGGTCGGAGCGCACGAGAGGCGTGCCGCCCTCCCCCAGCGTGACCACGGGGGTCGCTGCCTGCACCGGCAGGCGGTCGCGGTACTCCTCGATCACACCCCGCCACTGGCGTGCGGGCGCCATGGACCTCCCCCCGAACCGGATCGCGGTCAGCCTACCGCCCGGGGCCTGCCACCGCCCCGGCGGTCCGCGTGCACCCGCCAGGTCAGCCGGTCAGGGCGTCAGGTCGAACGCGGGGACCACGTCGATGAGGTTGAACAGCACCCCGTTCGTCCCCGGCGAGCTGTTCGCCGGCTGTGGCAGGGTCATGGTGCTCGCGGTGACGCTGAACAGCGTGGGGCCGATCGCGCCGGGCACGGTGACGTCCGCGATCGGCACGTCGATCTGGATGATCCCCGGCGCCGCCATCTTCACCTTCCCCGTGATCTGGTTCACCCCCGGGTACGTCGCGTAGAAGTCCGAGGTCGACTGCGCCACGCCGTCGAAGAACTGCGGCGTCCCCCCGGCGGTGGATTCCATGTACGCGAAGAAGAAGCGGCCTCCGTCGGGGTCGGTCGACGACGGGACCAGCCACTGGACCAGCCACACCAGGTCGGTGTCGCCGTCCGGCGGTCCGGGCGGCGCCAGGCTGGTGAGGTCCGCCACCCGCAGCTTGATCCGGTACGTCGATGCGTCCAGCTGGACCATGCTCGCCTTCAGGATGTCGAGGTTCGGGATGTTGGAGCTGACCTGGCTGTCGGCCTCGTACCGGGCGTCGCCGCGCTGGTCGGAGACGGGGCTCGTCGGCGGCGGCGAGCCCACCACGGTGGGATGCGAGGCGAGCACGCTGCTCCCGCCGATCTGGCGGACGAACATCGCGTGCGGCGAGGGGCCCCCTGCCACGTTGTTCGAGTCGGCGTAGGAGATGACGGCGTCGCCCTGCTGCCCGATCCGCAGCTGGAAGAAGTCGCCGAGGGCCCGGTTGCCGGTCTGCCGACCGATCAGCGTGAACATGCTCCCGAAGTGGACGAAGTGCTCGCTCGCCACGATCGGCGGCGTGAACGTGGGTACCGCATCCAGCCCGTCGAGGGTCTGGGTCAGGTACAGGCTCCAGTGGCCGAGCGTGGAGTCCGGGCCCCGGTGCGGGTTGTCGGGGTCCGCGCACGTGATCTGGTCGCAGTCGGTGCCGTACCAGGCGACGTCGACCCGGCCGGCGTCGCCCGCGGCCGCCCACGCGAAGACGTTCGTACGCAGCCCGGGCGTGGGGATCTGCACGGGGGTCGTCCACGTGACGCCGTCGTCGGCGGACGAGGACCAGTACAGCAGCGTGTCGCCGCTCACGTCGCCCGAGCTACCGCAGTTGGTCCCGCAGTGGATGACCGGCGCCTGTTCCCACACAGCGAACAGGTTCCCGGCCCGGTCGATGGCGAGGGTCGGGAAGTTGGCGCCGGACTTGAACCCCGATCCGCCGTCGGCGTTCGAGGTGGGGAACGTCGTGACGAGCGAGTCGGTGCAGGACAGGCCGGAGGGGTCGGTCGTCACCGGCACGTTCTCGCACTTCGCCAGCCGGATGGCGGTCCTGCGGTTGTTCGGATGGACGACGAAGATCTCGTGGGTGATGGGACTGACCTCGACGTTGCCCATGATCCCCTCGTCGCACGGCCCGGTGATGCGGTTGGAGGGGCCGTACTGGACGCCTGCGGTGCTTCCGGGGGCGCCGGGCGCCGGCGACCGCGCCATGACCAGCTGGTTCGCCGCCGTCAGCACACCGTCGCACACCTGCGGCCCGGAACCCCCGACCACGTTGTAGGCGAGGTAGAGCGTCCCGCCGTTCACGGGGCTGCCCTCGGCGGTCAGCCACTGCCGGTCGTCCGGCGTGGTCTCGACCGCGGTGCAGTTCGGCGGGGTGAAGGTCACCCCGCGGTCGTCGGAGCGAGCCGAGGCGAAGTTCGCCAGCGACAGGTCCACGAAGTAGATGCGGCCGTTCTTGTCGGTGGCGATATCCGTGTCGCCACCCTGCGTGCACACCGGCGGATTGCCACGAAGGGGCGCGCCGGCCGGGACCCATTTGAAGGTCTTGCCCCCGTTCAGCGATCGCCAGATGAAGCTCGCGGCGGTCCCGATGCCGTTCGGGACGCTGGTGTACAGGAGGTTGTCATTGGAGATCTGCACCCCCTGCTCGAACCCGTTGCCCTGAATGCCGCTGATGGTGGGCTGCCCGAAGGTGGGGAGGCCGGATGACGTGGCCACGTGGGCGACCCGGTAGGGCCCGACGGGATGGTGAACCCCCGGCGAGGATCCCGCCCTCGCGGCCAGTCCGACCGTCCACAGCGGAATCGAGAGCACGACGATGCCCGCCGCCAAGCGGGCGCGACGACGACGCATTGGTCCCCTCCTGCGCTTGGAGCCGGCTCCGAGCTCGACCGACTCGTCCGCAGGGATGTACCCGGGCCGGAACCGTCGAAACGGAGGGCCGACGGAGCTACTCGGTGCCTTCGACCCGCAGGACGTTGCGGACCGCGGAGACCGGAGGGAGCTCGCGAAGCTCCCGGACGGTCTGCTGGAGCGAGCCCTCCCGAGCCCGGTGCGTGATGAGCACGAGCCGGGCATCCTCGCCGGTTCCCTCCTGCCACACGCTCTTGATCGACACCTCGTTGTCCCCGAACACCCCCGCGATCTGGGCCAGGACCCCGGGGCGGTCCTTCACCTCGAGCCGGAGGTAGTACGCCGACTCCATGTCGTCCATGGGCCGGATCCGCCGGTCCAGGTAGCAGGTGCAGCCCAGCGCGCGGCCCCCCAGCGCCAGGTTCCGGGACACCCGGACCAGGTCCCCCACCACCGACGTCGCCGTGGGGTCGCCGCCCGCGCCCCGTCCGTACAGCATCAGCTCCCCGACGTGTCCGCCCTCCACGAACACCGCGTTGAACACGTCGCGGACGGCCGCCAGCGGGTGGTCCGCCGGGATCATGGCCGGGTGGACACGGACCGCCACGTCCGCGTCCTCCAGCTCCGCGATGGCCACGGGCTTGATCACGTAGCCGAGCGTCCGTGCGTTGCGGATGTCCTCCGGCCCCACCGCGGCGATGCCCTCTCGGTAGACGTCGCCCGCCACGACCCGCGTGTTGAACGCGATCGAGGCCAGGATGGCGCACTTGGCTGCGGCGTCGTGCCCGTCGACGTCGGCGGAGGGATCGGCCTCCGCGTACCCGAGCCCCTGGGCCTCCGCGAGGGCCTCGCCGAACGACAGTTCTTCCTCGGACATCCGCGTCAACACGTAGTTCGTCGTCCCGTTCAGGATCCCGACCAGCCTGCGCACGCGCTCGCCGGCCAGGGACTCCTTGAGCGGCCGGACCAGCGGGATCCCGCCGCCCACCGCACCCTCGAACGCCAGGTCCACGCCGGCGGCCTCGGCCCGGTCGAACAGGTCCCGGCCCGCCGTGGCCAGCAGCTCCTTGTTCGCGGTGACCACCGGCTTGCCCGCCTCCATGGCGGCGAGGATCAGCCCGCCCGCCGGCTCCAGGCCGCCCATCACCTCGCACACCACCTGCACGGCCGGGTCGCGGACCACGTCCTCCGGGTTCGTGGTGAACACCGAGGGGTCCGCCGGGACGTCCCGGAGCCGGTCGAGGTCGCGAACCGCCACCCGCGCGACCTCGAGTCGGATTCCCGCCCGTTGCTCGATGTCGTCGGCATGCGCGGCCAGCAGCCGGACCACAGCCGAGCCGACGTTCCCGCACCCGAGCAGCCCGATCCCGATCCCGATCGCGTCCGCGTCCGTGGAGGCCATGTGGGAAGGGAGGGTACAGCCCCCACACCGGCCTGTACCCTCTGCCGGGGGTCCAGGGGGCAGCAGCCCCGCGGAGCGGAGCGGAGCGGAGAAGGCTGCTGAGTCCCCCTGGCCGAAGCGGGCCGCCGGAGGCGGCCCGGTGAGGATGTGAAGGCCGGGGGTCCAGGGGGCAGCAGCCCCGCGGAGCGGAGCGGAGCGGAGAAGGCTGCTGAGTCCCCCTGGCCGAAGCGGGCCGCCGGAGGCGGCCCGGTGAGGATGTGAAGGCCGGGGGTCCAGGGGGCGGCAGCCCCGCGGAGCGGAGCGGAGCGGAGAAGGCTGCTGAGTCCCCCTGGCCGAAGCGGGCCGCCGGAGGCGGCCCGGTGAGGATGTGAAAGGGATCATGGGCTCCATCGAGGTCGCCGACGTCGCGCACACGTTCCCCGGCCGAACGCTGTTCTCCGGGGTTTCCTTCCGCGTGCCGTCCGGCGCCCACGTCGCGCTGGTCGGAGCCAACGGCGCCGGGAAGACGACGCTGCTGCGGCTTGTGGCCGGCGAGGAACTGCCCGCCACCGGCATGGTGCGTGTGGACGGGCGGCTCGGGTACATGCGCCAGTTCGTGGCGTCCCAGGACCCCAAGGCCACCGTGCGCGACTTCCTGGCGAGCCTGGCGCCGCCCCTGGTCCGGCGGGCGCACCAGGAGCTCCGCCACCTGGAGTTCATCGTGGCCGGCCCCCACGGCGGCTCGGCGCGCGACCGGTATGCCCACGCGCTCGGGGGGTGGGGCGACGTCGGCGGCTACTCGTACGAGGTCCTGTGGGACACCTGCACCCAATCGGCGCTGGGCGTGTCGCTCGACCGGGTGGGTTCGCGTCGGGTCGTGACGCTGTCGGGAGGCGAGCAGAAGCGGCTCGCGCTCGAGGCCTTCCTGCGGTCGGACGACGACATGCTGCTCCTCGACGAGCCCGACAACTTCCTCGACATCCCGGGGAAGCGGTGGCTCGAGGACCGGCTGAACGCGTCGCGCAAGGCCATCCTGTTCGTCAGCCACGACCGGGCGCTGCTGGCGAACACGGCCCACGCCATCGTCACGATCGAGGGCGGCACGGCGTGGACCCGCCACGGCGGCTTCGCCACGTACGCCGCGGCCCGGGCCGATCGGCTCCAGCAGATCGAGGACGAACGCAAGCGCTACGACGAGGAGCACAAGCGCATCGAGGCCCAGATCCGCGAGTTCAAGCGCCGCGCCGCGATGAACGAGAAGTTCGCGAAGCGGGCTCGGGCCACCGAGAAGAAGCTCGAGCGGTTCGAGCGCGACCGCGCTCCCCGCACCCTGGTGCGGGAACAGGACGTCCGCATGGACCTCGGCGGCGGCCGGACCGGGAAGGTCGCGATCCGGGCCCGCGGCCTTGCCATCCCCGGCGTCGTCGAGCCGTTCGACACCGAGATCCACTTCGGCGAGCGCATCGGCGTGGTGGGGCCCAACGGGACCGGGAAGACGCACTTCATGAAGCTCCTGGCCGGGGAGGACGTTCGCCACCAGGGCGAGTGGATGCTCGGATCGCGCGTGCGGGCTGCCCACTTCTCGCAGCTGCACGAGCGCCCCGACCTGGCGGACCTGGAGCTGGTGGAGGCCCTGCGGAAGGAGGCTCTGGACTTCGGCCAGGCCATGCGGATCCTGGGACGGTACGGCCTCGCCGAGGTGGCCCGCCTGCCGTTCCGGATGCTCTCCGGCGGCCAGCAGGCCCGGTTCCAGATCCTGCTCATCGAGGTCCAGGGCTCGACGCTGCTGCTGCTCGACGAGCCCACCGACAACCTCGACATCGACTCGGCCGAGGCGCTGGAGGAAGCGTTGCTCGACTACGAGGGGACCGTGGTGGTGGTCACCCACGACCGGTGGCTCATGCGGCTGCTGGAACGGTTCCTGGTGTTCCGGGAGGACGGCTCGGTGAACGAGGAGCTCGAGAGCCCGTACACGGCCGATCTCGTCGCCAAGTAGTCTGAGTCAGACTAGAGGGTCGGGCTCGTCCCGGCGGCCGGGCTCGTGCCAGTGGCGGTGGTGAGCCACCGGGACATCAGGACCTCGTCCTCGTAGCCGTAGGACTTCCTCGATTGCCGGTGCAGGCGGCCCTCCTCCACGAAGCCGAACCTGCGGTACAGCGACACCGCGGCGACGTTGCTCGGGTACACCTCCAAGCTCACCTTCTCCACGCCCGCCGAGCGAGCCCACTCCAGGGCGGCGGTCATGAGCGCGGCCCCGATGCCCTTGCCCCGCCAGGACGCCTCGACCGCCATGCCGAGGGTGGCGACGTGGCGGTTCACCGGGTGGTTCAGGCGCTCGATGGTGAGGACCCCGATCACGTTGCCCCACGCCACCGCCACGAGCCGGGCGTGGTCGTCGGTCACCGGACGGCGGAACATCCGGCGGTAGCCGCGCACCGAGTACCGGACCTGCTCGGTGCGGACCCATCGCCGCTCGGCGACCACCGCCGTCCACATCTTCAGGTAGGAGGCCGCGTCACGCTGCTTCGCGGGGCGGATCGCCACGCCCTCGAGGGGGTGGACCTGCGGCTCCGGCGGCGCGGAGACCTCGAGCCGGTCGAGGTCGGCTGCATCCTCCCGCCGAACGAGGACCCGGGCCGTGCCGTCGCGAACCGCGACGACCGCCGGCCGGCCCAGCCGGTTGTAGTTGCTGGCCATCGAGTACCCGTACGCGCCCGTGGTGGCCACCGCCAGCAGGTCGCCCGGCTCGAGGTCGGCCGGCAGGGGCACGTCCTCCGCCACGACGTCGCCCGACTCGCAGTGCTTGCCCACCACCGTGACGGAGTCGAGGCTCGCGGCGCTCCGCCGCCCGGCCAGCGCGAGCGTGTACCTCGCGCCGTACAGGGCAGGCCGGATGTTGTCGGACATCCCGCCGTCCACCGCCGCCAGCGTCCGTCCGCCCGACGTCCGCTTGGTCGAGCCCACCCGGTACAGCGTCAGCACCGAGTTGGCGACGAGGGCCCGTCCGGGCTCGACGATCACGTCCGGCGCCGCCCGCGAACGCGCCGCCGCGTCCTCGCGGATCCGGCCCAGCAGCGGACCCGCCACCCGGTTCAGCGGCGGCGGGGCCTCGTCCGTGTAGACGGCCGCGAACCCACCCCCCACGTCCAGGATCGCGACGTCGGCTCCGAGCTCGCCGCGGACCTCGGCGGCGAGCTCCAGCAACACGTCCGCCGCTGCGAGGAACGTCTCGGGGTCCCCGATCTGGGAACCCACGTGCGCGTGAAGCCCCCGGAACTCCAGGCCTGGCAGCGAGATCGCCAGCCGGACCGCCTCGAACGCCCGGCCGCCCTCGATCGGGGTCCCGCACTTCGACTCCGGCCCCCCGGTGTCGACGTACGCGTGCGTGTGCCCGGACACGCCTGGGACGACCCGCAGCAGGATGGCCTGCGTCCTGCCGGCCTCGCGGGCCACGTCGGCCAGCCGTTCGAGCTCCTGCGGGTTGTCGACGACGACGAGGCCGACGCCCGCGCTCACCGCCAGCTCCAGCTCCCGCACCGACTTGTTGTTGCCGTGAAAGACGATCGCGGAGGCAGGAGCGCCCGCTCGCACGCACGTCTCGAGCTCGCCGCCCGTCGCCACGAGGAGCCCCAGCCCTTCCTGCACGGCGATTCGGATCAGCTCGTGGGCGGGAAAGGCCTTCACGGCGAACAGGACGCGGGGGAACGCCTCGCGGAACGAACGGCACCGGGCCCGGAAATCGTCTTCGTCCACGACGAACAGCGGCGTGCCGAAACGTTCCGCCAGGGCTTCCGCGGAGTGGCCGGCGACCTCCAGGCCCCGGTCCGTGAACCGGGTGTTTCGAGACCAGGGACCGGAGCTCACGCCGCCGTCGCTCGGCGCGGGCTCCGCGACGGTCTCAGCCACCGTCGAGGGAGCCCGCGGCGTCCTCGTCCGCGCGCTCCATGGACTCCGGCGCCGACACCCCCAGCAGGCCGAGGACGTTGGCGACGGCCTGCTTCGAGGCGACGCACAGCCACAGGCGGGCCTGGGTCAGCTCGGCGTCGTCGGTGACGACCCGGCATTCCGTGTAGAAGCGATGGAACTGCGCGGCCAGGTCCTCCGCGTAGCGGGTCAGCCGGTACGGCGCGCGGAGGTTCGCGGCGACCTCGACCTCCTCCGGCAGCTCGGAGATCTTGCGCAACAGGTCCAGCTCGGCCTCGGTGTCGAGCCGTTCCAGGTCAACGGACTCGATCGGCTTCCGTTCGATCCCGCGGGCGGCGGCATGCCGGATGATGCTCGCGATCCGGGCGTGCGCGTACTGCACGTAGTACACGGGATTGTCCAGGCTCTGCCGGGTCACCTCCTCGATGTCGAAGGTGATCGGCGAGTCGCTCGACCGCCCGAGCAGCGTGTACCTGGCGGCGTCCCGGCCCACCTCGTCGAGGAGCTCGTCGAGCGTGACGTAGTCGCCGGCCCGCTTGCTCATCTTCACCGGCTTGCCACCCCGGTAGAGCGAGACGAACTGGTACAGGACGAGCTCCATGGCCTCGGGGTCGTACCCGAGTGCCTGGGCCGCCCCCCGGACGCGCACCACGTCGCCGTGGTGATCCGCTCCCCACACGTAGATCAGCCGGTCGAACCCCCGGCCGAACTTGTCGCGGAGGTAGGCTACGTCCTTGGCGAAGTACGTCGGTGCGCCGTTGCTCCGGATC
>WNFU01006263.1_pt1 | contig 14470 bp, 15 predicted proteins | sample 5400121 | NCBI WGS metagenome assembly WNFU01 (sample SAMN13153360, study PRJNA577476) | soil metagenome | isolation source: 100 cm soil or saprolite under grassland replicate 1 | place: USA:California | collected 2016-06-15
CTCCGCCGGCGCCTGACCCGCGCGAGAGCGCTTCTGGATGAGGGGTATGAATTCATCCACTTGCACTCCAAGTACCCTGACCCGATGTCACACGACAACAACCCGCCACGCGTGCTCGAAGCGATCGAAGCGCTCGATATCGGCATGGAGACATATTGGTGCGACCTGGCGTCGGACGACGACCTCATCACCGTGCTCACAACCGACCACACCACGCCGTCCGTCTGGGCTGACCACCCCCGCGGTCAGTTCTCGGACCAGCACAGCGGCGAGGAGGTCCCGATCACAATTCGCGGCGGCAACGTGCGCGTAGACAGCGACACGGAGTTTGGCGAGCGCCCAACCGCAGCCGGCGCTCTCGGTCACCTGCGCGGAGAGGACCTCATGCCCGTGCTCCTCAACGCCGCCGAGCGCGCCAACATGTGGGAGATGCGCCCAACGCCATCACGCCGCCTCCACCGCCCCCACCCGGACGAGATCGAACCGTTCCGGCTTGAATAATCGCCCGAATGTAGCGGAGTGCCTTCAGGCCTCCGCAAGCGCCCCCCTTCACCAATCACCCAGTCACGCCAGCTTGCTGCCCGCAGCGTCAATAACGCAAACTACCATCCGCAACTTCGATTTGTGGCAAATAAGGAGCTCCTCATGGACCCCAACGGCAAAGTTGCCCTCATCACCGGCGGCGGCTCCGGCATTGGCCGCGCAACAGCCCTCGCCCTCGCCGACGAGGGCGCCTCCGCCGTCATCGCCGACCTCAACGATGACAATGGCCGCGAGACCGTGCGCTTGATTGAAGACGCTGGCGGGAAAGCTGCCTTCGTCCATGTGGACGTGACCAGGCGAGACGACCTTGGGCGCATGGTCTCATTCGCCGAAGAGACGTTCGGCGGCCTCGATATCTTCCACAACAACGCCGGCATCGGCACGCCGCAGCCACGTTTCCCCGCCGCTGCCCCCGATCTCTGGGAGAAGACGCTCTTCGTGGACCTGTGGGCCGTGATCGCCGCCGTGCAAGCCGCCGTCCCGGCCATGCGCCGCCGCGGGGGCGGCGTCATCGTCAACACCGCGTCTCTCGCCGGCCTCATCGCTCACCTCCCGGACCCCGTCTACTCCGCCGCCAAGCACGGCGTCGTCGGCCTCACCCGCTCGCTCGCCTTCCTGAAGGACGAAGCGAACATCCGCGTCAACTGCATCTGCCCCGGCGTCGTAGACACGCCCATGGTGCGCGGCCGCCCGGAAGAGATGAGCGAGGCGGAACTAAAGGCCCGCGAAGCATATATCTCCACGATGCCTTTGATCCGCCCGGAAGAGATCGCCGAAGCCATCCTCGAGTTCGTGCGCGACGACTCGCTGGTAGGACAGGCTATGGCGATCACGCACGGCCCGCGCCTCCGCCTCATCGATCCCCCCCTCAGGTTCCGCGACGACCCTTCGCAGAGGTAGTGCCCCTCAAGGTCGCTAGCCCTGATTTCCGGTAGGGGCGACCTTGCGTGGTGGCCCTCAGCCCTAGCAGTCAAATGATCTCCGCACCCGCTCAGCACTCGCTAGCCCCGATCTCCGGTAGTGGCGACCCTGCGTGGTCGCCCTCAGCCCTAGCAGTCGAATGATCTCCGCACTCAGCACTCAGCACTCGCCTTGACACCCCCTGCGCCCAGCACGTAGATTGGCTTAGTCACAGGGGGGCGTCCGGCGCGGGAGCCCAGATGGAGGGGTATCGTGGTTCCTATCGCTCGCAGGAACCTTCTCGCCGATAAGGTGAAACTGCTCGTCGCGGTCGGCGGCGTGACGCTCGCCATCGTCCTCATCATCGTTGTCCACAGCCTCTACCAAGGCGTCCGGCGCCAAACCGACACCTTCATCCGCAATCTCCCCGGCGATGTCTGGATCGTCCAGCAGGGCACGACCGACCTCGTCTTCTCCAACTCGAACCTTCCCGCAAGCGCGGTCGGCGCCGTTCGTTCCGTCGACGGCGTGAGGCAGGTCTACACGCTGAACGGGCGCCTGATGGCCTTCGACGTGAACGGCCGGGAAGTGCGGACCTATGTCATGGCCTTCAATTTTGCCGGCGGCAGCGGTGTCCCCGCCGGCGAGGAGTTCGTTCCTGAAAAAGGTACCATCATCCTCGACCATACTTTCGCGAAGCAGGCTGGCCTGAGCGTGGGTGATGAACTCGATTATGGCGACAAGTCCTTCACGGTCGCCGAAGTCCGCAGCATCGGCAACGTGCTCGTCACGCAGTTCGCCTTCATCACGCCCGAGTCCTTCCGCGAGATCTTCAACGTGCCTGACTCGGTCAACTACCTCCTCGTCACCCTGGATTCAGGCGTCGCGCCCGATAGCATTATGGAGTCGCTCGCGGAGCAGGTCCCCGGCTCCTCCGTCTACACCACGAGCCAGTTCGCCGGGCGCGCCAGCGAGAAGGGCACCGGCGACTTCCTGCCCATCATTCGCGTTATCCTCGTGATCTCCTTCATCGTGGGTCTGGCGATCTTGAGCCTCGTTATCTACTCCGCCACCATTGAGCGCGCGCGTGAATACGCCATCATGAAGGTGATCGGCGCCTCCCCCATGGGCCTCTATCGCATCGTTATCAGCCAGAGCATGTTCATCGCCGTGGTCGGCTTCGGCACCGGCGTGGGCCTCGCCTTCGGCTTCAACGAAATCGCGGGCGACTTCGTCCCTCAGTTCATAACTTACATTCGACCTAAGGACATCGCCCTGGTCTTTGGAATCACCATCTTCATGAGCGTCGTCGCCTCCTATCTCCCCATCAACCGCGTCGCCCGCGTAGAGCCGGCGAGCGTCTTCCGGGCGTAACCAGAGCGATGCAACTCGCCGAAGAAGTGGAGGGAACGCAAACCGGTCGCGAGACGATTCTTGACGTCCGCGGCCTCACCAAAGTGTTCGGCGCCGGTCGCGCGGCCGTGCGCGCCGTGGACGCCATCGACCTTTCGGTGCGCCGCGGCGAACTCGTTCTCGTCATGGGCCCCTCCGGCTCCGGCAAGACCACGCTCCTCACGCTCATCGGCGGCCTCTTGCGCCCCACTTCCGGCACCGTCCGCGTCAACGGCCTCGAGATCACGCGTCTAAAAGAAGCCAAACTCACGAAGTTCCGCCGGCACTACCTCGGCTTCATCTTCCAGAGCTTCAACCTCCTGGAGTCCCTCAACGCGCGCGAGAACGTTGAGGTTGCCCTCAACTTCGCCGGCATCGGCGGCCGCAAGGCCCGCAAGCGCGCGACCGCCCTCCTCACCGACCTCGGCATGTCTGACCGCCTGCGCGCCAAGCCCCGCACCCTATCCGGCGGCGAGCGTCAGCGCGTCTCCATCGCCCGCGCTCTCGCCAACGACCCGCAGCTTATCCTCGCCGACGAACCGACCGCCAACCTCGACTCCCGTCACGGCCACGAAGTCGTCGAACTCCTTCACGACATCGCCCGCCAGCAGCAGCGCACGATCATCATCGTCTCCCACGACCACCGCATCCGCGACGTCGCCGACCGCGTTCTCTGGCTCGAGGATGGCCGCTTTCATGAGCTCGATGAGGGAAACGCCCAGCAGTCCGCGTTGCTGAACACCGCGCGAGTCTTATACGGGGCAGTGCCGGAGACCGCGGTTCCGCCTGCCGCTCAGCGGTCCCACGAGAAGCGCGGCGGCTGGCTCCCCTGGCGACGGCCCTAGACCATTACCGCGGCGCGTAGCGGCAGGCTATCCGCGCTTGGACTTGGCGCCGGATAACTTCTCGCGTCCAATCAATTCCGTGATTTCGGCGATATGGTCTCGCATTGGCAGCAGGTCACGCCCAATGCGCTTCCAGTGGATCGGTTGTACTATCGCCATCGCTTCTCGCCAGCAATACCTGGGGTTCCCACAGAACGAATGGTTGGTGTTCCTTATATCCGAGGGCCATCTGGTTCCCGCATCTTCTCCACACCACGAGCAGGTCGCGGGGCGACTGCCGACGCAGGCCTTGCTGCAGCGTGGCCCCTGTTTCTCGCCGATCGTGACTCGACGAAGGAAATCATTGTAGTCCTTTCGCCGCCTCCAGAACTTCTTCCCGCAGATGATGCATGTCAACTCGACTAGGGTCCGTTTGTGCCGGCACTCAGCGCAGACCCGGAGCTTGTTGTCCCTAATCCGCGTTCCGCAGTCTACGCAGTCGACAAACTTCCGTCGCGCGGGTTCGACGTGCACCCCGAGCCTCTTCGCGATCTGTCTAACACGCTCGCGGCTACAGTTCAGACGGCGGGCTATTGCCGCCATCTCACCGCGCCGAAGATCGGTTCGGCCGAGCAGTTCTGACCTAACTAGCCACGCAGTTCTGCCCGGCCAGCTCAGCTCGTTCGCAGCTGCTGCCAAACCACCTAACCCCGTAACGCCGCTATCTCCGACGCATCCGCGATCGCCAGCCCCCGCCGGCCCAGCATGCGTGCATTCTCGCCGATCGCCTCGAAGCCGGCGCCCACTGTCCCGCCGCCCAGAAAGCGTTTGTACATATTCTCCAGGATCACGCCCAGCTTGAAATGCGCCAGCACCGTGTAGAAGTCTAGCCCGCTCAGATCGCGCCCGCTCTTCTGCTCGTACCGCGCCGAAGCCTCCTCCCACGTCGGAAAGCCCTCGAGCGCCATCACCGGGGTCCCGGCGATCGCGATCTCCTGGCTCGAGCCGCGGCTCCAGTACATCTGGAGCAGGCCCATGTCAGCCAGCGAGTCCCCCAGCGTGCACATCTCCCAGTCCAACACAGCAATGATGTGCCCAGCGTCATCGAGGATCGCGTTATCCAGCCGGTAATCGCCGTGCACGATCCCCGGCGCCCTCTCGGGCGGAATCGCCTTCGCCAGCCGCCGCGCCAGCTCGTCCAGCTCCGGCGTCTCGCGGTAGCGGATCTCCTCAAGCTGCTGCGAGAACCGCCGCACCTGCCGCTCCAGGTACCCCTGCGGCTTGCCGAACCCCTCCAGCCCTATCTCCGACGGCACAAACGCGTGCAGCCGCACGAGCACATCGACCAGTTCTTCGCCGATCTTTCTCCGTCGCGACTCATCGAACCGCCTCGCCACTTCGTTGGGATCGACCGGCACGAGCCCGTCGACGTACTCCATGATGTAAAACTGTGCGTCGTTAATCGACGGGTCCTGACACAGCGCGATCGGCTTCGGCGCCGGGAACCCTGTCGGTGCCAGCGCTGACAGGATTCGGAACTCCCGCCCCATGTCGTGCGCCGTCGCCTGCACGTGCGAAAGCGGCGGCCGCCGCAGCACCCACGATCGCCCATCATTATCGAGGCGGTACGTGATATTCGACCGCCCGTGCCCGATGACGCACCCGGTTAGAGTATCAACGGCCTCAACGTGCACCCGGAACCAAGGCAGCACACGTTCGAGATCGAGACCAGGGGGCGAAGGCGCTTGAACGGTGTCGTCAGCCATTGCGCCGCTCTCTCGCTGCTGGAGCAGCTTGCGCCAAAGTCTTATCGCTCGCGATCTCTTCCTGGAACGAAGACGACGCTGCCTGTTCCCTTGCCATGCGCTCCGCTCGCGCCTTTACACCTAGCAGATGCTTCCATTGGAAGAAGATGTCGCCCACATCCACTGCCAACTGCATCGCGAGTATGGGAGGATTGAACCATCGATACTTGTCCCGCATCCGGATAATGAGCCGTGTGCGATGCTCGTCAATGGGATCCAGGAAATAGAGAAACGATCCGATGTCGGCCACACCGTCCACGTTGCCCATCCTCAAGAGCATCCAGCGCGGTTCCTCGAAGTCCCGGCAATACATCGCAGTCCAGGGGCTCATAGGGAACTTCGTACCTATCTCCAGCTTCTGGTGCTCGGGGAGGATTTCCCAGGCGCTTGGTTTGAGGCCGTTATCTGCCCAGTCGTAGCCGTACCAGCCGGCCCTGCCCCAACCCACCTGCACCAGCCAGCGCCAAATCTGGTCAGGCGTCGCCTCCACCGTCAGGGCCCGCGTCGAGTTCCACGTAGGGTTCTGAACGAGATCATCATAAGGAAGAGTACGCGTCGCCTCTTCTGGAGTCGCGCCCCAGCGCATCTGCCGTGGCCTGATGACGCGAATGTAGGTTGCCACCAGCCCGCCGAACAAAGCAGCCCCCACGAGAGTTCTCTTCCTCATGAGACCCTAATCCGTGACAACATCTCGATGCGGCAACTACAATGGCGGGCAGACGATTACAGGAAGCGAGGTCCCCACTATGCCCGTTGATTTTACTCTCCCGCCCGACGTCGAGGAAGTGCGCCTCCGCGTTCGCAAGTTCATGGACGCAGAGGTCCGCCCCGCCGAAGAGAAGCTCGAGAACAACGGCGCCGACCGCGGCGAATACGTCCGCACCATAGTCGGCCTGCGCGAGAAGGCGAAGGCGGAGGGCCTCTGGAACCCGCACCTGCCGCCGGAGTGGGACGGCATGGGCCTGGGCCCGACGGCGATGGCGTTCGTCTCCGCCGAGGCCGGCCGCACAGGCATCGGTCCCTTCGTCATCAATGCCCAGGCCCCCGACGAAGGCAACATGCACACGCTCCTGCACTGGGCCACCCCGGAGCAGAAGGAGCAGTATCTGCGTCCTTTGGCCGAAGGCCGCGCCCGCTCCTGCTTCGCCATGACCGAACCTGAGGTCGCCGGTTCCGACCCGACGCTCATCCAGACGAAGGCTGTCAAGGACGGCGACGACTGGGTGGTCAACGGCCACAAGTGGTTCATCTCCGGCGCGAAGGGCGCCAACTTTGCCATCCTCATCGCTTGCACAGACGAGAACGCCGACCCGCCGCAGGCCCGCAACTCCGCCTTCCTCGTCGACCTGCCCGTCGAGGGCTGGGAGGTCGTCCGCGACATCGACACCATGGCCGGACGCGGCAACCACTGCGAGATCCGCATCACCGACCTCCGCGTCGCCGACGACAAGATGCTCGGCGGCCGTGGCGAGGGACACTTGCTCGGGCAGTACCGCCTTGGCCCCGCACGCCTCGCCCACTGCATGCGCTGGATCGGCAACGCGGAGGTCGCGCTCGAGATGCTGATGGACCGCGCCCTCACCCGCTTCGCCCACGGCTCCCTCCTCGCCGACAAGCAGGCGATCCAGTGGATGATGTCGGAGAGCGCGATGGAGCTCTACGCCGCCAAGCTCATGGTCCTCCACGCCGCCTACAAGATCGAGAACAAGCTCCCCTTTCGCCAGGAGGTCTCGATGGCCAAGTACCACGTCGCCAACACCCTCTGGCGCATCGTAGACCGCGCCATCCAGGTCCACGGCGCGCTCGGCTACTCCACCGACACGCCGCTGGAGCGCATGATGCGCCACGCCCGCTCCGCCCGCCTCGTCGACGGCGCCGACGAAGTCCACCTCCAGACCATCGCCCGCAACATGGTCGCGACCTACAAAGAGCACGGGAGCACAAAACTGGCGACGGGCGACCTGCTGTAGAGGACCATCCATTGTGGTAATATAGTCAGGAATTCTCCCCGCCGTTCGGCCACCTAGTGCTGAACTGGCGGGGCTATTGCTTCGTAACAATTCTCATTTGGCAGCCGAACGCCTCGTCCTATTCGCCGATGCGCAGAATCTTTACCACGGCGCGCGGGCTGCGTTCATGCCTCGCAGCGCGCCGCACTATGTGGGCCAATTTGACCCAGTCAAATTAGGACAACTAATCTGTTCTCGGCCTCCGCCTGGAATTGATAGAACTCTCCACGAAGTCCGTGTGTACACTGGCCGCCCTGACGCCACCAAGCAACCGAAGGCATATGCCGCCCACATGAAACAGTGCTCCGCCTGGCAACGCAGCGGCGCTACGGTGATTCCTCGGACTCTCCGCTACCCTTATGACTGGCCTGCTACCAAGGCCCAAGAAAAGGGAATCGACGTCGCTCTTGCGATCGATTTCGTCGCCCTCGCCATCGATGGCGCCTATGACGCGGGCGTGATTGCTTCGACAGATTCAGATCTCCGACCAGCTCTCGAATATGTCTACCGTAAGTTTAGCGGCAGTCGACGTGGGGAAGTAATGAACTGGCGAAGTTCCTCTGGCGCCAGCCGATTAAGCATTCCTGGGGCCAACATCTGGTGCCACTGGATTGACCGTCATGATTACGATCAAATTCAGGACCTGACGGACTACACCAGATAATAACTCGCAGATTCGATGTGGCTCTCCCTCAAGATCGCCTTGATGCGATACAATCCCGCCAAACCCAAATTCGTTCAGCGCAGAAGGAGGCCCCAATGCCAGAGAGCGTATACAAGATCATCGAGCTTGTCGGTACCAGCTCCGAGTCTTGGGAGGCAGCCGCATCGGCCGCTGTCAAGATGGCGTCCGCCAGCCTGCGCGACCTCCGCATCGCCGAAATCGTCGAGCTCGACATGCAGCTCGAAGAAGGCGCGGTCATCGCCTACCGCGCCAAGGTCAAGCTCTCCTTCAAGTACCACGGCGGCGAATAGGCCGCGACACCGCCCCAGCCGGTAGGGGCGACCCTGCGTGGTCGTCCCTGACGCTGCGCCTTCGGACGGGCCCCGCTCTTCAAATATAGGCGAAGCTTACTGCGGCGCCTCTTCCTCGGTCGCGTGGCGCCGCCGCACCACCGTCAGCGCCGCTGCGCCGATCGCCGCGCCGGCAACGGCGCCCAGAAGCACGCGCCCGCGCCGCCGGCGCTTCACGGGCCACTTGATCTCGAACTCGATCTCCGCTTTCCCCTTCTCCGCCTCTTCTTCGATCTCGAGCATGACCTTGTCGGCCAGCTTGATCTCGTTGCCGTTGACACGGGCCGACCCCTTCTCCTTAAGCTCCCGGACCGCGGAGGCAATCTCATCCAGCGCCTCTGCCAATGGCATTTCGCGCTTCGTCTTCATTGTGAGCTCCTTCCGTCCATGGCAGCTCCGACCCCCATTCGATTGTACGGCACTGCAGCCGCAGCGCGAACGCAGCGAGAAAACATTCGTGTGCCAGAATCTGCGATGGGGGCGGGGGCGGCAGGTCCGCGCTACGTCAGTTGGTTGACGATACAGTCGCAAGGCTCATCGAACAGGCACGCGATCAGGTTGCGCACGGCCAGCTCGATCATCGCCGACCGGGTCTCCCGCGTCGCCGTCCCGATGTGCGGCGTGATGATCACGTTCGGTAGCGTTAGAAGCGGCTCGTCGGCAGGCGGAGGTTCCTCCTCCAGCACATCCAGCGCGGCGCCGGCGATGCGGCCTGCGCGAAGCGCCTCATACAGCGCTGCCTGATCGACGACGCCGCCCCGCGAGGTGTTCACCAGATACGCGGTCGGCTTCATCTGCGCCAGCTCCCGTGCGCCGATCAGATGCTGCGACTGCAGCGTCAGGTTCGTGTGCAGCGACACGAAATCCCCCTGCCAAAGCGCATCGCCCAGGCTCGACACATGCATAACGCCTGACGGAGCCGTCGCTGCCGGACTGACATCGTAGTAGACGACTCGCATTCCGAATGCGAGCGCGCGTTGCGCCACTTCGCAGCCGATTCGCCCCATCCCGACGATGGCCAACGTCTTGCCCTTGAGATCGGTCCCCATCGGCACTGCGGCTCCCGCCCGGCCCCACAGCCTCTTATCTACGAACCGCTGATCCTCCGGCAATCGGCGCGCGAGCATCAGCATCAGGGCCACCGTCAGCTCCGCGACGGCGTCGCTGAGGACCCCCGGCGTATTCGTTACCCGGATGCCCCGGCGTGTCGCGCGTTCCAGGTCCACGTTGTCGTAGCCGACGCCGATGTTGCTGATCGCGCGAAGACGAGACGCCGCCTCAAGCACCTCAGCGTCGAGCGGCAGCACTGCCGTGGCCAGCAGGCCCTCGGCTTCGGCCAGCGCGCGAAGGAGCTCGTCTCTCGGCACCTGGCCGCGGCCTTCGTAGGCCGCTACTTCGCAGCGCGCCAACAACGGCTCAAGATACGCCTGCGGAAGCGGAACGGAAACGAAGACCGGGGGCCGCCCCATGATCAAAGGTGGCTCGCTGTGTCTTCCACCCTTGCCGACCGCAGCTCTCCCAGCGCGGCACCCGCCGAGCGCGCCAGCGATCCGGCGTCATCGCACATCTGGACCATAAGAAACCCCTGCTCGATCCGCTTCTGCGCCACCGGCACGAGCCCGGCGTGAATACCAGGGACCACTTTGTGCTCCCGGCAGGCCTTGAGCACGCGCTCGATCGCCTCGACAAACCCCGGTTCCCCATGGTCGTACGCCGGCGCTAACCCGAGCGAGACGCTCAGGTCCGATGGCCCGATGTAGACGGCGTCGACACCCGGTACACCCAGGATCTCGTCCAGGTTCTCGCGCGCCTCTTTCGTCTCGATCATGGCGATGCACGCGATCTCTTCATCCGCATGCGCGAAGTAGTCGCGTCCCGCGTAAAGCGCGGCGCGCACCGGGCCGTAGCTCCGGATGCCGCGCGGGGCGTACCGGCACGCCGCCACAGCGGCCTCCGCCTCCCGCGGTGAGTTGATCATCGGCACGATGACGCCGTACGCGCCCGCGTCCAGCGCCTTCATGATGATCCCCGGCTCGTTCCACGGCACTCGCACGAACGGCACCGTCTCTGTCGTCGAGATCGCCTGCAGCATCGTCACCGCCACTTGATAGTCGATGACGCCGTGCTGCATGTCCACCGTTAGCCAGTCGAACCCCGCCTGCGCGAACACCTCCGCCGAGAAGCTCGACGGTATCGTCAGCCAGCCTCCCAGCGCCGGCTGTCCGGCCTCCCACATTCGCTTCACTCTGTTCTCTCGCACGGCCCGCATTATACGACGAGGCATCGTGTGTAGAGACGCTCCAATTTCTGTGGACCAGGTTCGAACGGCCCCCGGAGTTTGTTTCGCGAATTAGCCGACTGCGCGAGAACTACGCGCGGAGCGTCTCTGGTGGCATCTGGCTTGGGACTAAGCCCCCGCCGTCCTCCACCACACCACCCCCTGCGGCCGCTCGCTACCGCCCCGCATCGCTACGCCCTCCGGCGTCTCAACAACGAACCTGGGCGCGATCTGCCGCAAGCGCTCCTCCTTCTCGCTGCCGGCCTCGACGTACAGGAAGTGCCGCGCTACCGCGATCGCCGTTTCCAGGTTGGGCAACGTCCGTGTGCCGGTGGCGGGCGGCAGCATCTCGACATTCGGATAGATCTCCATCTCCCACAGCACCGGCAGTAGCTCCGGCAGTCCAGGCATGTCGATCCGCTTTTCGCCGTGGACCTCAGCCCAGAGCGCCGACATGCGGGACAGAGGCGCGTCCATGTACACCACGATCGCTACGCGATCACTCGCAGCCTCCGCCAGCTTCCGCACGAACGGCTCGATCTCCGCGACTCCGTAGACCACGTTGGCGCACAGCACGAGGTCGTGCGCCTTGACGTTCGCGTCTTCCCACGAAGACTGAACGCCCGTGACGTTCTCGATTCCAGCGTCCGCAGCCGACTCCCGCAGCGCGTCCAGCATCGACGGTGAGGGATCGACGACGGTCACGTGCTTTGAGCCCAGCGCCAACGGCAGCGCGTAGCGCCCGGCGCCACCACCTACGTCCAGCACCGTCGATTTTGGCGTCAACCAGCCGGCGAGCAGGTTCACCACCGGGTCGTCCGTTCGCCGCGGGTCGTCCTTGAAGCGCTGTGCCAGCGTGCTCCACATGTCCTCATAGACGACGTCTCGCCGCGTGCGCACCGTCTGCTCATTGTGAGCATCGATTCGTGCCTTCCAGGCCTCTGCTGCCGATGTTGTTGCGCTCGATATCACAGTCGTCCTTCCTTTCGCGGCATTCCCCAACCATTCGTGCAGAGTTTATCGAAGCATCGATCAGACCTCAGCGGCGGCCGAATTCATCGAAGCCTGTCCCGAGCCCAGCCAAAGGGCTCGAGCGCGTTCACGTACCCCGGCCGCCTGCCCGCCTAATCGACCTCATCGCTTTTCGCACGCTTCGGCGCCATCTTATCCAGCTCTTCGGCCGTCTTCCGCAGCGCGGCGCGCACCCGTTCCACCTGCGCCGTATCGCCGCGCGCCGCCGCCCGAAGCGCCGCGCGCGCCAGGCCCATAAGAGGCCCCATCACCTCGAGCCCGCCGGCGCTCCAGGCGTCGCTCCAGTCGTCCCACGCCGACGCCCGGCTCCAGATCCGCTCCACGCCCGGCGCCCCCTCCTTGAGCGCCTTCCGCCCCTCATCCGTGATCGAATACACCCGCTTGCCATCCTTGCTGGTCTCCATCCGCACCAGGCCCTCGTCTTCGAGCTGCTGGAGGTTCGGATAGACCGTCCCGGCGCTTGCGCGGTACATGCCGCCGGAGCGAGCCTCCATCTCCTTCATCAGCTCGTACCCGTGCATCGGCCGCTCCTTCAGCAGCGAAAGCAGCGCCAGGCGCACCTCGCCCGACTCGAAGAAGCGACGACGCCAGCCCCACGGCTCGCCATCATGGCCGCGTCCCTCAAAGCCGCCGAACCACGAGCGCCAGCGGCCGCTTCCCGGCCCGCGCCTATGCATCCTCATCCAGCCAGCGCTCAAGGCGCCGCCTCCTCATCGCGCGGAACGACCACGCGGCCAACAGAACACCAACGCCAATTGCTACCCACTTCATGCGAGACCTCCTTTTTGGATCCTCTTTCTGTGGCTCAGGGCCCGAGCCCTGAGACCAACGCCAAGTGTTATATCGTACGATATATCTCAGCAAGAGCTCTGTCAACTCCCCAAACTGCCCAACGAACTCAGCGTCCAAGCTGCATCGGCGCCAAGACGCAACGACACACGGCCCTCCGCGTTCTTACTATGGTGATGCCGCCAACTTCTGTGCTCACTGTGGCACAGACCTCTCCTCCGCCACCGACCATCACGGACTATACGAGAGGTGGTTCCGGCCGGCTTTCGTCGTTCTCGGAGTGGCGACGCTGGCAGTCACGCTGGTTGCCGGATGCCTAGCGCTCTTGTTATTGCTCTTGGTCCGGGCGTTTCCGGAGGACCAAAGCGGAATGTGTGACGGCTGCACCGTGACATTCCACAACGAGACTGACGAGCTTCTGTGCGCTTTCTATTCGGGCTGCGAGAAGGGAGGTGCGCAGATCAAACCCCACGGTAAGTCGGAATGGCTGCTTGACTCCTGTCGAGGTGGGGCTGAAGTGGCCATCTACACACCGGCGGGCCGCAAAATCTACAGCGGAGTCGCCGGGTGCTACGAATGGGATGATGCCTTCGTTCTCATCAACGAGCGCGCTGGAGAATTCATCGTCGCGGATAGTATTAACGCTCAGTCTAAGTCGGCATCTCCTCCGTAATGGAGCGAAGCGGACCGGCGTCTCCGCCGGCCCGCTCACGGGCCTCGACCGTAATCCAGCTGCTCCCGTCTCCACACTGCTTCTCCCCTCTCCCGCGCACGGGAGAGGGGCGGGGGGTGAGGGCCCCTACCGCACCGGCGAAGCCTCCAGCTTCTCGCCGTTGCCGAGCCGATGGCACGGCCCGTCGCCGCCTTGCCCCTCAAAGTTCACGATCCGGTCGATGTGCTCCTCGATCCCGGCGAAGATGCGGTCCGCTTGCGACTGCGTGATCGTGCCGTCGGACACCTTCGCGTCCAGCTTGCCCTTGATCGCATCCAGGAGCGCGGCGGTAAAGTCCTCTATCCTCATGCCGTGCGCTTCCGCCTGCTCCGCCAGGCTCTCGCCGGACCTAACGGCCTCCGCCACGTCTGCCGGCTCTTCTCCAAGCGCCTCAGCGGCCGCTCCGATCACCAGCCTCGCGCCCTTGCACAGCACGTGATCGCGATACCGCTGCCCCCAGCCGATAACCGAGAGCGGGCCGTACTCCTCGATGCGCTCCCTCAGCTTCGCCGCTTGCTCTTCCGTAAGATTCCCAGCCGCGACCGCTTCGTCGATGATCTCGAACTGCGCGTCCGTCATCGCCGTCGTCAGCTCCTTGGCGCCCACGCCAAGGTTCTCCGCAGTCTTCGCGATGAACTTATCGCCCGGCCGCTCGCCCTCGCCGTCCTGAGCGCCTGCGCTACGTACCGCAAGCACCGCCGCCCCCAGGACGAACGCGCCCACGATGATCACCACTAAACCCTTCATTTCATACCTCCTGATGTGTATTTATGTCACATGCTAGAAAGCCACACTTAAACTTCCATTAGAGGACGATTAGAGTTGCTTAATCTAAAAACCTGAAGGCTGAAAAACTCGCCTTTAACGTTCCTTTAATCTCTTTCGTCTATCATGAGACTCACTAACAACTAACAACTAACAACTGATAACTGAATCCCTATGTACATCCTGGTTGTCGAAGACGAACGCCGCCTGGCGCAGGTCGTCCGCCGCGTGCTTGAAGAGGAAGGCCACACCGTCGACCTCGCGCACGACGGCGAGGATGGTCTCGCCATGGCCACCGACGGCTCGCACGACGTCATCGTCCTCGACATCCTCCTCCCCGGCATCGACGGATTCGAGGTCTGCCGATCCCTGCGCCGGGAGCGCATCGATACGCCTATCCTCCTGCT
>WNFU01015748.1_pt1 | contig 14469 bp, 17 predicted proteins | sample 5400121 | NCBI WGS metagenome assembly WNFU01 (sample SAMN13153360, study PRJNA577476) | soil metagenome | isolation source: 100 cm soil or saprolite under grassland replicate 1 | place: USA:California | collected 2016-06-15
TTGCGTTGCTTCACAACATGGGCAATCCAGCCGTCCCACCCGAATGGGAAGAGACAAAGACGGCGGCGCGCTCCCTAGGTCTCCAGGCTGAACTTCTTGATGTGCGGAGCGAGGGCGACCTGAGCCGCGCATTCGAACTAGCAGTCCGCCAGCATGTTGACGGACTTGTCATTGGGGCAGACGGTCTCACCCAAATGCATCAACAGACGATTGTTGGCTGGCTGGCCCGCAATCGGCTGCCTGCCGTCTTTCCAGCCCGCGAGTTCGTCGAGGCCGGGGGATTGATCGCCTATGCGGTGAACTATCCCGACCTATATCTCCAGCTCGCAACCTTCGTCGACAAGATTTTCAAGGGCACGAAGCCCGGCGAGCTTCCCGTGCAACAGCCGACCAAGTTCGAGTTGGTCATTAACCTCAAGACTGCAAAAGCACTTGGCCTTGAAGTCCCGCCGACACTCATCGCCCGCGCCGACCAGGTGATTGAATGAATCGCCGCGAGTTCATTTCCTGATCGGGCGGCGCAGAGGTCGCGCGAACACCCTTAGGTAGAGGCGATATGCCAAGCAGTCCAACTGATCCGCGGATTGAGGACCTAGTGCGGGCCGGCAAAGTTCGGATCGCGGTGTTTCCACCAGAGTACACGAAGGACCCGTCAACCGGCGAGCTACGTGGATGGGCCGTTGACCTCGCGCGCGCACTTGCAGCGCGCATTGGGATCGAAAACAAACTTGTTGAATATCCCGGTCCTCAGCCGGTTTTGGACGATCTCAAGTCAGGTGCATTAGATGTGGCATTTCTAACAATGGATCCATCCTGGCCCGCTCAAGTCAATTTCTCGCCTCCGCTAATCCAGTTCGACTACACCTATTTGATCACGCCTAATTCTCCCATTCGAGCTATCGCGGACGCAGACCAGTCGGGAGTCCGCATTGCCGTGGTGCGCAATCACGCCTCGACTTTGGCACTAAGCCGCATACTGAAGAATGCAGAATTGGTCAGCGCTGAGATACCGGATGCGGCATTCGATCTGCTGCGGACCGGAGGGGCGGACGCGTTCGCATCAGTCCGTCCAAACCTTGTGACCTATTTGAGCAAACTGCCCGGTTCGCGAGTGTTGGATGACCGCTATGGCTCCAACGTCTTGTGCATGGTGGTGCCGAAGAACCATGCCGGTTGGCTTTCTTACGTGAGCGAGTTCGCAGAGGAGGCCAAAATCTCAGGACTGGTACAGCGAGCAATCGAGCAAGCAGGGTGGCGAGGGGTCCAGGTGCCTTCGCCGGGACAATCGGGCTATGTTTGAGCGGTAGGCGGTGGGCATGAAGCGACGCGAGTTCATAACGCTTATGGGCGGCGCGGCGGCGGCGTGGCCGCTGGCGGCGCATGCGCAGCAAAGAAGACTGGCGAGGATCGGCGCGCTGGTGCTGACGATCGCGGATGCAGAGTCTCTTGGCAGAGCGCTCCGGGAAGGACTGCGCGAACTCGGCTACACCGAGGGACAGAATTTTATCTTGGAATTTCGCTCGGCGGACGGCGATGCCGATCGGCTGCCCAACTTGGCCGCGGAGCTGGTTCGACTTCCGGTCGACTTGATCGTGGCGACATTTACGCCGTGCGCCTTGGCCGCGAAGCAGGCCACAACAACCATTCCGATCGTCATCCTGGCTGTTGCTGACCCTGTTGGCAGCGGGCTCGTCCAGAGTCTGGCGCGCCCCGGCGGGAATATCACTGGTTTCTCCAACATGGCCGCCGAAACGGCAGGAAAAAGTATCGAACTGTTGCGGGATATGCTCCCTTCGCTGCGTCGTGTCGCCGTTCTGGCCAACCCGGTCGACCCGTTCACGAGGCCGTTCCTAGAGCAGATTCATCTCGCCAGCCGGATCGCCAGCATCGAGATCGCGCCCGTCGCGATGGCCAGAGCGGCTGAGGAGGTCGAGGCCGCCTTCGCGACGATGGCACAAGAGCGGGCGGAAGCCGTCGTCGTGCAAGGCATTTTCTTTTCCAGGACAGTTGCTGATCTGGCGGTTAAGTACCGTTTGCCAAGCGCCTCGTTACTGCGGCAATTCGCACAAGCGGGCGGCCTGATGTCATACGGCGCCGATGTGCCCGATATCTTTCGGCGCAGTGCCGTCCTCATCCACAAGATTCTGCAAGGTACGAAACCTTCAGACTTGCCCGTCGAACTGCCGACGAAGTTTGAGCTTGTGATAAACTTCAAAACGGCCAAAGCGCTCGGCATAGATGTGCCTTGGTTCCTGCAACAACGCGCCGACGAGGTTATCGAATGAAGCGGTTCACGGCGCTCTGCCTTATGGCCTGTGCTCTCGTGATGATCGGCTTGGCGCTTGCCGGCGTCTTGCAGCAAATACGAGTAACCCGCGCGCCCGTGGCGGTCGTCACGAGATGAGCGCGAGGGGCACTCTCGCGCTCCGCTCGCCGGGGAATTCCCGATGGAGCTGGCCATCGAGCAGTGCGCCGCCCTTGCCATTGGCGACCGGGTCGCGGCGCTGTGCCTCGGTCGGCGATAGGGCGCCTTCCTGCACGAACGGATTGCTCTGGTACGTGCCCCACTGCTTCAAAAAGAACGCGATGCCGAGCGCGCAGCATTGATCGCGCACGTGACGGGCCCAACCTGGATCCATGATGCGCGCGCGGCCGCCGCTTTCTCCTCCACAGATGACCCAATTCGGCAGGCCCTTGCTGATGTCGATCGCCCCGAGCGGTGCGATCGCGGGCTCGTAGCTCACGAAGCGAACCGCGGCCGGGATCCGCGCGAGCACCGGCCAGCGCAGCCGATAGCGCTCCGCATCTTCGGCGGTGATGCCGAGCCAGACGTTCGCGTAGCCGTCGGCCCAATCGGTCGGGAGCATGCGCGCGATGTTCTGCGGACGTTTGGTCAAGAGCTGCCAATCCAGCTCGGGCGTCTCGCGGATCAGCCGGAAGAGATCGGCGCGCCACGCCTTCGGAGCTTGGTTGTCGAACACGTCCGCGAGCGAGGCGCAGAAGACGCGGCGCCGGCGACCGTGCCAGCGGGTGAAGACCGACGCCTCCGCATTCCACCGCCGCGGGCTGTTCCAGGTCGCACCGGACGTGCGCCGGCGCTCCGCATGCGGGCCCCAAGCTCCGCCGGCCGTCCATTTGCGGAATGCGTTCTGCACCTCCGCGTAGCAGTGATCGCAGCCTGGCGAGACGTGCTGACACCCGATCCACGGATTGAACGTGGCATCGGTCCAGGAAATTTCGGTCGTGTCGCCCATCAGCGCGTCTTTTGATTCTAGCGAGAGGTTACCCCAAAGGAGGCACTTGCGGGAATTTGGGACGGCCCGGTATTCTGGTCCGGCACGGGAATCGCGCCTTGCCGAAAGTACGGTCGATCGCCGCCAAACATAGTTTCGGCGGTCCGGATACCGAGGACAAACTTGCGCGCTTGCGCGCTTACCTTCCGGCGTTCACCACCGCGCTCAAACATCAGGGTTTTGCTCTGGTCTACATTGATGCGTTTGCGGGCTCGGGCAAACGCACCGAGGAGCTTCCTGCGCTGTCGCTGCTTGGCGGCAACAATGCCGAGCCGCAGACCGTTGACGTGCCGGGGTCCGCACGGCTGGCGATCGAGACGACACCACCGTTCCACCGTTTGGTGCTGATCGAGAATCATCCCAAGCGGTACGCCGCGCTCGAGGAGCTTCGTGCCGAATTTTCCAATCGACAAATCGAGTGCCATAAGGGTGACGCCAACGCTGTGGTGCAAGAGATTTGCCGGACCACGCGGTGGCATGGCGTGAAGCCAATTCGCGGCGTCATCTTTCTCGACCCTTACGGGATGGAGGTCGAGTGGGCGACGGTCCAGGCGATCGCGCAAACCAAAGCCCTCGACGTTTGGTACCTTTTCCCGCTTATGGGCATCTACCGGCAGGCGGCCAATGATGCTGTCGACATCGATGACAGTAAGCGCGCCCTAATAACCCGCGTGCTTGGCACCCATGAATGGGGGGACGCATGGTATGGCACGCCGCATGGTCAGAAAGATATGTTTGGCCACCAACAGACGCCGGTTCGCACGGTGAATGTCGATACGATCGAGAGCTACGTGAAGAGTCGCCTCGAAACGGTCTTCAAAGGAGCGGTGCTTGAACCTTTCCGCACCCACACCAAAAAAGGGGCTCCACTTGCGTCGCTATTCTTCGCGGTCTCGAATCCGAGCCAAAGGGCTGTACAGGTCGCGACGGACATTGCCCGCCACATTCTCCGGCAGCCCGCGCGGCGATCGAGGCGCAGATGACGACGCAAGGGCGGCTTCTCCTCAAGTCCTCCGCCGCGACTGAAAGGCCGCGATGTGGTTACTCGGGCGGTGCAGCTACAATCCGAGGGAGGCTGGCCAATCGCTGATCGGCCATTCGGAACACGATCACGGTAAGGGATGGTGAAGGAGCGTTGCATCGTAAAAAGGTCCTGGACGCTCTGCGCGTAAGCGAAGAATGACAGCTCGCTCATCGATCTCGGCCCACGCCGACGAGGTAATCGAATGAGCAACCTGTCGGAGATTTGGAGGATTAAATGCAAATTTCCAAGAAAGAATGGCCGCTTCTGTCCTTGTGCGGCGTTAAGAAGCGTATTGACACGCAACCGGACTATCAAAGGCCCGCCATCTGGTCCCTTTCGCAAAAGCAGCTCCTGGTCGATACCATCCTACGTGGTTACGACGTGCCGAAGATTTACTGGCGTCAGACCGGCAAGAACCCGGACACCTACGAGGTAGTCGATGGCCAACAGCGCACCCGCGCAATTTGGGAATATCATGAAGCCCTCCTCCCCCCTCGCGGCGCTCGGTCAGACACTTGATGCAACCAAGCTAACAACCGGCCCCGCGCTAGTCCATTCAGGTTCAACCGCAATCAACAGGATACGCGCCTGAATCAAAATCCTCGAAGCTCTACAATGCGGCCCACTGAAGCGTGCGCCGGCCCCGCTACGAGCTGGCGCACTTGGCCGCCGAGGCGATGATCGCGCTAACCGGGCGTTCACGCCGCGCATCGGCTCGCAACGCCTTGCACGATTGGAATTCTGTGCCGGTTTTGCTAGAACGACAGGGACGGGGGCTTCGCAACGTCAGAGGAGGTCCTCTGCCATGTGTGACTTCAGTCTCCACCATGTCAAATCTCGGCCTGCCAAGGTCGGTGACACGCTGAGGACAGTCTACTTCAACACGGGTACCCGAGGGTTTGCTGCGCCGGAGGATTCCACAACGGCGGTCTGCATTCTTCCTGGAACAGAGCTTGCTTTTTCCGAGGAGGTGAATTGCGCCACCACCCCCTTTGGCTTCTCCTCGTGGAGGACGAAAACGGTAAACTACAGGACGGCAATCTTTCGGCAGGTCAACAAGGACCAGCCGCGGGTGCATCATGACGCCCTCGAATTTCCGGACGGCACCTCTGTTCTCCTGACGGACGTGCTCGAGGGTCAGGAGGCAATGGTGCTTCAACTTCCGACACAGCCAAAAACGCCAGCCGAGGAGGTAGCGGAGAGGCGTGTCATTTACATTGGCTGAAGGTCGCCGATCATCCGGAATAAAACCACGAGCCGCCGTCACCGCCGGCGGCTCTGCTCGGCCGCAGACTTCGCAGGGCGCGGGGGATCGCGAATAGCGAAGAAGTGCTGCGTCAGATCTGACAAGGTGCTTGCCTAAGTGGCCAATCCTTCATAGCAGCTTCCCGCGAATGCATTGGAACTTGATAAAGCCCGGAAAGCTCCAGCAGGTGTTCGGTATTGAGTCCGCTTAGCTTTGTGGCGCAGTTCCAAGTTCCGCCGCGTCCCTTCGCATCCCGCGCTAATAAGTTCCCCGGAACGTTTCTTCATCTACCGGCCTTCCTCTCACATATGACCCATGGGGAGTGGCCCCATGCCAAAACACGATGAGTACAAAGAGATTGCTCGGGCCGTGCTCGCCCATACGGCAGGCTTGCTCGGCCTGGCCGAACGGTGGCTTCGTCGTGCAAATCAACTAGACTATGTGGTTCGACGAAGGCTGATTCCGGTTCCCTTTGAGAAAGCGACCCGATCGATGCCACGCAAAGAGGCTTCGATCCGGCGAATCGGACTGTCGAGCGATATTCAAGACGCGATCGGGCAGCGGCTCCGTGCACAGTACGCCGTTGAGCAATCCATGCCCGCCCGGCTCAACAATCTTCTCAGAGAATTTGAGCAGCGAAATAATAGGCCCGAAGCAATTGCCCGCGACCGTTATTCTAGCGCGGCTTAAATGTAAGCGGTCTTCTGACCCCACGTTTAACCATTCCGTGAGGTAATGGTCGATGGAGCGCGAAACATTTTCCCATTTGCGCCCGTTGTCTGTCTGTAGAAGGAGGAACCAATGATGAAGATTGCTCTTACCGTAGCGATGGCCGCGGCGGTGCTGATGCCTGCCCCGCTGCTTGTCGGCAGCATCCCGGCCGAGGCTCAGAACCTCAAGATGGCCCAGGTCGATGTTCAGATCGGGCGGGACCGCGATGATAGCTACCGCCACCGACGTGATCGTGATTCAGACGCCACCGTCGGCATCGGCCCAGGCGGCCTGACCGTTGGCCCACGGCGAAACTGCCGCACGGTGACCACTACGATCGACCGGGGCGACGGCCGCATGATCACGCGCAAGGAACGCCTTTGCGACTAAAACGACAAGCAAAAAACGCCAAACTGGCCCCGAACACGGGGCCATTTTTGTTTGCTGCTCCTACCGGCCCTGCTTGCAGTGGCTACAAAATTCGGAAAACCGATGCACCTACCGATGGGATTAGCTCGGCCGTGGCACAGAACGCAGTTCCTTTGCTCCGCATTCCTCGCAGCGATAGTCTACTTCATTGAAGCTTCGGCCCGGGATCAGGATGCGCACCCTCATCGGCCTTCTGCAATTCGGGCATGGCGGCGCATGGAGCTGTAGGTGCGACTTGGCGATTACAGGATCCAAGGGACCTAGGGGCGCTGAAGAATGATGCTGGATGTAAGCTCGTTCTCGGGCGCTTTCTTTCTTTTTCTTCATCCGGCTCTCTTCTGCCGAGCGCTCGACCGGCCAGCCTTCTTCGACGCGCGGCGATGTGCCGTGCCTCTGGCTTGGCGTTCGCCAGGAGGCGCTAGTCTGGTCGCCCCACCCCTGGAGCCTACTTGGGCATCTGCAATGCGCGTACCGATCACGCCGCGCTCCATCGCATCGTAATAGTCGCGCGCCCGCAGTTCCGGCGCCTGGCCGGTAAAGATGGTGATGTAACAAGCGCCGTCGCTGTCGAAATATTCCACTCGCCAGGCGCCCTCGAATTCAAGATCTGCCGCCAGGGCTAGATTGCGAGGCTCAAGGCGAGATTGCTTTTTGGCCATCATCATCCTGCTTTGCGAGCGCGGCCGTGAGACGCAGGGAAATAACGAGAGGACATTCTACCCTTCCCCTTGCTGATTGCAGCCAGTCGGGACATAGGCCTGCGGATATGCCGCCAGCAAGTCTCGTTCCTGAGACTTGCGAATATATTCGTCGGCCGTAAGTTTGAGATGAACGTGGGTTGCGCCCTTGCTATCGATGCATTCAATTTGGTGGCTTTGCGTACAGCGCACGCCGATGGCGTAGATGTAACCGCCCATTTGTCCCTTGATAATTCTCGGATGACGCGCGTACACGGAAAATGAGTACTTCCTGCCTGATGCTCCGGTCCAAACGCATTTGTCGGCCATCTTGGCCTCCAGGGTTGCGAGATGGCATTGATTCTACAGGATTTTGTGTTTGGTAAGTAGATAATTGCTCTATTAAATTTGTGAGTGGGTGCCGGTTATCGGTGCGAGGTTGGTGACTGCATAAATATTGAAGTCGAGCGTGTGGAGGATTAAGCTATCGCCGACAATAGGAACACGCGCGTTCCGCGCGCGTTTTTCCATCATAAACCGAGCCGAGCCGAATTCTTTCAGACCAAGACAGAACGCATCTAAGAACTGAGGGTACTCCCCTTCTGCTCTGGTGTTGACGCCAGCGCCCGCTTGTAGAGTGGCTCGGCATCGGCGTAGCGACCCTCTTCTTTGTAGCGTTCGGCCAGATTGTTCAGCGTCGCCGCAAGGATGACATCGGACAGAGCCATGAGCGGTGGACTCCTGACGCACGGGGGAGTTTAGCAAAAAAGTGGACGCCGGAATGCCCCTAATTCGCCCTAGATTCTTCGATTCTTTTGCATGATTGTGCGGGCCACGTCCGATTTGCCTCCGGAAGCGGACATGTACTGCACAGCGGGCAGTAGATTCCCCTGATCGCGGAATACTCGCTCAGGGCCCGCCGCCGTTGCTCCTCGCGCATTTCGTCGGCGATGCTCGTTCGCGATAGCCATACGAGCTCGGCAAATGGTGCATTCAGAGCAGCTATAAACGTGGTGTTGAGCGATGGAGAACACCATGCAGACTGATCTGAAACACAATTAACCGATTAACGGGAACGACCGGCACAGACCAGTTCGCGCCACGGCAGGTAGACCGTACCTTCTTTGACGAGGGTGCGCGGCTCGATGTCTACGCGGTATTGGACGAAGCACAATTATCCGCGGAAGACTTGCGACGCATGCTTGAGGACGTCGGCCGACATGGGTACGGTCGCGACGCGACGACAGGATTGGGCAAGTTCGAGGTGATTGCGGTCACCGAACAGGCTTGGCCCAACAGTTCAAGCCAGTACTGGCTGGCGCTCGCGCCCTGCGCGCCCGATCCGACCGTGCTCGATGCGGAAGGCTGCTGCTACCTTCCTGTTACACGCTTTGGGCGACACGGCAACCTCGCGGTCACGCTTGGCAATCCGTTCAAGAGCCCCATACTCCTGGCTGCAACCGGCGCTCTGCTTAAATCACGTGAACCGAGCCGTTGGACGATTCACGGTCGTGGACTGGGTGGGAGCGCTAATCCGATCTCAGCAGTCGTGCCGGATACGGTTCACCAAGGCTACGCACCAGTAGTGGCCCTAACAATGGGCGCATCGGCATGAATCGATTTTTGGATGTCCTGCCGCTAGCTCTGACGCCGCTCACACCGATTCACATCGGCTGCGGCGAGGACTTCGAGCCGACGAATTACGTCATTGATGCTGGCGTTCTCTATCACTTTGGCCCGACTCGCCTTCGGCTGAGTGAGGGAGATCGCCGGCTCCTCATCCAATCAGCCAACAAGCGTGGCGACGAGGCGCTTCGCGAAGTACAGCGATTTTTCCATGAGAGGCGCCAGCAATGCCGGCAAGCTGGACGGCTCGAGGTACCAGTGGCCGTCGGCGTCGCGGAACGGTACGACGACCGGATAGGGCAGGTTTCTCAGCGCGAAACCGGCGGCAGGGTGGTCATCAACCTGCTCGCAATTGAAAGGACGGCACATCATCCGCACACCGGCATGCCGTACCTGCCGGGCTCAAGCCTCAAAGGCGCGATACGCACGGCCTGGCTCAATCAACTCGACAAGGGGCCCCCCATCGAACGCGATCGGATGCAAAGACCGAGCGATCGCAGCAGCGAAGTGGAAGCCACCCTTCTCGGCGGGGCGTTCCACTCTGACCCATTCCGGCTCGTCGACATATGCGATGCGTCAGGCACCGAAGTCCACAGTCGCATCTGTTTTGCGGTCGACCGACGGAAACACCTGCGACGCGCCCACAAGGGACGAACGGAACAAAAGGACCTGTCAATGTGCTGCGAAGTCATCGACGGCGGACAGTTCCGCGCCCTGCGGGGCGAGATTCGCTTTGAGCGCGTGCCTCAGTCGGCGCAGCCGGCCTTGCAAAGGCGCATTGGCGATTTCGCGACGGTGGCGTGTGCTTGCAACAGCTTTTACTTGGGACGCTTCGATGCGGAACTGGAGACGTTGCAGTCGTTGGCTCCCGGCCCCTGGCTGGATGGCTTTCGGAAGATGATTGACCCGGGATTCTCCAGATGAACCCCAAACCGGGGTGAATTCTTGCTCTTGTTGCCGCGTTCTGACAAGACCGCCAGGCGGCGCGCACGACTGCCGTAATCCTGGCACCCCGAACGGTGGTCGAGGGGCTGATCTGGCTATTTTCGTTGGCATTTGGACGCACTTCTCCCATCGGTTGTTCTTGAACGCATGACCAGTGGCTGCGGCCGTAGTTCCGCGATCAACCGCAAAATCTCCTGGAACATTTGCCGTGGAATGGCGACCTCGGCCATCTGGAAGGCGACGTAGCGGCCGTGGCTGACGACCTTCGCGCCGATCTTGATCAGCTTCTCCCTCAGGCTCGTCAGCGACCATTCCTTGATCGGTTGCGGCGTAGCGAGCGTGCGCAGGAAGTTGCCGAGATTGTAGGCGAGCGCATGAAGCTGGAGCCGCACGGCGTTGGCCGCGAACGTCCGGCATGACAGCCGCGTCCACTTGATCGCACCCTTGCCTTCCTTGATCCACTGCTCGCATGTGCCGCGCTTGTTGTAGAAGGCGACCACTCGCTCGGCGGGGCGGCTCATGTTGGTGACGATGAAGCCGACGCGGGGATAAAGCTCGCCCGGATGCCACTCGACCTTGGCAATCACCCGGCGCGGCCTGGTCCAGCTTGCCGCCTGGTAGGTGAAATTGGCGTAGAACCGGCGTACCTCATTCGGAGGTCTCCCGACCGGGCGCTTGAGCAGATAGCCGATCCTGGTCTGCAGGACCTGATTGGCGGGCAGGCGGATCGCGTATTTGATCCGTTCAGCTTCCAGGTACTCGTAGACGCCCGGCATGGCGAAGGCTGCATCGGCCCGGAAGTAGATGCGCAGGACTTTGCCCTGATACCGCACGATGACCGGCTTGAACACACTCACCCAGCCATTGGCGCTGTGCACATTGCCGGGACGTAGCGTGCAGCGTTCCAGATCGCCGAACTGGTTGAACACGAACAGCGGATGATAGCAGGCCGGACAAGTCGGAAAGAGCAGAGAGGTTTGCAGGTGCCGCGAGCCATTGTGTCTCGAAGCGCCCCATCTGGCTTGGTGAAGCTGCATGGCCCTGGACCGCCTTGCCGCCGACAATCCATCGCATGGCTGGATCGCGGCGCAGGCGCTCGGCGTCGTTCACGTCCTCATATCCAGCGAGGCGACCAAACACAGACTGTCGCAGCATACCGACCAACGCATGGCGGCCGTTCTTGCCCGTGCGCGCGTCGGCGAGTGCCTCGCCTGCCACAGCGCTCAGTCCGAGCGCGTCGCGGCATAACGGCGGGTCGACATGCGGTCTTCGCGATGCGTTGCTCAATCTGTGGGCCCCAATTACCAGCCAAAGCGGTCAGTAACGGCCGCGACGACGGACGACAATCGGGTTGTGGCTTGAACCGGGGCCATGAAGGGAGCGCTTGACGATGGGGTTGTGACTCGAGCCGGGACCGTGAAACGTTTCATATTTGCACTCACTCGATCACCTTATTGGCGCGCAGCATGAGGCCAGCGGGGACTTCGTGGCCGATCACCTTCGCGGTCTTGAGATTGATGACCAGTTCGAAACGGGTCGGCTGCTCGACCGGCAGGTCGGCAGGCTTGACGCCGCGCAGCACCTTGACGAGTAAGCGTGCGCGCTGGCCAGCCCCTCGTTATCCCGGTTCTTGTCCATCGAGCCGCGGCTTTGCTCCGGGCTTTCTTCAGACCCCTTCGCGATGATACCCCTGCGCTTCGCTAATCCTTCGCCGCCATCAGGCTGGATAGAGGACTTCAAACTCCAAGCTGTCGTTCGTACTCGGCACACAAAGAAGGCCCCGCCAACAAGCTGCGGGGCCTACTTTCCTAACACGAAGCTGCCAGGGCCATGCGGCTCAACCTGGGCTTACGTGCGAGGTACAATTGCAAGATACAGGGGTACCGACGCTCCATATTGATCTGGATCAAACATTTCCAAACTTGTCGATCGCTGGGCCCGCAACCGACGATCTCAGAAATGTCGGCGCAAATTATCCCTTTGAAAGGTCGCACAGATTCCAGGGATCCAGCCGAATTCTGGGGACCAGAGACTATTCGCGCTTGAGCTGCGGCGTTGGCAGTACGCAGCTCGGGCCTACTGCCAGGATCTCAGCAGGGATGCTTGCGCGAACGTTGGTCACTCAAACCAAAATGCTGTCCGAACATGCCCTCGCGCCGGATCGTGCGCGATGTGAACGAGGATGCTCGCGACATTGCTCGTGCCCTGGCCAAGACCGAGGCTTTCGAGCGATCGCGCCGCTATCGCAAGTCCGTCGAGATGCTGTTTCATCTTGCGGCTTGGGCGGCTTCGGTTGCGCGGCCCATGCGGTGCGCAAGATGAGTTTACCCTCGCCGCAATCGCGCAGAACCTACGCCGGCTTGCGAAGCTAGTCGCTCGACCGCCACCAGCGGCCGATGCATGTCTTGCGTAGCCGATGCCATGTGTCAGTGCCGTTTGATCCAGCGTCACCGCTCCGCAAAGAGCGGATGGTGGGAACCCTTCCGAGGGATCGAGGCAGCAGCCTCGCTGCTATAACCGCAGACTTCTGCAACAAAATCTGCCAAATCCAGACTCATGCGCTGCAGGAAGCCGCGGCATCATTCAATCACCTCGTCGGCGCGGGCGAGCAGCGTTGGCGGCACGTCGAGGCCGAGTGCCTTGGCCGTCTTGAGATTGATCGCCAGTTCATACTTCATCGGCGCCTGCACCGGTAGGTCGGCCGGCTTCTCACCCTTGAGGATGCGATCGACGTAGCCGGCGGCGAGACGATACAGCTCGGCACTGTCAGAACCGTAGGAGATCAGGCCGCCGGCGGCGGCGAAGAAGCGTTCATAGTAGACCGCGGGCAGCCGGTGCCGTGCGGCGAGTGTGAGAGTGGTTGCGAGAAGATAGCCCGCCAGCACAGCGCTCCAGGATGACAAGGAATGTGACCACAAGAGAAAGCACATCAAGACAAAAACTGCCGTGGTGTACCATTCGGCGAATCGTCCCGATACGTTGCATCGTCGACCCCAGAACAAACTTTGAATGTGCTGCGAAGGAGTCACGATCATCAAAAAGAATATTACCAGATCAAAAAGCCATTCGATGCCGCGCACTTCGCTCGTCGAATAAATCCTTCCAAGCGGCATCGCGGGATGATTTTTGGCCCGCGCATATCGGGTCGGGATAGGCTCATGCCTACATCAGCGGGCTAAAAGAGTGACCAATGCAGCTTTTGTTGCATGATGACGCCTCCCTGTTCCCCAACCCTGGTGAGCGAGAGGACCCCACGGACAACGCCTCCGGTCCTTGGGGCGCCGGGCAATCTTCATGCCCCAGGCCTTGAGCCACGACCACTTGCGGCTGTGGGTCATCAGGACCACCATTGAGGCAACGCGCGTGGCGGGGTCTCAAATGTTCAGTGCCAGCAGTGCAATCATTCCCCTGTTCACCGGGGAAAGTCGGCAGGCGATCAGCCTTGGTACAATGGTGCCAGTCATGGCGCGACGCTCGGCGCGTTGTGGCAAGGCGGCCCGTTCGCGCCCAAGGAAAACCCCGCCACTGGGCGAAGGTTGTGACGGGGTTCCCGGCCCCTTAATCCCGAGGCAACCATGGGGCCGCTGGGGCGACGCTTCCAGCGGTCCCGCGTTCCTTTTCGAAGCGTGCGCGTGATCGCGTTAACCGGCAACTGAAAAATGCCGACTGGGCGTGTCAAGTTCTTCAACGTAGATCGCGGATATGGCTTCATCGCGCCCGATGGCGGTGGTTCCGATGTTTTCGTTCATATCAGTGCCGTCGAGGCCGCCGGCATGACGATACTGGTGGCAGGCCAACTGCTCGCATATGAGATCGGCGTCGCGCGCGATGGCCGCTCAAAGGCCATTAACCTTCGCTTGCTCAATCCCGATCGTTAGAAAATCTTGTGCCGCGAGCCGTTTGCCGTCTCAATAACGCCCTCTGCCGGTTCCAACGGGCGCGGAGGGTGTGTCCCGTCTTGAAGCCGAGGGGTCGGCAATCGCAGGCGAGACGCGAGCGTCCGATGTTGCTTGATCCGGTACCCCAAAGCTAACTCGGCCCGCGCGGGCCGAGAGCGCGGTCTGGGTCTCGACGTCTCGCTGCTCTCGGGAATGTGCGCGGACTCTGGAAACCTAACAGAGCTCGCAGAGACCGGACTGCATGGCTGAGGATGCAGTCGGATCCGAACTCGTCTCCACTGCTAACAGGGCAAAATACAGGGGAGAATCGCAAAATTGGGGCCAAAATAACGACGATATCGTCAACAAACGCCGATTCCATAAAGGTTTCTAGCGAAATTCCTCGTAAAAAATAACAGGGGCCGATTTCGGCGTAACAGGGCAACAGGGAGAAAATAACAGGGGAACCTCTTCATTTTTAGGATGACGTCAGTCGTGACAGAATCTTGAGGGTTCTGTGAGGTCGCGTGGTGAGAACGGGCCCGCTGTACGGTCGTGAGTGCGACCTCATAGAAGCCGGATTGAACGAAGCCGCGGGAGGTTTGACACTATGGGGATAGTGGCAATGGCTCGCTGATGG
>WNFU01006266.1_pt1 | contig 14466 bp, 14 predicted proteins | sample 5400121 | NCBI WGS metagenome assembly WNFU01 (sample SAMN13153360, study PRJNA577476) | soil metagenome | isolation source: 100 cm soil or saprolite under grassland replicate 1 | place: USA:California | collected 2016-06-15
AAATCGGAAGGGCCGCTTTCCGGAAAGACCATCGTGATCACCGGCGGCCTCGAGTCCATGCCCCGATCGCAGGCGGAGGAGTCGGCGCAGGAGGCCGGGGCGAAGGTGGCCTCCAGCGTGTCGAAGAAGACGGACTTCGTGGTGGTCGGTGAGAACCCGGGATCGAAATACGATCGGGCGGTTCAACTCGGGGTCGAGACGATCGACGAGAAGGAATTCCTGAAGCGACTGAAAGGCTAAAGTTGGGGGGTTCAGGGGGCTCGAGCAGCGAGGCGAAGCCAAGCGTAGCCCCCCGCCTCGGGGGTTCGGGGGGCTCGAGCAGCGAGGCGAAGCCAAGCGTAGCCCCCCGCCTCATCGAGGCCATGACACCCGAGGACTGGACGGCGGTCCGCGAGATCTACGAGCAGGGGATCGCCACCGGCAACGCCACCTTCGAGACCGAGGTTCCCGATTGGAAGGCGTGGGATGAAGCGCATCTGCCCGACCACAGGTTCGTTGCCAGGGTGCAGGCGGCTGGGGTTCCGTGAGGTTGGGATCCGCGAGCGGATCGGGCAGCATCGCGGCGTGTGGTGAGACGTGGTCTTCCTGGAACGGCGAAGCGACAGCGCGGGCACGTGAGGTGGCTTGGTCGGGATCGAGCCTCGGCCACGGCCTTGCCCGCTCTCAGGCCTCGAGGATTCGACCAGCCGAGACCCTGACGCCTTCGACTGACATCCCCGGAGGTATCGTCGCCCCCTCGGCCAGGACCGCCCCCTGGACTGTGGAGTCAGTGCCGACGACGGCTCCAGGGCCCATGATGGACTCCCTCACCTTGGCTCTGTCTGCCACGACGGCGCCTGCCAGGAGGACGGAATCCTCCACTTCGGCGTCGCCCCCGATCCTGGCCCCCGGCCCTGCCACGACCCATCGGCCCAGATGCGACCGCAGGGATATCTCGGCACTTGGATCGATGTGCGGGGCCGCGTAGGATAGTCCCTCGATCTTTCCTTCCAGGGCGTCGAAGGTCGCCTGCAGGTAATTCTCGGGAGTGCCCAGGTCCATCCAGTACCCGTGCGATACGAACGCATGGACGGTGGCGCCCGAATCGATGAGCCCGGGGAAGACCTCCCGCTCGATCGACACCCATCGGTCGGTGGGAACGCCTGCGACCGCCTCCGGCTCGAGGACGTACGTGCCGACGTTGACCAGGCCCGGCGCGGGGTCGACCGGCTTCTCCCTGAACTCGAGCACCCTGCCTGCCTCGTCCGCCGTGACCAGGCCATACTGCCTGGCGTCGTCCACGCGACTCAAGGCGATGGTGGCCATTGCCCCCCTTGCCCGGTGATCGGCGAGCAACGCCGAGAGATCCATGTCGGTCAGAATGTCCCCGTTCAGCACCAGGAAGGTCTCCCGCAGGGTCCGCGCCGCGTTGGCGGTGGCTCCTCCGGTGCCGAGAGGAATCGGTTCGGCCACCCACGTCACGGCGGGTCCGGACCGGCGCCGCGCCAGGAATGCTTCGAAAACGCCTTCCAGGTAGGGCGAGGAGAGCAGCACTTCTTCCACTCCATGCCGCGACAGGTGATCCAGCACGTGGCCCAGGAAGGGTCGGTCCACGAGCGGCACCAGGGGCTTGGGGATGGTCTCGGTGAGCGGGCGGAGCCTGGTGCCTTCTCCCCCCACGAGCAGGATCGCCTTCATCCTTCAGACGAACCTCCCCGTGTCCGGCCTCACGTTGAGTGCGTTCGTGAGATCAGCAACAGCCCCCCGATGATCAGGGCCACGCCCGCGTAGCGCAGGCCTGAGATGGGCTCATGGAGCACGAACCGGTCGAACACCAGGATCAGGACGTAGGTCAGCGAGGCAAAGGGGTAGGCGAAGGAGAGTGAAGCCCGAGACAGGACGATCAGCCAGACAGAGGCAGACGCGACGAAGAGCGCCAGGCCTCCCCATACGGACACGTTGGTGATGATCCGAACCACGGTGTGCGCTGGGCTGTGCAGGCTCAGAGGGTGGGCCCCGCCAACGGTCACTTGATTCATCCCGTGCTTCAAGGTGAGCTGGGCCAGGGCGGCCAGGAAGACGGAGACGAGGATCAGTCCAATGAGCACGCCTCTTCCTTTCTTGTGTTCGCCGGGGGCCTCGAGCTCAGGGCTCCACTCCTGCCTCTTCAAAGCCGCTCCGCCCGGCAGTCCACCGGGATCCACACCGCGCCTGGGTTCTCCTCGCCCCGTACCACGTCGAACGAGTAGCGCTGCTCCTGTAGGTGGTATACGCGCTTGGAGTCTCGTGAATGCACCCCGAGTGTCACGAAGTATCGGCCGTCCACGAACGGCAGGCTCTTCAGGTCGAACACGACGCGGTATTTGCCTTCGAAGACGGGCCACCGTACCTGCCGCCAGTCGGAGTTGGTTCCGTACACGAATCGGTTCTGGTCGTCGTGGATGGCGAACGAGACGACGGGATTCTCCACGGGTACGTGTCCCTTCAGGTCGATCTGGATGACCAGCTCCTCCCCGGGAAAGAACACTTCCCGGGTGGAGCCGTCCGACCCGAAGATCTCGGCCGACACGATCTCGATCTCCTTCGTTCCCCGGTCCCAGCCGTAGGCGAGGTCCTGACGACTCATCAGCCTCCGGAAGTCGCGCACCACGTCGTGAGGATTCCCCTCGTTCACGATCCGACCCTTGTTCAAGACGATGGCTCGATCGCAGACCCGAACCACCTGGTCGGGGGCGTGTGTGACGAACACGATGGTGCGTCCCTCCTGCTGGAACTGTTCCACCTTGTCCAGACACTTACGCTGGAACGCGATGTCACCGACGGCGAGGACCTCATCCACGAGGAGAATGGCGGGATCCACGTGCACGGCCACGGCGAATCCCAGACGGACGTACATCCCCGACGAATAGAACTTCACCTGGTTGTCTACGAAGTCCTCGAGCTCGGCGAAGGCCACGATGTCGTCGAACACGCGGTCGGTCTCCTGGCGGGACAGCCCCAGGAGCGAAGCATTCAGGTACACGTTCTCCCGACCGGTCAGCTCAATATGGAACCCCGCCCCCAGGGCGAGCAGGGCGGCGATCCTCCCGCGAGTGGTGACCCTGCCCGCGGTGGGCCTGAGGATGCCGGCGATGACCTTGAGGAGTGTGGTCTTTCCGGAACCGTTCGGGCCCAGCAGGCCCAGCGTTTCCCCCTCCTCCACGTCGACCGATATGTCCTGCAGAGCCAGCAATTCCTCGGCATGGACGCGGATGCGGATGATCCGCTCCTTGATCGAGGTGGGACGTTCCCGGTATCGGCGAAACCGCTTGCTGACATCCTCGACGGACACGGCCGCGGTCATCGGCGGACTCCTCCCGGAAGCACCTTCACCTCCCTACAGCTCCTCCGCGAAGTCCCCCGATCGGTGGAAGAACCCCCGCCACGCCAGCATGAGCAGCCCCAGCGAGCCGACCAGGACCAGGGTCAGGACGCCCACGAGCCAGGGCAGGCTGACCGGGAGAAGGATGGGATGGTCGGTACCGGTCGGCATCACCACCCCGTACAGAGCACGCTGGAACCCAATGACGATGTCCGTCATCGGGTTCGCCAGCAGGAGGTGGTAGAAGGAGATGCCGAACAGGTGGTTCCCCGCGACTTCGCCCCGGACCAGGAAGCCGCTCGGATAGACCACCGGGGTGAGCCAGAACCACATCAGGAGCGCCACCGTCACCAGGTGCTGGGTGTCCCGGTATCGCACGTTGATGGCGGAGACGAAGAGCACCAGGGACGCGGTGAAGGCCAGAAGCGCCGACAGAGCCAAGGGGAGCAGGAGGAGGCTCACCCCCCAGAAGCTGTGCCGCAGGATCACCATGAACGCCGCCAGGACCACGGCCTGGAACGTGAAGTCCACGATCGGGATGCCCATGGAGGACAACGGTAGGACCTCCCGGGGGAAGTACACCTTGTTGACCAGGTTCCCGTTGTCCACGACGGACCGGGTGGCGAACGAGAGCGAGGTGCCGAACAGGTTCCAGGCGAGTAATCCCGACAGCAGGTAGATGGCGAAGTCTGGGATCTGGTTCTTCAGGACCTTCGTGAAGACCAGAGTAAACACCGCAAGGTACAGGATCGGGTTGAGCATGGACCAGGCCGCGCCAAGGACGGAGGACTTGTACTTGACCTTGATGTCCTTCCGAACGAGATTCGACAGGATCTCTCTGGCCTGGAAGAGCTCTCGGAGGCGGGAAGCGGGTTGGAGCCGAGGTGGCTCCGAGGTTCGTACGATGGCCTCGCTTGCGGTGGCCAGGTCCGGTCCTTTCGTCCGAGTGCAGGAACACGCGTGGGGCTTGTAGTCTAGCAATGGCCGCCGGTGCGCTACGCTTCATTCGTGGCATCGATGCGTGAACTTCTGAAGCGGATGCTTCCGACGCCCGTTCTCGAAGCCTATCGGCGCCGACGGGCCCTCCGTCGTTACCTCCGGACTCTCGCCTATGAGATCTACGACCGCAACCGTCAATATGCGCTGGAGGAGCTCGAGGAGAAGCTGCTGGCCCGGCGGCCCGACCTCACCAGGCGCTTGATGAACGACCTACTGATGCGCTCCGACCTTCTGGTCCGGGAGCTGGACCGGCAGATCGAGGCGCTGCGAGCTCGCCACGGAACCCAGCTCGGCGAGCTCAGTCGTGAGCTCGAGGCCCTGCGTGCCTCCGTCGACCAGTTGCGGGCCGAGACGCTGGACCGGGCTCGCGCCGAGTCTCCGACCGGCGGCCCGCTGGACTAAGCCTCTCCGTGCGACTCGCCTGGTTCTCCCCGCTTCCTCCGATCCCCTCTGGCATCGCCGACTACTCCGCCGAGATCCTTCCCCTGGTGGCCGAGCAGGCCGAGGTCGACGTGTTCACGCCCCGTTCGAACAGGCGCGCCTTCGAGGAGTTCCCGAGCGTGACTATCCGTGACCCCGGCGCATTTTCACGGCTGGCCGACCGGTACGACGCGATCTTCCATCACCTCGGCAACAACCCCCATCACGATTACGTATACAGGGCCGCCCGGGAACGTCCGGGTATCGCCGTCTTTCACGACCTCGTCCTGCACCACCTCATCTCATATCTCTTCGCCGAACGGAGACCCGATTGGCAAACGTACAGGTCGCTCCTCACCGAGGAGTACGGGGAAACCGGTGAAAGGCTCCTCTCCCTCAGAAAGCGCGGTCTGTTCACGGGATTCGAGCACTTCCTGTACCCACTGAACGCACACGTCGCCCGGAGGGCCCAGAGCATCGTCGTGCACAGTGACGTCGCTCGAGAGCAGATCGCCGAGATCGCGCCCGATGTCCCAGCGACGGTCATCCCTCACCACGCCGGATCGCCGCCTCCCGGCGTCCAAGGCATCACTCGAGAGGAGGCTCGCCAGAGCCTCGGCCTGCCCCCGGACGCCTTCATCGTGGGGCATTTCGGTTTTCTCACCATCCCCAAGCAACCGGCGGCGGTGCTCCGCGGCTTCGCCCATCTTGTGGAGCGCCGTCCCGACGCGCTGCTGCTGCTGGTGGGCCAGAAGCAGGTACACGGCATGGCCCTCGAGCGGCTGATCGAGAACCTCGGGCTGAGCCATCGAGTGCGGATAGCCGGGTTCGTCGACCTGCCGACCTTCTACCTTCACCTCAAGGCGGCGAACGCGGTGGTCAATCTCCGATATCCAAGTGCGGGCGAGGCATCGGGAACGTTCGCCAGAGCCCTGGCCGAGGGTCGGGCGGTGATTGTCAACAACGTGGGTTCCTTCGCCGGTGTTCCTTCCGACGTCGTCCTCAAGGTTGAGGTGGACGGCGACCAAGCGGCCGAGGTGGGGGCGAACCTGGTCAGACTGGCCGATGATTCGTCGCTCAGGGGCGCGCTGGAGGACCGTGCCCGACGGTACGCGAATACCGTCCTCAACAGGCGATCCTGTGCTCAGCTGTACCTGGAGGTGGCTCGCCGGGCAGCCGGGGCGTCCCGGGTGACACTCCACGAGATCAAACGATGACCATGCAGGGCCGCGTGCGTGGGGCCAGCTCTGCAGCCTTCGGAATGCAACCGTGCGCGTAGTTGTCGATGCCAGACAAGCGATGTCCCGTGAAAGGACAGGCGTCGGGCACTACACGATGCAGCTACTTCGCCTCCTTCCTCGAGTGGATCCCGGAACGACGTATGTGGCCTGGTACCCGAGCGCCCGGGCCGCGCTCAACCTCTCACGGACACCAAGACTGTTCGACGAGGACCGTCCTCCAAACCTCATCGAGAGGGCGGTGCCGATTCCGGGAGCCTGGTTCGAACGACTGTCCGCACGTGAGATCCCGAGAGTCGAATGGACGGTGCGGTTTGAGGTTCTGTTCGCTCCGAACTTCATTCCTCCTCCGACGCGGGCCCGCCGGCTCGTGCTCACCGTGCACGACCTGGCGTTCCGCCTGTTTCCCGCAACCGCCCCGCTGGCCACCCGTCAATGGTTGGCTCGCCTGGAGTCCGCGCTCCACCGGGCCGCGCGGATCATGGTGGTCTCCGAGCAGACTCGGCGTGATCTGCTCGATTCCTATGGGGTCGCGGATGATCGGGTCTCCGTGGTCCCCCTCGGTGTGGATGCCGCCGTGTTCCGGCCGGCTCCAGAGGACGCCGTCCGGGCGGTCCGCCAACGCTACGGTATCGAGGGACCCTACATTCTCACGCTCGGGGGCATCGAGCCTAGGAAGAACCTTCCTGCGATCATCCGTGCCTACTCGGCGCTCGACGCAGCCCTGCGGCCCACCCTGGTGCTGGCAGGTCCGGTCACGCCGTGGAATCCGGAGGGATGGGAGCTTCTCAGGCCGGCGCTGGACCGCCTGCCCCCATCGATCCGGGAGCGGGTCGTGTTCACTGACTACGTCTCGGAGAACGCCAAGGCGGCCCTCCTGACCGGCGCTGAGGCCCTTGTGTATCCGTCGCTGTACGAGGGGTTCGGGCTCCCCGTCATCGAGGCCATGGCTTGCGGTACGCCGGTCCTCACATCGAACGTCTCAGCACTTCCGGCGACCGCCGGAGGCGCCGCGCTGCTCGTCGATCCGAGGGACGAGGAGGCCATCACCGCAGGGATCGAGCGACTCATCACCGATCCCGCGCTCAGGGAGACTCTCCGCGCGGCGGGGCTCGCACGGGCGAAAGCCTTCAGCTGGAGGCGGACGGCGGTGTTGACGGCAGAGGTGCTGCACGAGGCCTGCCAGTAGCTGGGGAAGAGAAGTTGCCGTGCCGTCGAAAGATTCGTCGAAGCTCTTCGTCCGAGTGGAAGACCTCATCGCGCGGTCCCGCTTGCTCGGCCAGCCCGCCCACGGCGGAGATGATGGCGGGCGTCCCGATCACGCTCGCGCGGGCGAGAACTCCAGAGGACCACGCCCCCGTGTACGGAAGGACGACGTGATCTGCCGCCGCCAACCACGTGTTGAAGTCGTCGTCGCTCAGGAAAGCCTCGATGAGCGTGACCCCATCAGTCCGTTCGGCCAGACTCCGAAGATCGATCGTGTAACTCAGATTCTGCGGAGTCGTGTCCCGGACCGACCCTACGATCACCAACTGCCCTGGGGCACCGGCTTCCTCGAATGCCTGCACGGCTCGCTCGTAGCCCTTCTTCGGATGGAGAAACCCTGCGCAGAGAAAGAGCGCTTCGGTGGACGGTATCCCCAGTCGGCGCCTGGCCTCCTGCCTCGCTTGGGGATTCCGCACGACGACGCCTTCGCGATGGTCAACGAGACGCGCCCGAACCCCAACACGATAGTCACCTTCGAGGGCGCTCCTCTCCGCGTCCGTATGGAAGAGCAGAGAGGCCCGGGCGAAGGCACGGCGAACAACTACATGAGACGGATGCCACCAGATGCGCGGCTCCGCTTCGTGAATGAGGATCTCGGTCTGGGGCCGGCGTCGAACCAGGAGGAGCAAAGCGAGCGATGTGCGGACCCTGGAGACGACCGCCCTGATCCGAGGACGGTAGTAGATCCCTGGCTGGAAGTGGACGATGATGCGCTCGAATTGCCCGCCTCGACGCGCGGCAACGCGGAGTGGACGGCCGACGTCGAAGGACATACGGATGTCACCCCGCCCGTCAAGCGGGGATATCACCGTTACGTCGTGGCCCTCCGCTCTCAGGCGCTCGACCTGTCCTTCCGCGTAGGCCCCGACCCCACAGGCGCGTGGCGGGTAGGACGATATGACGAGGATGCGCAATCGACCTCAGAGCTCCTCTGCCTCGAGCCGGTCCCGCCGAACGGAGCACGTCACACGACGGCATCGTCCCCGATGGCGTCTCCACGAGATTACCGCCGCGAATGGCCAGCCGTTGGCGACGGCGCCCGTACCTCGCCGGATCCTGCGATTTACAATCCGGGGATTCCTGATCGAGTGATGGCATGGCGTGACGGAATCAACACGCCGCCACGTGCCGGTCTCGGTCGGCACCCGTAGTCGCCAGGAGGAAGGACTCGAGGGTGCGGAAGTCCGGAGTGGCTGAGTCGCTCGGAGAGTCCAGGGGAGAGGGCCTCCTTCAACGAGTCCTGTATGAAGGCAAGACCGTGGTGGCCAAGTATCCCTTGCTTGCCCTGCCGATGGCCCGCCTGCGGGGCCACGGGGTGGTCCTGGCGCCGGATACCCACATCGTGATCGAGGGCTATCCACGCTCGGGTAACTCGTTCGCCGTAGCGGCGTTCGGGCAGGCTCAGCCCGAGCCGGTGCGCATCGCCGAGCACACCCATGCCCCCGGCCACGTCATCGCCGCGACCAGGGCCGGAGTCCCCGCCCTGGTCCTGATCCGCGATCCCGCCGACGCGTGCATCGAGCTCGTCATCGCAAAGGCATACCTCACACTCCGGCAGGCTCTCCGGGGGTACGTGCGCTTCTACGGCCCCCTGCTGCGCCACCGGGACCGGTTCGTGGTGGGGATCTTCTCTGAGGTCATAACCAACTTCGGTGCGGTCATGGAGAGGGTGAACCGGAGGTACGGAACCACGTTCACGCCCTTTCAACATACCGAGGAGAACGTTCGGGCCTGCTTCGAGACCATGGAGGGGTACTGGCGGGGCAGGATGGAGCCCGGTTCCTTGCTGGAACGCAAGGTGGGCCGGCCTTCGGAATTTCGGGAGCAGCTCAAGGCCGCCATGCGCCCCGAGTACGGGCGACCCGCCCTGGCCGGGGCCCGGGATCGGGCGGAGACCATGTACCGGACATGGCTGCGCATGGCCGCCGACAATTCCGGGTGAGCGGACGGGAAGCGTGGGGACTGCGGTTCATCGGATGGCGTACGAGGTGAAGACCATCGTGGCCCAGTACCCGAGGCTGGCCCTGCCCGTGGCCCGCCGCCGGCACGGGGTTCCCTTCGGGCCCCGGACAGACATCGTCATCGAGGGGTTCCCTCGGACCGGTACGACTTTCGCCGTGGTGGCTTTCGAGCGGGCGCAGCCCAATCCCGTCCGGGTGGCATGTGACGTCCACGCGCCCGCCCAGCTGATCGCCGCTGCCAGATCGGCCGTTCCGGCGCTGGTCGTGATACGCGAGCCCGAGGATACGGTGCTCTCGTTCGTCATTCGCCACCAGCAGGTCTCGATCCAACAAGCCCTACGGGGTTACATCAGGTTCTATTCGCCCTTGATCAAGCACCTGGACTCTCTCGTCGTCGGGTCGTTCGAGGAGATAACGACCGACTTCGGGGCGGTGATCGAGCGGGTCAACCGACGGTTCGGGACGGCTTTCGCTCCATTCGAGCACACCGAAGAGAACGTCCGGGCCTGTTTCGCCCAAATCGACGCCGACTTCGGGACGCGCGTGTCCGGCCTGGCCCTGGAGCGCAGTGTGGCCCGGCCTTCCAACATACGGGGGGGGATCAAGGAGGACCTGCGCGATCGATATCTCGCGCCCTCGTTCCAGAACCGACGCCTCCAGGCCGACCGGACCTACCGGGCCCTCGTCTCCGACCGTGCGCCCCGCAATTAGCAAGGCGTCCCGCCAGGTCTTGTACGAGGCCGGGACCTTGGTGGGGAAGCGTCACCGACTCGCCCTGGCGACAGCCCGGAGGCGGGGGCACGGGGTGGTCCTGACCTCCGATACCGAGATCGTCATCGAAGGCTATCCTCGTTCGGGCAATTCCTTCGCCGTGGCGGCGTTCGGGCAGGCTCAACGGAGGCCCGTCCGGATCGCCCATCACACGCACACCCCAGCACACGTCATCGTGGCAATCAGGGCAGGGATACCCGCTCTGGTCCTGATCCGCGACCCAGAGGACGCGTGCGTCGAGTTCGTGATGATGAAGGAGTTCATGAGCCTCCGTCAGGCCTTGCGCGGATACGTTCGGTTCTACAAGCCTCTTCGCCCTTACAAGGACCGGTTCGTGGTGGGAGCGTTCCCGGAGGTCATGAGCGACTTCGGGGCCGTGATGGAGCGAGTCAACGCCCGGTTCGGAATGGCTTTCACTCCCTTCGACCACACCGAGGAGAACGTCCGGGCGTGTCTCGAGGCCATTGACGGGTACTGGCGGAGTAGGACGGGGCCGGGGCTTCCGCTCGTCGGCCGGTCGGCCCCCGCAGGCGCGGATCGTTCTCATGATCCCGGAGACCGTGAGACCCTCCTGCGACGACGGTTTCGGGACCAGGCGCTGGAGCGGGCTCGGGCCAAGGCCGAATTCCTGTTCAGATCGCTGTCGGACCGGGCACCCAAGAACGCGGCCGAATAGGGTCGCGACTCAGCTCGCTGGGTCGATACGGGTATCTCGCAGCTCCGGTCCACGTCCTTGCTGGAGTGTCAAGCTAGCTCTCCTCCGCCGCCAACCGGTACGCGGCGAGCAACCGGTTGGCCGTGTCGGCCGGGGTAAGGGAGCTCGCTCGTTCCCTGCCGGCGGCGATCAGAGTCGCCCGGAAGGCGTCGTCGTCGAGGAAGCGAAGCATCGCTTCGGCCCAGCCGTGCACGTCGTCGGGGTCGACCCGCACTCCAGCCTCGCCCATCACTTCCGGGAGCGCGGTCGCGTCCGAGGCGATCACCGGACACCCCACTGCCATCGCTTCAGCCAGGGGCAGCCCGAACCCCTCGTAGCGCGACGGGTAGACGAGCCCCGTTGCCAGACGGAGGAGCTGATCGAGGTGGGCTGTCGGCACCCGGCCGAGCCGGCGGACGCGGCCGGCCAGGTCCAGTCGCGAAATCCATGCTGCTACGTCGGTCTCGGCGGCACCCGCGGCACCTGTGAGGACGAGGGCGGCATCGGGCCGAGCGGCTGCGACTTCGGCGAATGCCTGAAGCAGGATCAGATGGTTCTTGTGAGGGTTGGTTACGGCCGGGTACAGAAAGAAAGGGCGGTCGAACTCGCCGCCGGTTGGGTCGGCTCCAGTCGGCTCATCCGGAAGGAACAGCGGCGCGCTGACGACCAGCACCCGCGACGGGTCGGCCCCGAGCAGGTCGATGACGGTGTCTCGCACGAAGGCGGAAGGGGTCGTGACGACGGCCGAACCCCGCACCGACGGGTGCAGCCGTGAACGGAGGTAGGCACGATGGCCCCGACCGAGGGTCTGGGGCATCTCCAGCGGGCGCAGGTCGTGGATGGTAAGCACGCTTGGCCGCCTGCGAACCCAGGGAATGACGTTGTTGAAGTGATGCACGAGGTTCAGCTCCCTCCGGACGGCCTCGCGAGGGAGCCAGGTCGACTCGATCGCGATCCGGACCACCCGGGACCCGCCGTCGACAGGGGCCAGGGCGGTTGCGAAGCACGCGGCCAGGTCTGGATGGGCGGCTGGGAAGCGCCGATTGCAGAAGATGGTGAGTTCCAGTTCGTCGGCCGCTTCCTGCCCGAGTGCCCGAAGCGTCCGCACCGTGAACTCCTCGGCGCCGCCGGCCACCTCGGGGAGCAGCCACAGCAAGTTCGCCCCGACCCGCAGCTTGGTCACGGGCCCGCATGCCAGGACCGCTCGATCGTCATTGCCACGTGCATGAGGCATCCCCTGTCACGACCGAGCATCGAACCGGCCCGTCGCACCCAACCACAATTGATACTCTACAGACGCCCCCGGGCGCCCCTCTCAGCAGTTGCTCGTCTCGTGGAGCCAGGAGGTCCTTGGTGCGTTTGGCGATCGTCAATCTCTTCTATCTCCCCGACCTGGCGCCATCGGCCCATTTCGCGGCCTCCCTGGCCGAACACAGAGCTGGTTTGGGCGATGAGGTGACGGTGATCTGCGGCAAGGGCTCGTACCTCGGTGGCGCTTCAACAGGCCTTCCACAGGCGGGCCGTTCAGCCGAAGAGGAGGCAAGCTCGCGGATGCCGCGTGTGATCCGATTGTGGACACCGGCGCTCGGGAGGGGGAGCACCCTCCGGCGTTTGGGCGACTATCTTGCGTTCCTCGTCAGCGCCGTCGCTCGGGTGGCCACGCTGCCGCGCCAGGACGTGATCATCCCCCTCACCAGCCCGCCGTACGCGATCGTGGTCGCGGTTGCTCACAGGCTCCTGCACAGACGAACCCGGATCGTTCTCTGGTCGCACGACGTCTTTCCCGATGCCGCGGAGGAGTACGGAACCATCAAGCCCCGCGGTGTGGCGTCGCGGTTCTTGCGAGCTGTCAAGCGGTGGCTCTTCCGCCGCGTGGATCACGTCGTTGCTCTCGACCGGGCCATGCTCGATCGTGAGCTCTCCCAATACGCGCGCAATGGGCGACCCACCGGGTCGGTGATCCCGAACTGGGAACCGCTCGCTCTGTTCCCGGCGGGTGCACGGCCCAGGCGATGGAGCGCCTACGACGAGCCCGAGCTGGCCCAACGGTTCGTCGTGCTCTATCTGGGCAACCTGGGGTACGGCCACCCGACGGACACCATCGCTGAAGCGGCGTCTCGACTGGCAGGCGACGATGTGGCATTCCTGTTCGTGGGGGGCGGCGTCCGTTACGCCGGGCTGGAGGACAGGGCGAAGCGCCAAAGCGCCGGCAACATGGTCCTGCGGGGTTATGTGGCGAAAGAGGAGACGCCCACCGTCCTCGCGGGTGCCGGCTGCACCCTCATCTCCCTCGACGAGCGCTCCCTCGGGATCATGAGCCCGTGCAAGCTGCACGCCGGCCTCGCCTCGGGCGTTCCGGTGGTCTACGTCGGGCCAGCCGGCACCAACGTTGACGAGGCGATCGCTGCGTACCGGTGCGGCTTCTCTCTCCGTCAGGGCGACGTCGACGGGCTCGTGAACGCCGTCCGCCGGCTCCGCGACGACAAGGAGCTGGCTGACGAGATGTCGCGGAACGCCCGGCGGGCGTTCGAGGACGCGTATTGCGATGCCCGCACCCTGCCCCAGTTCGACGCGCTGCTGGGCAAGTCACCCGGTGCAGAAGGATCTAGCCGGCGACCTCGCGAAGGATCTCGGCCGTCCGGGTTGCCGTAGTCCTCCAGTCGAAACCCGCCGCGCGGACCAGGCCATCCTCCCGGAGCCGCCGGCGGAGCTCATCGTTGGTGAGCAGTGTGCGCATCCCCTCGGCGACGGCGTGAACATCTCTCGGGTCCACCAGGAGAGCCGCCCCGCCGGCAGTCTCGGGCAGCGCCGAGACGTTGGAGGTGAGGACGGCGGTCCCGCACGCCATCGCCTCGAGGACGGGAAGGCCGAACCCCTCGTAGAGCGAAGCGTGGACGAGGGCCTCGGCGCCACCGATCAGAGCGACCACGTCTTCATCGGGGACGTAGCCGGTCAGCACGATCCGCTTCCGAACCCGCTCTGGCATGGCCCCGAGCGCCTCCTGCAGCCGGGCCAACCCGGCAGGGTTCCAGGCAGCCGGCGCGCCGGCGACGACGAGCGCGGGCCGCACGTCGCCCGGTAGGGAAGCGAACGCCCGAACCACAGCTGGGAGGTTCTTCCTCGGGTCGATATCCCCCAGGGCAAGCAGGTATGGACCGTCGATCCCATAGCGCAGCCGAATCGCCTCGACGGCCCCTGGTGAAGGAGGCCGGAATCGGGCTCGATCCACTCCCAGCGGTACCACGGAGACGCGCTCGGGATCTACCGGGTAGAGACTGAGGAGGTCCCGGCGCGTCTGCTCCGAGACCGTGATGATCCTGGCGGCCTGGCGTACCGCAGGCTTCAGTCGGAGCATCCAATTCGCCGTGGGAGCGGTGTCAGGGTACAGGCGGAATGCGAGGTCGTGAACGGTCAGCACGAGGGACCGTGTTCGGGTCGGTGGCGGTACGAAGGCAGGCGCGAAGAGCACGTCGAATCGCACGAACCATTCTGCCGTGGGAATGCCGAGACTCTGCCACAGTTTCACGAAGAATCTCATGGGGAGTGGCGTCGCGCGATTCACGAGGTTCGGTCTCGATACGTCCTTGAAGAAGCGTCTGACCCGCAGGGGTCGAAGCATCGCCCGTGGGTTCAGGTACCACGCCACGTATGTGGATTGGGGGTCGACCTCCGGAAGCAGGCAGAGCAGGTGCCAGACATAATTGCCCACTCCGCTTCTCCTCTCGGAGAGTGCGGAGCTGGCATCGACCGCAGCTCTCACCCTGCCGCCACGCACCG
>WNFU01006270.1_pt1 | contig 14464 bp, 8 predicted proteins | sample 5400121 | NCBI WGS metagenome assembly WNFU01 (sample SAMN13153360, study PRJNA577476) | soil metagenome | isolation source: 100 cm soil or saprolite under grassland replicate 1 | place: USA:California | collected 2016-06-15
TTCCCCTCGATGGATGCTCCATCCACAGCCGATAGGCTTGGATGGAGAGGAAATCGAGACCGTATGTGAGTTGAAGGGCTTGCCCCTTCGACGAACATACGGTTGACGCCGACTTCAGGAAAAACCAAGTCATAGAACTTGCTACTCATGCTATTATCGCGGGCTGTGAAGTTGACTCTGCAAACACAACTTTTGCCCGTTGGGGACCAATCCCAAAAACTTTCCGCCACGATGCGGGCTTTCAACGCCGCCGCCGATTGGCTTGCAGGCGAAGCTTTTCGCCTCAAGACCGATAACAAGGTTGAGCTTCAGCAACTCTACTACCGCCAACTGCGCGATGACTTCGGTCTGTCTGCTCAGATGGCCATCCGTTGTATCGCCCAAGTCTGCGAAGCCTATGGCCGGGACAAATCCATTCGCCCGCGCTTCAGGAAATACGCCAGCATCCCTTACGATCAGCGGTTGATGTCTTTCAAGGGCCCTGATCGCGTCTCCTTGCTGACGCTCGAAGGCCGGATCATCGTTCCGCTCATCATGGGCAAATACCAGTCCGAGCGATTCAACGGAAAACACGGCCAATGCGATCTCCACAGGCGCAAGAACGGCAAGTGGTTTTTGCTTGTGAGTGTTGAGGCGCATGAGGTCGCGCCGATAGCTTCGACCGATTTCATCGGGGTGGATTTCGGCGTCGTAAATCTGGCCGTTGATAGCGACGGCCAGATGCATCAAGGCGATGATGTCGAGCGAACACGAAAGCATTATGAAAAAGTGAAAAGATCGCTTCAGCGAAAAGCGACAAAGCAAAAACGAGGCGGCAAACGGCCGTTGAAGGCCAAACGTAAACTGAAAGCGATCTCGGGCCGAGAGAGACGCTTTAAAGCGAATACCAACCATACGATTGCAAAGAAGATCGTTGCGAAAGCTACAGACACCGGTCGAGGGGTGGCCATCGAAGACCTTGAGGGCATCCGAAGCCGGACACGGTTCAGGAAAAAGCAACGAGATCGCATGAGTAAGTGGGCATTTGCGGAGTTGCGAGGCTATATAGAGTACAAGGCGGCGCTTGTCGGTGTGAATGTGCAACCGGTAGATCCTCGTGACACGAGCAAGAGATGCCCAGAATGCAGTCATGTGAGTAAAAAGAATCGAATAAGACGAGATGTGTTCCTCTGCGATGAATGCGGGTATTTTGATCATGCGGACATCGTGGGAGCGAAAAACATTCGATCGGGCGCGCTAGTCATCGCGCGCGAAGTCTCCGTAGCGGCAGATGGCCGCGTAAGTCGAGAGACAAGCTCCATCTACAATCGCGGAGCGTCAGCGTAGCGATTTAGATGGAGTAGTTGACTTCCTGATAGACCCCGCCCTGTTGCTTGCCGTCGAGCATTACTATTCGGCTGCCGCCCTGCTTCTCCACCCACGCGACGTGGTGTTCACTCGCCATCCATTCTTGTGGCTTGCTTCCCGGAGAAAATTCACGGAGGACTTCTTCGTGAAATGAAGGCGCCGGCGCAGCGCTCTGTGTCTGTGACTGAACTTTTTGATCCACTTGCGGAGCTGCGAACGCCGCGACACATGCTAAGGTCAAGCCCAAAAAGCCGAACGCCAGAAGTCGCATAGGACCTCCTTCGCTCATGAGCCACCTCGCTTTTTTTCTCATATCGTTTTTCCTTTCTACTCTTGTTCGATTAATCCATCGCAGTTGATAAGAGTTTCAAGGGATCAGTGGGCCGTGACCCAGCCCGTTTTTCTTGAAAGCAATGTATAGAGCCGTTATCGTCACAGCCGCCCCAATGGCGATTCCGATGCCAATTTTGGCGCCCGTCGATAGACCCTTCCCCTTAACTTGCGCCACATCATCGTAAGCGATGGTAGTGGCGCCGCCGGTTTTTTTGTTGGTGACCTCGAATGAGTCTTCTCCTGTCTGGCTGATATATCCTTCCATTTTGGCGTTATTCCGAAGCCTGACCGTGACACGGGATGCTTCACCGACGCCAAGATGGAGAATTTGCGCCTTCACTTTCTCGATAAGTTGAGCCTGGGCGCCAGCTTTTGATTGGGCGAATGTTGGCTGAACGCTGGCTGTGTGAAGGAGTAGGCCGGCCAGCGCTAGTGACAAAAGTTTCCTGAACATATTTTCCTCCGAGCGGTTCTTCTCGCGCGACACGATCCGAATCTCCGCATCGGTCGCAGTTTTCACCGTCACCCTAATAGGCGTAAATTGACGGCAAAAACTGCCACGGCAATGAATATTTTTGCTGTAGGGGCAGAACGCTGAGGGCTAGCTGAGCTAACTGAAAGAAAAATGCGGAATGCGGAACGAAAGCCATTCCACATTCCGCAATCCACAATCCGCAGTCACTATGGCCTGTCCTTGAACTTGTCGTACAGCCTGGTGTGCCTGCTTGACAGATCAACCGGCTTCCCGTTGATGAACATGTGCTTGACGTTGGTCTTGAACTCCAGCGGGTCGCCGTCGGTCACGATCAGGTTGGCCATCTTGCCCACCTCGATGCTTCCCAACAACTTATCCACGCCGAAAATCTGCGCCGGATAGATCGTCACGGCCTTCAACGCCTCGTCCTTGGGCAGGCCGAACGCGGCTGACGTTCCCGCCTGGTAAGGCAGGTTGCGCGCGTAGGCGGCGTCATCGGATTGAAACGCGAATTTGACGCCGGCTTTATGAAGTTTGGCCGCGTGCGAGTAGTTGACGTCGTAATCGTCGTCCTCGTTGTTAGGCAGATCGGTCACCGCGCCGATGATCACCGGAATGTTCTTTTCTTTGAGCGTCGAGGCGACCTTCCAGGCGTCTTCGGCGCCGCTGACGATCAGTTTGAGTTTGTATTTGTCGGCGATCTCGATCGCGCCTTTGATCTCGCGCTCGGTGTTGGCGACCATCAACACCGGCAGTTCGCCTTTGACGACGGGAATCAACGCTTCGAGAACGTGATCAACCGGGCGCGGGGGCAGGCTCTTGTCGGCCGCGCGGGCCTCTTTGGCTTTGGCGTAGGCTTGCGCGTCTTCGAGCTTCTGGCGCAGCGCGTTTAGTTGGCGTTCACGCAATTGCGCTATGTTAGTAGCGCCTTCAGCCTGAGCAAACGCGGCGCCTCGGCCCCTCGGCGCGCGCGGATACTCCATCGCCATTGCTGCGGGCGCCTTGACCGTCATCTCCTGCCAGGTCCAACCGTCGAGATTGATCAACGCCGCCTGGCCCGAGACCAGCCGCCCGCTGGGCCGCGTGATCGCGGTGGTGACGCCATTGGCGCGCGAGACGGGGATCAATTCGCTGTGCGGCTGCACGGCGACGATGGCGCGCATGTGCGGGTTGAAATCGCCGAGCTCGGTCGTGTCGCGCGTCTCCTGGATCGAGCCGATCTCGGTCAACCCGAGAGACGTGCCGCAATCGATCAACCCCGGATAGACCGACAGCCCGGTCGCGTCAATCACCTTGGCGTTTCCCGGCGCGGCGACCCTCGCGCCGACCTCGGCGATCTTGCCATCGCGAATCAGCACTGAGCCGCGCTCGATTGTCGCCCCGCTAACGGTGACGATCTTCGCGTTGCGGATGACGAAGACGTTCGCCGCCAGCTGCGCTCTGACGACCGAATTGTGAAAGAACTGTTTGATGACGGGGCGGCCGAGCGCCATCAAGCCGATGACGAGGATGGTCGCAATAACCGTCTTGATGATGAAACGAATGGTTCTATTTCTGTTCATTGAATTCACTCTGGTTTATTGCTTGATCTCAGGCTGATCGTCCCCCGGCCCGCTGACGGTCGGCGTTATCGGCGGCTGCGGCTGGCGCTGGTCCTGCGGCGCCGTTCGCCTCTCCTTCTCGATCAATTCTTTTTTCTCCTTGGCGATCAGCTCGCGGCGCTTCAGGTCTTCTTTGCGGTCGAAGTAGACCTCGCCTTCGATCAGCGTCATCTCGACGCGCGCATAGATGCTGAAGGGATTGGCGTTGAAGATCGCCAGGTCGCCGTCTTTGCCGACGTCGATGCTGCCTATGCGGTGATCCATCTCGATCTGTTTGGCCGGGTTGAGCGTGATGAAGCGCAACGCCTCTTCGTCGGTCAGGCCTCCGTATTTGATGGTCTTCGCGGCCTCCTGGTAAAGGCGGCGCGCCAGGTCGGCGCTGTCCGAGTTGACAGAGGTGACGACGCCCTTATGATGCATGATCGCTGCGTTGCCGGGGATGGCGTCGTAGGCCTCGATCTTGTACGCCCACCAGTCGGAGAAGGTCGAGCCGCCCGCGCCGTGCGCGGCGATCTCCTTGGCGACCTTGTAACCTTCCAGCACATGCTGGAATGTCAACACCTTCCAGCCGAATTCGTTGGCCACGTTCATCAGCATCAGGATTTCATCGGCGCGGTAGCAGTGTGAATGGACGAAGAGCTTTCCGCGCATGATGTCGGCGATGGCCTCGAGTTTGAGGTCGCGGCGCGCCGGCGTCGGGTCTTCGCCGCGCTCCTTGGCCGCAGCGTAATCGTCCCACTCGCGCATGTACTCGCGGGCCTGTTGGAAGGCCTCGCGGATCGTGAATTCGACGCCCATCCGGGTGGCGGGGAAGCGCAGCGGGCGATTGCCCTGGCCGAAGGGGTTGGTTTGATTGCCCGCGCGTTTGGGGTTCTCGCCGAGCGCGAATTTGATGGTGCGCGGCATGTCTGGGACTATCATCTCCTCGGCGGGCTTGCCCCATTTCAGCTTGAGGATGACGTTCTGGCCGCCGATGGCGTTGGCGCTGCCGTGCAGGGCGTGAATCGTCGTCGTCCCGCCCGCGAGCTGGCGGTAGATGTTGATGTCCGTATTGTCTACAACGTCCTTCATCCGCACCATCGCCGAAACTGAAACGGAGCCTTCATTGACGGCGTCCAGCGCGCTGTGCGAATGCGCGTCGATTATTCCGGGCGTGACGTACATCCCGGTGGCGTCAATAACTTTTGCGCTCGCCCCCGCTTTGACCTCGCTGTTCTTGCCGACGGCGGCGATCTTGCCGTCGCGGATCAGGATCGAGCCGCCTTCGATCACGCCATGCGAAGCGGTCATGATCGTCGCGTTCTTGATCAGGACTTCGCCCTTGTTTTGCGCCTGCGCCACGGATGCGAGCGCGACGATGAGCGCCGTCAATAGAATTGCAGAATACCTTTTCATCGTGATCTCCCGAAAATGTAGAGCAAACTGTCTGGGTTTGCTCAGGTCTGCGCCGAAAGCCGATTGAGGAAGCAAGGCAAACTGGACAGAATGCCCTACTCTCGCGGCGCGCGCGTGCCGCTGAAATTCGAGTCGTGTCCCATCGCGGTTATCGTGCCCCGAATCGAATTGCCGTCAATCGAGCCTTTCCCGGTGACGGCCACTTCCTGATCCTGAATCTTCGCGGTGAATGCGAAGCTCAACTCATTGACGCTTAGCGAGCCGCTGAGCGGGAAGGTCCCGAACGGCGAAGAGACCTCTCCGCTGATCGTCGCGCCTTCCTGCTTGAGGTTGAAGGTTAATTGAATCGGCCCTTGCGGCGACTCCGAAGTGATCGACCAACTGCCTGCAGCCGACGCCTCGGGGCTTGCTGCGCCTGGTCGCCCGCCCCGTCCGCCGAAGCGCCCTCCCGGCCCGGCTTGTGTTGGGGCCGGCGGTTTGACTTCGTACTGCTTGCCGTCAACGAAGACGTGTTTGACCTGCGAGCGGCGGTCGAAGAGATCGCCGCTCGTGACGACGATGTTGGCGATCTTGCCCTTCTCGATGCTCCCCAACTGTTCGGCCACGCCGAAGATTTCCGCCGGGTAGATGGTCATCGCCTTGATCGCCTCGTCCTTAGGCAATCCGGCCTCGATGGCTTTAACGGCGTTGGCGATGTAATCAGACGGCCTGCCGAGATAGCCCGATTGGAACGCGAAGCGCACGCCGGCTTTGCTCAACGCGGCGGCGGATGTCGGCGCGGCGGCGCGGTCGCGCAAGACTCGCAGAGGCTCCGATTCGGGGTCTTCCAGGTTGGCCGGACGCTGCGGGTAATTGAGACTCAACAGCACCGTGACGTTCTTCTGTTTGAGCAGGTCGGCGACCTGATAACCTTGCAGCCCGCCCGCGATCATGAATTTCAGGCCGAACTCTTCGCCGAGGCCGATGGCGCGCTTGATTTCGCGCTCGCTGTTGGCGGTGAACGCGACGGGCAGCGCGCCCGCGATCACCGGCTGCAACGCGGCGAGCGACTTGTCTGTCTCCGGCCGACGCGCCCCGCGTTTGTTCCGGTTGTAATGCTCCCAGGCCGCCTTGTAATGTTGCGCGTCGAGCAGCGACTGGCGCAGGAAAGCGAAGACGCCCATCAGCGAAGACGGATAGCCTCCTCCGAAGCCGCGCCCGCTGCCGAACGAGACGTTGAGCGATACGGGGTTTTTGATGATCAGCTTTTCGGCCTCCGCGTCGCCCAGGTTGATGAGCGCGCTCTGGCCTTGATAGATGCCTTCGCGCGGCGCCACGAGCGCGGTCGTGATGCCCGCGCTTCGCTGCTGGTCGAAGGTCTCAGCCGTGACCTTGAGCTGATCCGAAGCCATCAATTCAGGGCTTTGACCGCTGGGCGTGGGCGTTGGTTGGGCGGCGCTGGCGCCAGTTAGAGCGGGGACCGCTGGAACCGGCGGGGCTGGCTGGCCGCCGCCTCGACCGCCTTGCGCGGGAGTCGGCGCGGGCGCGCCGAGACCGATGTTGGTGTAGGCGTCAATCAGACCCGGATAGACCGTCATTCCCGTTGCGTCAATCACGCGGGCGTCGCCCGGGATCGGAATGTCGGCGCCGACGGCCTCGATCAGACCATTGCGGATGATGACCGTGCCTTTTTGAATCGTCGCGCCGGTCACGGTAACCACCGTGCCGCCCTTGATCGCGTATGCGTCGCCGTCGAAGGCCGCCGCCCTCCGGATTGTCGGCGCAAAGACCGCCCAGACCGAGAGGACCAAAAGCGCAAGCGCAAAGGCGAGCGTGAAAGAGGAATAGCGCTTCATTGTTGAAGTAGGCTCCTGTCTTGTTGTCTCTGTTTATGCGAAAAGGATTGAATCGCGGCGAGCGCAAACCGAAGGAGCGAGACCTGCGAAGTCCTTGCCCGTCGCCGAAGCTCGTCATTAAAGACTGATGGAAACAGCCGTCAGTTACAAACTTTTATAACAAACTTTCATAACAGTACCGCGCGCGTAAGCAAGCGGCTGTCTCATCAGTCAGCCGCTTGCTTACGCGCGCGGTACTGTACCAGTCTTGCGGATTTGGTCTAGTTGATGGCGCGGATCATTAGCGCGGGTAATCTAGCGCAGTTGATGGCGCAAGGCAATAATGATCCAGGTCAATCACTCTTCCAACGCCTAACTCTTCAATGAAGGCGGCGTCATGACTGACGACGATCAGAGCGCCGCCGAAGCCCCGCAGCGCGGAGACCAGTTCTTCGACGCTCGGCAGGTCGAGATTGTTCGTCGGCTCGTCGGCGATCAATATTTCGGGCGACTGATCGGCGCCGAGCAGACAGGCCAGCCCCGCGCGCATTCTCTCCCCGCCGCTCAAGACTGACGCTGATTTCAAAGCCTCGTCGCGGATGAAGAGGAAACGTCCTAACAGCGTGCGAAGCTCGCTCTCAGGGCGCAGCGGCGCCGCACGCCTGAGGTTTTCCAAAACCGTCAGCGAATCATCGAGCGAACCCACCCTCTGGTCGATTAGCCCGATTCTCTCAGCGCCGACTCTGACGGTCCCCTCGGCCGGACTCTTCGCTCCGCAGATCAAATCGATCAGCGTCGACTTCCCGGTCCCATTCGCCCCCTTGAGCCAGATGCGTTCAGGTCCGATGACCTCGAGACTTAGGGGCTTATCCCAGAGCGGGCGCTCGGCGTCCGGCCATCTATAATTGACTTCGACGAGTTCGATCATCCGCTTGTTCGGCGGGACTTTCGACCGTTCGAGGTCGACCGCGATTTGAAGCTCTATCGGCAGATTCTTTCGCGCCCCTTCGACCACTTGCTTCGCGTGGTCAACCTTCTGCTGATGCCGGCCCTTGAGCCGCGCGGCGGTGTTTTCAGCGGCGCGGCTCAAACCGCCCGCGACGATCGACGGCAGGTTGCGTTTGAGAATATTTCTGCGGCCGTGAGATTGCTTGCGCTGTTGGCGCTCGGCGGCGCGCTGCGCCGAGAGCTTCGCTTCTTTCAATCGCTGCCGCGCGCCTTGAAGCGTCTCTTCAGCCGCGTCTATATCGGCCTCGCGCTGTTGGCGATAAAACTCATAATCGCCGCCGTAGATCTTCAGCCCGTTCGCGTTCAACTCCGCAATCTGATCGAGGAGCGCGAGCAGGCGGCGGTCGTGGCTGACGACAACCAGACCCTTCTTCCACGAGGCGACCAGGTCGTAGACCGACTCCCGCGCTGTCAGGTCCAGATGATTAGTCGGTTCGTCCAGAATCAGAAAATCAGGCTCTTCGAGCAGCAGCCCCGCGATCCGTACGCGCGCCAGCTCGCCGCCGCTCAAGCTCTCCACGCGCCGGTCGAGAATGATGTGCGATACCTCGAGTTTCGAAAAGACCTGCTCGATCCGTTCCCGCAGATCCCAGCGATCCGCAATAAGATCGAAATCGCCCGATGTTCCTTCGCCGCGCTCCACGCGTTCGAGCGCCGCGATCTGACAGGCGAGATTAATCGCGTCCGCGACGGTTGCGGGAGAGGCGAACCGCGCCTGTTGCGGCAAATAAGAAACTCGGCCACAACGGTTGATCGCGCCGACGGTAGGCTCGCGTTTGCCCGCGAGAATCTCGAGCAGTGTGGTCTTGCCGATCCCGTTTGCGCCCACGAGGCCGGCGCAAACCGCGCTGAAACTGAAAGTGAGATTATTGAAAAGGAAGCGGCCATCAGGCAGGCGATAGCCAAGCTCGACCGCACTCAAATAGTTATGCATAGCGTTAAACCTCTTCGGACAAAAACAAATCGATCGCGCCGCAGAAAGATTCCCCTGCGGCGACGACACCAATCGTCTCTGATGAATTGGCTTAGCTACGCATAACAACTCCGACTCTAGCGATCATTCATCACGACCGCTGAGAGCCGGAAAAATCTCCTTCGGCTATCAAAAAGTTGTGAGCGGCGTCGGGTTTTCCTGACGCCGACGCGACGAAAATATAAGGCGAGCGTTCTGATGTCAACCGTCTTCTCCGAAAACGTACCGTAGGTTGTCCAACATGCGGAAGGCTTGATTAATGAGCCTTTCAGTTAGCGCCAAGCGATTCGATGATGAAGCCTCCGCAGGTTGGACAACCTACGGTACATCACTCGCCGGATTTAGTCACCGTCGGTCCGAATGGAGTTCGTGGACCGTCACAATCGAGATAATAGTGGGGATTCCGTTATCGACTTTGACCTTAAGCAAGACCTGAAAATATCTTGGGGAAGGGCGCTTCAATGAGAGCAACTGCTGGTTGAGACGCCCCAGGTGGTCCTCGCTTGTCAAATACTCCGCCGCAGCCTCGGTTCCTTCGCTGTGAGTGCCTGCCAGGACCATTATCGTGTTCTTTTCTGAAATATTGGGCTTGATGGTGATGAGGCCATAGTCTTCGATCAGCCTACCGGTCTCCTCGTCGAATTTGGCGCCATATTCCCGCTCCTCTCCAGGCAGTGGATTGTAGTTTACGATGGTCGCGCTGGCGCCGCTGCCGAAGTCTTCCTTGATGAGGTTTTTCCCCGACCATTCGTTGACCCACACGCTTCCCAGGAGGATCACATTATGATTCTTCAGGTCTTCGGCGCTTACCGTGCGACTCTGCTTCAGCATGGCGTCTTTGCCAAGGCCTTTAAAAAGCGTGGTGAGCCGATACAGTCCGACAGCTTCGCCGACGCCCGTATATTCGTCATAAGACAGCACCAGTCGTGGGAGCGGAATATGCTTTAGGACAAATCGTTCCCGCCCGAGCGTTTCCTCCAAAGCAACGGTCTCCGCAGGGGTGAGATTGATGGATATATTGGATAAAGACTTATGATCAGCCGGATTCCAAAAACGGTAGACCGGAGGATTGCTTAACACGAGCAGTGTTGGATTCTCATCCTTCAGGAACGGCTCCCAGACCGGCCCGTACACGGCCGCAAATTCCTTTGGCTGAGCGCCTTCTTTGGTTTGCCGCCGCAACTGCCGATTGGATAGAGCCAACATAACAACAGCAATTATCAAAAAGACTAACGCCAGTCCCAACAATATGATCCAGGTCTTTCCGGCAATGTGGCCGACGCGGCCAACATGGCCGGACATCGGTGGTGTGGAGGGCGCGGCCTTTGTGGATTCGGTAGCTTCTGGCGCCTGCTTGAGTCTGGTGAAAATTGGGATATAACTCCCGGCCGGAATCTCCAGGAGGATGTCATCATTTTTCCCTTCGCTTTTGTAGTAACGCTCAAGCTTCTTCCTTACCTCGTGGGCTCCTACGCGCACGATCGAGTCGAGCGCGGGATCATAGGTCTCGCTACGGTCGAAGACCTGGTACCCTATCGAATATTCGCTCAGTTCACTGGCACGCCCATCCAGGTAAGCCTCACAGATCAGTTGCAGGAATTTCTGCTTCTTCGGCGCATTAGAAAATTGCCTGCTGCATAGAATTCGCTCTAGCAACTGTCGTACTTCCTCGGCGGTTGGATGCGCTAAACCAGTCCCATGTGCCCCATCTGACATATTCGCCACCCAGGATTGATTAGAGATCAGGCGCCGAACCGGTACGTTAAGCCAGGTACTTAACGTCCTCATATCTGTTACGTAACTGTGATGTCGTTGACTTGCGCCGGTTCCATATAGTTATGTTCACACACACACCGGACATTTTCGTCACATTATAGTGATGTTCATCAACTGCCGCTACTCAGGAGGGGCTTTGATCGTCATTTCGGTCGGTGAGACAGCAGAAGGAACCGCGGATTTAACGGATGCGACAGATCAACGCGGATTATCCGTAACAATCCGTTAAATCCGCGGTTCCTTCTGCTCCGATTTAGTGGCCGAAACTATGATCACGGCCTCAGGAGGTAATGATGTATAGTATCGCCCGATTTATCTTTGCGCTTTTCACATCGTTCACCGTTCTCGGTGTAGTGAACGCCCAGACCGTGGGGGTTGGCGCAGGCAGCTATACTACGTCGGTACCGCCTGGGTTCGCCGGACCTCAAAGCACGATTTACGAGACTCACGGCGGTCCGATTCCAACCCATAAATTTTGGACTTCCAAGTATTGGAATCCACACGGATTCGCCCCTGGCCCGATATACATGTTTCCAGAGCCGCTCTCGATTCAGGTGACTGCAAACGGGTTAGTCGCCGGATACTTTCCGAGGATCAACAATAACGGCACATGGTTTAATAAGCCTTTCCAGCCCGATTTGACAGTGGGGGTAGATGGTTTGAACGCCGGCGCGGCGCCTGTGAGCCGATACAGTGATTGGACAGTCGATTTCGATTTCGGGCCAATCACGACTCGTGTCGGTCGCGGAATGCCGTTCGTTTACGTAACCACGAATGGCAGCAACCCGACTGTGACCTTTACTGGCCAGCCCACTATCTTCGCGAATAACGGCAATACCCTCGGCGTGAGCATCGCCGGCAATAATTATGGACTATTTGGCCCAAGCGGCAGCTCATGGAGTGGTATCGGAACGACGAAATTGACGTGCAATCTGGCGGGCGGGGCGACTTATTTCTCATTGGCGATTCTGCCAAGCCAATCGGCGCTCAGCGCTTTTGCCAGCCGCGCCTTCTCGTTTCCCGTAGACACCCGTGTCAGTTGGAGCTACGACCAGGGTGATAGTCAGGTGTCCACTACCTATACCGTTGTTACGCAATCGATGGATGGAGTCAGCACTGGCTTTCTCATGGCGCTTTACCCTCATCAGTACGCTTCCTTGCCGGGACCCGTCAATACCAACTTTACGTATGCAAGCCCGCGCGGCGTGATGCGAGTCTGGAGCGGCAATTCATTCACGACCACGAACACATTCAATGGCGTCCTGCCATATTTGCCGCGGACGCCGAACTACAACACCGCGACGCTGCAGGGGTTGCTTAATAGCGTCGTCAACGAGGGAAATCACTACACTGCCGGAGACACGTATTTCGGTGGCAAGAAGGTGGCTCGAATCGCCCAGCTCCTTCCCATAGCTCAACAGCAAGACCCGAACGCTTTCAACAACCTGCTGAACAGCCTCAAAGGCCAGTTGCAGTTCTGGTTTACCGCCGCCGGTAAGAATTCCAGTCTCTTCTATTACGACAATAATTGGGGAACTATGATTGGCTACCCGGCAAGTTTCGGCAGCGATACCGGCTTGACCGATCACCACTTCCATTATGGCTATTGGATTCACGCCGCGGCGATGGTGGGCTTGTACGATCGCAACTGGATTGCGCAAAACAACTGGGGCGGCATGGTCGATCTGCTGCGCCGGGACATCGCCAGTACCGATCGCGGAGATATTATGTTCCCATTCCTGCGCAACTTCGACGTCTACGCGGGCCATTCGTGGGCGTCAGCGCAGGCGCCGTTCGGAGATGGCGGCAATGAGGAGTCGACCTCTGAAGCGATCAACGCCTGGGCCGGCTTGATTCTTCTGGGGGCTGTGACCGGCAACACGCAATTGCGCGACGCCGGGATCTGGCTCTACACGCAGGAGACCAACGCGGCCTTTTACTATTGGTTCAATGCCGGGCCCGTGAGCACATTCCCGGAAGGCTTTTCGCGAACCATGATCGCGAATCTGTTTGACGCGAAATCCGATTGGGCGACGTGGTTTGGCGCGCAGCCTGAATTTGTGCATGGGATAGAATTCCTGCCTTTCACCGGGGCGTCGCTTTACCTGGGGCGCGATACGGCATACTGCCAAAGGAACTTCAACGAAGTGTTGAGCTTGAACGGAGGCTCACTAAACCAATGGCAAGACCTGATGGAGATGTACGAGGCGCTCTTTGACCCGACTGACGCAATCAACCGATGGAACAGTACGACATTTACCGAAGACGGCGAATCGCGCGCGCACGAGTACGCCTGGCTCCAAACTTTAGCGGCCTTGGGACGTGTTCACACAACGGTGACGGCCAACTGGCCGTTCCATGCGGTGTTTAGAAATCCCGGAAATAATGTCATTACCCACGCCGCGTTTAATCCGACCGGAACCGCGGTCACAGTGAACTTCTCTGACGGCGCCTCGCTGAATGTCCCGGCCGGGGCGCTGGCGTCGGATAACCTTCAGCCTCCGCCTACGCCTCCGCAGGCGCCGACTAACCTGACCGCCGCCGCGACATCAGCCTCAACGATCAATTTGAGCTGGACTGCGTCTGTGACAGCGGGAGTGACTTATAGCGTATTCCGTAGCACGACCAGCGGGTTTACGCCATCAGCCGCCAACCAAATAGCAAGTGGGGTCACTGGAACCGCTTTCACCAGCGGAGGCCTGACCGCGTCAACGACATACTTCTACCGAGTAACGGCGGTTAACTCGGCCGGCTCATCATCGCCGTCAAACCAGGCTAGCGCCACAACGCCGGCGGGCGGCGGCGCCTTGCCCAGCCCATGGCTGAACTCCGACGTCGGCGCGGTGGGGGCGGCTGGATCGGCCAGCCATTCATCCGGCGTATTCACAGTAAGAGGTTCAGGCGCAGACATCTGGGGGAGCGCCGATGGCTTCCAATTCGTCTACCAGCCTCTGAACGGAAACGGCCAGATAGTGGCTCGTGTTACAGCCGTTCAGAATACGGACCCCTGGGCCAAGGCAGGAGTCATGATCCGCGAGACGCTTGCGGCCGGCTCCAGGCACGCCTTCATGGCGCTGACGCCCGGTAATGGCCTCGCTTTCCAGCGGCGGGTCGCAACGGGTGGTGTGAGCACACACACTGCGGGCGGCGCGTCGGGGGCTCCGGTTTGGGTCCGGCTCGTGCGCAATGGCAATGCAATCACTGCCTCCAGTTCCACTAACGGCGCGACATGGACGCAGGTCGGGTCAGATACCGTCACCATGGGCGCTCAGGTCTTCGTCGGTCTGGCGGTAACAAGCCACGCAGCCGGTGTTCTCAATACATCCACCTTCGACAATGTCCAGGTAAGCGGCGCCGCCGCCGCATTCTCGAATACGCTGTATGTCATTGACGGCGCCGCTCCGGGGACGCCCGGTCTGCTTTCCACCACACCCGGCGCCGCAGCTTCGACCGACTCCGTTCCCGGGGCCGGTGGGGTCAATCACGACGGAACGCCCACAAACCCGCTCGACTACACAATCTCAGGACTAACCGGAGCCTTTGACTCAACTCGAAGTACACAGTTCACTCTCTACGTGGACGCAGGCGCGCATGTGGGCGACGCGGTCCAGTTGCGTGTCAGCTACGACTTCACCGGAGACGGCGTCTATGATCGCGTCGAGACTTATCGTTACTTCCCGACAAATGATATCAGCGGCTGGGAGGCTTATACGCAGGCTCTGGGATTACAATCCGCGAGCGG
>WNFU01007828.1_pt1 | contig 14454 bp, 15 predicted proteins | sample 5400121 | NCBI WGS metagenome assembly WNFU01 (sample SAMN13153360, study PRJNA577476) | soil metagenome | isolation source: 100 cm soil or saprolite under grassland replicate 1 | place: USA:California | collected 2016-06-15
CGGGACGATGGGCACGTGGTGCTGCGAGCAGAACCGCGCGACCTTCGCGACGTCGGCCGTCTCGATCGGGAGCACGACGGCGTCGGGTGTCGCCGTGTCGACCGCCCCGTCGTACTCGTACAGGAGGAGGTCGTGCGGACGCCAGAGCACCTTGTCCTCGCCCAGCAGCTCTACAAGGGCGTGACCGAGCTCCTCCCCCCGTACGTCGGATCTCACAACGACCATGTCACGCTGTCCCGGATCTAAAGCGGTCTCCCAAACCCCCACAACGCGCTTCCGAAGCGTACTTGGGCTCTCCCACCGTCCCGCTACGCGCTTCCGACGCGGACTTGGTCGCGCATCGCGTCGGCCAGCTCGGTCGCCGCGCGGCGCAGGAGCGGCGCGAGCTCGCCGCAGCGCTGGCGCGTCATGCGGCTCGCCGGCGCGGAGACGGAGATCGCGGCGAGCGGCGACCCGATCGGACCGACCGATACGGCGACGCACCGGACGCCCTCGTCGTACTCCTCGTCGTCGACCGCGTAGCCGCGCTCGCGGATCTCCTCGAGCGCGCGGCGGAGGGACGGCTTCTCCACGATCGTCCGCGCGGTGTGCGAGCGCAGATCGGAGCGCTCGATGAGCGTCTCGCGGCGATCGGCGGGCAGCCACGCGAGGAGCGCCTTGCCCGCGCCGGTCGCGTGCAGCGGCACGCGGTTCCCGATCGTCGTGAACATCCGCACGACGTGCGGGCTCGGCACCGTCTCGATGTAGACGGCCATGACGTCGTCGAGGACCACGAGGTTCGACGTCTCGCGCGTGTGCTCCGTCAGCGAGCGGAGGATCGGGCGCGCGCGATGGCGCAGCTCGTTGAAGCGGGAGCGGCCCTCGGCGAGGGTCGCCAGCTTCGCGCCCGTGTAGTAGCGGCTCGTCTCGGGGTTCTGCCGGACGTACCCTCGGCGCAGCAGGGTGGTGAGCAGGCGGTGGACCGTGCTGACGTGCAGCGATGTGCGGTTCGCCAGCGACGTGATGGAGACCTCGCCCTCGGACGACGCGAGTGCTTCGAGCAGATCGAGCGCGCGATCGACCGATTGGACCGAGCGACGTGCGACCTTCGTGGCCACCGTCATGGCCTCTCCCTTCTCACCAGCCGCGACAGGCGTGGTACGTAGCGAAATGATAGCCGCCCCCGCTGCATATGCTGGAACGATGATGTCCACGACGCGAAAGCGCGCCTGATGGGGACCAACGAGCGTCTGTCCGCGCAGGCGGCCGGCCTGCCCGGGTCGCCCGGCGTCTACCTGTTCAAGGACGCGCGCGGTCGGGTCCTGTACGTCGGCAAGGCCGACGTCCTGCGCGACCGCGTCCGCAGCTACTTCGGACCGAGCCTCGAGGTCCGCCACGTCCGCATGGTCGAGCGCGCCGAGCGCGTCGACCACGTCGTCACGGGCAGCATCGCCGAGGCCTTCCTCCTCGAGGCGAACCTCATCAAGCAGCACCGGCCCCGCTACAACATCCGCCTCAAGGACGACAAGTCCTATCCCTACGTGAAGGTCACGCTCGGCGAGGACTTCCCGCGGATCCTGCGCACGCGGCAGCTCGGCGATCGCACGGCGCGGTACTTCGGTCCGTACGCGAACGCGAAGGCCGTCGACGACTCCCTCGACCTGCTGCAGAAGCTTTTCCCGTACCGCACGTGCAAGCTGACGATCGTCGCGGGCGAGGACGGGCGCGGGCGCACGGTCCCGCCGTCGGCGCTGCCGGGCGGACGGCCGTGCCTCCTCTATCACCTGAAGCGGTGCACCGCCCCGTGCGTCGGGAAGGACACCGCCGAGGCGTACCGCGCGGCGATCGATCGCAGCGTCCTCTTCCTCGAGGGACGCTACGGGCCGCTCGCGCGCGAGCTGCGCAGCGAGATGGGCGCGTCCTCGGAGCGCCTCGAGTTCGAGCGCGCCGCCGAGCTCCGCGACCACCTGCGTGCGATCGAACGGACCCACGAGAGACAGGAGGTCCACGCCTACGAGGGCGAGGACCTCGACGTCTTCGGCGTCGCGGTCGAGGGCGGCGACGCGGCCGTGCAGATCTTCCGCGTCCGCGACGGGACGATCGTCGGCCGCGATCACTTCTTCCTCGAAGGATCGGAGGACGCGCCCATCGGCGAGGTGCTCGGCTCGTTCGTCCGCCAGTACTACTCGGCGGCGACCGAGCTCCCGCGGGAGGTCGTCACGGCGACGGCGATCGCCGATGCGGACGCCTTCGCGGCGTTCGCGCAGGAGCGGCGCGGGAAGCGCGTCGACCTCGTCGTGCCGCAGCGCGGCCGGAAGCGGCGGCTCGTCGAGCTCGCGACGCGCAACGCGGAGGACGCGCTGCGGCAGGAGCGCGTGCGGTGGCTCGCGGACCGCGGCAAGACGCAGGAGGCGCTCGTCCAGCTCTACGACGCGCTGCGCGAGCACCTCGACCTCGAAGGTCCGCCGAAGCGCATCGAGTGCTACGACGTCAGCCATGTCCAGGGCACCGACGTCGTGAGCTCGATGGTCGTCTTCGAGGACGGCCGCCCGGCGAAGCAGCAGTACCGCCGCTTCCGCGCGAAGGTGAGCGACCGGAACGACGACTTCGCGAACATGCGGGACACGATCCGGCGCCGGTTCGCGCGGCAGGCGAAGGGCGAGGGCGACGCGTGGCCCACCCCCGACCTCATCGTGGTGGATGGCGGGAAGGGCCAGCTCGGCGCGGCGCTCGCGGCGCTCTCGGACCTCGGTCAGCTGCAGATCCCCGTGATGGGACTCGCGAAGGAGCGGCGGCTCAGCGAGGACGGCGAAGTGCGCCTCAAGCCCGAGGAGATCTTCGTCCCGGAGCGCGGCGACCCTGTGCCGCTCGCGCCGGGGAGCCCCGCGTACCACTTGCTGCAGCGCATCCGCGATGAGGCTCACCGCTTCGCGGTCACCTACCACCAGAACGTCCGCTCGCGCCGCGCTGTCCGCTCCGTCCTCGACGACGTCGAGGGCGTCGGTCCCGCCCGCAAGCGCGCGCTCCTCCGGAAGTTCGGCTCGGTGAAGGCGATGCGCGAGGCGAGCGCGGCGGAGCTCGCCGCCGTGGCGGGGGTCGGGAGCGCCCTCGCGGACCGGATCAAGAAGGCCATCGCGTCCTAGGGGCTCATGGATACGTAGATCCGCATACATAACGATGAAGTGGGCTTGACGATCCTTGAGGTCGGACGCACAACGGTCACGTGAGCGAGCCCGCCGTCATCGGGCGTTGCCCCATCTGCGCGGCGCAGCTGCGCGTCGTGCGGCTCGAATGCGGGAGCTGTGGGACCCGACTCGAAGGCAGCTTCTCCCTCGGCCGGTTCCATTCGCTCAGCGCGGACCAGCTCGAGTTCCTCGAGGTCTTCATCCGCGCGCGCGGCAACTTCAAGGACGTCGAGCGGGAGCTCGGCATCTCATATCCGACGGTGCGCTCGCGCCTCGACGCGGTCATCCGTTCCCTCGGCTATCAGACCGAGGTCGAGCCGGACCGCGAGGCGGAGACCGAGCGTCGCAAGGAGATCCTGCGCCAGCTGGCGGAGGGCCGGATCGGCCCCGACGATGCGGCGGCGCTGCTGGAGGGGCGGGCATGAGCGAGGAAGATCGCGAGCGGTATCGCGCGGAGCGGCACGCGGAGCGCGAGGCCTACCGCGCGGAGCGCCGTGCGGAGCGCGAGGAGCGCCGTGCGGAGCGGCACCGCGTGCGCGCGGAGGTGCATACGCATCTCGGCGACATGCTCCGCGAGCGGATCCAGGCCGAGGTCGGCGAAAGCCTCCGAAAGAGCGCGAAGAAGTGGTACTTCGGCGTCGGCGACATGGGCATCGGGGCGCAGGGCGAGCGCGCCGAGGCGAGCGAGCTCGTCGAGAAGCGCTTCCAGGTGGGCGACGGGCCGCGCCTGCGCGTGAACAACGTCTCCGGCGAGACGGAGATCACCGTCGGGCCGCCGAACGAGGTCTTCGTGCGCGCGCGCAAGCGCGTGCACGGGTGGAGCGAGGAGCGCGCGCGGCGCCTCCTCGAGAACGTCGAGGTCCGGATGGAGCAGTCCGGCGACGAGATCGTCGTCGAGCCGCGCCTGTTCCAGCAGGAGCGCGCGTGGATGGACCTCTTCCGCGGCGGCCGCGTCGCGGTCGACCTCGACATCCGCGTGCCGCGCGAGACGAACATCGACGCGAGCACCGTGAGCGGCGACCTCTCGATCACGGGGACGCGCGGCCAGCACGAAGTGAAGAGCGTGTCGGGCGAGGTCTCGATCGACGACGTGCAGGGGCCGATGCTGCTGCGCAGTGTCAGCGGCGACGTCACGGCTTCGGGCTATGCCGGCCGCGTCGAGGCGAACTCCACCAGCGGCGACGTCGAGTTCGAGCGCTCGCGCGTGCGCACCCCCGACGTCGTCACCGTGAGCGGCGACGTGACCATCCAGTCGCTGTCGCTGCCCGAGGACTCGGCGGAGGGACGGGTGAAGACGGTGAGCGGTGACATCGACATCGTGCTCGCCGATGGCGACGCCGAGATCGACTACAAGACCGTCTCGGGCGACGCGGTCGTCGAGGTCGCGGCGACGATCGAGAAGGAAGGCCGGCGCGATCGCCGCATCGTCATCGGTCGGGGCGGGACGCCGTTCCGCGTGAAGACGGTCTCCGGCGACCTGAAGCTGCGCCGGTCCTCGGACGAGGCCGTCGAAGCCGACGAGTCCGGCGCCGAGGCGATGCCGATGGGCGCGCCCGAGGCGCCGACGGCCCCGCCCGAGCCCAGCGCCGCGGCGCGCGAGATCCTCGAGAAGGTCGCGCGCGGCGAGATCGGCGTCGATGACGCCGCGGCCGCCCTCGACGCGACGAGACAGCGCTGATGACGAGCGCCGACGGCAAGCAGATCCTCGACCTCCTCGCGCAGGGGAAGATCAACGCCGAGCAGGCGTACCGGCTGCTTCGCGCGCTCGGCGACATCCAGGAAGGCGCCGCCCCGCCGCCGCCACCGCCCCCGCCGCATGGCGAGCGCGTCCACGAGATGCCGCCGGGGACGCGCGGGCGTGTCCTGCGCATCCGCGTGAGCGAGCACGGCAAGCCGAAGGTGAACGTCGCGATCCCGCTCGCGATCGCGCGCATCGGGAAGATGAAGCTCGGCGCGAGCGGCCTCGTGCGCGGCCACCTGCAGAAGTTCGGCATCGACCTCGACGAGCTGCTGCGCGAGGTCGAGACCGCGGGCCGCGTCGTCGACATCAACGACGACGAGGACCGGGTGGAGATCTTCGTCGAGTGACGCCCGCGCCCGCCGTCGAGACGAAGGCCCTCACGAAGGAGTTCGACAAGGGCCGCCGGACGATCTGGCAGCGCCTGCGCCGTGAGCCCGATCGGCGCGAGCGCTTCCGCGCCGTGGATGGCATCGATCTCCGTGTCGAGACCGGCGAGATCTTCGGCGTGCTCGGCCCGAACGGCGCCGGCAAGACGACGACGCTGCGGATGCTCGCGACGCTGCTCGAGCCCACGAGCGGCGAGGCACGCGTGCTCGGGATCGACGTGCGGACGCATCCGCGCGAGGTCCGCGCGCGCCTCGGGGCCATGCTCTCCGGCGAACGCAGCCTGTACTGGAAGCTCACCGCGCGTGAGAACCTCGAGTACTTCGCGGCGCTCTATCACGTGCCGCCGCGGGAGACGCGTGCGCGCATCGATCGCGCGCTCGCGGAGGTCACGCTCAGCGACCGCGCCGACGACTACGTCGAGCGCTATTCGACGGGCATGCGGCAGCGTCTCGCGCTCGCCCGTGCGCTGCTGCCGGACCCGCCACTGCTCATCCTCGACGAGCCCACCGTCGGCCTCGACCCGCACGCGGCGCGCGACCTGCGCGACCGGGTCCGTGACCTGCGGCGGCAGGGCCGGACCGTCCTTCTGACGACGCATTACATGGAGGAGGCCGACCAGCTCTGCGACCGCGTCGCGATCATCGACCACGGCCGCATCGTCGCTCTCGACACGCCCGCCGCCCTCAAGCGGACCGTCCGTGCCGAGGAGATCGTCCACATCGACATCGCGGGCAGCACGGCGGACGACGCGCTCGTGTCGCGTCTCGGCCGCGCGGCGACGGTCGCGCGCAGTGACCGGCACAACGGCACGCTCACCGTCACGCTGCACTGCGCCTCGGCTCGCGACCTCGTGCCGGTCGCCTTCGACGTCGCTCGCGAAGCGAGCGCGCGCATCGAGCACGTCGAGGTCGTCCCGGTGACGCTCGAGGACGTCTTCATCTCGATCACCGGCCGCGCGCTGCGGGAGTGAGCTACCTCGCCGGGGATCTCCGCGCGTTCGGCGCGGCGATCCGCAAGGAGCTGCGGCAGATCCGCAGGTACCCGTTCCTGCTCGCGGGCCTGTTCTTCTGGCCGATCCTGCTGCCCTCGGTGTACGTGCTCATGGGACGGGTGTATTCCGGGAACGACCCGCAGGCCATCGCGGCATTCGCCGAGCGCAGCGGCGTAACGAACGTCGCCGGGTTCGTCTTCGTCGGGTTCTCCATGTACATGTGGCTCAGCACGCTGCTGTGGGGCCCGGGCGCCCAGCTGCGGCAGGAGCAGATCAGGGGATCGCTGGAGGCGGTCTTCCTCACGCCGGCCTCGCGCCTCGTGCTCCTCTTCGGGCCGCCGCTCGCGCACCTCTCCTCGACGGTCCTCATGTTCGCCGTCATGGGGGTCGCGCTGCGGGTGTTCTTCGGGGTGGAGCTCGCTCCCGATGCCATCGCCCGGGCGCTCGTCGTGATCGCCGTCGCGATCCCCGCGATGTACGCGATCGCGGCGCTGTTCGCGGCGACGGTGCTCAAGTTCGGCGAGGTCGGCCCCGCCGTGCAGTTCGTGCGCGGGATCCTCGTGCTGGCGTCCGGCGTGAGCTTCCCGATCGTCATGCTCCCCGGCTGGGCCCAGGCGGTCGCGGCCACGCTTCCGCCGACCTACATCGTCGATGACATCCGCCACGTGCTGCTCGCGGGCACCGGCCTCGGCGCGGTCGCCGGCCACCTGCTGCTCGTCCTCGCGATGACCGGGATCATCGCGGCGCTCGCGGTCGTCGTTTATCGCTGGATCGAGCTGCAAGCCCGCCGGACCGGGATGCTGAGCCGGTACTGATGGGCAGCGAGCTGCGCGCCGCGCTGGCCATCGCGCGCAAGGACCTCCGGCAGCTGTCGCGCTACCGCCTGTCCGTCGCGTCGATGGTCTTCAACCCGCTCTATCAGGGGATCATCCCGGCGTTCCTCTTCGGGGCATCGTTCGCCGTCGGCGGCCGCCAGCTCGGCCTCGCGTCGTCGCTCGGCACCGAGGACCTTTCCGGATTCATCTTCATGGGCGGCGTGATCAGCTCCGTCGTCAGCGTCGCGTTCTGGATGATCGCGTTCCAGCTGCGGGTCGAGATGGACATGGGCACGCTCGAGCCGGTCTGGCTCACCCCGACGCGCCGGGAGACGATCGTGATCGGCCGCGCGATCATGGGGCTCGGCCTCCTGCTGTTCACCCAGGGCGTCCTCTTCGCGATCGGGATCGCGTTCTTCGGCCTACGGTTCCGTCCGGAGACGGCCTGGGCGCTCCCGGCCGTGCTCGTCACGGTCCTCGCGATGACCGGGATGGGCTTCCTGATCGCGGCGGTGGTGCTCGTCGTGAAAGAGGCCAACTTCCTGGTCGACACGCTCAACTTCCTCGTCGGCGTGCTGGCCGGAGCCGCGTTCCCGGTCACGGCCCTGCCGTTCGCTCTCCAGATCGTCGCCTTCGGGCTGCCGATGACGTGGTCGACCGAGATCCTGCGCTACAACGCGATCGGCGCCCGCCCGCTGGCCGATCCGCTGATCGAGCATCTCGCGCTCGCCGTCAGCACGGTCGCGCTCCTCGCGCTCGGCGTCTGGGCATTCCGCGCCGCGGACCGCTACGTGGGTCGCCACGGCACGGTCGGCCAGTACTAGGGATGCGCAAGCGCATACAGGCGTCGTTCGTCCTCACGCGCGAGCAAGCTCGCGCCCTCGTCCTCACTAGCCTGTAGGATCTCCCCGGCCATGGGTTTCATCCTCCGGATGGTCGTGACCGCGGCGTCCCTCGGGATCGCCGACTACCTCCTCGAGGGGATCCGCTTCGATCCGCCGTCGTACACGGCCGACGCCCAGACGAACTACCTGCTCGCGCTCGCGATCGCCGCGATCGTCCTCGGCGTCCTGAACGCGATCGTGCGGCCGGTCCTGCTGCTCCTCTCGATGCCGATCACGTGCGTGACGCTCGGCCTGTTCGTCCTCGTGGTGAACGGCCTGATGCTGCTCATCCTCAGCTGGCTGCCGCTCGGGTTCCGCGTCAGCGACATCTTCGCGGCGATCATCGGCGCGCTCATCGTCGGCGTCGTGAGCTTCTTCCTCAACAGGGTCGTCCCCGGCTAAGTACGCTTCCCGCGATGCCGCATCCGTTCATCGTGATGACGGGGCTGTCGGGGGCGGGGAAGAGCGTCGCGATCAAGGTGCTCGAGGATCTCGGCTACTACACGCTCGACAACCTGCCGCCGGCGCTCATCCCCGACGCGCTGCGGGTCACGCGCGACAGCGGCGGCTACGACAAGGTCGCCTTCGTGATCGACGTCCGCAGCGGCCCGCTCTTCCAGGACGCGATGCGCGTGCTCGAGCAGCTCGAGGCGGAGGGGCGCCGCCCGCACATCCTCTTCTTCGACGCGAGCGACGAGGTGCTCGTCCGGCGCTACAGCGAGACGCGGCACCGCCATCCGCTCGACACGCCGGGCGGCGTCGAGCCCTCGATCGCCGAGGAGCGGCGCCTGCTCGTGGAGCTGCGCGCGCGCGCCGACAAGGTGATCGACACGACGCACCTCTCCGTGAAGGACCTGCGCGACACGCTGCACTCGCTGTACGGCGAGGGCCCGACGGGCATGCTCGTCCAGGTGACGAGCTTCGGCTACAAGTACGGCCTCCCGCCGGGGGCCGACCTGGTCTTCGACGTGCGCTACATGGAGAACCCCTTCTACATCAAGGAGCTGCGGCCGCTCTCCGGCAGCGACGACGCGGTGCGCCGATTCGTGCTCGGCAACCCGGCGACGCAGGACTTCCTCGGCCACGTCGTGCCCTTCCTGAAGGACGTGATGCCGCGCTACGAGGAGGAGAAGAAGGCGCACCTCGGGATCGCGTTCGGCTGCACCGGTGGGCGGCACCGGTCCGTGACGATCGCGGACGAGATCGCGAAGCGCATCAAGGAGTTCTGGCCCGGCGAGATCACGGTCGAGCACCGCGACCGCGACCGATCGGACGTGCGGACGTGAGCCGCAAGCTCGTCGTCGGGAACTGGAAGATGAATCCGCCCACGATCGTGGAAGCGGTCACGCTCGCCCGGCTCGTGACGGCGATCGATGCGGGATCGGTCGACGTGGGCGTGGCGCCGCCCGCGACCGCGCTCGCCGCGGTCGCGGAGGCGGTGCGCGGCACCTCGGTGCAGGTCTTCGCGCAGGACGTCCACTGGCAGGCCTCGGGCGCGTACACGGGTCAGATCTCGGCGCCGATGCTCGCCGGGATCGCCGGCGGGTCGATCGTCGGCCATTCCGAGGTCCGGCGCGACCAGGGCGACGACGACGCGCGCGTGGCGGCGAAGGCGACGGCCGCGCTTCGGCACGACCTGTTCGTGATCTATTGCATCGGCGAGACGCTCGAGCAGCGCGGGCGTGGCGAGACCGACGGCGTGATCGAGCGGCAGATCCGGAACGGGCTCGGCACGATCGACAAGGATCTCCTCGTCGTCGATGGCACCTATCGGTTCGCGATCGCGTACGAGCCGATCTGGGCCATCGGTACCGGTGTCGTCGCGACGCCGGCGCAGGCCTCGGAGGCCATCGGGAAGATCCGTGAAGAGCTGATGCGCCTCGGGTTCGGCGGGAAGGCATCGACGATCCTGTATGGCGGCAGCGTCAGCGCCGCGAACTGCCGCGACTGCGCGGGTGCCGAGGGCGTCGACGGCGCGCTCGTCGGCGGAGCGTCGCTGAAGGCGGAGGAGTTCGCCGCGATCGTCGCGGCCTTCCGTTGAGACCGGTCGTCCTCTGCGTCCTCGACGGGTGGGGGATCGCGCCCGACGGGCCCGGCAACGCCGCGACGCACGCCCGCACGCCGCGCATCGACGCGCTGCTCGCCCGCTACCCGCGCGCGCGTCTCGACGCGAGCGGGCGCGCCGTCGGGCTCCCCGACGGCGTCATGGGCAACAGCGAGGTCGGACACCTCACCATGGGGGCCGGGTACATCCAGTACCAGGAGCTCGTCCGGATCAACGACGCGATCGACGACGGGTCGTTCTTCCGGAACGAGGCGCTCGCCGGCGCGTGCCGGGCCGTCCGCGATCGCGGCACGCTCCATCTCCTCGGTCTGCTCTCGACCGGCGGCGTCCACGCCGACCTGCGGCACCTGAACGCGCTCGGCGAGCTCGCCCGGCGCGAGGGCGTCCGGCGCGTCGCGTACCACTGCTTCCTCGACGGCCGCGACATGGCCCCGCGCGGCGCGCTCGAGCTGCTCCCGAAGGTCGAGGTCCCGATCGCGACGGTCCACGGCCGGTACTGGGCGATGGACCGCGACAAGCGCTGGGACCGCACGGAGCGGTCGTGGCGCGCGATCGTCGATGCCGATGGCCCGCGCGTCGCGACCGCCGAGGCGGCGGTCCGGCGCTGCTACGAGCGGGACGAGTGCCGCGATGAGCTGCTCGAGCCGGCGGTCGTCGGCGACGGCGCGCGCGTCGAGGACGGCGACGCTCTGATCTTCTTCAACTTCCGGCCGGATCGGGCGCGCCAGATGACGAGCGCGTTCATGCAGGAGGGGTTCGACGGCTTCGCGATCGCGCGGCGGCCGCGGCTCTCCGCGTACGTGACGATGACGGACTATCAGCTACGGCTGCCTGGCGTCGCGATCGCGTTCGCGCAGCAGCCCATCGTGCCGCTCGCCGCGGTCCTCGCCGAGCGCGGGCTGCGCCAGTTCCACGCCGCCGAGACGGAGAAGTACGCGCACGTCACGTACTTCTTCAATGGCGGTCGCGAGGAGCCGTACCCGGGCGAGGACCGCGCGCTCGTGCCGTCGCAGAAGGTCGCGACGTACGACCTGAAGCCCGAGATGAGCGCGCCCGAGGTCGCCGCGAGGTTCGCGAAGGCGATGGCGGGCGGCACGTACGACTTCGCGATCGTGAACTTCGCGAACCCGGACATGGTCGGCCATACCGGCGTCATCCCGGCGGCGCTGCGCGCGATGGAAGTGACCGACGCCGCGGTCGGGACGGTCGTCGACGCCGCGCTCGGCGCCGGGGGGTGCGTCCTGCTGACCGCGGACCACGGCAACGTCGAGGAGATGCTGTTCCCCGACGGGGGCGTGAACACGCAGCATTCGACGAACCCGGTGCCCGTCGTCCTCATCGGAACGGGCCTGGAGCGCGCGCGGCTCCGCGACGGCGGCCTGCGCGACGTCGCGCCGACGATCCTCGGCCTGCTCGGCATCCCCGTCCCAGAGCGGATGACGGGACGCGACCTCATCGAACGACGGTCGTGAGCCGCGCCCGCGCCGCCTGGGTCGCGCTCGTGGTCGTCGCGGGCGCGATCGCCGCGCTCGCGATCGCGCGATGGGCCTGGGCCGTCACGCTCGGCGGCCCGGTGCTCTACGGCGAGGGCGCTGTGGCGCACGCCGCGCTCCTCTCGCGCGACGGTCTGCAGTACACGACCGGCGCGGCCGTCCTCGACGCGACCCTGCGTCCGATCTTCACCGCGGCGAACTACCCGCCGCTCTACTTCCGCGTCGCGGGCCTCGGCGACCCGTTCGTCGCCGGCCGGATCGCGAGCATCGCGTCGACGCTCTTCGTCGCGGCGGCCATCGCGTGGCGGGCGCGCGCTCAGGGAGCCCTGATCGCGATCGCGGTCGCCGCGGCGTGGCTCGCGACGGTGCCCGTGGTGGTCTGGGGCGCCGCGGTGAAGCCGGACCTCGTCGCGCTCGCCCTCACCGTCGCCGGTGTCGTCTCGCTCTCGTCATCGCACCGGCGTCCGCTCGTCGCCGGGATCCTGCTCGCGGCCGCGGTCTGGGCCAAGCCGACCGCAGCGCTGCCGGCGCTCGCCCTCGCGATCTGGTGCGTGCGCGCGGATCGCGCGATGGCGGTGCGCTACCTCGCCGGAGGGATCGCGGGGCTGGTCGGCGCGAGCGTCCTCCTGATGGGACCGACGTGGCCGGTCGTCGGTGGCAAGGCGTTCCGCCTGCACGTCATCGACTGGAACGCGCTGCCGTGGGATCCTGCCCAGGCGGGCCTGCTCGCGCTCGTCGCGGTCGTCACCGTGAGCGGGCTCGGCATCCCGCTCCTGGCGCGCCTCACGCGCGGCCCCGCGGCGGCGTATGCGGTCGGCGCGATCGCGGTGATGCTGCTCGGCGGGCGAGAGGGGGCGACGATCAACTACCTGCTCGATCTCTCGGCCGCGGCGGCTCTCGTGCTCGCGGACGCGCTGCCCCGCATCCGCGAGCGCGCCGAATTCCCGGCCGGCCTCGCGGTGCAGCGAGCGTGGGGCGACCCTTCGCGCGTCGACGTCGTGCGCACGCTCCCGACGGGGCCCGCGCTCGTCGAGGACTCCGGCCTGCTGATCGCCGCCGGCTCCGAGCCGATCGCGGACGACCTCTTCCTGTGGTCGCGCATCTATGCCGTCGCGAACGACGGAGGAGGGTCATTCGACGAGGGCCCGCGTCTCGTGACGGCAGTACGCGAGCGCCGGTTCGCGTCGGTCGTCAGCGAGGTCGACCTCGAACGGGTCGATCGTGCGCCCGCATACGAGCGCGCGCGATGGCATCCGTACCTCGTGAGCGCCGTTCTCGACGGCTACGTGCTCGACCGGAAGGCGGGCGCGCTGTGGGTGTACCGGCCACGCTGAGGCGGTACACTGAAGCTCTCCCATGGAGCTCCTTCAGATCGCCCAGCTTGTCATTGCCATCGCGGTCGGCGCCTCGATCCTGCTGCAAGCGCGCGGGACCGGGCTGTCGTCGACGTTCGGCGGCGAGTCCACCGCGTACCGGAGCCGGCGCGGTCTCGAGCGCGTCCTGTTCCGGCTCACGATCGTCCTCGCGACGGTCTTCGTCCTCATCTCGCTGGTGGGTGCGCGTCCCGGGGGTAGTTAGCGCACATCGTCCCCGGGCGCGCAGACCGAGGCGCGGTCCCCCAGGCGCGCAGACCGAGGCGCGAAGCGACGAGGTCGAGCACCTGGGCCGAGCGAGGGGCTTTGCCCTGAGCGAGGTCGGAAGAGGCGACGAGGTCGGAATGTGACCACACGCGACAAGCTCGTCGTCCTCTGCCTCGTAGCGCTGCTCGCGGTCACGAGCGCCGGCGCGGTCGTCGCCGAGCGGGGCCGGCCGCCGCAGGTCGCGGCGATCGGCGGGAGCTACGTCGAAGGGGTGATCGGCGGGCACCGCCACTTCACGCCCGTCCTCGCGACGACGGGGATCGAGCGCGACGTCGTGCGCCTCGTGTTCACGGGCCTCATGCGCGCCGACCGCGCGGGCGAGATCGTGCCCGACCTCGCGGCGACGTACCGCGTCGAGCAGGAAGGCAAGGTCTGGACGTTCGAGATCCGCGACGACGCGCGCTGGCATGACGGCCGGCCCGTGGTCGCGGATGACGTCGTGTACACGGTCTCGCTCTTCCAGGACAAGGGATACACGGGCCCGTTCGCGGAGGCGTTCCACGGCGTCGCCGTCGACCGCGTCGGGACGAAGGTGGTGCGCTTCACGCTGCCGGGGCCGTACGGGCCGTTCGCCGCGAGCACCACGTTCCCGGTGCTGCCGGCGCACCGGCTCGGCGGCGTCACGTTCCCGCAGCTCCCTGGCGAGGCGTTCGACCAGCGTCCGATCGGGACGGGGCCGTTCAAGCTGAGCGATGCCACGCCGCGCGAGATCACGCTGGTCGCGAACCCCGACTTCTACCGCTCGAAGCCCCGGAGCGCGCGGCGCTGCGCGAGCGCGTCGTGCGGCAGGCGATCGCGACCGCGATCGACCGTGGCCGCGTCCTCGCCGTGGCGATCGACGGCCGGGGTCGCGTCGCGGATTCGTTCGTACCGCGGACGTCGTGGGCGTACCCGACGGACCTGAAGCGCTACGAGCGGTCGGTCACCGAGGCGCGGGCGCTGCTCGAGGGCGGGGGATGGGTCGATTCGAACGGCGACGGCGTCCGAGACAAGGGCGGCGCCGCGCTCCGCATCACGCTCGCGACGTCCGACGAGCCGGCGCGCCTGAACGCGGCCGACCAGATCGCCGCGGATCTGCGCCTGATCGGGATCGACACGCGCATCGAGACGAAGCCGTTCGCCGAGCTCGTCGACACCGTCGCGCGGCCGCGGGCGTTCGACGCGCTGCTCGTCGGCATCACGAGCACGCCCGACCCCGATCCGTATCCGTTCTTCCATTCCAGCCAGAGCAAGGATCCCGGGTTCAACTTCTCCGGCTTCTCGACGCTCCCCAT
>WNFU01009433.1_pt1 | contig 14450 bp, 15 predicted proteins | sample 5400121 | NCBI WGS metagenome assembly WNFU01 (sample SAMN13153360, study PRJNA577476) | soil metagenome | isolation source: 100 cm soil or saprolite under grassland replicate 1 | place: USA:California | collected 2016-06-15
CGAGCAGTACGGGGTGCGGTGGAACGCCGCGAAGGAGGCCGTGCTGCGGGCGAGCCTGCGGGGACTGAAGGCGCTGCGGCCGGCCATCCCGGTGCGATACCGGAACATCCTGCCGGCCCAGATGGCCGCCCGAAGGCTGTCGCTGTCCTGATCCGCGGTTTGCGGGGCCGCGGCATCACCGCGGAAGATGGGCCCGTGGCCGAGTTCGAACACGAGGGCTGGACGCTCGCCTACGAGGATCGCGGGGCGGGACCGCCCGTCCTGCTGATCCACGGCCTCCTCATGGACCACACGATGTTCGACCCGCAGGTGGAAGCCCTGTCCGACCGGTGGCGCTTCATCACCCCGGACGTCCGGAGCCACGGGGGCTCCGGGCATCGGGCCGAGCCGTACACGCAATGGGACCTCATGGAGGACCAGGTCGCGCTGCTCGACCACCTCGGCATCGAGCGCGCCGTGTGGGGCGGCCTGAGCCTGGGAGGGTTCCAGGCCCTCCGGGCGGGGCTTCGGCATCCCCAGCGCGTGGCCGGGCTCGTCCTGATCGACACGCAGGCCGGCCCGGAGGACCCGACCGGGGCGCCCATGTACGAGGCCGCGGCGCAGGTCGCCGCGTTCGCCGGATGGAACAACGACTTGGTGGGGATGGCCGTGATGTTCTTGTTCGGCGAGAGCGCGAGCCAGGAGCTGAAGGACCACTGGACGGAGCGGTGGATGGCCCTGCCCACCTTCGACGCCCAGGAGGCGATGCACGCGGTGACGCGCCGAGACGACATCACCGCTCGCCTGGGGGAGGTCACCGCTCCGGCCGTCGTGATCCACGGCGAGGAGGACATCGCCATCGAGATGGAGCGGGCGGAGGAGCTCGCGGCCGGCCTTCCGGATGTCGTGGAGTTCGTGCGCGTCCCTCGGGCCGGCCATTCCTCGACGCTCGAGAACCCGGACGTGGTGACGGCCGCGATCGAACGGTTCCTCCAGAAGGTGTACGCGGCATAGCGTTCGCCGCCTCGCCCCGGACCCGTCACGCCCGTCAGCTGTTCGCGGGCATCGCACCGAGCTACGACCTGATGGCCGAGCTGCTGTCGTTCGGCCAGAACGGCCGGTGGCGGCGGTTCCTCGTGTCGCGGGTACCGCGTGATGCCTCCCTGGTCCTCGACGTGGCCACGGGGACGGCCGGTGTGGCCATCGAGCTGGCGCGACGTACGCGAGCGTCGGTGGTTGGGCTGGACCCCAGCGAGCCGATGCTGCGGGGCGGGCGCGAGCGCGTCCGCCACGAAGGGGTCGCGGACCGCGTCTCGCTGGTCCTCGGGCAGGCGGAACGGCTCCCGTTCCCCGACGGCAGCTTCGATGCGGTGACGTTCACCTACCTGTTGCGCTACGTCGACGACCCGGGCGCGACGCTCGCCGAGCTGGCCCGGGTCCTCGGGCCCGGCGGCGTCCTGGCGAACCTGGAGTTCCACGTGCCCGTCCACCCACTGTGGCGAGCGGCATGGTGGCTGTACACGCGCGCGGCACTGCCCGCGGCCGGCGCCCTGGCCTCGCGGGCGTGGTATCGGACCGGGCGATTCCTGGGGCCGTCCATCTCGGATTTCTACCGGCGGTACGCTGTGGCCGAACAGGGAAGGATGTGGCGGTCAGCCGGGCTCGCGGACGTACGGTTCCGGGCCATGAGCCTGGGTGGCGGGATCGTGATCTGGGGTACCAAGCCTGCATGAGGGAACAGACGGCGCGGGGCCGGAAACGGTGAGGACACGCGCCCGGGCCGTGAAGGCGGACGCGCGGCCTGCCTTCTACGCGCTTCGTTCCGGCGGGTGGCGCGACTACTGGACCCTGCTCCACCCGCCGTACACGGCCTGGCACCTCTCCTACGTCGCGTTCGGAGCCGCCGTGTCGCCGTCGTTCGACGGCGGCCGGCTGGGGGCGAGCGTCCTCGCGTTCTTCCTCGGCGTGGGCATCACCGCGCACGCGCTCGACGAGCTCTCCGGCCGGCCCCTCGCCACGCGCATCGCCGACGGGGTGCTGTGGACGATGGCGCTCGTCGCGCTGGCCGCCGCGGTGGGGCTGGGTGTGCTCGGCGCCGCGCTGGTCTCGTGGTGGTTGTTGCCGTTCGTGGCGTTCGGTGCGTTCATCGTGCTGGCCTACAACCTCGAGCTGTTCGGCGGACTGTTCCACAGCGACCTGTGGTTCGCGCTGGCGTGGGGAGCGTTTCCCGCGCTCACCGGGTCGTTCGCGCAGGACGGCCGGCTCCACCCGGCGGCCGTCGTCGTCGCCCTGGCGTGCGCCGCCCTGTCGGCCGGCCAGCGGGCGCTGTCCACCCCGGTCCGGAGGCTGCGCAGGCGCGTCGTGCGGGTGCAGGGCGAGATCGAGATGGCCGACGGCTCGGTGGAGCCGCTGGACGAGGCCGCGCTTCGGGCGGCGCCCGAGGCCGCCCTTCGCGTCCTGGCCCTGGCGGTGTCGCTCCTCGCCGTCGGCCTCGTCGCGGCGCGGCTCTCCTAGGGCGCGCGCGTGGCGCGCGAACCGCGAGCCCGAACGGCGCCTCCCGAGGGGCGCGTGCGCGCGATGTTCGACGAGATCGTTCCGCGATACGACCTGGTGAACGGTCTGCTCTCGGCGGGCTTCGACCGGTGGTGGCGGCGCCAGGCGGCCTCGGCCATCGACGTGCCCCGCGGCTCGGTCGTGCTCGACCTGGGGTGTGGCACGGGTCGCCTGGGCGAGCTCCTGGCAGCGCGATGTCGCGTCGTGGGCGTCGACGTGAGCGCGCACATGCTGGCCGCGGCGAGGCGAAGGCTCCGCGGCAGCGTCAGGCTGGTCCAGGGCTCGGCGTTCCGCCTGCCCTTCCCCGACGGTGCCCTCGACGGCGCCGTCAGCGGGTTCGTCCTCAGGAACCTGGCGGACATTCCCGGTGCGTTCGCCGAGCTGTCCAGGGTGCTGCGAGAGGGGGCCCCGGTGGGGATCGTCGACATCACCGAGCCGCCGGGACGGCTACGCCGCCGCCTGTTCGACGCCTACTTCTCGGCCGCCGCGCCGGCCCTCGGCGCGCTGATCGGACGGCGCGACGCGTACCGGTACCTGGTCCGGTCGCTGGCCAACCTCCCGCCGCCGGACGAGGTGGCGGCGGTGCTCGAGCGGCACGGCTTCGCGGGTGCCGCGGCGCGTTCGCTGGCACCCGGAATGGTTACGCTGTGGACGGCACGCCGAGCAGGGACATCCTCCTAGTGGCTGAGCTGGCGCGACGCGTGGGGCTGGGCCTCGCTGCCCGAGGCTCGGTCTCCGACACCGTCGAGTGGGCCGAGCGAGCCCGGCGGGCCGGCCTGGACTCCGTGTGGATCCACGACTCCTACTTCGAGCGAGAGGCCGTCACCTACGCCTCGGCCATCGCCTCCCACGTCCAGGACATCGACGTCGCCATGGGCGCGGTGAACCCCTTCACGCGCCACCCCGTGCTCCTCGCGATGACCGTGTCCTCGCTGGACGAGATGGCGCCGGGACGCATCATCCTCGGCCTCGGCAGCGCCCTGCCCCTCCGCCTGGGCCAGATGGGCATCCCCTACACGCCGCAGGAGGGACACGACCGCGTGAGCGCGGCCATCGACACCATCCGCGCCCTGTGGCGGGGCGAACGGGTCCCGCCCGGCGCCGACGGCCTGCCGCCGGTCGAGCCGATGTTCCCGCCCGTCCACCACGTGCCGATCTACGTCGCCGGCTACCGCACGCCGATGCTCGAGCTGGCCGGGCGGAAGGGGGACGGCTATCTGGCCAGGCCGCTCGAGTCGCTGGCCTCGTTCCGGAAGATGGTCCCCAAGGTCCGGCGCGCGTCGGTCGAGGCCGGGCGGCCGGAGGACGCCGTGGACGTCGCCGGCTACCTGTTCGGCCTGGTCGACGCGAGCCGGCGGGAAGCGCTGAACCGGGCCAAGCGGGAGCCGTTCATCATCTACATGATGGCCATCCAGACCGACGTGGCCCTCCGCCGCGCCGGGCTGGACCTCGGGCTCCGGGACCGTATCGCGGCCCTGTGGCGGGCCGAGGACTACCACGCGGCCGCCCAGCTGATCCCGGACGAGATGCTCGACGCGTTCCTGCTGTGCGGGACCGGGGACGAGATCGCCGCGCGGGTGTGGGACTACCACCGGGCCGGCATGGACCGGCCGGTGCTCCAGCCGGTCGTGCAGAGCGAGGACCAGGTGGACGCGCTGCTCGAGGTGGCCGCGCTGTACGGGGGCGGGCGCTCGGCGGAGGGGGCGGCAGCCGACACGGCGGTCGCGGTTGGCGACGGGGAAGCGCTCGGGCGACGCCTCTCTGCCGGGCCGCGGCTGGCCCGGCGGGTGGCCGCCTGGTACGAGATCGTCCGCCCATTCAGCTTCACCGCCTCGACCGTCCCGGTGGCCGCCGCCGGCGGGCTGGCCGCGGTCGACGGGCGGTTCACGTGGGGCCTGTTCCTGGCGGCCCTGTTCGCGTCGGTCCTGCTGCATGTCGGGACGAACGTCATCAACGAGATCTACGACGTGCGCAAGGGTGTGGACAGGATCACCTCGCCCCGGGCCAGCCACGCGCTGCTGAAGGGCCGCCTGACGGAGCGAGAGGCGTTCGCCCTGGCGCTGGCTGCGTTCGCGGCCGCGGCCGGGCTCGGCGTGTGGCTCGTCGTGGAACGAGGATGGCCCGTCGTGCTCCTGGGCCTGGCCGGGCTCGTCGGCGGGTGGGGCTACACGGCGCCGCCGCTCGAGTACAAGTTCCGGGCCCTCGGCCTGCCGCTCGTGTTCCTGCTCATGGGGCCGCTCATGGTGATCGGGGCGTACTACGTGATCACCGGCACGTTCGACTGGGCCACGGTGGCGGTGAGCGTCCCCGTGGGGCTGCTGGTGACGGCGATCCTGCACGGGAACGAGTGGCGCGACATCAGCGAGGACGCCCGGGTGGGGGGCTCGACGTTCGCCGTCCGGGCCGGGCGGAAGGCGGCGCACATCGGCTACCTCGCCCTGGTCGTGGGGGCGTACCTGGCGCTCGGCGTCGCCGTCCTGGTGGAGGCCCTGCCCGTGCAGGCGTTGCTGGCCCTGCTGTCGCTGCCGCTGCTGGTCCGGGTCATCCGCGATTCCGAGCTGGGCTCGATCGGCCAGCAGCGGGCCATCGCCATGATCGACCTGGAGACGGCCCAGCTCCACGCCGCGTTCGGGTTCCTCCTGGTCGCGGGCCTGGTGATCGCCGCGGCGGTGCGGTGACGGGCCGGCTCCGGCGGGACGGCCTGCTCGCCGCCGCGCTGGCCGGGGCGTACGGCGCGTTCGCGCTGACGTTCCGGGGGCCGCGGGAACGCTTCTGGCAGCGCATGACGGCGACGGGTGCGTCCCTGGGGACGCTCGCCCTGGTGGCCGAACCGGAGCTCCGCGGCACGAGGATCGGGCGCCGGGACGTCGCGCTCGGCCTCGCGTCCGCCGCCGGCCTGTACGGGATCTTCCGGCTGGGCGACCGGCTCGCCCGGCGGCTGCTCGCCCAGGGTGGCGACGAGATCGAATCGATCTACGAGCTGCGCTCGCTCCGGTCGCGGGGCGAGATCGCCGGGCGCCTCGCGGCGGTGATCGCCCCGGCCGAGGAGCTGTTCTGGCGGGGACTAGTCCAGCGCAGACTAGCTGGGCGGCTCGGGACGTGGCGTGGGGCGGCCGCTGCCGCGGCCGCGTATGGCGGGGCCCACGTCGTGACCGGCAACCTCACGCTGGTGGGCGCCGCGGCCACGGCCGGCGCCTACTGGAGCGCGCTCGCCGCCGCCGGGATGCCCATGGGCGCGCTGGTGGTCAGCCACGTCGCGTGGGACATCTGGATCTTCCTGGTGGCCCCGACCGGCGCCGGCACGACGGCGACGCCGTCCGGAACGCCGGCCGACGCTCAGCCCGCGTCCGCCACCACGGCGAGGATGTCGTCCCCGTAGCGGTCGAGCTTCGCGGGTCCGATGCCGGGCACGCCCATGAGCTCGTGTCGCGACGTGGGGCGCCGTTCGGCGATCGTCCCCAACGTGGAGTCGTGCAGCACGACGTAGGCGGGGACGCCGTCCGCCCGGGCCCGCTCCAGGCGCCACTTCTTCAGGGCGTCCACCAGGGGCCCGCCGGCGAGCGAGGGACGCGGGCTCGCCGCGGCCGGTCGACCGGCCCGCGGTGCCTCCCACGCGGCCTCGCCCTCCGCCTCGGCCACGAACCGGCTCCGTCCGACGCGAGGGTCGAGCGGCCACGTGAGGTAGAGGTGCCGGCGGGCCCGGGTGATCCCCACGTAGAGCAGCCTGCGCTCCTCGTTCTCGTCGGCGTGGGACCGCCCCGACCGGAACGGCAGCTCCTTCTCCAGCAGGCGGGGGAGGAACACCACGTCGAACTCCAGCCCCTTGGCCCGGTGGTAGGTCAGCAGGTTCACGCCGCGGCCCCCGGCCTCGCCGGCGAACCTCCGTCCCAGGTCCGCCACGAACTGCGCGATGTCGCCGTCCGGCCGTCCCCCGGAGAACTCGGCGGCCAGCGCGCGGAGCCGGCCCAGGTCCGCCTGGCGTGTGGCCTCCTCCGGAGAATCCGGCTCCGTGGCCGGATCGAACCCCAGCGCCTCGGTCACCCGCACCACCGCGTCCTCCACGTTCCCGGCCTCCCGCCGCAGGCGCTGGAGGGCGGCCCGAGGGCCCGGACGGCGGAGGAACTCCCCGTCCCGGACCTGGTAGGGGATGCCGGCCGCGGCGAAGGATTCCTCGAACGGCTCGGACCGGGCGTTGATGCGGTACAGCACGGCCATGTCCTCGTACGGGATCCGCTCGGCGACGTGCAGCCGCACGGCCTCCTCAACCACGAAGCCGGTCTCCGCGGCGGGGTCGGCCATCGGCCGGACGGTGGCCGGCGGGCCCTCCGGGCGGGTGGCCCGCAGGGACTTGCGGAACCCGCCGAGCCGCCCGGCCAGCCGGTTCGCCGTTCCGAGGACCTGCGGCGTCGACCGGTAGTTCTCCTCCAGGCGGACCACCCGGGCGCGCGGAAAGCGCTCCGCGAACCCGAGCAGATAGCCGGGCGTGGCCCCGGTGAACGAGTAGATGGTCTGGTAGTCGTCGCCGACCACGCACAGGTCGTCCCGGTCGCCGAGCCACCGCTCCAGCAGCGCCTGCTGGACCGGGTTGACGTCCTGGTACTCGTCCACCGTGACCGCGAGGAACCGGCGCCGGACCTCCAGGACGGCTTCCGGCTCCCGGTCGAACAGCGCCACGGCCATCCCCAGCATGTCCTCGAAGTCGATCCGTCCCAGGACCCGCTTGCGCCGCTCGTACCGCCCGTACAGCCCGGCCATCAGGTCGGGGGGGATTGGCGGCTGGTGGTCGCCCAGCGAGTCGAGGTAGCGCTCCGGCGACACCATCCGGTTCTTGGCCCACTCGATCTCGGAGGCCAGCTCGCGGCGCGGCACGAACCGGTACGGGCGGGGAAGGGTGTTGGCGAGGCCGGCGATGATCGGGCCCTTCGCGTCCAGGATCTGGGGGAGGGGCCGGTCCTCGAACCGCGGCCACAGCCTGGCCAGGTGCGACAGCGCGGCCGAATGGAACGTGCGGGCCTCCACCCCCTCCACCCCGAGCGCCCGCAGCCGCGACTTCAGCTCGTCGGCTGCCTTGTCCGTGAACGTGACCGCCAGGATGGCCCGTGGGGAGAACGCGCCGCTCGCCACCTGGTACGCGACGCGCCTGGTGATCGCCGTGGTCTTGCCCGTGCCGGCCCCGGCCAGGATGACGACCGGTCCCCGCACGGCGAGGGCTGCCTCCCGCTGCGCGGGATTCAAGCCGTCGAGGATGGCTTCCGGATCAGTCACCGCCGCCGGATGCTACCCGCCGGCGGTGACATCGCCCGGCGCGCTCACCCGCACGGGCGCCGCCAGGCGCCGAGCGCGAGGTGCTTCTTCATGGCGTTGAACCCGAGGCGCTCGGCCCGGGGACAGAACCTCGCCAGGGCCAGGTGGTACTCGACCTCCATGACCGCCTTGCCGGCCCTGGTGAACGGCCGCAGCCGTCCGCACTCGTGGAACTGGAAGCACTGCTCGTCGAGGGCCCAGTCGAAGTAGGACAGGAGCCTCCGGACCTGGCCGAGGTCGTTCTTCAGCGCGACGGAGAGCCCGCTCCGGTGGGCCTGGTTTGCCAGCCACGCGTCGTAGCGCAGCTGGTCCGTGCCGGAGAGGGGGAAGCCGGTGCGGTTCGCGTAGCCGTCCACGTTGTCGAACTCGACCCCGTCGAAGCCTCGCTTGGCGCACAGGCGGATCCGGGCTCGCATGATGGGGCGGAGCACGGACAGGCGGCGGACGTCGAGCCACCGCTCGCCGGGCCAGCCGTTCGGCCGCCCGCGCACGCTCTTCGGGAACCGATCCGCGTCCGGACGCCACCGCTCCCACGTGCCCGCGTCGACGTAGCAGACCACCGCGCGCCCGTCGCGGTGCAGGGCGCGGACGACGCGGGCCCGGGTGTCGAAGAGGTCGACGTCGAAGGCCTCGGCATCGACGGTCCGGTCGATCTTCCCCTGGAGCTGCCATTGCCAGGTGGTCACCGGCCCGGGGATCCAGCAGCCGTCGCACGGCGCCGGCTTCGGCAGCGCGCGGGGAGTGCCGCCGGCGGAACCGGGGACGGCGAGAACGGCCGAGAGCGCCAGAGCGGCGAGCCCGCGGACGGCCCTCACGGCCGGAGTCGCCAGAAAGAGCCGTTCAGCCCGATGCCGGCGAAGACTGCCTCCGCTTCATCCGGCGTCTTCCGCCGCCATCCGTGATCGAGCCGGTCCGCGTACCAGCGCCGGGCCAGCTCCCATCCCTGCGCCGGCGTGAGGACCGCTCCCTTCGAGATTCCCGTCGTCTCGGACCACCGGTCCACGTGCTCCTCCGACCGGAAGAGCAGCATGGTCGCTCAGTTGAACCCGATGTTGTCCCACCAGTGCGCTGCCGGAACGGCGAAGTGGATCACGCTCTCGGCGGGGAGCAGCGATCCGTCCCGCTCACCGACCCGGACCCGGAAGGGCGTCGGGACGGCCGACAGCGGATTCGCCATCCATACGTTCAGCGTGCCCGGCGCGAGGACCAGCGCCCTGCCCTCCGACAGCCGTCGGTACGCCCTCTCGACGTCCGCGACCGGCCTGCTCAGCGCCTCCGCGGTCTCGGCGGCGGTCGGTGCCCCGCCGGTGTCCAGGAGCCGGCTGTAGACGTGCAGGCGAACACGTCGGTCGAGCTCTTCGAACACGGCGGCTTCCCCCGACACGCCCCTATCCTGACAGGCAATTCCCGAGACCGGCGCTACGCCGGGCCGCCGGCCATGGCCGCGTGGTCAAGCGCCCGGAAGGCCCGGGCCTCGGCCCGCGTCGAGGGACCGAGCGTGCGATTGCCGCCCGGGAGCCGGCGCCGGAGCCGCTCCAGCTCGCGCCGGGTGAACTCGCATGCCGTCGTGATCGGTTCCACGCCGTAGAGGCGGGCCCCGTTCAGGCCGAGGATCTTGTGCTTGATGCCCTTCGTGAGCTCGGGGTAGCCGTACCGTTCCTGGAACTCCGGGCTGATCCGGAACGACCGCAGGGCCTGGATCTGGTCCTGGGGCGAGCCGTAGAACAGGCAGTCCGTGCCCCACACCACGTTGTCCTCGCCCACGTGCTTCAGGAGCTTGCCCAGGACGTGCGCGGCCTGGGTCGGGGAGCGCATCACGTACCACCACGTGGACCCCAGCTCGGCGTAGACGTTCTCGTTGGGCCCGATGCCGGCCCTCCGCATCGACGTGATCAGGCGGTTCACGCCGGCCTCGGCGGTCGCCGCCGTGTAGGGGCCTTCCGGCACGGCCGTGTCTAACCCCGAGTGGTAGACGACGAAGTTCGCCTCGGGGTGCTTTCGGGCCGCCGGCCCGACGTCGCGGGGCGAGGCGTACGGGCTTCCCCCGCTGAGGCCCTTGTGCACGCAGATCGTGGGCACCCCCAGGCGCACCGCGCGCTCGATGAACCGCTCCCCGACCTGCGGCAGGGCGGGGTCGTGGTCGTCGAGCCACCACCCCCGGCCGTTGTGCTCGAAGACGTCCGGGAAGTGGGTGAAGGTCTTCCAGGCGGCGATGGGATACCGGCGGACCAGGTCGTCCATGGCGTCCAGGGACGAGTCGGACGGATGGAGGTTCGGGAGGGCCTGCGCGTGCAGCAGGACGCGCTCGTCGCGGCACAGGCCCTCGGCGATCCGTCGGGTCTCGTCCATGACCTTCGCCGACAGGGGGCTTCCCTCCGGGTAGATCGGCAGCGCGGACAGCACGAGCATGGACGTGTCGCTCCGGAGGAACATGAGCTCCAGGAAGCTCTCGATCGAGTAGCACACCCTGGGGTCGTCCTCGCCGCAGTTCTTCTGCGGGAACCGCTCCCAGAAGTCCTGCCCGTTCAGGATGGGGTTCAGGTCGTACTCGAGCAGGTGTCCCTGGAGGTCGAACACGAACTCCTCGCCCCCGATGGCCTCGTGGGCGGCGTCGGGCTCGGTGGTGGCCTCGGTGGGGATGTCGTAGCTCCCCCCGGGCACGGTCCCGGGGGCGGTCCGCCGGACGGCCTCCCGGGTGCAGGCGCCCAGGACGAGCAGCGTCGTGGCGGCGCCGCAGATCGAGAGCAGGAACTGCCGCCGAGTCATCCCGGTCCGGCGAGCGTTGCGATCGCACGCCTCGCGCGCGAGCCGGACCGTCTCCTGGAGGAAGGGGGAGAGCGGCTCGGGGTCGTACTCCGCGTTCGAGCACGGCCCGAACTTGATCGGCAGCCCCGGGTCCTCGTTCTCCCACTCCACGCCGGACCCCTTTCGTTCCTCACGATTGACCGCGGGGAACCCTCCCGAGTTCCGCACGGTCAGTCATCCACGGATGGCGACGATCGGACGGCTCCCCCGCGCGGGCGTGGTGGCGGTGGCGCTCGCGCTGACCGCGGCGACGTGCAGGTCGGGCCAGACGGTCGAGCGGCGGGCCTCCCCACCGGGGAGTGCGCCACCCGCCCCCACGTTCGTCCCGGCCGCGTCCTCCCCGCCTCCGACCCTGGCGCCCGATGCCGGCACCCGGCGGTATCGGCAACGACGACATCCCGCACTGCTATCCGTGCTCCCTGGAGGCATGGGACCACGGGAAGATGGACGGGTTCAACCAGGACCCGGTGTCGGACCGGTGGGCCTACACGCAACTGCGCCGGTCGCAGCTCCCGAACTACTGGGCCTGGGCCCGCGAGTACGTGCTGGCCGACCGCTTCTTCTCGTCCGCACAGGGCCCCTCGTTCCCGAACCACCTCTACGCGATCGCCGCGCAGTCCGGCGGCGCGCATGACAACCCTCGGCGGCACGGCCGGTTCCGGTCCAGCAACACGTTCGGGTGCGACGCGCCGGAGGGGCAGACCGTGACGGTCGTGGACTCGGAGGGACACGAGCGCCAGGTTCCACCGTGCTTCGACTTCCTGACGGAGGGGGACCTGCTGACGAGGGCGGGGATCGGATGGGCGTACTACGCGGCGGAGCCGGACCAGCTCGGGTACATCTGGTCGGCGTACTCGGCGATCCGCCACATCCGCGAGACGAACCAGTGGCACCGCCACGTCCTGCCGGTGGACCGTGTGATCGAGGACATCGGGGCCGACCGGCTGCCGCCGGTGACGTGGATCGCGCCCCGATACGAGCTCTCGGAGCATCCCATCTACAACTTCTGCCTCGGCGAGAACTGGTCCACGCAGGTGATCGACGCGATCATGCGGAGCCCCATGTGGAAGTCGACGGCGATCTTCGTCACGTGGGACGACTACGGCGGCTTCTACGACCACGTGCCACCACCCCAGGTGGACGGGTTCGGCCTGGGCATCCGGGTCCCGCTGCTCGTGATCTCGCCGTACTCGAAGGTCGGCGTGGTGGACCATCACCTCGGCGAGTTCTCGAGCGTGCTCCGCTTCATCGAGGACAACTGGCGCCTGACGCAGCTGACCGAGCGCGACCGCCGGGCGATGGACCTCTCGTACGACTTCGACTTCTCGAAGCGGCCGCACCCGCCCGACCCCCTGCCGCCTCGAACCGACTGCTGAGGGCCGCCACGCGCCCCGCGGCTCGCGGACGGATGGATGCCGGCCCGCGAATTCCGCGAGACGCCGGTAGGCTGTGTCGGATGCCTCCCGACACCATCGCGGACCTTCGCGCCGCCGGGTACCCCGACCGCACCGTGAAGGAAGAGCTCCGCGACAACCTGTTGCAGCGGCTGGGGCGGGGCCAGGCCCTGTTCTCCACGCTCGTCGGTTTCGACGAGACGGTCCTGCCCGCGCTCGAGCGGGGGATCCTCGCCGGCCACGACCTGATCCTGCTGGGCGAGCGCGGACAGGCCAAGACCCGGCTTGTCCGGCACCTGATCGAGCTGATGGACGACGAGATGCCGGCCATCGAGGGGTGCGAGGTGGCCGACCATCCATACAGGCCGATCTGTGCGCGGTGCCGCGACCTCGTGGCCGAGGACGGCGACGCGGTGCCGGTCACGTGGATCCCCAGCGACCGCCGCTACGCGGAGAAGCTGGCCACGCCGGACACGAGCGTGGCCGACCTCATCGGCGACGTCGACCCCATCAGGGTGGCCGAGGGCCGGTACCTGGCCAGCGAGCTGACCATCCACTACGGCCTCATCCCCCGCACGAACCGGGGCATCGTGGCCATCAACGAGCTGCCCGACCTGCCGGAGCGGATCCAGGTGACCCTGTTCAACATCCTGGAGGAGCGCGACGTGCAGATCCGGGGGTACCGGGTCCGCCTGCCCCTCGACCTGCTGCTGGTGGCGACCGCGAACCCGGAGGACTACACGCACCGCGGCCGGATCGTGTCCCCGCTCAAGGACCGCTTCGGCACACAGATCCGCACGCACTACCCGGAGACGCTGGGAGACGAGGTCCGGATCATGGACCAGGAGGCTCGCCGCCCCGGCGGCGAGGTCCCGGTTCGCGTGCCGCGGTTCCTGAAGGAGGTGCTGGCGGCGCTGACGGCCGAGCTGCGGCGGTCGCCGCACGTGAACCAGCGCTCCGGCGTGTCGGTCCGGTACTCCATCGGGAACCTGGAGACGCTGGCCGCCGCCGCCGTCCGCCGCGCCGCGCGGTCCGGCGAGGCCGAGGCCGTGCCCCGAGGGTGCGACCTTCCCGCCGTGCTGGAAGCCTCGCTGGGCCGGGTCGAGTTCGACACGATCGAGGAGGGGCGGGAGGGCGAGATCCTCCTGCGGGCGCTCCGCAACGCCGAGCTGGAGGTGTTCCGCCGGCGGCTCGCCGGGTTCGACTTCCAGCGGATCCTGGGCCGGTTCGCGGAGGGGTTCTCGGCCGAGACCTCGGACCTGATGCCGGCGGCGTCGTTCCTGGAGCAGTTCGGCGACCTCCCGGGGCTGGCGAAGCTGATGGAGCGGCTGGCCGTGGAGGAGGAGAGCCCCGGCGTGGCGGCGTCGGCGCTGGAGTTCGCGCTGGAGGGCCTGCACCTGTCCCGTCGGCTGAACAAGGACCAGTCCGGGCGCCTGGGGACGTACCGGTACGAGGGCACCGACGCCACCCGCTGACGCCGCGCTGGCAACCGCCGCGGCGCGGTTGAGCGAATCCCATCTCGGCGGTAGGATTTCGACCAGCCCGAGCGCCCGCATTCCAAGGAGGAACCTCGCAGATGGCAACACAGACCCTCGACGTCCGGGGCGTGTCCTGCCCGATGCCGATCGTCCGCACCTCACAGGCGATGCAGGGGCTGAACCTGGGCGACACGCTCGAGGTGCTCGCCACCGACCGCGGCGCGGTCACCGACGTGCCGTCGTGGTGCAAGACCACCGGGAACGAGCTGGTCGAGCAATCCGAGGAGGACGGCGTGTTCCGGTTCGTCCTCCGCAAGGCCCCGAGGAGCGTGGCATGACCGACCTGCCGACCGAGACGGAAGCCGAGCCTCAGCCCGCCGTGGCGCCGGGGGAGGAGAAGGTCGACCGGCTCACGATCATCGCGTGGTCCGGCGACCTCGACCGAATCTGGCCGACACTCATCCTGTCGACGACCGCGGCCGCGAGCGCCATGCAGGCCACCGTGTTCTTCACGTTCTGGGGCCTGTTCACGCTGGTGCGCCCCGGCGTGCGCATCACCGGCGAGCACTGGATGCAGAAGATGCTGTCGGTGATGAACCCGGGTGGGGCGCATCGGGGGAAGCTCTCGAAGCTGAACTTCGGGGGCGCCGGGCCGGCCATGATGCGGAAGCTGGCTCGGGGGTACAAGGTCCCCGAGCCCCAGGAGCTGCTCGCGCTGGCGCAGGAGATGGGGGTTCGCCTGCTGCCCTGCCAGATGACCATGGACCTGCTCGGGCTGAAGCGCGAGGACCTCATCGACGGCCTCGAGGAGCCCGTCGGCGCCGCCACCGCGCTGCTCGAGATGAAAGAGTCCGACATCCAGCTGTTCATCTGAAGAATTGGGGAGGGGCCACCCCTCCTCGACCCCCAGCCCAGCGTTGTGAATTGGGGGGGGGGG
>WNFU01006275.1_pt1 | contig 14446 bp, 14 predicted proteins | sample 5400121 | NCBI WGS metagenome assembly WNFU01 (sample SAMN13153360, study PRJNA577476) | soil metagenome | isolation source: 100 cm soil or saprolite under grassland replicate 1 | place: USA:California | collected 2016-06-15
ATTGCCCAAAACGCCAGTTGATCCCACGGCAGCAGATAGCCGGTGAAGGAAAGGCCGAGCGTCAGGACGAACAAGCTCACGCCCACCGTCCAGTTGAATTCGCGCGGCGGCTTGTAGGAGCCGGTGTAAAACACGCGACACATGTGCAGGAACACGGACAAGACCATCAAGTGCGCGGACCACCGGTGCATGTTGCGTGCGATCATTCCCGCCGACACCACAAACTCCAAGTCCTTCATGTTGTCGTAGGCGCGCTCGGGACTTGGGACGTAAAAGAACATGAGCGCCACGCCGGTGATGCACAGGATTAAAAAAAGATAGAGCGAAATCAGGCCCAGGCCCAGAGTGTAGGAAAATTGGAGCGAATGCCGATGCACCTTGGCCGGGTGCAGGTGGAGCAGGAAGCTCGAAACCATCGCCTGCATCCGGCCCAGGTTGCTCTCCGGCAAACCGACGCGGAAGATGGACTGGCCGACGCGCGTCCCAGCGAACGTCCGCCAAATCTGCTTGAGTGATTTCACGCTTTGATGACGAGGTTCTTGTCGTGCGTCACCGCCTCGTCCATGTCAATCACCAGGCGACCGTCTTTGCTCATGGTCACCAAAAACCAAGTCAACCCGCGCGGCGACGGGCCGCTGACCACGGCGCCGTTGGCGTCGAAAACGCTGCCGTGGCAGGGACAGAGAAAGGGAAGCTTGTCGGGGACGGCGTTCACCGTGCAACCGAGATGGGGACAGATACCGCTTATGGCGCGATAGGTGTCTCCTTTGCGCACGACGAACAGGCGCACCTCGTCGATGAAGGTGGCGGTGTCATCCGGATAATCTGTCGGCCGGCCAGCTTTGAAACGGCGGCTTGGCTCATACAAAACATTCGGCACCAGCGAGCGCACGGTGGCGAAACCGCTCGCGGCCAATGCAAACAACGAAGCAAGCCAGCCGAGGCTCAACCAGATGAAACTGCGCCGGCTGGAACCGTTGGTAGGTGATGACGCGCGGGCCGTGGCGGGCGTGGCGGGAGGAGAATGGCCCTTGTTCATCTATGTCAGGCGAGTTGCAGTCGTTCGACACGTTCCATCGTGATGGCGTGAGTCGGACACCGTGCGGCGCAAAGGCCGCAGCGGATGCAGGCGGTTTCGTCCTTGATGATCGCCGCGGCCATGCCGCTGCTTGGTATGCTTCCGTATCGGGCGGTGATGGCGGCGGTCAACGTTTCGTCGCCCCTCAGGTTGGCCACGTCCACAATCCGGAAGCAATATTCGGGACAGACATCTACACAGCCGCCGCACAGCACGCAGAGGTCGCCGTCAAAAACCGGGCTGATGTGACACTTCAAACAACGATTGGCCTGCGCCAATGCCTCGGGCTGCGGAAAAACGTTCTCGACTTCGGAGATGCCGATGCGCCGTTCAATCGCGATGGCAGGCGGCTCCCAGCGCGGCAGCCGCTCATAGCCGGGAAACATCCGGTGCGCGTTGTAGATAGTCGTGCGGACGGTCACGGATTCGGTCGGCACCTTGCCGGTCAGGAACCGGGCGATGGACTGCGCCGCGCGGCGCCCTTCGGCCACGGCGGTGATGATGATCCGCGGTCCGAACGCGACATCACCGCCGGCGAACACATCGGGCCGGGAAGTGGCCAGCGTTTGCGGGTCGGCTTCAATCGCGCCGCGCGAAGTAATTTTCAGGTTGTCCTCGGGGCGCACCCAAGACAAATCCGCCGCCTGGCCGATAGCGAGGACCACCCCGTCGGCGGCGACCGTTTCCTCGGTGCCCTCAAGAAAGGTGGGATTGAACCGCCGGTTCTGATCGAAGACCGAGGCGACCTTAATCAACTCAATACCGGAAACCTTTCCGTCCTTTCCCAGAATGCGTTTCGGTCCCCAGCGTGTGTGCAGCTTCACGCCTTCTTCGATGGCTACGTCAATCTCGGCTTTCGTCGCCGGCATCTCCTCCAGGCTTTCGAGGCAATACATGTGGACTTCGCGCACCCCGGCGCGCAACGCCTGCCGGGCAACATCGAGGGCCACTTTCAAGTCCTCCGGGCCTTCCTTTTCTCCTCGCGTGAGTTGATCGAGCGTGGTTGTGGCTTCGCGCAAAATCTTGCGCAACGCTTCCGGACTCATGTCGTCAATCTGCCCCGCCTGCCGCACGACGGAGCGCGCGACATCGAAGGCCACATTGCCACCGCCAATCACGACCACCTTGCCTTGTAAATTGATCTGGTAGCCGAGGTTGATGTTGAGCAGATAGTCAATCGCGCGAAACGTGCCGTCCAAGTCCACGCCTTCGATGTTCAACTCGCGGCTCTTGTGCGCGCCGATGGCGAGGAAGATCGCCTCGAAGCCATCTTGTTTGAGACTGGCCAGGGAGAAATCGCGGCCGAGCCGGCTGTTCAGTTTAATCTGCACCCCCAGGTCAACGATCGCCTGAATCTCCGCCTGAATGATTTCGCGCGGCAGGCGGTACTGCGGAATGCCCAGCGTCAACATCCCACCCGCCATGCTCTGCGCCTCGAAGACGGTCGCCTTGAATCCCATCAGGGCGAGGTCGTGCGCGCAGCCCAAGCCCGCCGGGCCAGCCCCGATCACGGCGACCCTGCGACCGTTGCCCAGCTTAGCGCGCTCAGTTCGTTGGGCGGTCGGATAAACCTTGTCGAGATCGAAGCGTTCCGATTCCACCCCGTGCTGTTCGCAAACGAATCGTTTCAGCGCGCGAATGGCGATGGCGGCATCAATGTCTTTGCGCCGGCATTTCGCTTCGCATGGCGCAGCGCACACGCGCCCGCAAATCGAGGCAAAAGGATTGGGCCGGCGAGCGATGATGTAGGCATCCTCGTACCGCCCGTCGGCGATGGCCTGAACGTAGCCGCCAGCATCCGTCCCAACCGGACACCCATTACGACAGAGCACCTGCCGCTCAAAATATCCTACATCCGGAACCGTGACATTGTACGACCGTGGCATTTTACCTCAGAGTACTCCCGATCCGAGCCAGCGTGCCACAATTTTTTTTAGTGGTTCCGCACTACTTCTTAAAGGAGCGCACCAGTTCTATGAGGACTTTGATCTCGTCGTCGGCCACCTTCTCCCGTCGGTTTCCATTTCTTGCCGGGCGAGCTCCTGCGGCGGCCTGTTGCTTGCCGCAGCAGCCACGTGACTCCTGCAGGCGAAATTCATCAACCTCGCGTCTGATTACTTCTTGAACGTGCGTACAAAGGCGACGAGCGCCTTAATTTCGTCGTCGGTCAGTTTCCCGCCGAAGGCTTTCATTGTCGTTTTACCTTGCGCGTCTTTCGCGCCGTCCTTGATCAATTGCATCGCTTTGGCGTCGGTGAACTCAGCCTGAACCTTTGGATCAGTCAGGTTTTTGGCCTGGATCTTTTTTCCCATGGGCGTGTCGGCGCGTCCATCTTTTCCGTGGCACTGCGCGCAATTGGCGTCCCAATTTGCTTTCGCGTCCGCAGCCCGGACGGACGCGGCCGACGCAACGAGGAGACTAATGATGATGGAAACGATTGCTTTCATAGCTGAATCCTTTCTTAATTACTCTGGGGTTGTCTTCACTGGTAATCCCGGAGGTACAAATTTCAAATCGCCGGACTGACCTTTTCGACGCCGCGCATCGGCCGGTATTCGAAAACTTCGCCACCGCTCGATTGGCATCGCCGCCACGAGCATTAGCGCGAGTTGACTAACCATGAAGCCGACGAGCCAGGGGAATGCCTTTTGCATGAAGCCGTAGGAGTGCAGGCCGACGCCTAGCATGTTCACGCCGAACCACGAGAAACTGGTGACGATGTTGCCGAAAAGGGCCATGATCATCAGGCCACGTTGCCGGATAAATCCGCCCCAGCGCGCATGCAAAGTGATTGCGCACCAAAGCACGATCAGCACCGCCCCATTCTCCTTGGGGTCCCAGCCCCAGAAGCGCCCCCAGGACTGATCGGCCCAGATACCGCCGAGCACTGTGCCAACAAAACTGAATAGCGTGGCGAAACAAACGACGCCGTAGGTCATGCGCGCCAGTGAATCCGCAGTTTGCTTTTTCAACGAGCGTGTGAAAACACCGCGCACGACGTAGATGATGGCTAGCATACCGGCGAGAAACATTGCAGAATAACCGGTAGTGATCGCGACGACGTGAGTCGCCAGCCAGATGTTGGTATCGAGCACAGCCTGCAACATTTCCAAGGTGTCGCCGCTGCCGGCAAGATGATGCGCGATGATTAAGGTCACAAAACCAATTGCGCCCGCGCACGCCGCGCCAATCCCGTCTCTGAAAATTCGTTCAAGTATGAGCGCGACAATGACCGCGCCCCAGCCAATGAAAATGGCCGATGAATACAGATTGGTGACCGGCGGACGCTCTTGCAGATACATCCGCGAAACCAGACCGAACGTATGAATGGCCAGCGCTAGCAGCAAAATGTAAAACGCCGAACGCCGGAGCACACCGCTCCACCCGAGCCACGATGCGCACGCCAGCAGAAACGCGAGCACGTAAAGCGTCATGCTTTGGCTGAAGGGCTGAAGCCGATTGAACAAAAACTCGAAGGACGCGCGCTTGGTCGGTTTCGGCTGCGCTTTGGCGAACCAATCCGTCACCAGCTGCACGTTTTGATTGAAGAGCATCCGGTCGTCCGCGCGATACGCATCGCCGATGACGGCGTACTCGTTCACAATTGGATGAATTTCGCCGGTGGCGACAGAGCGGAGCAAACTGTCGCCGGCCGAATGCCACTGATCATTTTGCCCAAATGGCGGAACAGCCAGGACGTATGCCATCTCCGACAGTCGCTCGTAACGCTGAATCATGGCAGCGACGTCATCGAGTTTCGCCTTGTCGAAATTTTCGCCCATCGCGCGTTCGCGCGCTGCCTTTGCTGCACCCGGGACAGTGCTTTCGAAGCGATGAAGTTCGGCAGCGAAACTCTGTGCGCCCTCCGGTTGAATGCTGTTCTTTAGGCGCTGATAGACCGAGAGGCCGTTACGCAGATTCAGAATCGCACTTTGATAAGCGGAGCGCTGGACTGCTTCGAGTTTGTCCGATTGCGCGGCTTGTTCATCAATCTGTTTCAAAAAATGCGTAAACTCCGCGAAGCTAAAATATTTCCGGTCGCTCTGTTGCCACCCAAACAAGCCGAGTACGTCCGCGTTTTGCACTACGAACACCGGGTATTGATCGGCGACGGAAGCATTGAACAGGACATCAGTGAGCCATTGCATCGCGCTCAGTCGCTTGCCATCTTCCAGGCGCAGTTCCTGTTTGCCGTGAATGATTAAGAGCGAATTGCGTGCAACCGTGTCCAGCGGCTTGACTCTGCCGCCGACGAGCACCGGGATTTGTCCAAACCTGCTAAAATTGAGATCGTCCTTCGCCGTTTTTCGCGGCAGCCAATTGGCGACGATCGATACCGCCGCGACAGCCAAGATAATCCAGGGTAGAAAACGTTTCATGCGATTGCCCTTCGGCGTTGCCGGGAAAATCCTACGAGATGGAAACCAAATTGCACCAGCAGACCGGCTGCAACAATCACGCACGCCACGTAAGGCGCAATGAAACTCGGGTTGTGCACCACCTGCAAAATTGTCGCGGAATCGTCTGGTTGAAACCCGGCCTGATAAAACGTTTCCCCGCGATACCGGAGCGGATGATTCATGTAAATCAACACATCACGGTCCACGGAACGCTCTGGATCAATCAAGGTGACCTTACTCGAGAAATTCTTCGGGATTTCGGTCCCGGCGTATTTTTCGTGTGTGAACTTCTGCAAGGTGACGCTGTAAGGTTTGTAGTAGCGCGCGGGCCGCAGCGTGATCATCCATGTGCGGCCGCCGCACGCAAATGTCTGCGGAGCGCCGAGCGCATCCGAAACCAGCCAAGTGCCTAACGAACCGCCGTCCTTTGGCAGAATTTCGATTGCGGCGCTCGGAACATCGCGCTCATCAGTAGCGGTCGCGCGCGTCGCCGGCTCGACCGCGATCATAGCGCCGGGGCCCTGATTAGCGATTGGTCGCGCGCCCTCTCCCGCCTGGCTCAACATTCTCAGCCGCGAGTTTTGAAAAAAGTTTCTGACCACGATCCGGAACGGCAAGCTCCAGTGATCAATCACCCTATCGTGCCGCAACACGCTTTCGGGAATGGCCGTCACCTGATCAAGATCATTGCCGCTCGTGTCGATCACTGCCAGTTCCGTGTCGCGCATGGCCTCGGAATAATTTTTTGTGTCGCCATGCGACAGGCGCATGTGGCTCTCCACTGCGAACAGATCGGTGAACAGCCCACCGGCGAGCATGATGATCAAGCCGGCATGCGTGAGATGAATTCCCAGTTTCCGCCAGCTCCACCGGAAACGTTTTACGTGCGCGGCAATAAGATTAATCAGCAACACGGCGCCGATGAGATGCCCGCCAGGAAAAATCGGGATCCTGAACCCATGTCCCTCCGGCGGCCACCACACGAACATGCTTTGAAAATAACGCTGCTGCGCCTCGTGGATCCCGAGATGCACCTGCGCCAGCGTCCCGGCAAAAATCAGCGCCATCCCCGCTGCCAGACAAACAATCGTCAACTTCAGCGACGTGATGAGATCGACGAGCTTGTGGAACATGCTTTCTAAAATCGAACAGATTCGATGAATTTCACGAATTTCGGTTTTTCTTTTTCAACTGCCGCATTTGGCCCAGTTGCTTTGAAGAACCAGACGCGTCCGTCGCGTCGCGTCCAGGCCGCAATGGTGCGCGTTTTGTTACCAGCAATGTCGGTGGTGAAGAACGTCGTATCTGCGGTTTTGAGAGGAGCGACTTGCGAGGTCACGGCGTTTGCGTCCACAGGCGCAAGACCCATTTGTCCGCGCCACCGATTGATGTTGTCGGCGTCGCTTCCGCCGTCACCGGGAAAAGTCACAATGGAGATATCGATTTTGCCGCCATCGTCTGCGGCCGCGCTGAAGCTGGCGTAGCGCATCGAGGACGGCGGAACTTCCGTCCAGCCTTCCGGCGTTTTCCATTTAATCTGAAGTGCGCTTGTCGTCTTGGGGGGCGCCTCTGCCATTTCCGGAGGTCCGGCTTGCGTTTGGGCGTTGCAAACTGCTGCGACCCATTTGATGAAGTCGCTTTTTTGCGCCTCAGTCAGGTCGGCGTTACCGCGCATTTTGAAAAAGAGCGTCGAGTTAGCAGTGGTCACCATCGCGGCAATGATTCTGCCGTCTCTTGCCGGGTCGGCGTTGTCCGCAATTCCGGCCAGATCGACGATGGTCACGTCTCCTAACGAAGTGTGCAGTCGCTGCGCGATCTCGCCGAGCTTTTGCTCGGTGATCGGTGGTTGACCAAGTTGACCCAGCCAGCGATTCACATTCTCGAGAATATTCCCCGCGGCGGAGCCGAGACTCACAAATGAGATATCTGCCACCGCGCCGTTATCGCCTTTGACGAGAAAACTTGCCTGACGCATTTGCGAGAGCGGTTGCGCTTCCCAATTCGGCGGTATCACCACGGTAGTGTCCGCCGCCGGCGCGAGACCGCCGGGCATCCGAGGCGCGGCCGTGTTGGTTGGCATCGCGTCTTGCTGTTGAGGGGCAGATTCTTCCAGCGGCGCCTTGGAAACACGATAAACCTTGATCTCTGAGTTTTTCTCGCAGCTAGCCAGCACCGCGGCGATTAACGCGGAACAAATTACAAGCTGGCCGCTAGACTGTGCCGATTTGAAAAATTCCCTCACCTTCATCCTCTCCCCTTTGTAAAAGGGAAGAGGCGAATTAACCGCGCCAATCTTCACGAGCAAAAATTATTTCTGAGGTCCGCCGGTATGGCAATCAGTGCATGAAAATTCCGCATACGGAGCGTCGATATGAACGAAGTCGTGCCCCTTTGCATTGATCTGCTGGAGTGCTTCACCGCTGCCTTGCGCCAGGATGAGGTGGCACGAGTTGCAGTCGCTGGCTTTGATCGACCTGTTCCCATCGGCAGTAACGTGTTTGCCGTCGTGGCAGCGGAAACAGCCGTTCCAATTTTTGTGTCCAACGAAATCCGGATACGTCCGCCAATCAACTTTGACCTCCGGGAAAAAATTCTCGCGATAAATCGCCTGCGCTATGCTGACGATCGTGTTCGCTTGCGCGGAATCGGGATACGCTGCGCGCAGATCGTTCGCGATCCCCTGCTCCGCTTCGGCTTTCGTAGAGTACGGTTTGACCAACGCGGCGGCCACTTTGGATTTCACCCAGGGCGTCTTGGAATCGAGCCGCCCCGTCGCTATCGCCAAATCAACCGCTTCGTTAGGCGTGTGTACCTTGTGGGCGGGCCGGCTGTGGCAGTCCAGGCAACTCATTGTTCGAACCTGGTATTTGGAGAGATCATCTTTGAAATCCGGGTCGCGGTACTCGGACGTCACCCCCTGTCCATCCGTCATCCTTACCCACGGAATTTTGAGAAGCTGCTCGTCGGTGGCGATGTATTCGATCTTGTTCGCAATGTTCATGTGCCAATGAATCCCGCCCACCGGTCCATTCGAAGGATCGCCGCCGCCAACGTTGAGCAGAAGCCGCACGGCGAACGGAGTGTTTTTCTCGTCGGATAAGTAATGCTGAAACGTGCGATCCACATTGCCGACGTATTTCTTCGGCCAGTGACATTGCTCACAGATTGCTTGTGTCGGGCGCATATCCGTTGGCAAGTAAATCGGCCGATCGAAGTCGTTGCGAACCGTGTGATAAAGTTGTTTCACCCCGTTGAGCTTCGTCTTGAAGTATGCGGCCGCGCCCGGGCCGACGTGACACGCCACGCACTCAACACTGGCGTGTGCTGTGTGTTGATAGGCCACGAATTGCGGCGTCATCGGTAGATGACAAGTCTTGCCGCAAAAGCCTACCGACTCGGTGTATTGATACGTCTCGTAACTACCAAGCGCAGTGACAAACAAGAATGCCATGCTGCCAAACCCAAATAACGCAAGAATTCTTCGGTCGCGCGGCCGCGACAAATCTATTTTGATCGCAAGAGGCTCGGCTGCTTGCACAGCTCGGCGCCGTGTGCGCCAACGAATAATCGCACCAAGGAAGGCGAGAAAAATTCCGAGAAGGAAGAACATTGGAGCAACCAAGTACGCCAGGATGCCGATGTAAGGATTGGGATGTCTTGCGATCAGATCGATCGCGAAGAGGAGGCAAAAGGCGAAAAGGGCGCTCGCCGCCAGCACCATTCCGGACCAGCTAAGCCAGTTGCGGAAATTGCGCCTGAACGGCCGAGGCTGCGCAGGAGCAGGAGCTTCAGGCATCGGGCAATTATTTACAGCTCAGTCCAAAAGTCACCTTCAAACAACCGGATAAATGCCAAATAAACAACGTCGCCATCTCATCGGCTGCGCAGAAGCACCGGATCATCGCCCACTCCAGAACACGTAGGGTGAATTTTAGCCAGCTATTTTTTGAAGGAGCGAATGTGTGCAACCAGCGCCTTGATATCAGCGTCGGAAAGTTTGTTGCCGAATGGTTTCATGGTTTCCTTGCCGTTCGTTTTTACGCCCTCCTTGATTGCTCTTTCCGCTTCGGCATCGCTGAACGCTGCCTGCAATTTGGCATCGTGGTAGTCTTTCACGCCCAATTTTTTGCCCATCATTGTGTTTCCGCTGCCGTCTTTCCCGTGGCAGGAGGCACAATTTTGGGCCCACGTGACACTGACATCAGCTGTAATACCAACGCCTGCTGACGCGATGACGATTACCGTGAAGATAGATATTTTACGTTTCATTAAATTAGTGGCTTTGCCGGTGCGATCTAACCTCGACGATTCAGAAGCAAGATCGAAAACGGGTTTATTTCTTGAGCGTTCGAACGTAGGCAACAAGCGCTTTGATCTCGTCATCGCTCAACTTGCCGCCGAACGCTTTCATCGTCGTCTTGCCGTTCTGCTTAACGCCGTCTTTGATCGCCGCGGTAGCTTGCGCATCGGTGAACGATGCCTGCTTCTTCGGATCTGTTAAATCCGCCGCATTTAGCATTTTCCCCATTTTCGTATCCCCCTTGCCGGCAGCGCCGTGACATTGGGCGCAGTTGTTGTCCCAATTTGCTTTTGCATCCGCGGCGCGGATCGCTAACGGCGCCGAGATCAAAACGGTAAGCGTAAGTGTGACAATGGTTTTCATATTGATGTCTGCCGTGCTTCGTTGCTCAAAACCGAATTTGGAGGCTCGAAAAGAGCGAGTGCGCTCGATAACTGTTATGACCGCCGGAGGTGACGTCCCTGTAGTTGAAATAACCGTACTTAAACAGCAGGCGCATGTTCCTGTTCAATTTGCGCGTCACAGTCGCTGAGACGGCATGTTCTGTTGCGCCCATTCCGTATGGCACAGCGACGGCTGCGTTTTTAAAGTAGTCGTTCGCGCAGTAGAAGTAGTAGTCGGCGTAGAAATCCGTCTTATCGTCGATGATGTAACCAATGCCGCTGCTTACCGTCCAGTAATCGTTTCTAAAGTTCACCACCGTTGCGCCTCCACCGGGAACCAATTCGATGTCATCGGCGGGAGTATCCGTTTGATTGAGAACGTATGATGCGTTCGCCTGCAGGAAAAAGCGCGGCAAAGGATTCCAATTCAGTGACTCACTGATCACGTGCTTTTTGATTTCGCCACTCTGCAGTTCGGCCAATGTTTCATCTTCGAAAAACCACTGGCCGTCGATGGAGGTATGCACAAAATCGTAGCGCGTGACCAAGGCCAGCGAGCCCATGCAAGCTGGAATCTTCGGGCGAAAAGTCATTCGAATATTAAAGTCATCGACATTCCAGTCTTGGTTGAGCAATCTCTGATGCTCGCTGCTGAAGAGGTCTTCATCGTAAGAGGCGATTCTATGAAAGTACTGCCCGGCCAGACTGAATCTCATCGTGGGATTCCAAGTGGCGCCGATGGTATATTTTTGGCCAAGCGCATTGGTGTTCTTATCGAGAGGTAACGGTTCATCTAAATTCTGAAACTCATCCACGCTCCCGTATTCTTCCTCCCATTCGCCTTCAGCATAGAAGAGCCAATCCCTTATGCCGGTGTAACGCAACTCCAGCCTCTCGGCGAAACGGTTGTAATCTGAGTTGCGCGCGCCCTCAACCGGTATTGGCGGTCCGAAGTGGAATCCACGCTCCGGATTCAGTGGAGTAAATGGCGGTGTGTTCGGAACAGGTTCCTCCGCAAGAAAGGTCGAATCGCTGTCGTTATTCTCATGGGTGTATCGGAACCCCGACAAGATGGCGAGGTTCTCCAGCGGCATCCAAAACAGGTTGGCATTGAAGACATTTTCTTTGATCCTGGCAGTTCCGGCTAAATCGATAAAAGCATGGTCACGTTGGCCGAGTGTAGGCACTGGCTCTCCAAACGCGGAATCCCAATGCGTGCCGAAGATACGTGAACCTGAGAGATCGTTAGTTAAAGTCGTGTAGGAGTAGCCGGCAGTGAACCAGAGCTTGTCGGTAATTCGAGTCACAGTGATTCCATGACCGCTGAACAAATCCACGTCATCATTGTGTTGCTGAGTGACCTTGCGCTGCTGGCCCGGAGGCGGAACGACCGGCGGCAACTGACCGGCGCCGCGCTCCATGTTTAGCGAGTAATCGTTGTCGTTGTGCTCGTAACGCATCCCGAGCAAAACGTCGGTGTTACCGATGGTCTTCGATGCCTCGAAGGAAAATATGTCGCGCTTCTCGTCGATGTTGCGGAAAGAGGGAATGATTTTTCGCGTTGCATTGAATGGAGGTAGCAAGCCGGTCAGGTTCGTATCGCCCCAGACGGTTGAATCTTTCTGGCCAAAGCGAAATTCATGATCGTAGCGGATCGTGATCTCCGGCCAGTTTGGTGCGCGCAATCCGAGTTCAATCCACGCGTCCCCTCGGTCAACGTGCATTTCGGGATATGGCGGTTCAAAGAAGATGTCGTTGTGCGGAAAAAACGCCGCGTTGCCGTCATACCAACTGCGAAACTCGGTATAGCCTGCCTTTATGTAGCCGAGATTCGGCTTCGCCAGTTGCACCGTTATGTCGTAATCGTTGAAATCCCAGAGCGCGTGGCCATCGACCGAAAAGATGCCGTTTTTGTCGAAAGTTCCCTCAAAGTGTAGATCCTGGATGCCGCCGTAAACCTGATCGCCCGGCAGCCGGTGTTCCTGCTCGAACTGCGCGCGATCGCCGCTCGTGATGACTCCGCCGATGGCGAGCTCGATCCAGTTTTTGTATTCTTCGGGCTGCTCTTCGGTGGCAGTAGCAGTTATCGCTTTGCCATCCGTTGTACCCGCGCGAACCGCAGCGGCAACAAAAATTCCCGCGAAACCCAGCACAAGGAATTTGCGCGACGCGTTCATCATAAGATCGACATCAATATCTAAGCAGCGGGGTCACGTTGGAGCCGTGCGGTTCCTCGTGGCACCCAGCTGACCAGCAGGTTCCTTGCGGCAGAAAGTTGGTGTGATCGAAGTCTCCAATGAAAATATGCCCCGGCACTTTTTGCTCCTGGAAATGGCACTTCAGGCAAAGCGTCTGATTCCGTTCGTTGAGCAGCCGCTGATTGACCGAGCCGTGAGGCGAATGGCAAACGGTGCAACCCTGCCGCACTGCCTCATGCTCATATACAAACGGTCCGCGTTGCTGCGTGTGACACTCGAAGCAGGTTTCGTTTTTACTCATGAACGCAAGGCCGCCGGCTTTCAGCGTCTGCTGAATGTTTGTCGGCGCGCCTTTGATCGCGATCCCTTTGTGCGGCTCGTGACAATCGGCGCAACCCATTTTGCCTTCCAGCACCGGATGATGATGAGGCAACTGGAATGCTGCGCGAACTTCCAGGTGACACTGGAAGCAGGTTTCCGGCGACTTGCGCGGATTGACGATGGTGCCAGCCCCGCCGCCGGCTTTGACATGAAGACTCCCTGGGCCGTGACACGTTTCGCACCCCATGTCTATAGACTCCTTCGGAGTTTCGCTGCCCTTTGCGCCGGTCTTACTTACGACAACTTTTTTTGTCTGCAGTCGCGCGTGGGTGGCGGTTCGAAAGTCGCGTACGATTTGTTCGTGACAGGTTGCGCACTCTTCTGAGCCGACGAACTCCGCACCAGGGATGCTGGGCGGAGCGAGAATTGTTCGGTTCGTGGTACTGCAGGAAAGCAGAATAACAGCCAGCGCGACAGCTCCTCCAGCACCCCACAACACGGTTTCGCGCTTACCGCGGATCCATCGAGTTAGCCTCGAATGCCACACGAATGGCGAGTATGCGCAGAAAACCAAAACGCTGACTACGCATTTTTTCGGGTTTTTTCTGGCCGGTCTCTAGGAATCTACCGACACCGCCGGAGTATGCGTTTGGCAGCACGGTATTGCGTAGGCGATCTGCGAGCGAATTTTTTGAAAACCCGATTGAATTGCGAGAGCGACTGAAATCCCACAGCGAACGCGATTTCACTGATGCGCAGACGTGGATTTCGCAGGAGATCACACGCGTTCTTGAACCGAGCGTGCGCGACGTAGTCGACAAAATTTATGCCGGTTACCTGTTTGAAATTCTCGCTCAGATAATTCGCGTTCATGTTGACCGCTTTTGCGACTCTGGTCAGGGAGAGCTCTTCGCGTGAGTGTTCGTCGATATACTTGCGCGCTTTCCAAATCGCGACTGGCTCAGCTTGATTCCGGGAAGTGGCGTTTTCGAATTCAGGTGTCGATAACATCTTTATCATCCCTCGATAACTTGATCGTCGCTGAACAGTTCCACTGTTCTTCTATTGCCAATTTCTCACCTGATCTTGGCATGATGGGAAAATGGCTGATTCCGGCGTGAGCAATTTTTGCAAAGCAAAAGGCAAGGAACGCGCAGCACGAAACGTGTCGCCGCCTTACTAAAGCGCATAAAGGAGCAAATTATGGAATACCTGATTCTAGGTGCCGTCGTAATGATGATGGGGCTCTACGCGCTGATCATCGTCGGCTGCCTGAAACAGCCAGAATGGTAACAGTCAACCGCTGATGAGGAGGTGATTAAGTGAACACATTATCAACGCCACTCAGCAAAGAAGAGAAGCATGCGCATAACGAAATCGCAGCGGTGCTCAGTATTGTGCCGGGACTGGGTCACATCTACAAAGGTCACTATCAAATGGGGCTTTTTTTGATGTTTCTCGGCATGCCGATTGCCATATTCGTCGGCATCATATCTATCCTTGGTACTGCCGGTGTTGGTCTAATCTTCCCAATCGGGTGCTGGGCAGCTCTTGCGTATGATGCCTACAGGAAGAAAGACAAGCGTCATCATCATCATTTGACGTCGGAAGCTGACGATGAGTCGCCGGACTAATTCCTCAACGGATCCGGCTGTATCTGTAGGGGAAGCTGTCAGCTTGCCCACCGGCAACGGAGCCGACGCCGTTGCGTCTCCAGTTTTCGCCAAACGGGCGCCGCGCATCCGCGGCGAACCATTTCCAGCAAC
>WNFU01006280.1_pt1 | contig 14443 bp, 13 predicted proteins | sample 5400121 | NCBI WGS metagenome assembly WNFU01 (sample SAMN13153360, study PRJNA577476) | soil metagenome | isolation source: 100 cm soil or saprolite under grassland replicate 1 | place: USA:California | collected 2016-06-15
CCGATCTCGCGCCGGCCGTCGGCGCGGACGATCCAGTGCGGGTCGAGGAACGGGAGCTCCGGGTGCTTCGGCACCGCGTAGATGTTGCGGCTCGAGAGCGAGTGCCACGCCGGGTCGATTTCCCAGTACTCCCCGCGGAAGTGAAGGTCGGTGTACTCCCGTCCGACGCTGAGCATGTGCGCGATGTCGATCGAGTTGCCGCCGGCGCAGTTGATCAGGAAGCGAGTGCGGATCGGCGCGGAGCTCCGGCCGGCGCGCACGCGGATCCGGGAGCGCGGGTCCAGGTAGGTCGCGCCGCCTCCGAGTTCGGCGAGGCGGATCTCCAGGGCGTCCCCCGCGACGTCGATCGACTCGACCTCCGCTCGGAGGAGGAATCGCGCGCCCGCCTGCTCGGCCTCGTCGCGCATCGCTTCCGTGAAGGCGGGATAGTCCACGCCGGTGTCCGTCTTGGACCAGATCGCGCCGTGACAGCGGATGTTCGGCTCGTGCCGCCGCACCTCGGCCGGCGTCAGGACCTCGAGCTCGTCCTCGCCCATCCCGTTCGCGAGGCCCCATTGGAGGTACTTGTCGAGCCGCGGGACCGCGTCCTCGCGGGTCGCGACCTCGAACGTGGAGACGGGCGCCCACGGGAGCCCGCGGCGGGCCGCATACTCCTTCCACATGCCGTAGGCCACCTGGGACGACCGCGCGAACACCTTCCGCTGGACGGGGTCGAGGTAGAACGGCCGGTGCACGACGCCCGTATTCCGACGGGACGTGTGCTGCGCGACCTGGGATTCCTTCTCCAGGACGGCGATCCGGCCCTCGTAGCGGTGCGCGAGCCAGTACGCGAACGACGTGCCGAGGATCCCGCCCCCGATGACCGTGACGTCCCAGGGCTCCATGGTCCGCTGGAGCGGAAGAAGCCCCGGGTTATTATCCCTGCGTACGCACGCGGCGGAGCGCGGCTTTCAGGAGGTGCAACGGGTACGCCAGGAATCGCGTCGCCTGGCGGAGCGCCCGCTGGCGGACCGCATCGGCCGAGAGGAACACCTCCTTCAGTTCCGGGAGCTCGACCTTCGGCGCGAAGAGCACGTACACCGGGATGCCGGCCGCGAAGAGCGCGAGGGATACGGCGATCTGCAACGGATCCACGAGGACGATGAGGAGGACGGAGAACGCCGCCCCCGGGATCGGGACCACGATCTTCCCGTGCAACTCCGACGCGATCCTCGGGTGCCGTTTCGCCAATCGAATCGCCGAGAGGCAGGTCGCCAGGTACGCGACCGCGAGGAGGAACACGGACGCGTTGATGAGCGCCGCCAATCCGCCGACCAGGCTCGCGACGTACGCCGCGATGCAGAGGACCGTCAAGCCAATGTAGGGCGTGCGGAACTTCCCGTGCCGTCGGCTGAACGCCTTCGGCAGGAATCCGTCCAAGGACATCGCGTACGCGAGCCGCGACGTCCCGATGGTGCCGGACTCGTCCGCGCCGGTGATCGACAGCAGCACGCCGACGCCGACCACGCCAATCGCGACGGCCGTCAGGAATGAGGCCGGCGACCCAGACGACGAGGGATGCGGGGCCGATCAGCCGCGGGCCGATCACCGTGGCCACGTATACGTCCGCGCCGATGATCCCCCCGACGACGAGGTTCGCACGTCGAGGGTGTTCAGCCGCCGCGTCGTCTCGCCCGTGCGGACCCCTCGGCAACCCGCCCCGGCATTCACCCGGGCCAGGGGACGCCCAGGTCGATCCCGGTTTTCCTCAGCTCCTCCGTCACCTTCGGACCGAGGGGGATGCCTTCCTTGCGTTGTTTCTCGGTGCGGGCATAGCTCTTCTCCCCGTGCACATAGATGCGGTCCTGTCCCTGGGCCCTCGGGCTATCCTTGAGCTCTCGCGCAAGTCGGTCCATGTCCCGCCGGAATTCGTCGAGCGGCCGGAAGGCCGCCGGGTCGAGGGCCATGAAGAAATGCCCGACGTCGGGCCGCTTCTCGTCGGCGTAAACCTGCAGGCCCGTCGCCGCGCCGCTCAGCACGCCGCACAGGACGTCGACCATCAAGGCGAGGCCGTAGCCCTTGTGCCCGCCGAGGTCCTCGCCCTCGCCTCCGAGCGGGAGGAGGCCGCCGCCGAGTCGGGTCGCGAGCGCCTTCAGCACCCGCGCGGGGTCCGTCGAACTCCGTCCCGTCTCATCGACCGCCCAGCCGGGCGGGATCGGCTTCCCGAGGCGGTTGTAGACCTCGACCTTGCCCCGCGGCACGGTCGACGTCGCCATGTCGAGGACGAACGCGTTCTCCTTCATCGCGGGTGCCGCAAGGCTGATCGGGTTCGTGCCGAGCACGGAGATGCGGCCGAACGTCGGCACGACGAGCGGCGCGGCGTTCGTCATGCTCACGCCGATCAGGTTGTGCTCGAGCGCCATGAGCGTGTAGTACCCCGCGATCCCGTAATGATTCGAGTTCCGCACCGTGACGATGCCGACTGCGGTGTCTCTCGCCTTCCGAATGGCGACGTCCATCCCCTTCTTGCCCACGACCTGGCCGAGGCTCTGTCCGCCGTCGATGAGCGCGGTCGCCTTCGTCTCCTTGAGGATGCGGCTCTCGTCGTGCGGCTTCATGTAGCCGGCCTTCAACCCGCCGACGTAGCGGCCGAGGCGCGCGACGCCGTGCGAGTCGATCCCGCGCAGGTCCGCGAGGACGAGGACGTCCGTCGTGACGCGCGCGTCCTCCGGAGGGACGCCGAGCTTTACCAAGACCTGTTCGCAGAACCGGCGAAGGGGCTTCTCCTGGATGGTGGACGTCTCGGCCATCGGTCCCGCCTCGTCGGCGGACCGAAGAATCGTCGTGCGTATAAGCTTGCGGTTCGACGGATGCGGCCTCTGTGCAATCGGTTTCTGCGGAATCCGGACACCGATCGACGACGGATCCGCGCGCCCGGTTTTGTAGATTTTGTATACATGAAGGTAGATTAATCACGGACGGCCTGCATGGCGTCATGACGAATGCAGAGCGCGTCGCGCTCATTACCGGGGCCAGCCGCGGACTCGGATACACGCTCGCGGAGTTCCTCGCTCGACAACGCTGGACTCTCATCCTGACGGCCCGCGACGAACCTGCGCTTCGAGAGGGCGCCGATCGCTTGCGGGAGACTCGCGCGGCGATCACTGTCGTGGCCGGCGACGTCTCGGACGCGGCGCATCGACGCAAACTGGCGAACGTCGCGGCCAGCCACCGTCGGCTGGACCTCCTCGTCAACAACGCATCCGAACTCGGCGCGTCTCCGCTCCCTCCCCTCGTCGAACATCCGCTCCCTGCCCTTCGGCGGGTGTTCGAGGTGAACGTGATCGCGCCGCTTGCGTTGGTCGGCGAATGCCTTCCGATCCTGAATGCATCGAAGGGCCTCGTGGTCAACATCACGAGCGATGCGGGCCGCGGCGGCTACCCCGGATGGGGCGGCTACGGCAGCAGCAAGGCGGCCCTCGAGCTCCTCACGAAGACGCTCGCGAACGAGCTGCGAGAGGAGGGCGTCGGCGTCGTCGCGGTGGATCCGGGCGATCTCCGCACGAGGATGCACCAAGACGCGTTTCCCGGTCAGGATATCACCGATCGGCCGCTGCCCGACGTCACGCTGCCGTTCTGGGCGTGGCTCGAAGGACAGGATCCGCTCCGCATCTCGGGCCAGCGGTTCGAGGCGCAGGGAGCGGCGTGGGAGGTGCCCGCGTGAAGCGCCAGGACCTCGTGTTCGAGCAGCCGCGGGATCTCTTCGCCGCGGGGCCGGCCGAGCTGGAACGCGGCGCACGCGACCAGGTGCGGCTCCTCGTCACGACGCCGGAAGGGACCGTCCACGCGCCGTTCGAGGACCTCGCTCGGTTCCTCTCCGCGGGCGATCTCCTCGTCGCGAACGAGAGCGCGACCCTGGCCGCCAGCCTCGTGGCCCGCGGCGCCTCGGGGACGTACACGCTCAACCTGAGTACGCGGTACGCGGAACGCATCTGGCTGGCGGAGCCTCGCTGGGACCCGGCCCATCCGGGACCGATGCCGATCCACGCGGGCGAGGACGCCGCCGTGGGCGATGCGACTGTGACGTTCGTCGCGCCGTATCCCGGCATCCCGCGGCTCTGGTTCATCCACGCGGACCGGCCGCTCGAGCCGATCCTGGAGCGGGAAGGCGAGCCGATCCACTACGGGTACGTGCCCAGGGCCTGGCCTCTCGACGCGTATCGAAGCCTCTTCTCCCGCATCCCCGGCAGCGCCGAGATGCCATCGGCGGCTCGGCCGATCACGCCACGGGTGCAGAAGTCCCTTGCGGCTGCGGGCGTTCGGTTCGCGTCCGTCCTCCTCCATGCCGGCGTCAGCAGCCTCGAGATTGAGGCGGACGCCGTCGAACAGCAAGCGGTCTACCCGGAGCCCTTCGAGGTCTCGGAGGAGACGGCGGGACTGGTGAACGCCACGCAGGAGGCGGGCCATCGCGTCGTCGCGATCGGCACGACGGTCGTCCGCGCGCTGGAATCGGCGTGGACGCCGGACGGGATGCGGCCCCGCCAAGGATTCACGCGCGTGTTCGTCCATCCCGGCAATCCGGTCCGCGCGATCGACGGGCTACTGACCGGCTTCCACGATCCGGTCACGAGTCATCTCGCGATGCTCGCCGGGTTCATCGGGTTGCCGCGCGTGATGGAAACGTACCGCGAGGCGATCGCGAACGGATACCGGTGGCACGAGTTCGGGGACAGCCACCTCATCCTGCGGAAGTGACCGGGGTCATCGTCGGATTCGAATGCCCCTTCAGACTCCTCGGTTCAGACGCAGAGCTAATCCTGAGTGATCCTCAGCCGGACTTCTTCTCCATCTTCCCGGTGTACGTCGCAATGTACCAGTGGTTGCCACTAGGGTCTCGAACGGCCGCCGCGCGTTCCCCGTATTCCATATCCCGCACGTCGTGAAGACTCACCCCTCCGGCCTTGAGCGCGCGCTTGTAGGTGGCGTCTACGTTGCGGACGTAGAGATGGATGCCCGAAGGGAGCGCTCTCCACTGGGCAGCGGCCCGGCCGATCTCCACGATACCGCCATCGACGCGGAGGGCGGCATGCGCTATTTTTCCGTCGGAGCCCACGGCACGCTGGTCTTCCAGTTCCTCGGCCCGAAAGGCTTCCTTGACAAACGCCACGAGACGGTCTGGGTCGTCCACTGTGAGATAGGGTGTTACGGCGGTGAAACCGGGAGGCACGTGGGATGCGCGCTTGTGTTCGGGCATGACAGGACCGCAACCGGTACTCTTGCCTGGCGGTTTCAGCGTTTCGGCGGACCGGAGCACGGTCCCTCGGGCCAGGACATGCGAGAGATGCGGAGTTGCTTGGATCCGCCGTTGTCCCGCGACCAGCAACCGAGGTTCGGTTTGCATCGGGGCATGTCGGATACATGTAGCGCTAGCCTTCATATAGGAGTCCTTGCAATGCATGCATTGCATGCAATCTCCAACGGCCCGAAAGCCCACGATTTCCTTGCGCCTGCCTCGAGCCCTCCTCGACGAAATCGATGAGCTCGTTCGGAGGACGCGGATGCGTTCACGCACCGAGTTCCTCGAGCGCGCGGTCGAAAGTTACGTAGACGAACTTCGAGAGGCTCGCGTCGTCGTCGTCAAGTCTTGGACGGACGGGAAGGCCCGGACCGCGATCCTCCGGTACCTCAGGGGTCGGCGCGCCACCTACATCACGGATGTCGCGGAGGCGCTGGGGATGGACCTCGATCTCGCTTTCCGGGTCGTTGGATCCCTCGTCAAGGAGGGAAGGGTCGTTGAGTGAACTCGGGAGCGTTGGTGATGGCGTCGTGGGCGAGAAGCTCGCGGCGGTCGGCCGAAAGATCGGCAGGGTGTTCGTCATCACGGGGACTGGCGCGCATCGGGCCCAGCGGGTCTACATCTGGGGGGATCCCGCCCGCTGCTATGTCGACAAGCCAATCCGACGTCCTTGACGGAGCCGTTTGGGAGGAGCGTGTCATCCTCAGTGCGGATCCTCTCGGGGTCACCGGGAGGAAAGGCTTTAAGGCGGACACGGAATCCGACGCGCGCCACGAGGCATCGGGAGTACAATGCCCTGGGGACTTCAGAATCGCCTGGCTCGGATCATCCGGCCGACGGATGGCCACACGGTGATGCTCGCCGCGGATCACGGATACTTCCTCGGTCCGACGCGCAAGATCGAGATCCCGCGTAAGACGTTGGAGCCGCTCCTGCCCTACGCCGACGCGGTGATGGTGACGCGCGGCGTCGTGCGGACCTCGATCGATCCCGGGGCGAACGTCCCGATCGTCCTCCGGGTGTCGGGCGGCGCGAGCGTCCTGAACGAGGACCTCTCCAACGAGAAGATCACGACCTCGATGCGGGAGGCCGTCCGCCTGAACGCGTCCGCGGTCGCCCTCTCGATCTTCGTCGGCGCGCCGCACGAGCACGATAGCCTCGTGAACCTCGGGCACCTCGTTGACGAAGGCGAGGAGGTCGGCCTGCCCGTCCTCGCCGTGACGGCGGTCGGGAAGGAGCTGGAGAAGCGGGACGCCCGCTATCTCGGCCTCGCGACGCGCATCGCCGCGGAGTTCGGAGCGCACTTCGTGAAGACGTACTACTGCGAGCCGGACTTCGACAAGGTAGTCGAAGGGTGCCCCGTGCCCCTCGTCGTCGCGGGCGGCCCGAAGCTCGAGACGGAGCTCGACGCGCTCGATCTCGCGTACAACTCCATCCAAGCGGGAGCGGCGGGCGTCGACATGGGCCGGAACATCTGGCAGTCCTCCAACCCGGTCGGCATGATCCGGGCGATCCGCGCGGTCGTCCACGAGCGAGCGACGCCGAAGGAAGCCCTCGACGTCCTCAAGGGCGGGAAGCCCCGCAAATAGGCGGCCTATGCGCGCCGCCATGTACTACGCGAACGACGACGTGCGCATCGTCGACGTGCCGAAGCCGAAAATCGGCGCGGGAGAGATCCTCGTCAAGGTGCGCGCGAGCGGGATCTGCGGTTCCGACGTCATGGAGTGGTACCGCAAGCCGAAGGCCCCAGTCGTCCTTGGTCATGAGATCGCCGCCGAGGTCGTTGAGGTCGGGGCTGGCGTCGATCGGATAGAGGTTGGAAGCCGCGTGTTCGTATCACATCATGTGCCGTGCGGCGCGTGCCGGTACTGCCTCGCGGGCCACGAGACCGTTTGCGACACCTTGCGGACGACGAACTTCGACCCCGGAGGGTTCGCAGAGTTCGTGCGCGTGCCGGCGATCAACGTGAAGCACGGCGTCTTCGCGCTTCCGAGCGGGCTCTCCGACGAGGAGGCGACGTTCGTGGAGCCCCTCTCCTGCGTGATTCGCGGTCAGCGGCTCGCGGGCCTCCGTCCGGGCGGGACGGTCCTGGTGATCGGGAGCGGCGTGGCGGGCCTCCTGCACGTCAAGCTCGCCAAGGCCTCGGGAGCCGCGACGGTCATCGCGACGGACGTCGTCGAATTTCGCAAGGCCGCCGCGACGAAGGCGGGAGCCGATCTCGTGATCGACGGCCGGGAGGACGTCCCATCGAAAGCCAAAGAGGCGAACGAGGGGCGGCTCGCGGACCTCGTGGTCACGTGCACCGGCGCGGCGAAGGCGATCGCACAAGGGTTCGCCTCGGTCGACCGCGGCGGGACCATCCTTCTCTTCGCGCCGACGGAGCCCGCCGCCAAGATTGAGATTCCGTTCAATGCGCTGTGGCGTGAGGAGGTCACCGTCATGTCGTCCTACGGCGGAAGCCCCCGGGACGTCCGCGACGCGGTCGAACTCCAGGCGGGGAAACGGATCGTGGTCGGGGACTTGATTACTCACGTCCTCCCGCTGGCCAGCGCCAAGGAGGGTTTCCGGCTTGTCGCACGTGCGCTAGACTCGATCAAGGTCATCTTGCGGCCGTGAGGCTCAAGGCCGCTCCCGCAGACGAGCCTCGGCGGCAATCCGTGGAGTCTCGCATCACCGGCGTACTGGCTCGGCCGCTGCTCCCCCCTGCGTTGGGGCTCCCACGCCTGATGGGGCAGGGGTGACCTCCTCCCAGATCTTGGTGTCCTTCGTCTCGGGTAGGTATTTCAGACCAACGAGTAGCGTCATCACCGGAATTGCGATGCACCAGATCAGAAACAAGAAGATGTTTCCCGTCCAGACGACGATGGCCGTCGCGATGACGGGTGTGAAGCCGCCGAACTCGCCGTTCCCGAGGTGGTAGGGGACCGAGAGAGCCGTGTATCGGATCCGTGCCGGGAAGAACTCGACGAGGAAGGCGGCGATCGGCGCGTACACCATCGTGACATAGAAGACCAAAACGAAGTTCAGCGCGATGAGGACGGGGACATTCGGTGGGTTCGCAAACGCCGCGATTCCGGCGAAGATTGGGTAGTAGGTCACGGCCGCGAGGAGGCACCCAGCCATGATGATCTTCTTCCGTCCGATCCGGTCCGATAGTCGGCCGAAGACGATGAAGAAGGGAGTCGCGAGGGCCAGGGCGACGAGGATGATGAGGGAGGCAAGCGTGGCATCCATCTTCAGCGACGTTTGCATGAAGAACAGAGCGTAGAACTGGCCCGTGTACCAGACGACCGCTTGGCCGGCGGTGGCCCCAAACAGCGCGAGCAGGATGAGTTTCCAGTTCGCCCAACTGGCGAGGGCTTCTCGCAAGGGAGCCTTCGATGTCCGGCCCGCCGCCTTAAGCCGCGCGAACAGTGGTGTCTCCCGAAGTTTCCAACGGATGAAAAGCGATGCCGCCACGAGCACCGAGGAGAGGAGGAAAGGGATTCTCCATCCCCAGCTGTTGAACGCTTGAATGCCCAAGATCGCCTTGAGGATGAGGACGATCCCGAGGGAGAGAAACAATCCGAGCGTGGCCGTCGTTTGGATGAAACTCGTCCAATAGCCTCGTTTCCCATCCGGTGCGTGTTCGGCGACGTAGACGACTGCGCCGCCGTATTCGCCTCCGAGGGCGAGTCCCTGGATCACCCGCAACCCAAGGAGCGTGATCGGCACGATGACGCCGACCTGGGCGTACGTCGGCAAGAGCCCGATCAGGGTCGTCCCGAGGCCCATGATCGTAATCGTGAGGAGGAAGGCGTACTTTCGACCGACAAAGTCACCGATTCGTCCGAAGACGACCGCGCCGAAAGGGCGGACCGCGAAGCCGGCTGCGAACGTCGCAAGGGTTAGAAGAAACGCCCCGGAGCCGGGCGCGAAGAATATCCCCGCCATCAACGTGGCCAAGGAGCCGAAGATGTAGAAGTCGTACCACTCGATCATCGTCCCTGTGCCGGAGGCAGCGACGATAAACGGCATTCCGTGCGTCTTCTTGATCGCCTGAGGACCCATAGCCTGCCCGACCTCCATCGCCATGCCGTGCGAGAAATTGGCACGTCGGTAAGAGGCGGGTGTTTACAGGCGATATCAAGTGTGTTCGTCGGATGTTCTAAAGCCGAGCGAGTCGCCGACGGGCATTCGATCCGGGGTCGTGGACGCCGTCACGGTGATTCATTACCCTCTTTAACCGGAAACGTCTTCCGGCCGCATCGGCCGGACGAGCATCGGTCCGCGGTGATCGAACTATGGTCGTCCCGAGCGCAACGATTGACAGCCTGCTGAAGGAGAAGGAACAGTATCCGCCACCCGCATCGTTCCGCGGGAGCGCCTGGGTCCGAGACGAGCGGTTCTCGCGGGAGGCCGCGAAGGATCCGGAGCGGTTCTGGAGCGAGCGCGCGAAAGAGTTCGACTGGTCCCGAACGTGGTCGACCCTCCTGGAGTGGAAGCCGCCCTTCGCACGGTGGTTCGTTGGCGGGGCGATCAACGTGTCGCAGAACTGCGTGGACCGCCACGCCGCCTCGGCCCGGCGGAACAAGGCCGCGATCGTGTGGGAGGGCGAACCCGGCGAGAAGCGCGTCCTGACGTACGCGATGCTGATGCGCGAGGTGAACCGCTTCGCGAACGTCCTGAAGGGCCTCGACGTGAAGCGCGGGGACCGCGTGACAATCTACATGCCGATGATCCCCGAACTCCCGATCGCGATGCTCGGTTGCGCGAGGATCGGCGCGATCCACAGCGTCATCTTCGGCGGGTTCAGCGCGAAAGCGATCCACGACCGCGTCGAGGACGCGGAGAGCGAGGTCATCGTCACCGCAGACGGCGGCTACCGACGTGGCAGTATCGTGCCCCTCAAGCGGACCGTGGACGAGGCGGTCGGCGATCTCCCGATTGTGCGCCACGTCGTCGTGTATGCGCGGACGAAGGAGGCGGTCCCGATGCGGGCGGGCCGGGACGTCTGGTGGCACGAGGCGATGGCGAACGCGGACCCTCGTTGCGAGCCCGAGCCGATGGAGGCGACGGACCCGCTCTTCGTCCTCTACACGTCCGGCACGACGGGCAAGCCGAAAGGTGTCCTGCACTCCACGGGCGGGTACCTCGTCGGCGTCGCGACGACGCACCGGCTGATCTTCGATGTCAAGGAGGACGACCTGTACTGGTGCACCGCCGACATCGGGTGGGTCACCGGCCACTCCTACATCGTGTACGGGCCCCTCGCGAACGGCGCGACGACGTTCATGTACGAGGGCGCGCCGGACTGGCCCCATCCCGACCGCTGGTGGTCCCTCATCCAGGAGTACGGGATCACGATCATCTACACCGCGCCGACCGCGATCCGCGCGTTCATGCGATGGGGCGACGAGTGGCCGAAGAAGCACGACCTATCGAGCCTCCGCCTCCTTGGGACCGTCGGCGAGCCGATCAACCCGGAGGCGTGGCGGTGGTATCACCGGACGATTGGCGGCGGCCGCTGTCCGATCGTCGACACGTGGTGGCAGACCGAGACGGGCATGATCCTCATCACGCCGCTCCCGGGCGTCACGACGACGAAGCCCGGTTCGGCCACGTACCCGTTCCCCGGGATCGAGGCGGAGGTCGTCGACGAGAAGGGGCGGCCCGTGGCCGTGAACAAGGGCGGGTACCTCGTCATCTCGAAGCCGTGGCCGGCCATGCTCATCACGCTCTACAAGGACCCGGAGCGATACCGCCAGGTGTACTGGTCCCAGATTCCCGGGAAGTACTTCACTGGCGACGGCGCGCGGATCGACGAGGACGGATGCTTCTGGCTCATGGGCCGCATCGATGACGTCATCAACGTCGCCGGACACCGCATCGGCACGATGGAGGTCGAGTCCGCCCTCGTGAGCCACCCGAAGGTCGCCGAGGCGGCGGTCGTCGGGAGGCCCAATCCGTTGAAAGGCCAAGCGCTCGTCGCCTACGTCGTCCTGAAATCCGGCCACAAGCGATCGGACGCGTTGCGCGCGGAGCTGCAGAAGCACGTCCGCACGGCGATTGGCGCGATCGCGGTCCCGGACGAGGTCTACATCACGGAGAAACTCCCGAAGACCCGGAGCGGGAAGATCATGCGTCGGGTGATCCGGTCGCTCGTCAGCGGGCAGGAGATCGGCGACACGACCACGCTCGAGGACCCGGGGGCCGTCGAGGAGGTCCGGAAGTGGCTCGAGGCGGTTGAAGGCAATGGACCCTGATCGCGAATCACCGCTTCCCGCGTTTTGCGGCTCGTTTTCGAGGTTTCTTCTTCCGCTGCTCCGAGGCGTCGACATGGAAGACGTCAAGCCAGATTCCCTCGACGACGGGCACGAACGCGATGCGCCAGCCGCCTTCGTGGAACGGGCCCAGCGCCGGCCGGTAGCCGGCGGCCTCCAACCGCCGCAACGCACCGTCGAAGTCGTCGACCCTGAATCCGAGGTGGTCGAGCTCGTCCCCTTCTCGGAACGGCCCCGCGACCGGACTGTCCGGCGCATACCAGTTGAGCTCGAGCTTGTGCTTCCCGTCGCGGCTCCAGAGATTCGCGAACTCGCCCTTGGTCCAGTCCGCCTTCCGGCGCGCCTCGAGTCTCATCCCGAGGACCGTCGTGAAGAAGTCGACCGCGGCGTCGAGGTCCCGGACCCGGAGACCCGTGTCTTCGAATTCGAAGCGCATGGTCCGTCGATTCGGAACCCGGGGAATAAGGATTGACCCGTCCTATGGGTCGACCCAGTGCGCGCGGCGCGACGCGACGACGCCCATCAGGGCGGCGAACCCGAGGAGGTACGCCCATCCGACCCAGACCTGCCAGTCCGGGATCGAGATGAGTCTGAGATAGTACTTCGCGAGCTGCGCGGCGTGGGTCGTCGGGATGAGCATGGCGAAGGCCTGCGCGATCGGGTACGCCTGCAAGCGGTCTAGCGGATAGTAGACCGGTGGGAGGAAACCCAAGGCGATGCTGAGGACCTGGGGAATCGAGTTCGCCCGGCGCGCGTTCTTCGTGGTCGCGCCGATCGCGAAGCCGACGAAGACAAGCCCGATCCACAGGACGGCGGAGGTCGCGATGACCAGCACTAATCCCGCGGGGTTGGCAGGTCTCGACAGGATTAGGAAGATAAGCGACACCACCACCGAGGGCAGCGCCACGACGAGCCCGCTCACCGAGAGCCCAAGCGCGTAGGACGCGGGCGACACCCTCGACGCGACGAACATGTCCTGGAAGCGGAACCACTGCTTGTTGAAGTACACGCTCTGCGACGCGAAGAGTCCGGTGAAGGAGAAGGTGAGGACGATCGCCCCGACGAGCGACTGCACGGCGGACGCCTGGTCCGCGAAGACGAAGATGAAAATCACCGGCAGGAAGGAGAAGAGGCTTATCACGACGAGCAACATCGGATCGCGCAGGAGCGGCAGCGCGTCGAACAGTCCGATGTAGAGGGCCTCACGTATCTTCGCTCTCAATCGATCCCCCCACGATCTTGATGAACGCCTCCTCCAGGCTCGCCGGCTTGAAGGTCACCTTGCGTTTCTCCCGGAGTCCGCGCTCGACGATGGCGAGGATCTCTTCGTCCGATCGGGGGACCAGGATCTCCCGCTCGGCTCCGTTTCCCGACGCCGGCTCGACGATCACCCGCATCCCGATGCCCGTGTCTCCCTTCGCCTCCTCGACGGTCCCGAGGAACGCGGTGCGTCCCTTGTCCACGATCAGCAGATGGTCCGCGAGCATCTCGGCCTCGTCCAGGTAGTGCGTCGTCAGGAGGATCGTCGTGCCGCGCTTCGTCATGTCGCGAAGCATCGCCCACACGGACCGCCGACCGAGGGGATCGAGCCCGATCGTCGGCTCGTCGAGGAAGAACACCTCGGGGTCGGCGATCATCGCCATCGCGATGATCACGCGCTGCCGCAGGCCGCCGGAGAGCTCGGCGTTGAGCTTGTCGCGGTGCTCCCAGAGCCCGAGATCGTCCATGACCCTCCGGGTCCGCGCTCGCGCGTCCTCGCGGGACCGGCCCCGGATGAGGCACATATAGTAGATGTGGTCGTACGCCGAGAGGAGCATCTGGGGCCGCGCCTCCTGCGGCACGACGGCGATGTGCGGCCGGATCGCCTTCGGGTCCGAGAGGACGTCGTGGCCGAGGACCGACGCGCGGCCGAAAGTCGGCTTGAGCTGCGTCGCAAGGATCCGGAGGAGCGTCGTCTTGCCCGCGCCGTTGCGCCCGAGGAGGCAGAAGATCTCGCCCTTGTCGATCGTGAAGGAGACGTCCTCCAGGGCCTTCGTGCCTCCGGGGTACGTCTTCCCCAGGCCGTCGACCGCGATGACCGCCATGACGCGCGCCGAACGAGAGGGTGCTACTTGAGGCTTCTGCGCCCGACCGCGCGACAACTGCCGCTGCCGCGGAGACAACGCCCTCCCCTCGGGAGAACCGCTCGTCGCCAATCCGATGTACGGTAGGTGCACAACGTTTATTCTCTGGGCTCGATTCCCGCAATCCGTGGAACGGACCACCTACGACATCGTGGTGGTTGGCGGTGGCGCCGCAGGCCTGCGAGCGGCGATCGCCGCGACCGAGGAGAACCCCGACCTCTCGATCGCCCTCGTCTCGAAAGTCTACCCAATGCGGAGCCACACCGTATCCGCGGAAGGCGGCACCGCGGCGGTGATGCGGGACTACGATTCCTTCGATCTGCACGCGACGGACACGATCAAGGGCTCCGATTTCCTCGCGGACCAGGACGCGGTCGAGTTCTTCGTCGCGAAGTGCCCCGAGGAGGTCATCCGGCTCGAGCACTGGGGTTGCCCGTGGTCCCGCGATCCCGACGGGCGCGTGAGCCAGCGGGCGTTCGGCGGCATGTCCGTCAAGCGGACCGTCTTCGCGGCGGACAAGGTCGGGTTCCACATCCTCCACACGCTCTTCCAGACGTCGATGAAGTTCCCGCAGATCGAGCGCTTCGACGAGTACTTCGTGACGTCGCTGATCGTCGACGGAGGCGCGTGCGTCGGCGTCACCGCGATCGACCTCCGCGGAGGCCGCATGGTCGCGATCGGAGCGAAGGCGACCGTCCTCGCGACGGGCGGGTGCGGCCGCGTCTACGAATTCACGACGAACGGATTCATCAAGACGGGCGACGGCATGGCCCTCGCCTACC
>WNFU01006283.1_pt1 | contig 14440 bp, 14 predicted proteins | sample 5400121 | NCBI WGS metagenome assembly WNFU01 (sample SAMN13153360, study PRJNA577476) | soil metagenome | isolation source: 100 cm soil or saprolite under grassland replicate 1 | place: USA:California | collected 2016-06-15
TCGTCCGGGATCTCCATGTCGCCCATCATGGGCCTCCTTCCGGGCCGCCCGACGGAATCGCTCCGACCGCGGCTACGCCGCGATCGTCCCGACCCCGTCGGACGAACCAGTCAGATACACAGAAATCCGCGCACTACCTCGTCCTCGAGGATCGCCCACGGCGCCTTCCAGTAGACGCCGGTCGCCTCCATCGCGACCTGCGTGACCCCGTGCGCCTTCAACCAGTCGCGCAACGCGAGCAGCCCCGCGACCGTCGTCTTGAACTCGGCCACGTACTGCTCGCGCGTGCCACCGCCGGCGGGCGTGCGCGTGCACGCGGTCACCTGCGCCTTATGGACATCAAGCGCCGCCGGGCGCTCAACGATCACTTCCATCGACTGCTCCTCTCGGGTCGCGGACAACAACGTGCCGTCCGCCAGGAGCCCCCGACGACAGGCGAGTCTAGTGAGCGTGCTCGAGGCGACAGTCCGGGGTACCGGAGGGAGGCTCCCACGCCAAACTGAATGACGGGCTTAAAGGCACCAAGACGTAACGCAGCGTCAGCGGACAACGCCGCGGATCATCACGTTTTCACGCGCCCGCGGGTGCCCGCCAACCGCCGGCATGAAAACTGATGGGAAATGACCGCTTCGGTCAAGCAGCGGCGGCCTCCAGGGTGACGTGATGGCCGAGCCGTTCGAGTTGGGCGACCAGGCGGCGGGTGGCGCGTTCGGGGTCGCGGCGGGTGAAGTAGTCGCCGCCGGCTTCGCGGTAGAGCTCGCCGGTTGTGAGCATGTGCCAGCAGGCACAGAGGATCGAGTGCTTGACGGCGCCGGCCGCGCGGCCGTGGCCGCGGCGGGGTCGCAGCCGCTGGTACTGGGCGGCGAGGTAGACGTCGCTGCTGCGGGTCGCTGCCAGCGCCGCCTCGGTCAGCGCGGTGTCGAGCCACTTGGAGCCGTGCCGGGTTTTGCCGGAGCGGCGTTTGCCGGCAGAGCGATCATTGCCTGGGCATTGGCCGGCCCAGCTGGCGAGGTGCCGCTCGGAGGGGAAGCGGCTCATGTCGGCGCCGATCTCCGCGACGATCACCTCGGCTGTGCGTTGCTGGACGCCGGGGATCGTGCAGAGCAGCTCAACCGCCGCGGCGAAAGGGCGAGTTGCGCCTCGATCTCGTCGGAGAGCAGCTGGATCTGCTCGTCGAGGAAGTCGAGGTGGGCGAGGATCGCCGAGACGATCAGCGCGTGCTGGCGGTCGAAGCGGCCGACCAGCGCCTCCTTGAGCGCCGGGATCTTCGCCCGCAGCTTTCCCTGCGCGAGCTCGGCCAGGACCTGCGGATCGGTGGTGCCCTGCACGAGCGCGTCGAGCATCGCTCGCCCCGAGGCACCGAGGATGTCGCTGGCGACGCAGTCGAGCTTGATCCCGGTGTCCTCGAGGATCTTGTGCAACCGGTTGCCCTCCCGCTGACGCTCGCCGATCTGCGCCTTGCGATAGCGGGTCAGGTTGCGCAGCGCTCGGATCGGCTTCGGCGGCACGAAACTACGCTGCAAAAGCCCCGCCTCCAGCAGCTGGCAGAGCCAGGCGGCGTCGGAGACGTCGGTCTTGCGGCCCGGCACCTGCTTCACGTGGCGGGCGTTGACGAGCAAGCAATCGAACTCGTCCAGTAGACACCGGTCGCCTCCATCGCCACCTGCGTCACGCGACGCGACTTCAGCCAATCGCGCAGCGCCAACAGCCCCCGCACCGTGGTCGCGAACTCGGCGACCTCCTGCGCCCGCTCGCGGCCCCGGCCGGGCACGCGCACGCACGCCGTGACCTGCGCCTTGTGCACGTCCAAACCGGCGGCGCGCTTAACGATCGTCTCCACAGCTGCCTCCTCTCGAACGACGAAACACGGGTCGTCGCCCGCGGGGCCTCAAAGACAAACGAGTCTGATGGGCGTGCTCTACGGCAACAGTCCGGCGTACCGGGGAGGCCCCAGCGCCATGCTAAAGACGGGCTCACGGGCACCATAGGCAGACGGCGTCAACGAGCGACCCACCGATCCTCGCTCATTTCAACCGCCCGCGGGTGGCCGCGCGGCGATGGTTGCTAAAGAGAAATCAGCGTCGTCTTCTAAAGAGAAGAGCCACAGGTTATGCTCGACGCTCCCAACTGCGACGGAAGCGGGAAGGATGCGGCGCTGCGGATTGGTCCCACCGGGACGATCGGGTTCACACGGCTTGCCGCTAGGTCCTCCGATCGCGCGCAGGTTTGCGGCGAGTTCCTCTGCGCCGGAGGAGACAAGCTCGACCTCCGCGGCGTCACCTACGGAACCTTCCGTCTTGGCGAACGCGGCGAGGAGTTCCGCGCCGGCGGATGTAGTCGAGTGCGACTTCGAGATGATGCTGGGCGAGCGGGGTCAACGCCGTGCGCACGTACACGTAGACTCAAGCCGCCGAGCGGCACGGGCTCCGCGTCCTCGTCGAGCTCGCCGCCGAGCCTCGCATGATCGAGGCGTCGATCCGCGCGCAAAGGGTCGCCGTCCACTGCAGCGCCAAGTTTGGCCGCTATCTCGAGATTCGGCCGGGAAGCCTCGCCGCGCGTCTCTTGATCGCAGTCGAGGAGAACCTTGGACGAACCCAGGTCGTCCCGACGAGATCGTCACACAACTCGCGGCCGCCGGCGGCGTGACGCCGCAGACGCCTCGTCAAGAAAACCATCACCCGTCGTTGCGGGTGCTTACCGCCGAAAGCTGAGAGGAACGGAAGGTGCAAGCCAAGAACCCGCATCGCACGAAGCACCGGGCAGTCATCCTCGCCGGCGGGCAAGGTCGCAGGCTCGCTCCCTACACGTCGGTGCTGCCGAAGCCGTTGATGCCGATCGGCAACCGCGCAGTCCTCGAGATCGTCGTACAACAGCTCGCCAGTTACGGGATCACGGACATCACGTTCAGCGTCGGATATCTCTCGCATCTGATCCGAGCTATCTTCGACAGCCGTACCGATCGGAACGTGAACATCAGCTACGTCCAGGAGGAAATTCCACTCGGCACGGCCGCCCCGGTTCGCCTGGTCGAGGGGCTCGACGACTCGTTCATACTCATGAACGGAGACGTGCTCACAACACTCGACTACCGCGATCTGCTTCGCCGGCACCGTGAGACCGGCAACGTGTTGACGGTCGCTACGGTGCGGCGGACCATGAAGCTCGATTACGGCGTCGTCCGCGTCGAGAACGAGGTCGACCGAGTGCACGCGTGGGAGGAGAAGCCCGAGATCGTTTCGCTGGTCAGCATGGGCATCTATGCCGTCGAGCCCCGCGCAATCGACTTCATCCCGGAAGGCGAGTATTTCGACTTCCCCGATCTCGTTCAGGCGCTACTCGCGGCGGAGCAACCGGTCGGAGCCTACTTGTACGATGGGCTCTGGTTCGACATCGGCCGGCGGGACGACTACGAGCAAGCAGTCGCAAGCTGGACGTCGACCACAACGGCGGCGGGCTCGCAAATGAACAACGAGCACTGAGTCGTGAGAATGGCTGGCTCCGCGCCGCTCGGTCCGCCGCACGGGCGGGAAGACGTCGGGTGAGCAGCGTGGAGGGACAGCCGGTCGCCGGCGGCCGGGTTCCACGGTCGCAAGCAAGCCGGATCGAGCACGTGTCGATCATCGTGCCGATGCTCGACGAGGAAACGCGAGTCGACGGACTCCTCGCCGATATCGCGGCTCAAGAATTCGCTGGCGAGCTCGAGCTTTTGGTCGCCGACGGAGGCTCGAGGGACCGCTCCGTCGAGCGACTACGAGCGGCGGCGAGCCGGCATAGCGTAGCGCTGACGCTGATCGAGAACCGCGACCGGCTCATCCCCCACGGGCTCAACGCCTGTATCCGCCGCGCTCGGGGTGATCTCATCGTTCGCATGGATTGCCGCGCCCACTATCCGCGCGATTACCTCCGACGTTGCATAGCGGCGGCCGAAGAGACCGGCGCCTGGAACGTAGGGGGCTTGACGGTGCCGGTGGGGCGAGGCCGGATGGGGCGCGCTGCCGCTTGCGCCACAGACAGCCCGTTCGGCGGCATCGGCTGGACGCGCCATGCGGCGGGCGGGCGCGACGAGGTGGACACCGTCTACGGCGGTGCGTTTCGCCGCCACGCCTTCGAGCAGGTCGGGCTGTTCGACGTGTCGCTTCCGCGCAATGAGGACGAAGACTTCAACTTCCGCCTGCGTCGGGCTGGCGGTCGGGTGATTCTCGACACACAGATCAAAGTCTTCTATTCGCCCAGGGAGTCGGCGGCCGCGCTGTTCTCGCAGTACGCCGGCTACGGGCGAGGCAAGGTCGACCTGATGATGAAGCACAGGCAGCCGATGAGCCTGCGCAGTCTCCTTCCTCTCACCTTCGTCGGCTCTCTCGCGGCGCTCACCCTCATCTCGATCCGTTCTCGCCGCGCTCGTGCGCTCCTTACCGCCGAGGTCGCCGTCTACGGCGGCTGCGCCTTCGGTTTCGGGCTCCGAGCGATCGCTCGCCGGAGGGAACCGTTACGCCTTCTGCCGGCCGTCGCCGCCGTTTTTCCTGTGCTTCACCTCGGTTACGGTGGTGGCATGCTCCGCGGACTCGCGGCCGTCGCTGCCGGAGCGCGTCAGCTTCCTCGCCCTGGTCGCCACGTTCGTCCTCGAACCCCGCCTCCTGCTGAATGATGGGCATCAGGTCTGAAGTAACGGCCGAACGTGCCCCACGTGCTCCAGGCCCTCGCCGCAGTTCGATTAGACCCGACCGAAGCAGGCGCAAGACGCCCTGGCTACGATTCGTGCACTCGTCGTTCTCATAACGTGTCCGAGGACCTCTCTCTACTCCGCCATCTGCGCACCCTTCGTCGTGACGCGTGGCTGATCGCGCTCTGCCTGGCAGGCGCCCTAGTCTCGGCAGCGATCTTCCTCTCGACCCAGCACTCTGTCTATCGCGCGTCGATGAAGATCGTCATTGGACAGGGCGGCGGAATCTTTCAACCCGCTGACGCCGGTGCCGTCGACCCCCTCGCGCAGACGATGACCAACCTCCTTCAGAGCGACATCGTCGCGAGCAGGGTTGTCACGAAGCTCAACCTCTCGCTCACGCCTCGTCAGCTCCTCGACCACCTTGCTGTCTCGACGAAGCCACAGACCGCGGTGCTCTCGGTCCGCTACGACTCGCGTGACAAGGCCGGCGCCGTCGAGATCCTGCGCGTGACCGGTGACGTGTTCACGACTCTCGTTAGAGAGCGGCTTGGCGGACAGAACCGTTTGGCTCCGCCGCGCGGCGCGGAGACGGTCCCGGTCAGCGCGAGCGTCTTCGACCCGGCGCATCTCGAACCCGGGCGCATTTCGCCGCGGCCCGTCAGAACGATGGGCCTTGCCGGCGCGCTCGCGCTCTTGATCGGCGTCAGCCTGGCTCTTGCCCGCGAGAGCCTGAAGCCGCGGATCGACAGTGGCGATCAGGCCGAGGAATCGTTCGGAGCTCCGGTCGTCGGAACGCTGCCGAAAAGATCAGGGCGCACGCCGCCGCTTGGGCTTTCGGCCCAGCGTGGACGAGTGGATGCGCAACTCGTCCGCGCGCTCGCGCCGCTGACCGGCTGGCTTCAAGCAATGCATGTGACCCGCGAGAGAGTGATCGTCGTCACGAGCGCAGAAGACAACGAGGGTAAGAGCGTGCTCGTCGCTCATCTCGGGGCAGCCTTGGCCGCCGCAGGCGAAGAAGTCATCTGCGTCGAGGCGGACGGCCGTACTCCGACGGTGAGCAACTACCTCGGAGTGCAAGCCAACTCCGAAGGCCCCGAATCGTACGGCCTGGTCGACGTCGTCCACCGTCGCGTCGAGGTTGAGGATGCACTCCACGCGGTTCGGCCTATCCCCGCCGAAACGAGTCACGATTATGCCGATGGAACAGGGCAGGCTGATGCCTCTCGCCTCCCCGACTCGCCGCAGGAACGGCATGGTCTCGGGCTGCTCCAGGCGGGACCATCGCGCTCGAGTGGGGCCGCTCTGCTCACCTCGGACCTCATCTCGCTCACGACCACGCTCTCCTCCGTCGGTCGCTACGTTATCGTCGACGCGCCGCCGCTGCTGCTCTCGCCTCACGCCCTTCCGCTTGCTATGGCGAGCGACACGATCCTCGTCGCAGCGCGAAAGGGTTCGACAACCAAGGCTAATGCGGAAGCGGTGCGGAAGATCCTCGCGACGGTCGAGCGGACGAGGATCGGCGTCGTCCTCTGCCATCCGCGCTCCACACGTCGCCGCCTGTTGTTCCGCGGACTAGGCCGCGCTAGGGTGCACACGGCGAGGCTGATCGAGTTCACCGAGGCACCCTCCCACGTCGAGGGCGCTCGCCGCAGCAAGACCTGACGTGAATGTGCTAGCCGGCACGGGCACACGTGCGAGGGAGGCCGATGCTCTCGCGTGGGGGGGCGCCGGCCTGCTCGCCGCGGCGCTTCTCGGCGTCGGCACCGTCTTTGATAACAAGCTCGGAGTCGTCCTCGCGTTCTCACTGACACTCGCCGTCGGGATCGTCCTCCGGCCCAAGGTCATCCTGCCGATCCTCGCCGCCTCGGTGTTCGTCGAGGCAGTGAGCGTCGGCGGGATCACTATCAGTCGACTCCTCGCTCCGCTGGCGCTCTGCGTGGTTATCGGTATTGCGATGCGGAGGCGGTTGACAATCGGCGCGTCCTCACCTCTCGTCTGGGTCGCCGCCTACTTCCTGTGGGCGCTCGCGAGCTTCTCGTGGACGATCAACAGCGCGGACACCCGCTTCAAGCTTGGCTCGCTGACGCTTGCCCTCGTCTACCTGCTCGCGGCCGCGACCCTCATCGAGTCAGTACGCGAGCTTCGCAGCGTTCTAGTAGCAATCGCAGCCGCCTCGCTCTTGATCGGACTGTTCGGAATTGCAACAGACGCGCTCGCAATCTCGAGCCAGCTCCAGGACGGGCGCCCGAACGGAGGAGTTGGCGATCCCAACCTCTTCGCGGTGTATCAGGTGCTCGCCATTCCGCCCGCCATCGCCCTCGCCGCTTCGACCCGTAGGCGCTGGCTGCGTTTCCTTCTCGTCTGTGCGGTGCTCGGCATCCTCGCGTCGATCTTCGCCTCCGAGTCACGCGGAGGGCTCCTCGCCCTTGCCACCGTCATGCTCCTGATCGTCGTCCTCCCTGCACGTGCGATCTTCCGCTCTCGCCCCCAGAAGGCGGCAATCCTGATCTCCGTCGTCCTCGCGAGCGGCGTGGCTTTCGCCGTGACGGGCGCGTCGCTCATCGAACGCGTCGGATCGCTCGAGACGAGCGATCCGACCGGGTCCACCCGGGTCTTCCTCTGGGACGCCGCCTGGACTTCGATTAAGCAACGTCCCGTGCTCGGCCTCGGCTACGGCGCTTTTCCCGCCGCTGCCCCTCGGTTGTTGCACGAGACTGAGGGTGTCGATTTTCGCCACATCGAGCTACACGCGACCGGGAAGGCGCGCGAGACGCACAACGTCTACCTCGGTGCGCTGGCGGAACTCGGGCTTCCGGGTCTTGTGCTCTTCATGTCTGTCCTGCTCGCGACGACCCGACAGCTCATCCGCACCTCGAAGAGAGCCCGGGAGGCCGGAGCCGCCTTCGTCGCGCGGATCGCAAACGCGCTGCTGCTGAGTCTCCTGGGCTGGTCGGTCGCATCGATCTTCTTGTCCACGGAGAGCTCCCGCTCGCTGTGGGTGCTGATCGGCGTCTCACTGGCGCTTCCAAAGCTGATCCGGAAGGAGCGCCCTGCGGGCTCGAGCATCGCCGATGCGGTCGCGGCCGCCGACGGAGCGACGAGGAAGACCGATCTCGCGCTCGTCCACCTTGCCGCACCGGTGGCCGATGGAACGCAGATCGTCGTGCCGGCACGCGCGGCGCCGGGGGCGGCCGTGGGCGGCGGCGCGTGGGCTGCGCCTGCGGGCCTGGTGCACTTGAACACGGCAACGCTCGAAGATCTCGAGATGTTGCCCGGTATCGGCCCGGTGACTGCGCAGAAGATCCTCGACTACCGGCAGCAGCACGGTGCGTTCGCACGCGTCGACGAACTCGATGCGATCCCCGGAATCGGCCCGAAGCGCCTCGACCAGCTGCGCGATCTGGTCGCGCCCTGACAATCCGCGTGGCGCACGCGTTCGTCGCCGGCTCTGCATCGGGCATTGCGTCTGCAACCCCTGCACGTCTCCTCTAGCCGCGTCTCGCGCTTGGGCCTTCGCGGTCTTCGCGGCGCGGCGCGTCGTCGGGCTCTGTCTCGCGGTGTTTGATCGCTGCAGCCGCCAGGCGGACGATGCAGTCTGGGTTGCGGCGGTCGAAACTGCCGGCGTTACGCCCGGCCGCTTCGTCGTTTAGCCGCTCAAACCCGAAAGTCCGTTCCGCGAGCGGAAGCGCACGAGGACTTGGGACCCGAGCTGGCCGTCTCCTCCCCAGGGGCAATCCGCAGCTCCCGACGACCAACTCCGGGCCTCCACTGAACAGACGCGACGCGAGAGCGAATCTTGCGATGCGCTGCGAGATAAGTGCCCAGGGGCGGCGTCTTTCCGTTCACACCGCAGCTCGGCAGCCTGCGCCCGGGGGAGGGCTCGGGCACGACCGAGGGAGCCCTGGGCAGGAGGGAAGCATTCCATAATGTGCTTACAAAAGCCAAACATCCGCAACGTCGGAGACAGCGCTGTTTACGCTGTAACGCACATCCGCCATCGACGCTGGTTTCCCGAAGTACCTGGTACAAACCTGACCTGATCTCCGATTCCTTGACTCGGGCCGCTCGCGGGATCGTTTGACATGCTCGATCTGCTGCTCGATCTCGATGAGATCTCGGGTCTGCTCGCGGACGAGCTTGCGGGCGGTAACTGCGCGCGATCGTCGAGGAAGGAGCACGCCCTCGACGCCTTTCTCCTCGCCGCGGGGATGAACCAGATCGTCGAGGACTACCTACACCGCGACGTCTATTCGCTCGGCAGGGGAGCCGTCCGGATCGGAGAGTTTGTCCACTCCCCTGCCGGCTCGCTGGCATCGGCGACCGCTCGTCTGGCTCGCTCAGCGGGACTGGCAGTTCGCGCGCGTAGCGCGCGCCAGCGAAGTCTCGTCCACTGGCAGGGAGAGCTCGCCTCCCTCGTCGGGCGCCTGGCGGAGAATGTCGCCGCTGAGGTCGAGCGGTCCGGTACCGAGACACGAGGAGACCAGACGGCTGAGGTCGAGCCGGACCTGCTGCTGGCCGTGCGAGACGTAATCGAGCCCGTAGCACGTTTCCCGGAGTCCCTGCGGACGAGCGTCGTCCGTCTTGCTCAGTGTTTCCGCAGCTTCGATCAGCGACCGGAAGACTGCCGCCGGCTCGCCCGCCTGCTCTCGACCCGGTTCCCGGATCGCGCCAGGCCGATTCTCGTCGTCGGCTTGCGGACCTCGGGCAGCTACCTGGCACCGCTTCATCGGGCCTTCCTGAAACTGGACGGGTATGCGGACGTGGCGTTCCTGACGTTGCGTCCAGACCACGATCTGCTCTCGCATGAGCTCGAACGCATCGCCGAGACCGTTCTGGCCGACGGCCTCGTGTGCGTGGTCGACGACCCACCTCGAACGGGAACACAACTCGCGCAAGCAGCGGAACAGCTCCGACGACTCGGCATACGCCCGGAGTCGCTCGTACTCCTCGTGCAGCTCTTCGGTACGCCTGCGTCGCTTCCTTCGCGCCTCACGGAGTACGAGTCGATCGTGCTTCCGTGGGAGCGTTCGTCGATTCGCGACATGCTCTCGGAGCGCGCCGTCCGGCAGACCCTCGTTCGACTGGTGCGCGGGCAGACGATCGCGATCTCTACCGGCACCGGCTCACGGGAGGTCGTGGTCGGCGAGATCGAGGACGTGAAGCGGCTCAACACCTGGGCGACGCGGGTCTCGCCCGCTCATCGCGGGCACGCGAGCGCGGTCTTTCGAGCACGGATCGTTGAGGAGGGCTCAGGCGAGCAGGCGGAGCAGGACATCTACGTTCAAGGCGTTGGCCTCGGCTATCTGGGGAGGCATGCACTCACGGTCGCGTCCCGGCTCGCATGCTTCGTTCCGGAGGTCTACGGCTTCGACGATGGATTGCTGTACCGGACGTGGCTTCCGGAGGATTGGCGGCTTTCTCCGCCGTCGCCTGCGGAAGAGGAGACGGTCGCGGCGCGCGTAGCGTCGTACGTCGTCGCCCGTCGAGACGCTCTCGCCGTCGCCGAAGATGTCAGCCGCCGACTCGTTCACCGCGAGCCTGTATGGGAGGTCGTTGCCTCCATGCTTGGGGACGCCTTCGGTAAAGCAAGGTACGTTGTCCGCCCCCTGACGAACCGGATAGCCATCCGGCTCGTGAGAACGGCTCGTCCCTCCGTCGTGGACGGGAGCATGGCTCTCTCTCGCTGGTTCAGACCTTCGACGGAACCGATCGTCGAAGGGACGATCCGAAAGGTCGATTTCGCCTCGCGCGCGTTCTCGAACGAAGACACGTATTGCTACGACGCCGTCTTCGATCTCGCTTGCGCGGCAGCCGACTACGCCGCTCTGTCTCCCGCGCAGCCCGCGGCACTCGAGTTCGGCGACCGTCTCCGAACGCAATATGAGCGCGCCGCGGGAGAAACGATCACCGGAGAGCGGTGGTTGCTCTACCAGCTTCTCTACCACCATCGGATCGGTCGCCGCGATTACCATACTGCGGTTCGGGGTGCCGAGGAGGAGACGGAGCACTCGCCGACTCCGCTGTTCGCACGGTTCTTGGCCGGGCAGCAGGCGATGGCGCTTGCCCACCAGCGTTACTTCGGGGACCTTTTCTTCGCGGACCGGGCGACGCCGGACTCAGGTCCGCTGTGTGCGATCGACGTGGACGGTGTCCTCGAGACGAGGTGGCTCTCCTTCCCGGCGATCTCGTCGGCAGGGGCTATGGCACTGCGAGCGCTCGCCAGCCACGGCTATCGCCCCGTGCTGGCGACCGGGCGCTCGCTCGCCGAAGTACGCGCCCGGTGCATCGCGTTCCGCCTTCCCGGCGGGGTCGCAGAATACGGCGCCGTCGTCTACGACCATCTCTCCGGTCGTGTGCGGACTCTCCTGACTTCAGCCGATCAGGACGAGCTCGCCGCGCTCCGCGCGATCCTGCTCAGGACGCCCGGTGTCCAGCTCGATCCGCTTCACGAACATGGGATACGCGCCTATCGCCTCGACTCGCACGGTCGACCCTCTGGCCTAGACGCGGCGACCATCCAGGATGTGCTCACGCGAACCGGTGATCCGAAGCGCATTCGGCCGATCCCGGCGTACTCGCAAACCGACTTCACCGTTGCGCATGTCGACAAGGGTGCTGGGCTTCGAATCCTTGCGGACGAACTCGACCGCACCACGAGCGAGCGGAGCAAGTCGCAATTCGCGTTCGCGATGGGCGACACCGTTTCCGATCTGCCGATGTGCGTTCTCGCAAGCCGTGCATTCGCTCCATCGAATGCCGACCCGAAGCTCCGCGAGTTGAGCGCGCTTGGCTCGCACGGCATCGACTTCGTCGCACGCCCGTATCAGGCCGGTCTGCTGCTTGCTGTGTCGACGTTCCTCGGGCACCGGCCAGAAAGGTGCGACGTGTGCAGCCAGCCCCGGCCTCGCTCGAAGGAAACACGGATCCTCCTCGCCGCGCTCGGAGCGCTCGACGGAGGACGCCGCGAGAAGGCCAATCGGGCCTTGCTCCTCGCGGCACTGCTGCACGCTCGTGACTCCGCTCGCCGGGGTCCAGCGGTGTGACCAAAAGGCCGGCAGACTTTCAACCCCCGTCCTTCGTCTCGTCGGCGCTCTTCACGTTCGGCACCCAGATTGCCGTCGCCATGCTCTCGCTTGTGAACGTCCTGATTGTCGCAAGGGCGTTGGGTCCAACTGGTCGCGGGCAAATCGCACTTCTGACGACGATCGCCTATCTGTCCTCGCAGGTTTCCCTCTTCGGCGTGGAGCAGGCGAACATCAATCTCGCCGGGATCCAACCCCGGTTGAGGCCGGCGCTCGCAACGAACTCGTTGATCCTCGCAATGGCGTTCGGCGCCTGCGCCATCGGCTTCCTCGCGGGTTTGATCGCGATCTTCCCGGGCGTCGGCGGCGGTCTCGCGATCGGGCTTCGGTGGCTGTCGCTCGCCTCGATTCCGTTGCTGATCTTCCAGACCTATCTTCTTCTCCTCGTTCGCGCGGACTACCGCTTCGCCTTCGCGAATGCCGGCTCGATGGTCGCACCCATCGTCAGCGTGGGTGCGAACGGCCTTCTCGCCTCGCTCGGCGCGATCAGCGTCGGCACTGCATTCGGAGCCTGGGTCGGTGGCCAGGCACTCGGCACGCTGTTGTTCGCCTGGTGTGTCCAGTACCGCATCGCCGGCTTCGGCCGCCCAGATCTCGGACTCGCAAGGCAGACGCTCGGGTTTGGGCTCCGGGCTCACGGTGGCCGCATCATGATGCTCGGGAACTACAGGTTCGACCAGTGGCTTGTGGGAGCGATCTCGGGCACCCGCGAGCTGGGTGTCTACAGCGTTGCGGTCGCGTGGGCCGAGGCGCTCTTCCACCTTCCGACCGCCCTCGCCGCAGTGCAACGTCCGGATCTCGTTCGCGCTTCACGCCGTGAGACCGCCCAGACCACCGCCCTGGTTTTTCGGGCAGCCGTCCTCATCACGCTTCCAATCGCCGGTGTCATGGTGGCGGCCGCTCCAATTCTCTGCGTGACGATCTTCGGCGCCGACTTCGGAGGCTCGATCGGCGAGCTACGAGTCCTCGCCGGGGGCGCCTTCGGCATCCTGGCCATCAAGATCCTCGGCAACGCGCTCACGGCGCAGCGGATGCCCCTGGTCGAGACGGCAGGCATCGGCGCGGCATTCATCGCCACGATCGTCCTCGACGTTCTTCTGATTCCCCGGTCCGGCGGGTTCGGCGCGGCGGTCGCGTCAAGTCTCGCCTATTCGACTGGCGGCATCTTCATCGCTCTCATCTCCACGCGCGCTCTCGGGGGTCGGCTCAGCAACTTCGTCCCGCGCCCGCGCGACCTCGCTGCGCTCTGGCGAGAGGCGCGTGGCGCACTCCGGCGCGGGACTTCGGCTGCGCCCGCACTCGTCCCCGCGCCAGGTTCCCAGTCTGCAGACGAGCCGCCGCCCCCGGCGTGACCTACAGGGCGCCGATCGAGATCAGTCGCGGCATTAGGCGCAAAGAACCTTCGGGCACCCTCCACGAAGCGACTTGGTTGCAACCCCGGGGAACGAAAGCATCGCGGGACGTGACCACAGCGCGACCGTCTCACACCGAAACTCCGGCGGATACGGCTTCCGGAAATTCGATCCCCTTGGCATGGTGGCGCATCCTTCCCGCCAGGCCGGACAATGCTGACCAAGCGCTCAGGTGTCCACGAAACCGGGGGCATTCCAGCGCGGAAAATCGGCGAGCGCACTATCGCGACGCGTGGCCTGCGCGCTCGATTGCTGAAGGGACGCTGTGCCGGCTGAAGTTGGTGCGCCACCCTGCCGTCAGCTCGCTCGGCGGCGGCGCGGCGCGCGGCTCTGCCGTCTTCTGCGAGGCGTTTGCCGAGCAGCCGGCGAGCAGCGCTACCGCAAGCAGGACTGGCACCGCGACCCTCATCACGAACTTAGATGCGGCGGCGCGAATCTTCGGTGCGGTTCCTCGCATCAAACGGTGCGATGAGCCAGCGGACGGCGAAGCAGGCGCGGCGGGCGGCCAGACAAGCCCGGCCGCCCAGGCGACTGGCCCGCCGCCGCTGGCTCTGGGCCTCGACGGTCGCCCGCTGGCTGGCCGAGGACGCGTTGAAGCCGTGGCAGCACCGCTCCTGGATCTTTCCCACCGACGCGGGCTTCCTGGAGAAGGCAGGTCCCGTGCTCGACCTCTATCAGGGCCGCTGGCAGGGCAAGCTGCTGCACCCGGGCGAGTTCGTGATCTGCGCGGATGAGAAGCCGTCGATCCAGGCGCGCCGGCGGATCCACGGGACGCTGCCGCCGGCTCCGCGCTCGCGCGGCCACCACGTTGAGCACACCTACCAGCGCGGAGGGGCGCTCACCTATCTGGCCGCGCTCGACATCGGACGCCGCGGCGGCCGGCGCCCGCGCGTCTTCGGTCGCTCCGAGCCGAGAGGCGGAATCGCTCCCTTCGACCGGCTCGTCTGGCAGGTAATGACGAAGCAGCCCTACGCTTCCGCGCGCCGCGTCTTCTGGATCGTCGACAACGGCTCCTCCCACCGCGGCCGCAAGTCGGTCGAGCGGCTCGAGCGGCGCTGGCCCAACCTCGTCCTCGTCCATCTGCCGGTGCACGCCAGCTGGCTCAACCAGATCGAGATCTACGTGCGCCACGAGGCGCCATGCATAAGGAGTAGCCCCGGCGGCGCTGGCGCCGTCACCGCTTTGGGATGAGAATGCCGGCGCCGTCTTGGTCGACGCCGGCATTCCCCTTGCTGCTTCTAGCGCGTTAAGGAGTATGGCGCGGGGGCCTGCGGAACCGCAAA
>WNFU01006287.1_pt1 | contig 14434 bp, 12 predicted proteins | sample 5400121 | NCBI WGS metagenome assembly WNFU01 (sample SAMN13153360, study PRJNA577476) | soil metagenome | isolation source: 100 cm soil or saprolite under grassland replicate 1 | place: USA:California | collected 2016-06-15
CTCCCCACGTAGCGCCCTGACCAGTTGGGGGCGTCGCAGGGGCCCACGGGCGCGCCACCTCGCCCTTCCGGCGGGCGTCGAGCAACGGCGCACGCCGGTCGCGGTGCTCCAGCTCAAGCTGCAGCAGGTCGAGCTGAAGCAGCGGGCCTCGGTTTGCGGCACGTGCCATCTCGCCGTCCCCGCCGACTACGCCGGCGCCGCCCGCCAGATCGCGCGCCTCGGGCACCTCATCGAGGAGCTGCTGGACATGTCCCGCATCGTCCGGGACCGGGTGAAGATCGATCGCGAGGAGCTCGATCTGGCGGAGGTGGCGCGCGACGTGATCGCGCGGCTCGCCGAGCTCGCGACCCGGAGCAGATCCGAGGTCGCGCTCCACTGCCCGGAGCCGATCCGCGGCAGCTGGGACCGGCTCGCGCTCGAACGCGTCCTCGGGAACCTCCTCTCGAATGCGCTCAAGTTCGGCGCGCAGAAGCCCGTCGAGATCCGGGTCCGATCCCAAGGAGAGCAGGCGCTGATCGAGATCCAGGATCACGGAATAGGGATCGGTCCCGAGGATGTCGACCGGATCTTCGACCAGTTCGAGCGGGCCGTGTCGTCGCGGCACTTCGGAGGGCTCGGGCTCGGGCTGTACATCACGCGCCAACTCGTCGAGGAGCACGGAGGCACGATCTCCGTGGCGAGCACGCCCGGCGCCGGATCCACGTTCACCGTCCGGCTTCCGAGGACGCCCCTGGGTTCGGAGCTCCCCACGTAGCGCCCTGACCAGTTGGGGGCGTCGCAGGGGCCCACGGGCGCGCCACCTCGCCCTTCCGGCGGGCGTCGAGCAACGGCGCACGCCGGTGCCCTGGACGCACCCGGACACCCGCAGCAAGAACGTCGAGTTGCCATTGGCGGAGGAGAGCCAGGCAGCTACCCCGCCCGCCTTGCGGCGCACCTGCCCTCATCAGGTGCGTTGACGCATCAGCGTGCGGATACGCTGGCGGGAAGGTCATAGTGCGCGAGGTGCCCAGGCCGGCGAAGATTTCGAGCCGCGAGTCTCGATGCGAGCGAAGTGCGCGCGCGGCTCGGGACCTGTCCTCGAACGGAGGAGTGCAGACATGGCGAAGGTCGCGATCGTGGTGTTGGCTGGGACGGAGACGCACGAAGGGCTCGGGCGCGTGGTGAATGCGCTCGAGGCCGCGAAGGAGCTGAAGGAGGGAAACGACGACGTCCGGATCGTCTTCGACGGCGCGGGGACGGCGTGGGTCCCGGAGCTCGCGAAGAAGGAGCACAAGGCCCACGGGCTCTACGCGGCGGTCGGCGATCGGATCGCGGGCGCCTGCGCCTGCGCGGGAGCGTTCGGTGTAAAGGATGCTGTGGTCGCGCAGCGCGTCCAGCTCGCGGGCGAGTACGAGGGCCACCCCAGCGTGCGGCGGCTCGTCCACGACGGATACCAGGTGATCACGTTCTGAGCCTTTCCCGTGGCGGTCCATTGTCGCCGCTCACCAGGAACCGCGTGAATCTGGACATCTCGCCGGCGGCTTGAGGATCGGCCGGGAACTGGCCGGGGTGGCCGTTCACGGGTAGTCAGCGGTCGGCAGGGCGAAAAAGTGAAGGCCCGGAGTTCGCGCTCCGAGCCTTCGGCCGGTCAAGCAGGGCGCTTGGTCACCAGCGGTCCGGTGATCTCACGCCTGACGCTGCCGGTCTACTTCCACGCGCCCTCGCCGGGGGCGCTTGGAGTCTCTGCGGTTCGTGGCCTGCGCGCGACCAGCGTGCGGGCGGGTCTTTCACCTCTGCCGGTACTGCGACCGGGGCCACCGCTACTGCGGGGCGGCCTGCGCGGCGGCGGCGCGTCGGGCGAGCTGCCTGGACGCTGGCCGGCGGTACCAAGCCAGCCACGATGGCCGGCGGGCGCACGCGGATCGGCAGCGGCGCTATCGGGAGCGCCTCCGCGAGAAAGTGACGCATCAGCGTCGCGAGGAGGCAGGCGCCGCGGTGATGGTGCGCGCCTCGCCGGTGACGGCCGCCAGGGTGGCGCCCGCCTCGACCGGCATCGAGGTCTCGCGTCATGCCACGCATCATCCCCGCCCCACGGGCGGGCTCGTTCGCTGCGCCTCGTCGCCGGGTTCGATTGCCTCGCGGACGATCCGCTCGGCGGGCTCCTGCTCGAGCCGGAGGATCTGCACGCGATCACGCACGAGGTCGTGGAGCGGACGCGCTCGTCGGCGGAGGGCCGCGTCGTCGCCGTGCTCGAGGGCGGGTACCTCCCCGAGCGGATGGGCCTCGGGGCGGTGAACGTGCTCCGCGCGCTCGCGGGGCTCCCCGCCGTCTCGGGGCGCCTCGCGCACGGGCCGCACGCACCCGCGTGACCGTCGGCCGCCGCTCTCGCTCAGTGCGTCCGGCGCGAGCGCCACAGCTCCTCGAGCGGGCGGGTGTTGACCACGTCCTCCGGCGCGAGCCACCCGCGCCGCGCGACCCAGACGCCGTTCCGGACGTTCGCGAGGTGCGTCGCGACGTGCGCGTCCGTCGAGATCGCCACCTGGACCCCGGCCTCCTTCGCGAGCCGGCACGCACGGTCGCCGAGGTCGAGGCGCTCCGGCATGGCGTTCACCTCGAGCGCGACCCCCTCCTCGCGAGCGGTCTCCAGCACCGCCTCGAGGTCGAGGTCGTACGGATCGCGGTGCCCGATGCGCCGGCCGGTGGGGTGGCCGAGCACGTCCACGACGCCCGACCGCAGCGCGCGGACGATCCGATCCGTCATCTGGTCCCGGGGTTGACCGAAGTCGCTGTGGACGCTCGCGACGACCCAGTCGAGCCCGGCGAGCGCGTCCGGCGCGAGGTCGAGCGAGCCGTCGGGCAGGATGTCGACCTCGACGCCAGCGAGCAGCCGAGTCCCGCTCCGCTGCCCGTTGAGCGTGGCGATGCGTTCGCGCTGCTCGGCGAGCGCCTTCTCGTCGAGCCCGAGCGGGCGCGAACGAGAGTGGTCCGTGATGGCGAGGTACCGGCGCCCGAGGCGATCCGCTTCCTCGGCCAGCTCCTCCAGCGACGCGCGGGCGTCCCTCGACGCCTTCGAGTGGACGTGGAGGTCGCCGAGGACGTCCCGCTCGTCCACGAGGCGGGGGAGCCTGCCCGACTCGGCCGCCTCGATCTCCCCGGAGCCCTCGCGGAGCTCGGGGGGGATCCAGGGCAGCCCGACGGCCTCGAACACGTCCTCCTCCCGCGCTCCGGAGAGCCGCCGCCCCTCGCGATCGAACACGCCGTACTCACTCAGCTTGAGGCCGCGATGCACCGCGCGCGTGCGGATCGCGATGTTGTGAGCCTTGCTCCCCGTGAAGTAGTGGAGCGCGGCGCCGAACGCCTCGGGCGGCAGGACCCGCAGGTCCACCTGGAGCCCGATGCGCAGACGGACGGTGGCCTTGGTCGGCCCCTTCGCGAGCACCGCCGCGACCTCCGACAGATCGCAGAACGCGCGCATCGGCGGCGCCGGATCCGCCGCCGCGACCAGGATGTCGAGGTCTCCGGCGGTCTCCTTCCTGCGCCGGACGCTCCCCGCAGGCTCCACCCTGGCGACCCCGGGGACCTTGCGCAGCTTCGCCGCAGATCGAGTCGGCGTAGGAGACGGCGCGGTGCAGCGGGACGCGCGTGGTGCGCCGCGCCCGGTGCCGCTGGATGGCCTCGCCTCCAGGATCGCCGCCGCGCGGCGCTCGCCCAGGCGAGGCAGCGCGGCGAGCCGCCCGCTGCGGCAGGCCTGCTCCAGGCCGTCGACGTCCGCGATCCCGAGCGTCCTCCACGCCGCGGCGACCGTCTTCGGGCCGACGCCCTCGATCGAGAGCAGCTCGACGACCCCCTCCGGAACACGCCCCGCGAGCTCGTCACGGTCCGGCAGCGTCCCGCGCTCGAGGAGCTGGCCGATGCGGGACGCGATCCGCTCGCCGATCGAGCGATCGAGGTGAGCTCGCCTCTTCGCCAGAGCTCCGAGACCGGGCTCGGCAGCGTGTCGATCACCTGGGCGGCCTGGCGGTAGGCCCGCACCTTGTACGGGTTTCCCCCGGTCAGCTCGAGCAGGTCGGCCAGCTCGGAGAAGGTCTTGGCGACCTCGGCGTTCTCCATGCTTCAGATCACCCTCGCGGATTACGGCCCCACGATGGTCACGAGCACGTTGCCCGGACGGGACGGCCCGGCAGGCCCCCCGCTCGTTATCGAGGGGCCGAGAGCCCGTGACCGGAGGCTCTGGCCCGTGAGGTGCGCGATGACCTGGCTCGAGGCTGCATTCCGCTGGACGCACGTGGTGGCGGGGATCCTATGGATCGGCCACCTCTACTTCTTCAACTTCGTGAACCTGCAGGTCGCGAAGGCGTACGACCCGGAGTCGAGAAAGAAGGTGGTCCCTGAGCTGATGCCGCGGGCCCTGTACTGGTTCCGCTGGGGCGCGGTGTGGACGTGGACCTCCGGCTTCCTGATCGCGGGGCTCGTCTACTGGTCGGTCGACAACCTCATCCGCAAGGACGAGGCCGGACGCCCCACGATGTCCCACGTCGGCGGCGTCGCGATCGCGCTCGTCCTCATCGGCGTCGTCTTCTTCGTGTACGAGGGCGTCTGGAAGGCGCTCGGCAAGAACGAGCGGGTCGCGACGGGGGTCCTCTTCGCCCTGCTCGTCGCCTTGCTCGTCGCGCTCCAGCAGGTCTTCACGGGCCGCGCCCTCTTCGTCCACGCCGGCATGCTCTTCGGGACGATCATGGTGATGAACGTCTGGATGAGGATCTGGCCCGCGCAGAAGAAGCTGATCTCGGCGGCGAAGGGCGTCGCCGCCGCGCCGGATCCGGCGGTCGCACCGATGGCGGCGCTCCGCTCGAAGCACAACACGTACCTGTCGGTGCCGCTCGTCTTCACGATGGTCTCGAACCACTACCCGACCATCTACGGCTGGGAGCACAGCTGGATCGTGCTCTCCGGGATCGTCGCGCTCGGATTCCTCGTGGCGAAGCTGCTGTATCTCAAGTCCGCGGGGCCGGCGCCGGCGCGGTTCGGCGTGCGCGCGCCCCTGCCGCCTCCCGGTACGCCCGGGATGGCGGCGCCGAAGGCGTGACGGCTCATCGGGGCGCCGCGCGGCCGGGGCGGTACGGCCGCGCGTGCGCCGCCCCGATCGTCAGCACCACCGGCGCCTCGGAGGGAACGTCCACCTTAGTCGGGCTGACAAGTCACTTCATTTCGAGGCGGCCATGATCTGCGCCAGCGTGGACCAGAGCGGGGCCGTGGCCGGGACGAGGTCCTCGCTGGCGTACCACCAGAAGTCGCCGCCCACGAACCGAGGAAGGTTGACGCTCATCGTGTAGTAGCGCGTCAGGTAGGCAGCCTTCTCGCTGGCCTTCGTGGTCCCGCACTCCCCAATGCCGAGCTTCGAGTTCGGGAACATCGTCGCGAGCCGCTGGAAGATGGCGTTCCAGTCAGGCTGGAGGCCGTTGCAGTCGTCTTCGTAGTAACTCACGAAGACGTAGTCGAGCCCGGTCTTCATGCGATCAGGGATGTTCGCGTCGGCCCAGGTGAACATCTCGTGATCGGCTCTCGACCAGCAGCCCTGGTTGTAATAGAGCGTCAGGGCCGTGGGACGACCGGCGGTCTTCACTGCGTCGTAGGCGCCCGAGATCTTCGCGACCACGTCGGACGTGGGCCCGAGCCACTCGCCATTCACCTCGTTCCCGACCTCCCACAGGTCCACGCTGTTGCCGAGCGCGCGCAGGTACTCGTTCGCGCGGCTCACGTAGGCCGAGACGCTCACGGTGTTCACGTATTGGGAGTCAAGCATCTCGCCCATGATGTCGGCGACCGTCTTGATCTGCCTCACGACGTCCACGTACGCGGACGCGGCTTGACCCTCGTCGAATACCACCCGCGCCACCGGGCGGATCGGGAGCTTCGAAAGCGCGTCCACGGTCGCGGCGGTGTTCCAGGGATTGTTTAGTGTGACGCCCCAGATCCGGTTCGTAGACGTGGGAGCGGCCGCGTGCGAACCGCATGCTGCGAGCGAGAGCAGTGCCCCGAGGCTGACGGCAACCCACCGAATCCTAGGCATCAGTCACCTGACGAGCAGGGCGTCACAGCGCGCCCGGGCTCACGAACGTGTACCCCGCGTTCTTCGTGTTCTGCACAATCTGCTTCAGAACCGATACCGGGTAGTACGGGTGGAAGTAGAAGCTCGCGAATCCGTCCCGGACGACCTTGGCTGCGAGCGTGTTCGCGAGAAGATCGGAGGGGAGCCGCGGCGGAATGTTGTTCGCCGGCAGCGGCTCGTAGTTGCCGATGTTCTCGGGGACGACGACCCAGCCGTAAACATCCCGCACCGCATAGGGGAAGAACTGTCCCACGACGATCGACGGATTGTCGGCGCCGGAAAGCCCCCCGGAAAAGTAGAATCCACGGTGATAGACGGTCCCGAAGCTGCGCTGGATCGTGCGGGAGTCGACGCCCGACCCGGCGTAGTGCGGGTACTCGAAGATGGTCGGGCTGGGCAACCCCGCCGCGGCGAACTCCGAGAACGCGGCGCTGATCCGACCCGCCGTCCAGGTCGCCGAGTCCTCGGGCACCGGTCCGTCGAGCCGGACCCAGTTCTGGTCGTCGATGTGCGAGAGCCAGAACTCGAAATCGTCCGCCGACGCGCCCGAGTACGGGTTCGCGTGGGTCGAGTGCTGGTGCGTGTAGCCGTGCATCAGGAGGGTCCCGCCCTGCGACTGCATGTACTTGAGCGCCGCCACCACCTCCGGTGCGTTCTTGAGCGGGATCGCCTCGGGTTGTCCGTTGTCGCTATAGGCGCCCAATGGATCCGAGTAGTAGGGGATCACCGCCACCGAGAACGGGACGTTCTGTTTGCGCAAGTAGTCCGCGATCGCCTTGAGCTCGTTGGGGTCGCTGGTGGCGTTCACGTCCTCGATCCGGACGAGGGCGCGATGGCGCTCGGGGGTCCCCGGCGCGAGCACGTCGAACAGCAGATCGCAGAACACGAGGTAACGATCCGTCTCGTTGATGTACGCGAACGGGATTTCGCCCACGTAGGTGAGGTTCGAGGAGCGGATCGCCCATGGGTACTGCGATCCGTCGCTTCGCACCGCGGTCGCGAGCACCGTCGAGCGCGCGGGATCGATGGACGAGTAAGTCATCGGGGTCTCGCCATTCAGGGTCGACCGGGTGAGGGCCGTGCCCTTGTAGACGACGTGCGTCACAGGGCTCGTGCTCGTGTCGAAGATCCACGGAGTGAACCCGTACCGGGCTGCGTAGGTGGCCGGCGAATGGTTCACCAGCTGCCAGACGTTGTCGTAGATCCAGATGACAGGTGTCTGGCCCGAGAGGACGTCGTCGAGGAAGGCGGTGGGCACCGGCTGGTCGTAGGTCGACCCGATGTAGATCACCGCCGTGAACGCCGACATGTCACCCGGCTGATAGTTGCCGATCGGCTTCGCGGTCCACCGTCCGAAATGCGAGGCGAGATTGCCCGCCGAGATGGCGTAGAGCTCGCCGAGCCAACCCCATGCGCCGGCGTCGTCGAAGAGGACCAGCGTCGTGGCGGTGCCGGACAGCGCCGCCCCGGCCATCGCGCTCGTCAGCCTGGGAGACGCTGCGGCGCCCGCGATGCGCCAGTCCGGGCTCGCGTACACGGAGCTCGTCACGTGCGCGAACGCGTTCAGGACGCGCGCGCCCTCGGCGCCCCCCCCATCCCGGACGCCCGTCTTCGGCGTGCAGCCGAGCAGCATAGCGACTGCGAGCGCGAGCCCAATCCAAGTCCTTCGCATGTGTTCTCCTAGAATGCCCGGAGGGAATACGGAATTCCGAGCGCCGGCTGGTGGTACAGCTCCTCGGGCGGCCCGCGCTGAGCCCACGCCGCTCATGCGACCGCCGTGTTCGGCACGCCGGCAGCATCCTCCGCCGGAGCGCGGTGGGAGAGGACGGCAGCGATGCGCTGAGCGGCGCGCCCGTCGCCGTAAGGGTTCACGCCGCTGGACATGGCGCGGTATCTGTCCGCGTCCTGCAGCAGGATCATCGTCTCCGCGAAGATCCGCTCCTCGTTCGTCCCGACCAGCCGCGCCACGCCGGCTGCGACGCCCTCCGGCCGCTCGGTGTTGTCCCTCAGGACGAGCAGCGGTTTCTTGAAGGTAGGCGCCTCCTCCTGGACGCCTCCCGAGTCGGTGAGGACGATATGGGCGCGGTCCATGAGCGTGATGAACTGCAGATACGACACCGGCGGAAGGAGCGCGACGCGCGGTACGTTGCCCAGGATGCGCCGCACCGGGCGGTCGACGTTCGGGTTGAGGTGCACCGGATAGATGACGAGCACGCTCGGATCCGCGCGGGCCACCGCGGCGAGCGCCCGGCAAATTCCCTCGAGCGGCGCGCCGAAGCTCTCGCGGCGATGGGCGGTGACGAGCAGGACGCGCATCCCCTGGAGCATCTCCTCTTCGATCCCGGGTACGTCGACGCGCCGGCCCCGGAGGAGCTCCCGGGTCGCAAGGAGCGCATCCACGACGGTGTTCCCGGTGTGGTGAACGGCATCCGTGGCGAAACCGTCCCTGAACAGAAGGTCCCGCGCCTGCGCGGTCGGCGCGAAGAGCACGCGCGAGAGCTGGTCCACGAGCCGGCGGTTCATCTCCTCCGGAAACGGCGCGTAGGGGTCGCCCGAGCGCAGCCCCGCCTCGACGTGCGCCACGGGAGTGCGCTCGTAGAACGCCGCGAGCGCCGCGGCGAACGCGGTCGTGGTGTCCCCCTGCACGACGACCCACTCTGGGGCGACCTGGCGAATCACCCCGCGCATCCCTTCGAGCGTCCGGCTCGTCACCTCGTACAGGGTCTGACCCGGTTGCATGACCGACAGGTCCACATCCGGCTTCAGCCCGAACACCCCGAGCGCCTGATCCAGCATCTGGCGGTGCTGACCGGTCGAGACGAGCACCGGGTGCAGCACGCGTCCCCGGCGCAGCGCGCTCACGACGGGCGCGAGCTTGATCGCCTCCGGGCGGGTCCCGACGACGATGCAGGCAGTTCCGGTCACGAGGCTCTCCTCTCCTGGGCGGCAGCGACGGCGACGAGGGTGAGCGGCTCCGCGCTCTCGGCTGCGAGCGCGGCGGCGCTCGGGAACGCATGGGCGGTCTTCACCCAGCGGAGCGGCTGCTTCGTGACGAGGTGACGGACGTAGGTGCGCACCGCGCGCGCGGTGGCAGCGATGCTGATCACGTTTGCGACGAGGAGGCGCGCCGGGCTCAACAGGCCGTGCCACAAGCCATAGAGCCGACGTACGAAGTACATCTTCACCGCGCAGCGAGCGACGAACCCCATCAGGTTCACCGACATGAGCGTGTACAGGAACGTCCGAGGCGGGATGAGCTCCGACGGGTCCCAGTGCGATCCGGACGCGAGGCCCAACGAGAACCGCAGCCCGATGTAACCGACGAGCGCGTAGCTGAGCACGAGCAGCGCGTTCGTGAAGAGCGCTTTCCGGTCGCGCCATAGGCAGTAGAGCACGGGGAGGGCGCCCTGCCAGCCGATCTGCTCCCACGTCTGCAGCGCGATCCCGAGCACCCAGCGAGACCGTTGCCGAACGGACGCGCCGAAATCCGACGGGAAGAACTCGCGCGTGGCGATGTACTCGTCGCGGACGCGGGCCGGGCGTCCACCGCCCGCGGTCTGCTTTCGCAGAACGGTGCAGCACGCGAAGTGGACGCGCCGGTTCGCGAGCCGGAACCTGAGGCCGATCTCGTAATCCTCCGTGAGGCTCGCGTCGTTGAAAGGCTTCTGGCGGCTGGCGAGCGCGATCGCCTCGAAGGCGGCCCGGTCGAACGCGCTCCCTACCCCTGCGGACGGGATCAGGCCTCCGATGCTCTCTCGGACGCGCATCTCCTTCAGGTGGTGCTCCGAGAACTCGTCGATGTAGGTCCCGGCCACCATCTCGGAGGGAGCGAGATCGAGCGAGAAGACCGGCGTCTGCACGAACTCGTATCGAGGGATGAGCGTGCTGTAGAGCCGGAGCGCCAGCGGGTGGATCACGTCCTCGGCGTCGTGCATGAGTAGGATCTCGAACCGCATCCCCCGGCGCTGCTCCTCCAGCACGACGCCCTGGTACACCCAGTTCAGGCAGTCCGCCTTGCACGTCGGGCCACCGTGAGGGACCACGACCTTGTGCACGTTGGAGACCCGGGCGGCGAGAGCGTCGACGGGCGCCTGGGTCCTGGGATCGTTCGCGTACGTCCCGCAGAAGATCTCGTACCGGGATCGGTCGTAGTCGATCGCTGCGAGGTTGTGCTCGAGCATCTGCTCGATCACGTCGGCCTCCTGCCAGGCCGGGAGCAGGATGGCGATGCGCTTCTGCTCGCAGTCGCGGAGCTCCTCGAGGGATACCTCGCATGTCCCGCGCCGGTGCAGCCCGCGCGCGACGTAGTTCGCGTCGATGAACAGATCGTCGAGCTGGTTCAGGAGGATCCCGCCGCCGATGGGGTACGCGAGCAGCCGGGCGATCTGGTCGAGGTCTTGGGGAGTCATGGGCTCATACGGGCTGAGAGGACGAGGTCGAGGCGCAGCTCGGGTCTCACGACGCCGCCCGGCGTGGCCGAGGCGCCGGCAGTCGCGATCAGGTCGAGGTGTACGGGGCGGACGAGCCGGAGGCGCGGTCCAGCTCCAGCTGCGGCGAACGTCGCGCCGGCGAGCGCCTTCAGGTCGCGCGCGGCACGCGCTTCCGCGAGAAGCTCCCACGCGACCGGACCCGTGATCGCCCACGCCGCGGCGGCGCGGCCGCGGCCGAATGTGAAGAGGTCGTGGTCGACACGAGAGAGGTAGGTCGCTTCCGCGTAGACCTCGGCGCAGGGGATGAAGACGAGCGTCGCGCCGCTCCTCGCGGTCGGCCAGCACTGGCTCGTCTGCGTGTCGGCGAACGCGCCCGCGCGTAGGTCGAGCACGGTGTTCCCGCCCGCCGGGCCCTGCACCAGCGCGGGTCCGACCTGCGCGAGGACTCCGACGCGCCGATCGAGGAGCGCGAACATGGCTCCCGCGCCGAAAGCTGTAACCGTGGTCCCCTGGGCGGGGGCGCCGACCACGCCGGACCACCCGAGGCCCTGCCGGACCTCGCCCGCGGCAAACGCCGAGAGTGTGCCGTCGTCGAGGAGCGCGTGGTGGCCGCGGAGGCGAGCCATGGGCGCGAGCGCGCCCGCCGCGGTCGCACCGCCGAGCTGCTGCATCGAAGCGACCTCGCCATAGAGGTCGAGCCAATCCCGCGCCGGAAGGACCCCGAGCTGCGCGCGGGCCTGCCGCGCGAGGACCGGATCGGGACCTGCCGCCGCCGCGGCGAGATACGTGCGGGCTGCTCCGGTCTGGCGGCTCGCGAGCGACACGTAGGCCAGCTCGAGATCGATCCGCTGCGGGTCGGCCCCGGCCTTGCGTGCCGCGGTGAGCGCGAGCTGCGCGCCGCCGGGATCGTTTCGGGCCCGAAGGTGGAACGCCTCGTCGAGGTATGAGAGCCGGAGCTCGCTCAGGGCCCGCTCTCGAGCCGTGGTATCCGGCCCCGCGGCCGCGTCGGCCAGCGCCGCGCGCGCGCCGGCGAGGTCGCCCAGTTGGTGTGCGAGGTACGCGACCTCGAAAGATGCGCGGATACGATCGAACCCGCCGTCGCGCGCCGCAACGAAGGCGCGCTCGGCACCATCGAGATCGTTCGCGCGCTTGCGCCGGTATCCCTCCTCCGCCCACGCTGCGGCGAGGTCCGCCCGCGCCGCGTGCGCGACCTCGGGATCGTCGCTCGCGGCGGCGCGCTCGAGGATCGCGCGCAACTCCGGGGTGAGCCCAGCGGCGCGCGGGGCGGCGCGCGCGACTTCGAGCGCAGCGGCCGAGCGGTCGACCCGAGGGTGGACGGGATGAAGCGGCTCTTCGCGAACGCCCGCACGCGCGAGCGGCGAGGATGGCGCGGCTGGTCCGGTTGACGGAGGTAGCTCTTCCGGCGGAGCCACTCCGGACGGCGAGGCCGGCCGGATCGCTGCGATCGACGCGACCCCCACCGACCGGGGCGACGCCGTCTCTCTGGCGCGCGGTCGCGCGTTTCCGACCGAGATGAGGATCTGCAACCCGGTGAAGCCGAGCGCCGCCGCGATCGTCGCCGCGAACCCTACCCAGCGGCGACGGAGTCGTTGCGCCTGCGTCGGGCCGCCGGACGCGAGCGGCTTCCCGGGTGCGGCGGTACCGCGTCCTCCACCCCGCAACTCGCCGCGCAACGACACAGCACTCACCCCCGCGATTGCGAACCAGCCGCGCTTCGGTTCACGGACGGCCGAACGTGCGGCTGCGCGGCGATGTCGGCTAGAGGCCCTGTGGGGCGACGCTCGGTCCGTGAGCGCCAACGCACGTTGGTTCGCTCTTCCGAGTGACACGGAGGTCCTGCACTCGCTGACGAGCAGGTATCCACGCGGCAGCCGCCGCGAGCCGCAGATTCACGGAAAGGGAAGGACTCCGAGGGTCGCTACGCGGCCTGCGCCGGGCACGTGGCATCGCCACGATCGTGCCGTCGGTCCCACGGCGCGCAGCTATGGAGCATCGAGTTCCGTCATCTCGAGTCCGATGTCGCGGTGCCGAGGCCCGACTGCGTTCGCCGCAAGGAGGAGGTCCGTCTCGGCGCCGTACCCGGTGACCTGCACCCGGAGATTGGACGGATCTGAACGCCGTCGAGGCGAGCTCGGTGGCGCCTGGTTGAAGGCGGCGGCGAGCTCATCGCGACGGCGTACGGTCGCCCCGGCGGAGCGCAGCGAGAGAACGGCGAGAGCCCGCCCGTTCTGACCGGCTCGGGGCGGCCCTCACGCCCGCGCGCTCGCCGGCTCCGCGGCGCCCGCGGGACGGAGCGTCAGCAGGTGCACGATCGTCATCACCGCGCCTGCGAGGACGAACACGCCGTGGACGAAGGCGAGGAGCATCCAGAACCGGATCGGCTGCTGGGCGACCATGTACGGCTGCCCCTGCACGCGTTCGAGGTAGCTCTGCAGGACGCCGGCGACGGCGAAGGCGAGGCTCATCCCCAGCAGCGCGACGCTCATCGTCCAGAAGCCCCAGTGCCCGAGCCTCGAACGATACTCGTCGGTCGGGAAGCGCCTCAGCCGCGGCATCGCAAAAGCGCGCTGTGGATCATACTGGCCCGCCGTTGGGATGGGTGGCGGTACGCTCTGGCGATCGTCCAGCCTGCCACGGTGATCCGGTGGCATCGCGAGGGGTTCAAACGCTTCTGGAACCGCAGGAGTAAGGCAGGGCGCCGCGGGGGCCGGCCTGCCGTGGGTCGCGAACTCGTCGACCTGATCCGGAAGATGTCGAGGTCGAACGTGACGTGGGGCGCTCCGCGCATCCGCAATGAGCTCGCCAAGCTCGGCATCGAGGTCGCTGCGTCGACCGTCGCGAGGTACATGGTGAGGGAGCGGAAGCCACCGTCGCCGGCTTGGCGCACGTTCTTGGACAACCACGTCAAGGACCTGGTAGCGGTCGACTTCTTCGTCGTGCCGACGGCCACGTTTGGAGTGCTGTTCGGGTTCCTGGTGCTGGCCCACGACCGCAGGCGAGTGCTGCACTTCAACGTGACCGCGAACCCTACAGCGGAGTGGACGGCGCGGCAGCTGGTGCAAGCCTTCCCCGAGGAGACGGCTCCGCGGTTTCTCGTGCGGGATCGAGACCGGATCTACGGCGACCGGTTCCGGCGGATCCTGGAGATTCTCGGCGTGGAGGAGGTGGTCACGGCGGCGACGTCGCCGTGGCAGAACGCGTACGCTGAGCGACTCATCGGTTCGCTTCGGCGGGAGTGCCTGGATCACATCGTCATCCTCGGCGAGATCCATCTCCTCCGGATCCTTGCGGGGTACTTCGAATACTACAACCGGGCGCGCTGCCACCTTTCACTGGCGGGCGATGCGCCGGAGCCCAGGCCGGCGCAGGGACCCGAACTCGGCAGGGTGGTGGAGCTGTCTGAGGTCGGCGGACTGCATCATCGCTACGAGCGCGCCGCGGCGTGATGCCGTGGTGGCGGAGCAGGGGGCGATGGTCCCAGCTCTCGTTGTCGCATGCCCGTGAGGCCAGGCTGCGAGAGTGAAGGCGTCTCCGCCACCTCGTTGCCGACGACTTCACCTCCCCACCGGTGATCCGAACCGCGCGGATGGGGTTTTTGCTCGACGACAATTACACCTTCCCACCGTGGGAGGCGTAGTTGACGTCGTGCAGGTTTTCGGTAACCACAGGCGTGCGTGGGGTCGGGCCGGCGGATAGGACCGGGAAGTCGTCCGTGACGTACTGACCGGGGGGAACCCGCTACGGGTCGGCGCGCGGCTGCTCTTGAATCCTCGCGTTATCACCACGACGGACCTCGGCGGCTCGCGACCGACCTCTGCACTCGCGCACCGAGCGGCGCCCGACGAGCAGGGCGGTCGCGAGCGCGAGCAGGCGAAGGGGGCCTACCCCTTGTCCG
>WNFU01006289.1_pt1 | contig 14431 bp, 14 predicted proteins | sample 5400121 | NCBI WGS metagenome assembly WNFU01 (sample SAMN13153360, study PRJNA577476) | soil metagenome | isolation source: 100 cm soil or saprolite under grassland replicate 1 | place: USA:California | collected 2016-06-15
TCGACGCGAACCGGCCGCTCGCCGACGAGGGTGGCGTCGGTCGGGACGACGAGGTCCTCGAGCAGGCGGCGGGACGTGACGTAATGCTGCTCGGCCAGGACCTCGGTGGGAGCCATGAATGCGCCCTGGTAGCCGCCCTGCACGGCGACGAGCAGCGCGGTGAGCGCGACGACGGTCTTGCCCGACCCGACGTCACCCTGCAGCAGGCGGTGCATCGGCGCGGAAGAGGCGAGGTCGCGGAGGATCTCGTCGATCGCCCGGCGCTGGTCGGCGGTCAGTGCGAACGGCAGCCGCGCGTGGAACGCCTCGACCAGCGGACCGTCGACCGTGTGCCGGATCCCGGTCTGCTCCTGCTCCAACGCACGCTTGCGCGCCACCAACCCCACTTGCATGCGCACGAACTCGTCGAACTTGAGTCGCTGTGCGGCGCGGCGGTGGTCGTCGTGCCCCTCGGGCCGGTGGATGCCGCGGTAGGCGCGCGTCCGATCGACGAGGCCGTGCTCCTCGAGCAGCTGCGTTCCCAGCGGCTCCGCGAAGCCGCGGGGCTTTGTCTTCTGGAGGCAGGCGGCCAGGAGCTTGCGGAGCTGCCACGTGAACACCTCGGCCTTCCCTGACTGCGGGTACACGGGGACGATCGCGCCGGTGTTCTCACCGACGCGATCGAGGATGTCGACGATCGGGTTCGTCATCTGCCGCCGCGAGCGCCGGTATTCGACCCGACCGAAGAACGCCGCCGCCGTCCCGACGGGCAGCTGCTTCTCCCGCCAGCCCTGGTTGAAGAAGACGACGCGCAGGTAGGAGGACCCGTCGAACACCTCCGCTTCGACCATGGCCCGGCCTTGGCGCGTCCGGAAGCCCCGGATCTTCTTGACCTCGGCGAAGACCGTCGCCTCCTCGCCCACCGCGAGCTCTGCGATCTCGGCTTGTTTCGTGCGGTCGTGATACCGGCGCGGGTAGTGCTGCAGCAGGTCGAGCGTGGTGCGGATCTCCATCTCGGCAAGCGACGCCTCGAGCTTCGGGCCGACGGCCTTCAGCTCGGAGACGGGATGCCCGGCGAGCTCGCGCAGCGTCAGTCCGTCCGGCGGTCCCACCGCCTACTCGACGCCGACGAGATACGGGTACAGGGGCTGGTCGCCCTCGTGCACCTCGACCTCGAGGTGCGGGTACGCGAGCGCGAGAAGCTCCTCGAGGTGAGACGTGTCGGACGTGACGGCGTCCGCTCCCACGAGCACGGTCACGAGCTCGCTGTCGTCGTCCGCGAGCTGTTCCACGAGCCCGACGGCGGCGTCGACGGCGGTCTTCTCGACCACGCACACGCCGTCGCGGCTGACTGCGATCCAGTCGCCGCCCGCGATGGGCCCGCACTCCCCGACTCCATCGCGCACCGCTTGCGTGATCTCCCCCGAACGCACGCGCTGCACGGCTTCAATCATCGACGCCAAGTTCGCGTCGATGCTCGCGTGCGGGTCATAGGCGACGAGCGCGGCGAGCGCCTCCACCACCGCTTGCGTCGGCACGACGTCCACCCGGCGCTCGGTGAGCGCGTCGACCTGCTCGGCGACGGCCACGATGTTCTTGTTGTTCGGCAGGACGATCACGGAATCGGCCGGGCATCGCTCGACCGCGTCGAGGATCTGCGCCGTCGACGGGTTCATCGACTGGCCTCCTGCGACGACGCCGTGCACACCCAGGCTGCTCAACAGCCGCCGGACGCCCTCGCCCACGGCCACGGCGACGATCGCGGTCGCGCACAGATCGGCAACCGCGCCCGACCCCGCGTCGACGGCGGTGGTCGCCGACGCACCCGGCTCCGTCATCGCGGCGTGCTCGCGCACCCACTGCTCCTCCTCGACCTGGTCCATCAGATCGGTGACGCGGATGGTGCGCGGCCGCCCGGCTTCGATCCCCGCTTCGATCGCGGCGCCCACGTCGTTCGTGTGCACGTGGCAGTTCCACATGCCGTCGCCGCCGACCACGACGATGGAGTCACCGAGGGCAGCCCAGGTGTCCTTGAACGCGGGGATGGTCGCGTCGTCGGCTTCGAGGAGGTACATCACCTCGTACCGCAGCGACGACACGTCGCCGCCGTGCAGGTGGGCTTCGACCGCCGGCGGCGTGACGACCACCTCCGGCTCCGGCAGTGGGCGGCCGTCGACGACGTTGAGGAACGCGTCGAGCATGAGTGCGAAGCCGCGGCCGCCGGCGTCGACGACGCCCGCCTCCTTCAGGACAGGGAGCAGGTCCGGCGTCTGCTCGACGGCGTCGCGGGCCGCGTCAGCAGCGCGGTCGAGGAGTGCCGCGAGGTCGCGCTCGCCGCCGTCGTAGGCGGCCTCCGCGGCTTCGGTTGCGGCGCGCACGACCGTCAGGATCGTGCCCTCGACCGGGCGCAGCACAGCTTGGTACGCGGCGTCCGTCGCGCGCCGGAGCCCAACAGCCAGATCGTGGCCGCTCGCGCTCTCGGTGTCCGAGAACGTGTCGGCCAAACCGCGCAGGATCTGCGACAGGATCACCCCGGAGTTCCCGCGCGCGCCCATGAGCGAGCCGTGCGAGATCGCGCGGCACACCTCGGACATCGCGTCGGCCGAGTCGAGCTCGCCGACGACCGACTCGAGCGTCAGCGCCATGTTGGTGCCCGTGTCGCCGTCGGGAACCGGGTAGACGTTGAGCCGGTTCAGCTCCTCCTGGTGCGACCGCAGCGCGTCCCGGTAGGACGCCACGACGCCCCGGAGGTCCGCTGCACCCAGCTTCTCCAACGCCCCTCTCATTGCGCGAATGTTACTGCCGTCACATTCCGTGCCAGCTGAGCGTCATTGCTATCCTTGTGTGCTCCGAACGGTTCCGAGAGGTGCTCCGATGGCTTCCGTATGCGACGTGTGTGGCAAGCGGCCACAGTTCGGCATGCGCGTCAGCCACTCGCACCGGCGCACGAAGCGCCGCTGGAACCCCAACGTGCAGCGCGTCCGCGCCGTCGTCGACGGCACCCCGAAGCGCATCCACGCGTGCACCTCCTGCCTGAAGGCAGGCAAGGTGCAAAAGCCGTAGAGCACCCGGAGCGCCCGTGCAGGGAGTGATCCGCTCCTACGACCCGCAGTCCCGAGAGGGTGTGGTCATGCGCGACACCGACCGCGAGGAGTTCACGCTCTCGCTCGACGCCCTCGACGGCTCGATCTTCCGGATGCTGCGCCAGGGCCAGCGGGTCGTGTTCGAGCTCGACGACGCCGGCCGGGCGACGAACGTGCGGATCGGCGCCGAGGTCGACATGGGCCTCCCGACCGCCGAGGTCTGACCCCCGACGTCCCTTCTCGTTTTGGCGTCGCTGTACCGGCCATATGGCGGCGCAGCGACGCCAAAACCGTGTGATGGTCAGCGGCCCGAGGCTGCGAGGATCGCCGTCCAGTCGTCCCCCGCCGGCGGCAACCCGCCCAGCACGCGCTCCCAGACCGGGACCAACGCGTGCACGACCGGCGAAGGCGGCCGGTAGCGCCGGCGGATGGCCGGCCCGAGGTCGTCGTGGTGGATGGCGAGCTCGTTGAGCGCGAACCGGACCTGCAGCCCCACCGGGATGGGCCCGAACTGGTGGGCGATGAGCTCGTCCGGGTCGGTTGCGGCGTGGAGGAAGCGAAACGCGGACGCGTCGAGCGCGGCGAACGGGTCGCCGCGGAACATGTTCACGGCGCGCTCGTTCTCCGCTTCAAGCTCGCCGGGCGCGAACGGCGGATCGAAGTCGCCCGCCCGGCTGCGGCGAAGCATGTCGAGGTACCGCCGAAATGTCAGCGCGAGATGCGCGGTGAGGTCGGAGACGTTCCACCCCGGGCAACGTGTCGGGAGGCCGCGCAGCGCGGGGTCGGCGGCGTCCTCGAGATAGGCCGTGAGCTCGTCGTGGACGAGGTCGGTCGTCAGCGGCCAGGGACCGTCGGTGTCGCGTCGCGCGTCGGTCACGTCGCGCCGCGTGCTCAGGACGCCCTGCGGCCGCGACCCCCGGTGAGCGCGCTGTAGATGAACAGCAGCGCCGTGGCGCCGACGAACGCGACAAGCAGCGAGTACAGGCTGAATTCGTTGATGCCCTCGCCCCCTGCCGCCGAGAAGATGAGCCCGCCGATCAGACCGCCCGCGATCCCGATGAGGATGGTCCCGATGCAGCCGGCGCCTTTCACTCCCGTGACGCCCTTCGCGAGCCCGCCGGCGACGAATCCCACCACGATCCACGACAGCCAGCTCACGTAGCCCCTCCCGGAGGACCGAATCGACAGGAAGGCACACGCTACCCGCATGGTTCTCGGCGTTCCCGGGTGCGCGTCGCACGGTTCGGCCGTTTTCGGGGGCGTCGATAGACTGATTCGACCCCTTCCGGCAGGGCCGGCGAAGAAGGACTCGGTTTTCGTGGCCGTCACGCTCAACGCTCCGCCCACCCGCAACGAGAAGCTGCTGCGCTGGGTGGACGAGATGGTCGCCCTGTGCGAGCCGGACGCCGTCCACTGGTTCGAAGGCTCCGAGGAGGAGTACGAGCGGCTGTGCACGCAGCTGGTCGAGGCGGGCACGTTCGTCGAGCTCGACCCGGCCAAGCGGCCCGGGTCCTACTGGGCGGCCTCCGACCCCGGCGATGTCGCCCGGGTCGAAGACCGGACCTTCGTCTGCTCCGAGCGTGAAATCGACGCCGGCCCCACCAACAACTGGCAGGACCCGGCCGAGATGCGCGCCCGTCTCGAGAAGCTGTTCCGGGGGTCGATGCGCGGCCGCACGATGTACGTCGTGCCGTTCAGCATGGGCCCGCTCGGCTCACCCCTGTCGTACATCGGGGTGGAGATCACCGACTCGCCCTACGTCGCGGCGAGCATGCGCACGATGACGCGGGCCGGCACCCCCGCCCTCGAGGTGCTCGGCGACGGCGAGTTCGTGCCGTGCATGCACTCGGTCGGGGCGCCCCTCGACAAGGGTCAGGCCGACGTCGCCTGGCCGTGCAACAACGAGGAGAAGTGGATCGTCCACTTCCCCGAGACCCGCCAGATCTGGTCGTACGGGTCCGGCTACGGCGGCAACGCGCTGCTCGGCAAGAAGTGCTTCGCCCTCCGGATCGCCTCGGTGATCGCCCGCGACGAAGGCTGGCTGGCCGAGCACATGCTGATCCTCAAGCTCACGAACCCCGAAGGCGTCAGCCGCTACGTGGCCGCCGCGTTCCCGTCGGCGTGCGGCAAGACCAACCTCGCCATGCTCATCCCGACCGTCCCCGGCTGGGAAGCCGAGACCATCGGCGACGACATCGCGTGGATGAAGTTCGGCGACGACGGCCGCCTCTACGCCATCAACCCGGAGTTCGGGTTCTTCGGCGTCGCCCCCGGCACGGGCATGGCCACGAACCCGAACGCGATGCTCACGTTGACGAAGAACACGATCTTCACGAACACCGCGCTCACCGACGACCGCGACGTTTGGTGGGAGGGCATGACCACCGACCCGCCCGAGCACTGCACCGACTGGCGTGACAACGACTGGACGCCCGAGTCGGACGCCCCGGCCGCGCACCCGAACTCACGGTTCTGCGTGCCGGCGTCGCAGTGCCCGGTGATCGCGCCCGAGTGGGAGGACCCGAAGGGCGTGCCCATCTCGGCGTTCCTGTTCGGCGGGCGCCGCGCCACGACCGTCCCGCTGGTGTTCGAAGCGCGCGACTGGCAGCACGGAGTGTTCATGGGCGCCACGATGGGCTCCGAGAAGACGGCCGCCGCCGTCGGTGGCCTCGGGCAGTTGCGTCGCGACCCCTTCGCGATGCTGCCGTTCTGCGGTTACCACATGGCCGACTACTTCGCCCACTGGCTGAGCATGACGGGACGAACCGACGCGTCGAAGCTGCCACGCATCTACGGCGTCAACTGGTTCCGCAAGGACGCCGACGGCAAGTTCGTGTGGCCCGGCTTCGGCGAGAACTCGCGCGTGCTCGAGTGGGTGTTCGGGCGGTGCGAGGGCACTGCCGGGGCGGAGGAGACCGCGATCGGCTTCGTCCCCGGCACCGGCGACCTCGACGTCGACGGGCTCGACGTCCCCGCCGAGGCGATCGAGACGGCGCTACACGTCGATCCCGACGAATGGCGGGCCGAGGTTCCGCTCATCCGCGAGCACTTCGAGTCGCTGGGCGACCGGCTCCCGACCCCGCTGTGGGACCAGCTCGGCGCGCTGGAGGCCCGGCTCGGCTAGAACGGTTCCGCACGCAGAAAGGGGGGCCGAATGCCGGACCGCGTGATCCACGATGCCGACGCGCACCTGATGGAGCCGCCGGACCTCTTCACCGAGTACGCCGATCCCGACGTGCGCGACCGCATCGCGGAGCTCGTCGTCGGCTTCCGGCTGGGCGACAACGGCGACGAGAACGAGATCGTCGAGCACTTCCGGCGCCGGCACGGGGACCCCGAGTTCCGGCGCCACGACGCCGAGCAGATCTGGCTGCGCAAGAACTTCGAGGCGACGGGGTCGTTCATCGCCGACGACCGGCCCGCGGCCCTCGACATGCTCGGGGTCGCCAGCCAGCTCGTCTTCAACACCTTCACGAACAAGACGCTTCAGCGCGTCGAGCACGGCGACGATCTCGACCTCGCGTACGGCCTCGCCCGCGGGCACAACCGCGCCATGGTCGACTTCTGCTCCGTCGACGCCCGCCTCCTCCCCGTCGGGTACGTGCCGCTCGCCGATCTCGAGCGTTCGGCGGCGTTCGCCGGCGAGGTGCTCGAGATGGGCTGCAAGGCGCTGATGATCGCCTCGGCGTGCCCGCCGAAGCACTCGATGAGCCACATCGGCCTCGACCCGGTCTGGGCGCAGGCGCAGGAGGCGGGGATCCCGGTCGTCTTCCACGTGGGTGGGGGCGGCCGGCTCGTGGACCCGGCGATCTTCGAGAACGGGCTCCCGCCGGTGCCGGACTTCCACGGGGGTGACGGCAACTTCCGCTCGGTCGACTACATCGCCATCCAGTACCCGGTGATGCAGGCGCTCGGCACGCTGATCATCGACGGGGTGCTCGACCGCTTCCCCACGCTCCGCTTCGGCGTCATCGAGCAGGGCGGGACCTGGCTGCCAGGTCTCATGCGAACGCTCGACTCGGCCGCCGAGGCCTTCCGCAAGAACGAGGAGCGCCTCCAGCAGCTCGACCTCCTGCCGAGCGAATACATCAAACGTCAGGTCCGGGTCACTCCGTACCCGCACGAGGACGCAGGTTGGATCATCCAGGAGTCGGGCGAGGAGATCTGCATGTTCTCGACCGACTACCCGCACGTCGAGGGCGGGCGGAACCCCCTCGGGCGATTCGAGCGGAGCCTGGCCCCGGTGTCGGAGCGCGCCCGGCAACGCTTCTACTGCGACAACTTCGTCGACCTGATGGGCGCCGGCTTGCCCGTCCTCGCCTGACCGTCACCGTGGCGACCGGCGCTACGATGCGCGCCGGGCCGGTTGCACAGGGGGACCTGCATGAACGTCACCGCGTACGTGCTCATCCAGACCGAGGTCGGGAAGGCCGTCAGCGTGGCCGAGCACGCCCGCAAGATCACGGGTGTGCTGTCGGCTGACGACGTCACGGGACCCTACGACGTGATCGTCAAGACCGAGGCGCCCAGCCTCGACGAGCTCGGCAAGATGGTCGTGTCGCAGATCCAGGCGGTGGAGGGCATCACGCGTACCTTCACCTGCCCGGTGGTGAACCTCTAACTCTCTGGTCGCACTTGCTTGCGCAAGTGCTCCGCAACCATCGTCTCGAACCGGGGCCGGGGGAACCCCGGCCCCTGTCGGAGGTGCCCCCCAATCGCTCTCCGGCCCGTCGCGCCTACTCGTCGCGCTGGCGGCCGGCGCGCTTGGCCCGTCGCTCATGGCGGGCGAAGGCCAGCTCGATGAGCCGGTCGAGCAGCTCGGGGTAGCTGACGCCAGATTCCTCCCACAGGCGCGGGTACTGGGAGACACCGGCGACGAAGCCGGGAATCGTGTTGACCTCGTTCGCCAGGAAGCCCCGTCCGGGCGCGCCGTCGGCGCGCTCCTCCTCGAGGAAGAAGTCGACGCGCGCCATCGCCTCGCACCGGCACGCCTCGAATGCACGGATCGCGAGGCTGCGCACCTCCTCGCTCAGCTGGGCAGAGAGCGGCGCCGGGATCAGGAGCTGCGCGTCCTCGTGCTCGTACTTGTCGGCGTACGAGTAGAACTCGTCGCCGGGGACCACCTCACCGGGCACCGAGGTCTCGGGCGGGTCGTCGCCGAGGACGGCGACCTCGATCTCGCGACCGGTGATCCCTTCTTCGGCGATCACCCACTCGTCGAAGCGCAGCGCCAGGTCGAGGGCAGCGTCGAAGCTGGCACGGTCCCGGGCTTTGGAGACACCGACCGACGAGCCCAGGTTCGCCGGCTTCACAAAGCACGGGTAGCCGAGCTCCGTCTCGACCTGCGACGCGAACGCGACCCGGTCATGCCCATCACGGAACGTCGCGTAGCGGGCGATCGGGATCCCGCACGCATCGAACGCCCGCTTCATCACGATCTTGTCCATCCCGACCGCCGAGCCCGTCACTCCCGACCCGACGTACGGCAGGCCGGCCAGCTCGAGCAGTCCCTGCACGGTGCCGTCCTCGCCGTAGGGACCGTGCAGCAACGGGAGCACGACGTCGACATCCTCGAGTGCCGAGCGTGCGGTGGCCTGCTCGAGGGTTCCGTGGTCACCGCGCGCGACGAGATCACCCAGATCCGACACGGGCTCACCGCTCACCGGGAGCGCGGCCGGCAGCGCCTTCGGGCCCTGCTCGATCATGCGCTGCGCTTCGTCGGCGAACAGCCATCGTCCGTCCGTCGTGATCGCGACCGGGATCACGTCGTAGCGCGCCGGATCGAGTGCCTTGGCGACCGCGACGGCTGTGACGCGCGAGACGTCGTGCTCGGCCGAACGCCCGCCGAACAGCAACAGCACGCGCACTCGACGATGTGAGGACGTCATCACGCAACCTGGAAGACGGCTCGGATCCCCAAGCCCATCAGGAACAACCCGACGAGACCGTACAGCAGCTCGGTTCGGCCCCGCATCGCGTCGCGGTACTGGTACGCGAGGCCGACGGTGAGGAACACGAGGAATCCGTAGAAGTAGTGGACGTTGGGTGCTCGGAGCTTGAAGCCCGCTACGAGAATCGTCCCGATGATCACCTCGACCATGAACAGCAGCTCGGCGACGATCGTCAGCCTCCACACCCATGAACCGCGCCATCGCTCTACACGCCACGCGATCAGCGCGACGATCCCCGCGACGCCGTTCGCGACGATCGCGACATACCCGAACACGTTGTGGATGTCGAGCAGGGCCGCTTCGATCGCAGCCTCCTGAACGCCGTCTGGCGCGCCTCAGAGCGCGGAGTCGCCCGCCGAATCGGGTGAGAACGAGGTCTCGTCGCCTCGCAACACGTTCTTGAGGACCTTGCCGGCGGGGTTGCGCGGCAGCGGCTCGTCCCGCAGGTCGATGTACTCGGGCACCTTGAAGTTGGCGAGCTTCCCCGCGCAGTGGGCGCGCAGGTCGTCGGCGGTGGCGGACGACGCCGGCTTGAGCTGGACGACGGCCTTGACCTCCTCACCCAGCACCTTGTGCGGGACGCCCACGACGGCGGCATCGACGACGTCGGGGTGCTCGAAGAGCACCTCCTCGACCTCGACGCAGTACACGTTCTCGCCGCCGCGGATGATCATGTCCTTCGCCCGGTCCACGAGGTACAGAAAGCCGTCGTCGTCGAACCGACCGATGTCCCCGCTGCGGAACCAGCCGTCGGGCGTCAACGCCTCCGCGGTCGCGTCGGGTCGGTTCCAGTAGCCGCGAAGCATGATCGTCGGCCCCCGGAGCCAGATCTCGCCCGGCTCACCGGTCACCACGGGCGTGCCCGCGTCGTCGACGACTTCGATCTCGACCGTCGGCGCGGGACGACCGACGGAGTCGGGATGCGTTCGGTAGTCGTCACCCGTGTTGGAGGTCGCGACCGACGCGCTCTCGGTCAGGCCGTACGCGGTGGCGAGCGTCTTGCGCACCTTCGGGAAACGCTCGTGGATCCGCTCGACGAGCTCGGGCGCGGCGGGCGCGCCGCCGTAGCTGACGCGCACGACCGTCGAGAGGTCGTAGTCCTCGAACGTCGGTGCCTCGACGATGCGCCACATGATCGTCGGCACGCCGCCGAAGCTGGTGATCTGCTCGCGCTCGATCGTCGCCATCGCATCGTCGGGGTCGAAGCGGCCCGGCGGCATGAGCACGAGCTTGGCGCCCGACGCGTAGCAGAGCATCATCGTCGAGAGGCAGCCGGTCACATGGAAGAGCGGGACGACGAGCAGGGTCGCCGACTGCACATCGCTCGACAGCTCGGGTGCGGCTTCGCCGCCGCGCGTCGCGTTGGCGATGCCGAGGCAGAAGATGTTCTGGAGGTTCGCCAGCGCCTGCCGGTGCGTGAGCGTGGCGCCCTTGGGCCGGCCGGTCGTACCCGACGTGTACATGATCGCGAGCAGATCGTCCTCGGCGACGTCGACCTCCGGGAGCGCACCAGGATCCTCGCCGAGCAATTCCGTGCCGGGCCGACCCGCGCCGTCCGGTTCGTCCAGATCCATGACGAACACGTGCTCGAGCTCGGGAAGCCCGCCGACCCGATCGCGGATCACCTGCCACCGCTTGGCGTCGCAGAACAGCAGCTTGGTGCCGGAATCCCGCAGCCCGAACTCGAGCTCGTCGGCCTTCCACCACGCGTTCAACGGGACGATGACGGCGCCGATCGCGGCCGTGGCCCAGAACATCACGACCCATTCGACGTTGTTCGCCGCGAGGATCGCGATGCGGTCGCCGGGGACCACACCCAACTCGCGGAAGGTGGCGGCGACGCGGCGGACCAACGTGTTGTGATCGTCGTACGTGAGGCGTCGATCGCCCTGGACGAGGAAGTCGACGCCCGCGCGCGAGTCGGCCATGCCGATGATGTCCCGCAGCGAGCGCAGCCGGTTCTTGTACACCTGGAGCGGGACGCCGAGCACGTCCTCGGAGACGATCTCGAACGCACCGCCGGGCCCGGTGAGCTCGGCGAGGACCGGGTCCTTGCTCACCGCGGTTGCCTTGTCGACGGTCATGCGTCCTCGTGTTGGATCACGTCGAACGACCACAGCTCACTGCCCGTGCCGACCGGGCCGTCGCTGCTGTGGGCCTTGTGCCCGTGCTGGAACGCGGGGCTGTTCACCCAGGCCATGAAGTCGTCCTCCGACCGCCAGCTCGTGTACACGAGATAGACATCGCGCCCGTCGGTCGGGCGCATGAGCTCGAAGGTCTCGAAGCCGGGCGCCTTCGACACCTCGCCGGCGCGGGCGGCAAAGCGACGCTCGAACTCGTCGGCCCGCTCGGCGGGCACCGTGATGGCATTGATGCGCACGACGCTCATACGCCTCCCCTTGGTCGCCTCTTTCTACCGTCTCCCGGACGCCCGCCCTCCCCCGAAGGGGCGTCCGCCGGGAGGGCCGTACGGGCAGAATCCCTGATGGCAGGGTCTGGTAGGACCGCCCAGTTCGTGGTTTACTCGACCTGGCAGAGGGGAAATCTCCCGATGCACGCCCCCTTCGGGGTATGTGCGAAGATCGCGGTGTTCGGGATCCTCCGGATCTCAGGGCACCCAGTTTGGTGAGTCGGCGGGCCGTCCCTGCCCCGGTCCGTCGACTCGCCTCTTTTTTTTGCCTCGAGCACCGGCAAAGGTGCCGGCGGCTACCCCTGGTCTCGGAGGAACCGCTCGATCTCCGACGCGAGCTCTTCTCCGGTCGGAACGTCGCCCGTGCCCTCGGCGGCTTCGATGTTGCGGACCATCTCGGCCACATCGGGGCGGTCCGACAAGCCTTCCTCGACGCGCTTGAGGTACTCGTCGGCCTGACCGTCGAGCGGCGCGAGATCGATCTCGACACCGCCGATCTCGCGCAGGCGCGAGAGCAGCGCGCTGATCGCCGGCGGCGACGGAGTTGCCGCCACGTAGTGCGGCACCTGCGCCCACAAGCCGACGCCCGGGATCCCGGCCTGCCCCATCGCCACCTGCAGCGCGGTCTGCGCGCCGGTCGGCCCGGTGTAGTCGGCGCGCCATGCGCCGACCTCCTGCGCGAGCGACCGGCTCGTCGCCGTCGCGAGCACCGACAGCGGTCGCCGGTGCGACACCATCGCCGGCATGCCCCCGAGGCCGAACGTCATGCTCACGCCGAGCCGCTGCGCCATCTCCACGACCTCGCCCGTGAACTCGCGCCAGCGCAGCGACGGCTCGGGACCGCGGCACAGGACGACGTCGCGCCCGGATCGCCCGGCGATCACATCGATCGCAGGCCAGACGATCTCACGCGTCGCGCCGTCGACCAGGTGCACCGTCGGCCGCGTCTGTTGCAGGTCGACGAGCTCGGTGAGGTCGACGCGACCGAAGCTTCCGGACGAGTCGAGCTGATCAGTGAGGACAGCAGCCGCCCCGGCCCCTGCGATCCCGGCGTCCACCCAGCCGGACAGCGCCACGACCAGCAGGGGATCGCGCAGCTCGGGCCACCGCTCGATGTCCAGCACACCCCTACTGTATTTCCGTCTCCTGCGGGTCGTCCCACGGTCGTGCGTGGCCGAACAGATAGATTCCGCCGCGGCGACCACCGGAGGAGGGTGAATGCGCCTGCGCATCTTCACGGAGCCGCAGCAGGGCGCGACCTACGACGACTTGCTGGCAGTGGCCCGAACGGCGGAGGAGCTCGGCTTCGACGGGTTCTTCCGCTCCGACCATTACCTCCGCATGGGCGGCGGGGACGCCGGCCCGGGGCCGACCGACGCGTGGATCACACTCGGCGGGCTGGCGCGGGAGACGTCCCGCCTGCGTCTCGGGACGCTGGTGACCGCGAGCACCTTCCGCCTCCCGGGACCACTGGCGATCGCGGTGGCGCAGGTCGACGCGATGAGCAACGGGCGCGTCGAGCTCGGGATCGGCGCCGGCTGGTTCGACGACGAGCACCGCGCGCACGGCATCCCGTTTCCGCCGACGCACGAGCGGTTCGATCGTCTCGAGGAGCAGCTCGCCATCATCACCGGGATGTGGACAACGCCGGTGGGCGAGCGGTTCTCCTACTCGGGACGCCACTACCAGCTGACGGACTCGCCCGCGTTGCCCAAGCCGGTCCAGAAGCCGCACCCGCCGATCATCATCGGTGGCTACGGCACCAAGCGGACTCCCGCGCTGGCGGCGAAGTACGCCCAGGAGTTCAACCTCGCGTTCCCACCGCTCGCCGTATACCGCCAATGCATCGAGCGGGTGAAGCAGGCGTGCATCGACGCCGGGCGCGACCCGGGCTCGCTGCGCACGACCGTCGCGCTCGTCGTGTGCTGCGGGAGCGACGAAGCAGAGCTCCGTCGTCGCGCGGAAGCGATCGGTCGGGCGCCCGACGAGCTGCGCGAGAACGGCGCCGCCGGTCTCCCCCACGAGGTCGTCGACAAGCTCCGTGCGTTCGCGGACGCGGGCGCGGAGGTCGGGTACCTCCAAGTGCTCGACCTGTCGGACCGCGATCATCTGCGACTGATCGCGGCCGAGGTCCTGCCGAAGATCGTGGCGGCATGAGCGGGCCGCGATGAACTTCGGCGTGCACGCCGGGCTGCAGAACACGTCCACTAACGAGCTGCGTGCGCTGTGGCGCAGGATCGAAGGTCACGGCTTCGACTGGATCTCGGTCTGGGACCACTTCTACGCCGCCGACGCCACCGGCGGCGCGGTCTGCCTCGAGGCCGTCGCCACGCACGCCGCCCTCGCGCTCGAGACGAGCAGCGTCCGGTGCGGCAGCCTCGTGTACTCGGTCGGGTACCGGCACCCTGCCGTGCTCGCCAACGCGATGGCGACGCTCGACCACCTGGCGGGCGGGCGGATCGTGCTCGGCCTCGGCGGGGGCTGGCACCAGGGCGAGTACGACGCCTACGGGATCCCGTTCCCGCCGGTCCCGGTGCGGCTCCGCATGCTCGACGAGGGGATCCAGTGCATCCGCGCGCTGCTCACGCAGGAGGTCACCGACTTCGACGGCGAGTTCTTCCAGCTGCGCGACGCGCAATGCGAGCCCAAGCCGGTCCAGGAACGATTGCCGCTGTGGGTCGGCGGCGCGGGCGAGAAGCTCACGCTGCGGACCGCCGCCCGCCACGCCGACGGCTGGAACGTGCCGTTCATCGCGCCGGACACGTACCGGCACAAGGTCGAGGTGCTGGACGGCCACTGCGAGGAAGCCGGGCGCGACCCGCAGACGATCACGAAGTCCGTGAACCTCGGGCTGGCGTGGCGGCAGGGCGATCTCGAGGCGCAGTTCGGCAACATCGCCGAGTTCGTCAAGCCGGGCGTGCTCATGGGCAGCGTGCAGCAGGTCGTCGACCGGATCGGCGAGTACACCGACGCCGGCGCCGAGTGGGTGATCCTGGCCATGCGGGCGC
>WNFU01006294.1_pt1 | contig 14425 bp, 15 predicted proteins | sample 5400121 | NCBI WGS metagenome assembly WNFU01 (sample SAMN13153360, study PRJNA577476) | soil metagenome | isolation source: 100 cm soil or saprolite under grassland replicate 1 | place: USA:California | collected 2016-06-15
ATACTGGTGCAGGCACATCATCGTCTCCTTTCGTTCGGCGATTGTCGCTACCGAACGAGGCAGCAGATGATGTGCCTACCCTCCCATTGAGGTTTTGGGATAGGCTCTAAGTAGGGCGGCGACACGAAGTGAGGTGTGACCATAATCAAGTACCGCCGCCCCGACACCGGGGGGCCTCACAAGTTCGAATAGCTTTATATTACTACTGTATGGTGATAGAATGAGATTGTATGAGTGAAGTGCTGCAAAAAATCGCCAAAATAGAAAAAGATGTGAAGCAATTGCAAAATTTACTGATGCAAGTGCTTATGAAACTTGATAACGAAAAGTTAAACGAAGGATTGAAAGTAACAACCGTTAAACCCTCTGATGAAATAACAGAGGAGGAGCTTTATAACGAAGCGTATAAACTTTTTGATGTAGATAGTGAAGATGACGATGACCTTATTACTAATCCAAATAACGTAAAACCACTTGACTGGTCAGCCTATGCTCAAAATCGTTCGCGTTGATTTTCCACTTCTGGATAAACCCGGCAAAGTGAAAAGCCGGCCTGCGCTGTGTCTCACTGAACCTATCGGAAAGTACAAACATGTCATTGTTGCGCCTATCACTTCGAAAACGGATAGGTTAGTTTCATCTGATGTGGTTTTAGACCCAACAGACGCACAATTTAGTAATACCGGGCTCTCTAAAATGTCAGCAATCCAGCTTCATAAAATGGTGAGCCTCGGGGAAACACGGCTTCAGGGAGAGGTCGGCACCCTCTCAGATTCGTGCGATGAAGAGGTACGTTCTAAGCTAAAAGAACTGTTCCAGCTTTAGTCCCCCCTATAAGTTCTCTGCGGAACAGGTTTGCCGTTGGTTGGTGATATAATTGTTGTAGCTATGCCAGAGGGAAAGAGGGGGAGAGACCCAGACAGACAGCCACAAAAGGAACCTGAGAAAGCACCATATCACAGAGCGGCTCGTTACGCCGACAGGCAATCTTCAGAGGCGCCTTACGACCAGGCGCAACAAGCAATCTATGAAACCCCCTGCGAGCTATCAGTGTACCGTCTGCGCTTTGGACCCGATCTCGCGTGGCACGTTGCAGCACTTGGTGAACCTCCAGCCGAGGAGCTACACCGACGAATAGAAGCAATCCTCTCCACAGGCGAAGCCGTGACCCTTCCCGATGAAATGCTCATTGTTCTCACCCAGCGTCGCAAAGAGCAATCGCAGCAGGGACCGTGGGTTGAAAGACACCACTTTCCGCGCCGCCGGCGCACACGAGAATAGCCCTGCAAGGGGGTTTTTGCAGATCCCCCAATAGAGTAAAGTAAACGATGACGTGTAAAAGGTAGCAGTGCCAGCTACCTCCCTCCTTGCTGGCCGAACCTAACGCGCATTACAAGTCGCCAGCGACATAATTGCTGACGATAGAACGGCAATCTACCCTCTGTTATAAAACAGAACAGTTCTTCTTTGTAAATCATTTCTCCCCTTAGGCACGCGTGTCCCACGAGTGCAGCAGAGCGGTTATCTTCCAGGTATGACAAACGAACGTCTATCACTACCTCTGTCGTAGTTATTTTACGTTTGCTTTACTTTGGCCTAATCTCATACCGCTGCGCAGAGCAACAGTACCATGCGCCCGCTTTCCCCGCCCGCGAAATCTCTCAGAAATCCACAGCACTAATCCTCACAGCGATACTCCTACTCGCGACAGAGGTGTTCTCTCGCTGCCCGTAACCTCACGCCTTCTTCGCAACCTGCCGAGGTAGGACATATTGTCCTACCCAAGAGGGGCGCTGGCCCCTACCAGCGGGCGCAGTGACGGCGTAGGATGAGCGCACACCAGATCAAGGCTTTTCCCAGATTAGGAACGCAGTGTTCCACATCCAAGGAGGAATCACATGGACACACCACTGGTTGCAGCGCACACACAGAGGCGAACGCGTCTCACCACGCTGTCTCTGGTGATGATCGCTGGTTTGGTCGGCAACGTGCTGGTTTACATCGCGCTGCAGGCGCTGATTGAACAAATGTTGATCCCGCCATTGGCGATCATCACGGCGCTGACGCTCGTGGTCGCCGGCGTGTGCGCGACGCGTTGGCGCTGGGCTGCGCATCTGGCCGTGCTCTGGAGCGTGCTGTCGCTCATCCCTGGCCTGGAACACTATAGCTACAATCTGGCTCATCCCGCCGAGACGGGCACATTCATCACGACGGTGCTCATCCTTGGCCTGTCGCTCGTCGCCGTCGTCGCCGGCGTGGCTGAGATCGTCCAGCGGCGCCGTCAGCCGGCGGAGGCACAGGCGCCGCGCTGGCTAATGAGTTTTCTGATCGGCACGGCGACCTTCTTGCTCGGCGCGATCCTGGTCGCCGCCATCCCAGCGCCCAGCGCCACCGCCGGGGTGAGTCCCGAGACGCTGGCCCAGCTTCCCGCACTGATATCGGAGCCGAACAGATTCGATCAGGCGGAGCTGCGAGCCAGGGTTGGCGAGACCGTGGCGCTGCGGCTCGACAACGCCGACACCATGGTCCACTCCTTCGACATCGACGTGTTCGATGTCCACGTCCTGATGCCATCGGACGAGTCTGCGCTCGCGCTCTTCACGCCGAGCGCGCCCGGAACCTACACATTCTACTGCGGCGTTCCCGGCCATAGCGAAGCCGGCATGGTCGGCACGCTGATCGTCGAGCCATAGGCGTAGCGTTGCGGACCTCGGCAGACGCTGCTCGCACACGGTCGATGTAAGGCGCGGCGGCTAAGTAGATCTCGTTGGGCCGCCCAGTCTTCAGCCCATCGTTACTCAGTTAGGAAATTTTAAGACTAATTGCCATTTCATAGCTTGATATCGAATGTACCATCATTCAAGGTAACAACCGGCATCATATTTGTGGGTCGAACATTATTGCAACCTACCGAGGGAGGACATATTGTCCTACCCAAGAGAGGGCACTGGCCCCGTGACAGCCGGCGCAGTGTTAGCGTAGAATGAGCGCACATCATATCGAACCTTTCCGCAAACTAGGAACACAGTGTTCCGCATCCAAGGAGGAACCACCTGTGCACTGCGCGGATGCGCCGACCAACCCTGTGCACGATCACACTGGCCGCATTACTGCTTAATACCCTGCTCTTTGTGTCCGACGTTTTCTCAAGTGGTCCGAATGGTTTGAACCTGGGCCACATCATCCCGTCGCTCGTGGGCGCCGCTCCGTGGTTTGTGAATGTCGGGCTCCTAGGTAGCCTGGGGTGGGTGTTCCTTTAACCCTTCTGGTGCATCTGGCTGGGCCGCCTGCTCGTGTCGAATAGCGCAACGATGCGCGTCGCTCCACAAGCCTGATTTCGGAGAAGGAGCAACAACCGATGACAACTTTAAACAATGCGAGGACAACAGCCAATCACCAACGCGGCGGCGCGGTGACGCTGGCAGCTATCCTGTACTGCTGGTTCGGCCTGGCATTCCTCGTTTCGAGCCTGCTGATTGTCATCTCAGCGCTACGGAACGGTGAGTTGCCCGTGGTGTTCGGCATCGAAATGTTGTCAGGCCCATTTTCGCAGCGCCTTGGGCTGGACGCGGCGCTTGCGGCCATCGTTCCCTGGGGAGTTGTGAATGTCCTTGAGGTGCTGGCTGGCTACTGGCTCTGGAAATCGCACAAGCAGGGCAGAAAGCTCGCACTCCTCCTATTCCCTGCGGGGATGATCTTCTGGATTGGCTACGCACTGCCGATTATGGCCGTAATTGCTCCACTCAGGGTGCTCCTGCTCGCAGCGCGATCGGATGCGGGCGAATTAGGATGAGCGGCGGACTTGCCGTTCTCATAACCTACTACGTATGGAGGTGATGTCATGGCTACGGTACATGATCTCGACCAAGCAATTGAGCAATATCAGCTCACACTGCGTGAATTCGCAAAAGGGAACCCTGAACCTACGTTGATGATGTTCTCCCACAGAGAAGACGTAACACTTCTTAACCCCCTTGGCCCTCCCGTGCGCGGATGGGAGCAGGTTGCGGCCACGAGCGAGCGGGCCGCATCGCAGGTCAGTGGTGGCGAGGTCGTTGCCTTCGAGGCTGTAGCGAAGTGCGTAACGCCTGAGCTTGCGTACATTGTGTGGGTAGAGCGGGTCAAGGCCAAGATTGGCGGACGGGAGGATGTCACCCCCTTCGCTCTGCGGGTTACGACAATCTTCCGACCCGAAGACGGCGCCTGGAGGATTGTGCATCGGCACGCAGACCCGATCACTACAGCTCGACCAATCGAATCGGTAATCCAGGAGTAGATCGGCCATTTTGGCAAGGTACAAGTACTCGGTCAGCGAAGCGGTCAGAGCCAGATGCTCGCCGCAGTGGCCAGGGTTCTGGTCATTGAGACGGCGCCTACCATGTGCGTGGTGTGCCTTGAAAGTTGTCGTCGGCTAACTGGTGCAAGTCTGGTCGTGGTAGCTGCCAGGAGCCAACTCCCAGGCGCCGTCCTCTGAGCCTAGCAGCCTACATGGCTATACCCTCAACAGCTCGTTTTGTGTGTCCAAAAAACGGGGCGCAGTACAGTGGCCCTAGCTACTGCCGAAAGGGGGATTTCATGAGGGTACAGTTCAATTTGCTCCGCCGTGTCCTCGTCGCCGTTGCTGTCATCGCTTTGCTCCTGATTTCGGTGTCCAGCACTTTTGCGGCCGACAATGTGACACATAGCACGATACCGGTCGATGAGACGCGCAGCTTCCCAACCGGACCAGAAGCGGAGTGCTTTGGGGTTCCCGAAGGTACACTGGTCACCTTGCACTACAGCGGCGAAGTCAAGCACACCGAGTTTGTATCTGGTCCCAATGCCGGGAGAGTACACGAGGTTGGTCAACTTTCCTTCACCCTCACCGTCCCATCAACAAGTACCACAGGCAGCGGTCGAGATTCGTTTAATTTCAAAGCTGAGGGTGGGAGGTTTGTGGCCTCAGATCGTGTCCATGTGGTTGGCACCCTGCCCGATGGCACAGCATTCAAGGCGACCTTCCACTCCCACATCGCGGTGCAGGACGGCGAGGTCAAGGTCGATATCACCAAGGTGAACTGTGTCAAACCCTAGTGCCGCAGCCGAACAACAGGCCCCCCAACAAGCTAGGATAAAGGCATATCTTTACCTCAAAGGGCCGCGTCTACTATCAGATGCGGCCTGTACTATACCTCCGGGTTGCCTAGTGACCTTTTGTCGCGAGAATTTCCAAACGCGCTCTTAGTACTTGGCCAAGAAGGAGGACTCGAACATGCTCTCTCTACTGGTAGAGATGGTAGTGTTTGCTGCGCTTGCCCTGGCGCCTATCGTTGGGCTGCTCCTCGCTCGAAAGCGACTTGGAGTCGCGAACACGGCTGCGTGGCTCATCACCTATGGAGCGTGGACTATTGCTGGTGAACACACACTCGTGGGTCTTGGTGAAGTAGCCAATCTTCCTGGTTTGCCTTCGCATGCACGCTTTCACTTCCTTATGGGAGGCATGTACACGTTCGTGGGCGCCGTCCTCCTGGGGGTGGTGGCTTGGACCCTCTTGCGCACGGGCAGCCGAATCGGATGGTACGCAATCCTCTTCGCCCTTGTTCTTGGGGGCAGCATGGAACTGTTTGCGGCCAGCACGATCTTCCCGCACGGATTCCCACCGCAGTCCATTCCGCTCGGTTTGTTTTTGTACGCATATATCCCAGCCTTTGCCTGCGCATTAGCAATCTGCTACCAGCCGATTTTCAGGAGAACGTCAGCCGAACAGCTTGCCGGTGAGTGTTCGTCAGCCGCCTGAAAGCGCTTGTTCTCGACGTAGGAGGAAATCAATGATTGACCAACGGTTTTGGCGCATGGAACGTGCCGCCGGCTTGTTCCTGGTTCTGGGCTTCGTCACGAATTTAGCCGGTGTCGTGATGTTTAACCTTCGGGATGGTCTCAGTAGCAATCCGCCGCCGAGCCCCGAATATTACCTGTGGGAACGGGGTTTTCTTATGGTAGCTATCGTGCTCACCGCCATCGGATGCATGCTGCTCGAAGGATACCTCGACAATACTGCTGGCCACGTGCTGGCACGAACGGGCGCGACCGCATATCTATTCGCGGGGATCATAGGGGTAGCAGCCGAGGCACTCGGGCTGTCTCGGATGGAACAGTATGTCTATCCTCTCATGGTCATCTATGTCGTTCTGGCATTCCTGGCTCAGGCAGCCATCGGCAGCGCGCTACGCCAATCCGGGTTGCTGGCCCCATGGATCGGTTGGGTTACAATCCTTTGGAACCTGACGTGGCTGGTCGTGCTTCCGCTGAGTACGCCGCAGAGCATCTATATTCCCATTCTGCATCATCTCATGCCACTCCTGATCGGCGGTGCATTGCTGCAGCGGGCGCCATTACCGCGAGGCTCGCGGCAACAGACAGAACAACAGGAGGCTCCAGTTCCGCACTGACGAGGTACTTCATGATCAACAGAAGATGCCTTCTTGCGCTGACCTATAAAGGCATAGTCCCCGCTGATCTCAAAATGCCTGTGTTTGATTGCGTTTTAGCGCAGTGCTATACTGACCTCCAGGAGACGGACGAATCGCAGCGTCCGGACGAGTGATGAGAACGACCACCACAGCTCGAAGTTTGGCTTGGTCTATCGCCGCGCTCTCGCTGGCAGTCGCCGGACTCGCCGTTAACTGGCGTGCTGGTCAGCAATCGCACCTGTTGTTCGGCCCGGCGACCGCCGTCACGTATGCCCTTATCGGCGCCCTGGTTGCTTCACGCCAGCCCCGCAACCCGATCGGCTGGATTTTTAGCGCCGAGGGCGTGTTCGCCGGGCTGACCTCGCTCTCCTCATCCAACTACTCCGGGCTGTGCCTGTGGAGTGGGGCGGCCCTGCCATGCATCGCAATCGCACACTGGCTGAGTCTCTGGATCTGGATCCCCACCACCATCCTTCCCCTGACCTTCCTGCTCCTGCTGTTCCCTGACGGCCGCTTGCCATCTGCACGCTGGCGGCCGATCGCCTGGTCAGCCGGCCTTGGGCTGGCGCTGTACATCGTCAGTACGGCGCTACACCCCCGCCCGCCAACCAATCCGAACCCACGACACAACCCGTTTGGCATCCCCGGCATAGCCGGCGCACTGGATCTGCTGGGATATATCGCATTGCCGCTCGTCATGATCGGTTCATTCGGCGCGCTGGCGTCATTGGTCGTGCGTTTCCGCCGCTCGCGTGGTACCGAGCGCGAGCAGCTCAAGTGGCTGGCGTACGGGAGTGGGATCGCAATCCTGGGCCTCAGCATGATGAGCGCCTGGTCCGCCACCCGGCCGCGGGACCAAGGGGCCTTCGAGTTGCTGATAAGCGGCATATGGGTTACGCTCGCCGTCATCGTCATCGCCGCCGGGATCGCCATCCTGCGCCACAGACTCTACGACATCGACCTGATCATCAATCGCACGCTAGTCTATGGTGCCCTCAGCGCCGGCGTCGTCGGGCTGTACATCCTGCTGGTCGGCGCGCTTGGCGCCCTCTTTCAGTCGAGTGGCAGCCTACTGGTCTCGCTGATCGCCACCGGTCTGGTCGCGGTCCTCTTCCAACCGCTGCGGGAGCGCCTCCAGCGCGCGATCAATCGGCTGCTCTACGGCGAGCGCGACGACCCCTACACGGTGCTCTCGCACCTGAGTCAGCAGCTCAAGACCACGCTCGTACCTACAGCCGTACTGCCCAACATCGCCCAAGCGGTTGCACAGACGCTCAAGCTGCCGTATGTGGCTCTGGCGCTCAAGTATGGCAATCGCTTGGAAATCGCGGGTGCATACGGTCTGCCCTCTGGTGAGCCGATGCGGCTGCCACTGGTCTACCAAGCCGAGACGGTCGGCCAGCTGCTGGTCGCGCCTCGCGCGTCGGGCGAATCGTTTACGCCGGCGGAGCAGCGGCTGCTCGAAGACATTGCCCTGCAAGCCGGCGTCGCCGCCCATGCCGTGCGCCTGACCGCCGACCTGCAGCGCTCGCGCGAGCGGCTGGTGACGGCGCGGGAAGAGGAGCGCAGGCGCTTGCGGCGCGACCTGCACGACGGGCTGGGACCGCAGCTCGCCAGCCTGACGCTCACGCTCGCCGCCGCGCGCGAATTGCTCCGGCACGACGTCGATGCGGCGGAGAGGCTGCTCCAGGAGCTGGCCATCCATACCCAGGCCGCGATCGCCGACGTCCGCCGGGTGGTCTACGACCTGCGCCCTCCGGCCTTGGACGATCTGGGGCTCATTCTGGCCTTGCGGGAGCAGGCGGCGCACTACCCTCAGGCCGGCTTACAGATCACGATCGACACCCCCGAGCAGCTGCCGCCCCTTCCCGCAGCGGTGGAGGTGGCCGCATACCGGATCGTGCAGGAAGCGCTGACCAACGTCTTGCGCCACGCCTATGCGCAGAACTGCGCGGTGCGCCTGACGCTCGGGGATGCGCTCGACATGCAGATCCGCGACGACGGGGTCGGACTACCGGAGGGCAGCCGGTCGGGGGTAGGTCTGATGTCCATGCGTGAGCGGACCGCTGAACTCGGTGGAACCTGCCAGATTGAGTCCATACCAGGTGGAGGCACCTGTATTCATGCACGGCTGCCGCTGCACCAGGAGGGAGCATGAACGTCATCCGCATCCTGATCGCCGACGACCACCCGGTGTTTCGGTTTGGGCTGCGCGCGCTGCTGAATGCGATACCCGATACCGAGGTGGTTGGCGAAGTCACGGCTGGCGAAGAGGTCATCGCGCTGGCCAGCTCAGTACGTCCAGATGTCATCCTGATGGATATCAACATGCCCGGTGTGAATGGGATCGAGGCGACACGCCGCATCCGTGAAAGCAATCCAGACATTCGCATCCTGATGGTGACGATGCTGGAAGACGACTCGGTCTTTGCGGCGATGCGCGCGGGCGCCCGCGGGTACGTGATCAAGGGCGCGGAACCGGCCGAGATACTTCGCGCAATCCGTGCAATTGCCGATGGTGAGGCGATTTTCAGCCCAGCCATCGCCGAGCGCCTGATCCACTACTTCATGACACCACCGGCTGCGACGAGTGATTCAACGCAGTCGGCAACAACTCCGAGCTTTCCCGACCTCAGCGAACGCGAGCGCGAGGTGCTGGCCTTGATTGCCCAAGGGCTGACGAACTGCGCGATCGCCGAGCGGCTCATTCTCAGTCCGAAGACGGTCCGCAATTACATCACCGAGATCTTCAGCAAGCTGCAGGTGGCCGACCGCGCGCAGGCGATCATCAAGGCGCGCGATGCCGGCCTGGGCGGTTGAAGGGATGCGCCGACGACCAGTAATGCGCGTTATGTTCGATCAGCAGCGAGGGGGTAGTGGTGATACCTCCCTCCCTCGTCGGTTTCTCTTGCAAGTACCCCAACGTAAACCCTGCTGGTGTTATGCTGAGGACGTGCCTTCCGTCGGCGCGTTCTCTCCGTGTAGGTAGGCCCAAACCCAACATTCGTGTCACCAGACGCAACAGGGTTAAAAAGAAGTAAAGGTAGGGCGAACCGTATTGCCGCCCGCTTAGAGGTTCCTTATGCCGCCTGAAGCTCCTTGAACGGTAAACGTTTCTTCACATCAAGTGCAAAGATCCCGTAGGGATTCACGTGGTGGTAAATCAACGGGGTGAGGGCACGCAAATCCCGTTCCGTCATCCGCTTCATCCAGGCCGGTTCAGTAAGCACGTCTTGGATCATCAAGGTATTGATGTACACCAAGCAGTTCTGAATCAGATGCAGCGCCAGCATCGCAACTTCCTGATTATCGCGCCGATTGGTCGCCAGTTCCCCATGCCGTCCGTAGAAGATGAAGCTGTTGGCGCTATTCCAATTCTCGATCACATTTAAACCTTCCTGGATCTCGCGCCTGAGTTCTTCCTTGTGCAGGTACTGACAGAGAAAAAGGGTTTTCATCACCCGGCCAAGCTCGATGAACGCCTTGTAGGTCGGATGGGTGCTGTGGCGCGTAAACCGGCGAAGGATGGCTTCGGGGTCAGCAATGCCGGTTTTCAACGCGGTGGCGTACTTCACCATCTCATCATATTGTTGGCGAATTAGCTCCCAATCAATCGCCCGCGTGAGCACCGGCTTCAATTTGGGGTAGCGATCCGCATGATCGGCGCTGGGGAGATAGAGTTTCTGACTATGGATCGGCTTGAGCCGTGGACAGAGCTGGAAATTCAAGAGCTTGCAGATCCCAAAGGCCACCTCGCTCTGTCCGTGGCTGTCGACAAATTGCTTGTCGATCTCCATTTGGCTGCAATGGCGGATGACGCCGGTGATCATGGCCGCCACTTCCGATGACGAACAGGTTTTGAGTTGGGAATAGATACAGGTGGCCTTCTTTTCGACATGCCAATAAATGACGATGCCCGGACCGTGATAGCGGGCATGCCACTCGGTAACGAGATTCTGCGCCCAGGCGCTAAATTTCTTCGAGTCGGAGGCACAGGTCGTGGTGGCTTCCCCCCAAATGTCCTCCTGGCGTGCGGAGAGAATCGCATTCACAATCTGGGTAACGGCGTTACGGAGATGATCACAGCTGATAAAGCGGCGGCGGATATAGAGCAAATCTTTGTAGGTCACATCGTCATTCCCGACCGCCATCCGTTTGAGCCCGGTGTTGGTCCCCAGCCCATACAGACACAGGAGCAACCGTTTTTGGATGGTCTCACGATCGAGATGTTCGCGCCCGGTCAGGCTTTTAAAGACATCGGTGAAGTGCAAGCGCGCATCGGCTTCGTTGACCATATCCAGGAGATTGGTCATCCACCACCGCTCGCCGACTTCATTCTTGAGGGCCTGGAGGTGGGGTGGATCTGGTTGTGCGGTGAGGGGCGTGAGTTTGATCCAGCCGCCAGCTTTGGGCAGAATGCGGACATACGGATTCTTCTTGGTGTGGAGATCTTGTTCGAGCATGGCCAGGGCGGCTTCATGCTCCTGCTGGAGTCCGCTGATGAAGGCCGCGCTGTCCAACGGCAACTTCAGGTCCGCATAGTAGGTTGCTCGTTGGTCGATGAAATCTTGCGGGAGATCCTCAGCCGGATTGCGATGGCGATCCGCTCCAACGACCCAGATTTCTTTACAGCGGAGTTTGTCTCGGAGGGCTTGGAGCACACAGATCTCGTAGTTGACCCGATGGATTTGCACCCGGCGTGGCCGGGTGCGACTGACCACGAGATCCCGCCAAATGTCGGGGACAACACCGTCGAGCGGTGGGTCATCCTCGGGCGCATAATAGGTCGCATCGCTCCCAGCGTACTGTTTGATCAGTTCCAATGCCTCAATCACGGGGCGGTGAACCGCATTATCGGAGCGGAACGCCAACACCTCAAGCAAGGGCGGCACCATCCGCCGATAGTAGGAGCCGTAGGAGCGGCGCATCACGGTCTGGGTGCGCTGCCGGCGGGCGAGGCTGGTGGCGCGCAGGTCGACAACCAGCTTCTGAAGGGTGGGCTGATCCACCACCGGAAAGAGGACCTCTTTGATAATCCCGTCGGGATGGTCGAGGGCGGTTTCAGCTATCCGGCGCAAGATGCCCATTTTGTTGGCGACACGGGTAATTTCATCGACCAATTCTTTGGTGGCCCGCTGTTCCGCCTTGAAGCCGACGTGATGAATCATGTCCATGAGCAGGTCAACCAGCGTATCCGTCACCTCGCGGCTGCGTAGCCAGCAAAAGGCGGCGAGCAAGGTCATGCCCAGCGCATCGGCCTGGCGGCGCAATTCGTGCGGGTCTTGGGCGGCGACCCGCTGCTTATAGTCGCGCAACACGCGTGGCGGAATGCCAGCAAACAGATCCGGCGGCAACTGGATCGCCCGTAACCGCTGGAGTTTGGCCACTTCCTCCGTCGCCGTTTCAAGCCGCATGGGGCCGGCGTCGGCCTTCAGCCACTGCAAGGGTGTCCGGCCAGCCGAGTCTGGATCGTCCGCATCGCTCTCCTGGCGCGCTGGTGGGGGAACGACGAGCAGCGCCTCCAACTGTGCGATCGTCTCTGGCGACAGTTGTTCGAGGATGCGAGCGTGGAAGCGATCGTTGTAGGTCGCAAGGGCCGTTCGCGTCAGCCGCTCGACCCGATCTGGGGTCGGAGGTTCGATTTGGAGTGAGCGACAACGAGCATACATCGTGGCCTTGAGGCGTTCGAGGCTCCGATCATGCGTCGTGAGCAGGTGGGTACACAGCCAACTCACAAGTTCCTCGCCATCCTGGGTTGTGGCTTCACGGAAGTGGAGTAGGTCGCGAATTTGCCGTCGCTGCTCGGAAGCCGTGCGACCTCGCCACTCAAAGTGCAGATAGCTGCTGGGTGGAATATCCAATTGTTTGGCCAGATGCGCTACCACCTCGCGTGGGACATCATGGCGGGCATAGGGAAACCGCCCCTCCAAGAGAAAGCATTTCAACAAGACCGCGAACCCGAGCCGATTATGCGCGGTACGGGCTTCGCGGATCAGCTGCACTTCTTGGGGCAGCAGCGTAAAATGGTCAACCAGTTCATCCAATTCCCAATGGCGCTGCATGGAGCCTCCGTGATGATCTCAAGAGCGGATACGCGGGCGACAATTTGCCCTATAAGAGCGATTATAACCAATACTGGGTGGCGCAAGCAGCACACGATGCGGAATGCGCCACGCTCCCTACGAACGGAACTGGGGAATTATAGGGCAAAAGCATCCGGTGCTGTCGCCAGCAGCACCCTACACATGTGAGGACACGTATGGCAACGATTACGACCGTCCTGGATGATTTTGTGGCTGACCTCAAGCGACGCCATTTCCGACCGAACACGATCGCCGTCTACCGCTCCGATCTGCGAATCGCTGGCCAACACCTCACGCTCCCGATTGCGCACCTCAGCCTGGCCGCGATCGAAGGGTTTCTCGAAGAAGGCGCCTTCGCGCCAGCGACGCGTGCTCGCCGCATGGCCAGCCTGAAGCGATTCTTTACCTGGGCGACAAAACAGGGCTTCTGTGCAACCAATCCGTTGCTTTCTCGTGAGCCAGCGCGATCCCCAGCCCGTCGCCTGCCTCGTCCCATTCAGCGGACAGCCGATCTTGAAGCGATCGATCGCGCGATCACCCACCTGACTCCCTTTCAAGTGTAGGGTTTTTACTATGCCGCTTTCAGAAGCGCTCGATACGCCAGGGGACGCACGATATGGGTGTCAAGACTTTTCGGCCAAGGTTCGGGCACGATCTGCCCCACTGGCAGCGACTGGCGGTTGATCAGCGCTGCCACCAGCAGCAACCGGCCGCGCCGAAAGCAACTGAGCACACGGCCCTGCGCCCGCTCCGTTCCCACACGCCTCCTGGCGATATGCAAGAGCGGCAGATCGTCCAGTACCGCCACCGGCTGGCTCACCTCGGCCTGGCAGCCGACACTCACAACCCACAGCGTCGCCACCGCCATAGCCAACCACAGCCGTTCGGCCCGCTGCGGGTCGGTCATCTTGGTCTGCTCCCAATGCCAGCCGCCGCGTTTGGCGTCCTTGAAGCCGCATTCCATCTGCCATACAGACTACCCCTGAAACGCCATGCTTGACAAGCGACCACAACCCAGCGATCATTGGCATTGTGGGACTGCTGCAGCTCGTTGCAGTGGTTCGTCAGCTCCAATCTCGGCCTCCCACTGCCAGAGACGAAGGAGAGATGACCCTATGGTCAACCCATCAGCCGACCTCGATCCCCCCCGCCCACGATTCTGACGCTGCCCCCACTCTGGGCGCACCTCCCATCGGCCAATCAGCAGCGGCTCCTCCAACTATTGAGCCAGTTGATCGTGCGACAATTGCCGACCAGCGACAATCTACCGAAGGAGGGCGCGGATGAGTGCAACCACTCCTACCCACCCGCCTGAGGCACCGGCGTGGTCAGCCGACCCCTTTGGACACCCCGGCAAGCTCCAGCCCTGGCATCACGACCGCTTGGCCGTCGTCTATGTGCGCCAATCGAGTCCACAACAGGTGCTCGACCATCAAGAGTCGACCCGCCTCCAATATGGCCTCGTGACGCGCGCCAAAGCCCTCGGTTGGGTGGACGACCGCGTGCTGGTGATCAATGATGACCTCGGCAAGTCGGCCAGCAGCGCCGTGGGACGGGCGGGCTTTCAGCGGCTGGTCTCGGAGGTCAGTCTCGACCATGTCGGCCTTATCTTGGGCATTGAGATATCACGTTTAGCGCGCTCGTCCAAGGATTGGCATCAATTACTCGAGTTATGCGCGCTGTTTCGCACCCTAATCGCTGATTCGGATGGGATCTATGACCCGGCTTCCTACAATGACCGCCTCTTGCTGGGCCTCAAAAGACCTGCTGCATACTCCACCTCTTGTTCAACATGTGACTGTCCATCTTGCCGCTTGGAAGCAGCACTCCTTGACCGAATCGTTGCCGCACGCATGATCATAGCACATGCGTGTCCTCACCGCGGCGTTGGAG
>WNFU01006295.1_pt1 | contig 14425 bp, 10 predicted proteins | sample 5400121 | NCBI WGS metagenome assembly WNFU01 (sample SAMN13153360, study PRJNA577476) | soil metagenome | isolation source: 100 cm soil or saprolite under grassland replicate 1 | place: USA:California | collected 2016-06-15
CGGTTTTGTGGGCACCGAGCACCTCTTGCTCGCTCTAATCAGAGACAAGAAGGGGGGAGTGGCGCACCGCGTTCTACTGAGCTTTCACCCTGACCTTGAGGGGATCCGTCGTGCTGTCGAGTCGAGGATCAAGCAGGGTGAGTCAGCGATCGCGGAGGGCCAAGATTTCCCCTACACGGCGCGGGCCAAGAAGGTGCTCGAGCTCGCGACGAGCGAAGCGAGGGAGTTGAATCACCTTTACGTGGGCACGGAGCACTTGCTCCTCGGCCTGTTGCGTGAGGAGAAGGGAGTCGCCGCTCAAGTGCTCACGGAGGCCGGCGTCACCCTCGAACGCGCGCGCGCCGAGGCGCTGCGGATCTTGGGCGATCGTGCCTCGGCCGCCGGGCTTCCGGCGCCGGGCTTCGAGGTGCGCATCGACGATTCGTCCGATCGTGCGATCCACGAGCAGATCGTGGCGCAGATCCAGGAAGCGGTCGCGACGGGCACGCTCCGCCCCGGTAACCGGCTCCCGCCGGTTCGACAGCTGGCCGATCAGCTCGAGATTGCTCCCGGTACGGTCGCCCGTGCGTACAGCGAGCTCGAGCGGCGCGGGATCGTCGTGACCGACGGCGCCCGAGGCACGCGCGTCGCCGAGCGTCCGCGAAAACCCGTCGCGGCAAGTGACCGTCCCGAGAATCTCGTCGGGTTGCTGCGGCCGGTCGTCGTCGCGGCGTTCCATCTCGGCGCGACCGCAGAGGAACTGCGCCGCGCGTTGGAAGAAGCCATGCGCGGCATCTTCGGAGACTCGTCGGAGCCAAGCGCGGCGTAACGACGATAACCCGCCATCGTCGCGTTCCGTGGCCTGAAGGCCCGGCTCGGGTGTACACCACGACACAACCTCGTTCCGTGATTCGTGTTCACCCGAACACGAATACCATCACAGCAAGTCTCATCTCCCTGTGGTTCATGCAGTTCCCTGACACCTGACACCTGGCACCTGACGTGCCTTCTCTCCGGGCGACCCCAACCCGGAGACTGTATGCGCTATCAGTTCACCCTCAGCGAGCCCCGCCGCCACTTCGAGTGGCTGGGGCTCATTCCCCTGCTCGCCGTGATCGTCGCGATGGTCATCGCGGCCGCGTGCGGCGACAAGACCCCGCCGCGGGCCGACGCGAGCGAAAGCGCCGTCGGGCCCACGGCCACGGCGACGACGCCCGGCGCCGGCACGACCGTGGTCGGCCCCGTCTCGTTCGAGCGCGCCGAGTCGGTCTATCACGAGCGTCGCTTCGACGAGGCGACGGCGCTGTTCCGCGCCTACACGGAAACCAAGCCGGAGAACCCGTGGGGCTTCTACATGGTCGGGATGGCGTCGTGGAAGTCCGGCGACCGCGCCGGCGCCGAGGAAGCATTCGGCCGCGCGCTGGAGCTCGACTCCACGCACGTGAAGGCACACCTCAATCTGAGCCGCGTGCTGCTCGAGGACGGGCGGCCGTCCGACGCGGTGCCGCACATCGAGCGGGCCATCGCGCTCGATTCGACGTCCAGCGAAGGCTATCGGCTCCTGGGGCGGGCGTATGACGCCCTCGGCAAGACCGACAGCGCGGTGACGGCCTTCAAGGAAGCGCTGGTCCGCGACGACGGCGACGTCTGGGCGATGAACAACCTCGCCATGGTCTACATCGGCGAGGGGCAGTTCGAGGACGCGCTGGGCCCGCTGGCCCGCGCCGCCCAGCTCGCGCCCGAGGTGGCCACCTTCCAGAACAACCTCGGCATCGCGCTGGAGCAGACGGGGCACGTTACGGCCGCCGCGCAGGCGTTCCAGGCGGCGATCGTGGCCGACAGCACCTACGGCAAGGCGGCGGCGAGTCTCGCCCGGGTGCAGCAGCTCAAGGAAGACCCGAGCATCCCGCCGGTGGATCTGACGTCGCTGGTGGGGAAGTTCGTGCTGCTCATCGAGCAGTGGAAGTCGGAGGCTGGTTGCTGAAGATCTTCTCCCCGTCGAAGCGGCCGTTCTCGATGAAGATCTCCGAGATGGCACGACCGGAAGAGATGCTCCCGGCCATGTGAATCCCAGGAACATTGGTCTCGAGCGTCGCGGGATCGAGCCGGGCACGAAGCGTGTCCGGCTCGAGCGCGATGCCCAGTCGCCGGAACAGCTCGAAGTCGGGGTGATAGCCGGTCAGGGCGTACACGCGGTCGGCGGGCAGGTGGACCGTCTCTCTCCCGGCGCGGACGGTCACGGCGCGCGCGTCGATGCGCTCCACCGCGGCGCCGAAGCGCGCGGCGATCTCGCCCGCCTTGATGCGGTTCTCGATGTCCGGCTTGATCCAGTACTTGAGCGTCGGGGGAAACGCCTTGCCGCGGTACACGAGGGTGACGCGGGCGCCGGCGCGGAATAGCTCCAGTGCCGCCTCGGCGGCTGAGTTGCGCCCGCCGATGACGACCACGTCGAGGCCGTAGCCGCCGTGCGGCTCGTCGAAATAGTGACTGACGTGGGGGAGATCCTCGCCCGGGACCCCGATGAGGTTGGGGTGGTCGAAGTAGCCGGTCGCGAGCACGAGGCGCCGCGCGCGGATCCGCTCCTCGCCGCCGCGGCTGGTCACGACGCACTCGAGGCTCCCGTCGCGCCGCTCGGCCGCCACGAAACGGCGGTACGCTTGGAAGCGCACGCCCTCGACCCGGGCGACGCCGCGGTAGTACTTCAGCGCTTCTTCCCGCGTCGGCTTCTGGCCCGCGCACACCAATGGGTGGCCGCCGATCTCCATCCGCTCCGGCGTCGTGAAGAACGTCATTCCGATCGGATAGCGCGTGATCGAGTGCACGAGCACCCCGGCGTCCAGGAGCAGGGGGTCCAGCCCGCGGCGCTTGGCGGAAACGGCGCACGCGAGGCCGATCGGCCCCGCGCCGGCGATCACGGCGTCTTCCATGGAATTCAGATCAAGTTACGCAGCACGAACCAGATGTTGGCAGGCCGCTCGGCGAGGCGCCGCATGTACCAGGCGAACCACGCCGTCCCGTAGCTGATCAGCACGCGCACCTTCTCGCCGGCGGCGGCCAGCCGGCGCTGCGCGTCGGCGCGGATGCCGTATAGCAGATGGAACTCGTAGATGCCACGCGCCGCCTTGAGCTCGGCCGCGCGCCCGCGGATCCGCTCGATCAGCCGCTCGTCGTGCGTGCCGAAGACGGGGGTGACCCGGCTGGCCCTGGCTTCTGCGAGCAAGCGCTCGGCGAGGGCGAAATACGCCAGGTCCACGTCCGCCTTCTTCGGGAACGCCACGTGCGACGGCTCGCTGTAGGCGCCCTTGACGAGCCGGATCGCCGGCCTGAGCGGCAGCAGACGCTCCAGGTCTTTCGGCGTGCGCCGCAGGTACGCCTGCAGGCACACCCCCACTTCGGCGCCGGCCCCGCGCGCGCCCCGGTAGATGTCGAGGGTCGCGTCCACGTAGCCCGACTCTTCCATGTCGATCCACAGAAACGAGCCCGCCGCCTTGGCCTTCGCCGCGAGCTCGTCCACCGCGCGGCGGCACCACGCCGCATCGGCCTCGAGGCCCAGGTGCGTGAGCTTGATCGACAGCTGCGCGGCGAGCTTCCGCGCCCGGATGCCGTCGAGGACCATCAGGTAATGGTCTCGCACCGCCTCGGCGTCGGCCGCGGAGCGCACCTGCTCGCCCAGCTGCGTGAGCACGGCGCCGATCCCGCTCTTGGCGAACGCCGCGGCGGCGTCGAGGGCGGCCCCGAGGTCTTCGCCGGGGAGAAAGCGGCGGACGGCGCGGCGCGCGAACGCGCGGCGGCGGAACTGCTCGGCGAGCCACGGGCTGCGCGAGGCGCGAATCAGGAGGCGGCGGGCGAGGGACATGAAATCAAAATACCGGAAAAACAAAGGCGTGGGGTGTGGGAGGTGGGATGTGGGCACTTCGGCCCACTCCCCACATCCCACACCCCACGTCGTTCAGCCTATAACAATGATCAGGAACTTCGAATTCTTCCAGAACTGCTCGGGGTGGGCGATCGTCAGGCTCCCGGCCCCCGTAATCTCCCCCTGGTCGTCCGCCTGCGTGCCGAGGGCGGTCAGGTCCTGCCGCGACGCGATGCGGTAGTGCGCGTTGGGGTCGGGCAGGGGGATATTGGTCACCTCGCGCTTGTTGATGGCGGTGAACAGAGTGGGATCGAGGTGCCGGGCCGGGGCCAGGCTCACACCGGTCTTCCACAGGACGAAGAGGAAGCGGCTGCCCCCGACCGGGGCGACGATGCCGCGCTCCTGCAGCTCGTCCCTCGTACCGATCACGTAGTAGACCGTATTCTCGCGCACGGACATGTTGGCGACCGTGTCCTTGAGCGCCACGTTCTCGCCACGCAGCGTGTCCACCATCGCGACGAGCACGCCGATCTGCGACTTCTGCGAGTCCACGATCTCTTTGTAGTTCGCGAGCGTCGCTTCGAGCATGGCCCGCAGGCTGTCGGAGATCGAGGTCAACGAGGACACGCGCTCCTGGCTGTTGCGCAACAGCCGCTCCGCCTCTGGCAGACGGCCCGCGATATAGCGAACGCGCTGGAGCAGGCTGTCGCGCGACGCCTGCATCGGCGTCTCCGCGTTGACGCGGACCTTGCCTTTGGGAATCGACACGCGCGCCAGCGAGGTGCTGATCTCGCTCAGCACGCGCGCGTCGTACGCCATCTCGGCGACCAGCGAATCCCGTTGCGCGCTGGCGCGCGACATGGAATCGAGTCTGGCCTGGGCCTCCGGCGATTCTCCCTGCCGGCATGCCACGGCGAGGGCCACGGCGGCCCCGGCCACCACCACAATCCGGAGGTGTCGGTGCATCGTTTGCTCCTTGGAAGGATTCTGTTGCGTGCTACCCGGCGACAACGCGCGAGTTTCGCGAGGCTACGTGGCGACGCGCGCTTCCGCAAGACCCAGTTTTCAATTTCAGAATCGGGCGACCCAACCGCGCGTGACTCAGGTCACCAGTCGCGTACGCGCGTATCACGCGCGGCCTGCACCCACACGCGCACCTCCGCCGCCGTGGGGTGCGGGTCGCGAGGCAGGGCCCGCCACAGGCTGTCGGGGTCGGCCCGGGCGAGATCGGCGATGCTGGTGACGCCAACGGCCCGGAGCCAGGCCGCGTGCCGCGTCCCGATCCCCCGGAACGTGACGAGTCGCGCTGCTTCGACCACTTCCCGGGCCTCATCGGGCGGCAGCCCGGCGCGGGCCGCGACCGTATCCGGCGGAAGGGAAGCGAGCCGGAACACATCGTGGAAACCGGCAGTCGCGAGTCGCGTCCGCGCGGTGGCAGAGACCCCCGGCAGCTGGTCCACGTACGGCACCGTCGAGCTTACCGTCCAGCGGTCGATGCCGGCCAGCGCGAGAACGACGAGCACAATCGACAGCGCGCCGCGCACCACGGACGCCCCCCCCCGTGCGCGGCACAGGTGATACAAGGACCACGCTTCGAGCGCGAAGAAGGCGAAGCCGACAAACCCGAGCGGCGGCATCTCGAAGATCTTGAGATGCTCGAGGAACGGCACGGTGTAGATCCACTTCGCCCGCGAGCCGATGTTGTACGCCTCCCACAGCACGCCGGCGACGAGCCCACCGAGCATCAAGCGCACGATCCGGCCCCACTGCCCCCGCGCGATGTCGCCGAACAGCGAATGCTCGGGATCGACGCCGTAGAGTGCGGGCTCCGCGACGAGCCACAGCGCCCCCCACGTCAGTGGATGCAGCACCGCCGGCAGCACCAGCGCTCCGGCCAGCAGCGCCGCGCCCAGCACGACGGCGAGCCGCAGGTCGCGCGGGAAGAGTCGCACCGGGCGGGTGACGAGCCGGCGGGCGACGCCGAGCCGGTCGAGCAGACGCTCGGGGAGGAGGATGGCGGGGACGACGGTGGCGAAGGAGACGCTGATGCCGAGCCAGCGCTGCCACGGGCTCGCGGGGACGAAGACGTAATACCAGTCGCGCAGTCGGAAGTTGAGGGCCTCGAAGCCGCACCAGATCACCGCCGACCACCACAGCATCGCCGCCGTGTCGCGAGGCTGGTCCCAGAGCGAGGGACCGCCCTTCGCGGCGACCAGGGCGTCGAGCAGCAGCAGCGTCGGATACCAGGCGAGGAGGTAGAACACGGTGGGGACCGGCTCGACGCCGAGCCGGCGCAGCACCACCGCCGCCGCGAGCGCCGCGGCCGCCCCGATGGCGATACGTTTATAGGCCATGCGACTCCACGTCGGCACCTCCGGCTACAACTTCGACGAGTGGAAGGGCGCCTTCTATCCGGACAAGCTGCCCGCCGATCAGTGGCTCGGCTACTACGCCGGTCGCCTGCAGACGGTCGAGATCAATTACACGTTCTACCGGATGCCCAACGCGAAGACCATCGGCCACTGGCTCGAGGCTACGCCCGACGGCTTCACGTTCGTGCTCAAGGTCTCGCAGCGCATCACTCACCACGCGCGCCTGAAGGAAGTCGAGCAGCCGCTGCGCTACTTCTGCGACACCGCGGCCAAGCTCGGCACGAAGCTCGGGCCCCTGCTGTTTCAGCTCCCGCCAAATTTCAAAAAGGACACCGACCGGTTAGGAGAAGTGCTGCGGCTCGTGCCGGAGTCAATCCGCACCGCGTGGGAGTTCCGCCACGAGAGCTGGTTCGCGGATGACGTCTATCACGTGCTGCGGTCCCGGAACGCGGCGCTGTGCGTGGCCGACACCGAGGAGAGCCACACGCCGCTCGTCGCGACGGCGGACTTCGGCTACTTCCGGCTGCGAGACGAGGGGTACACCGGCGAGGACCTGGCCCGCTGGGCCGGCAAGGTCAAGGAGATCGGCGCCGGCTGGCGGGAGGCGTTCGTGTTCTTCAAGCACGAGGAAGCGGGGCAAGGGCCGGTCCTCGCCCAGGAGTTCGCGAAGCTGTTCTAGCCGCGCGCGCGCTTCTTCGCGGGCCGCTCTTCTTTCTCTTCTTTGGCTTTCCCCTTCGCGAGACTTGCCTTCAGCGCTTCCATGAGGTCGATGATCTGCGTCTTCGGCGCCTCTTCCGGCGCCTCGACGATCTCCTGGCCTTCCACCTTCTTCTGGATGGCCTCGAGGATGCGCTGGCGCACTTTGTCCTCGTAGGCCTCGGGGCGGAACTGATCGCTGGCCGCCTGATCGATGAACTGCACGGCGAGCGCCAGCTCGGCCGGTTTGATCTCGACCTCGCCCACCGGCACTTCGTCGATCGAGCGGAGCTCATCCGCGTAGCGCAGCTGCTCCATCGCGAGCCGCCCGCCGATCGGCCGGATCATGATGAGGTACCCCTTGCCGCGCGCGGCGTACTGGCCGATCGCCACACGTCCCGTCTTCTTCAGGGCCTCGGCGAGCAGCCGGTAGGCGCGTTCGCCCCCCTTGTCGGGGCCGAGGAAGTACGTCTTCTCGAGAAAGATGCGATCCACCTGCTCGGCGGGCAGGAACTCCTTCACGTCGATCGCTCCGGTGCCCCGTTCGTCGAGGGCCTTGAGCTCTTCGGCGGTGAACTTGACGTACTGGCCTTTGCTGAACTCGTAGCCCTTGATCATTCCGTCCTTGTCCACCACCTCGCCGTCCTTGGGACAGAAGTACTGCTGCTTCAACCGCGAGCCGCACGTCTTGTGCAGCCAGTTGAAGGAGACCGCGGCGGTAGGCTCGCCGGCCGAGAACAACTTGATCGGCACGGAGACGAGACCGAAGGAGATCGTGGCGGAGCCGATTGCATGAGCGCTCATATAGGGTCTATGATAGAAACACTCCCCATGCCGACAGACAAGCGGCCCCCCGCCGCGCCCGCTGATCCGCTAAGCGCTTACCGTGCCAAACGTTCCGTCGAGCGCACGCCGGAGCCCGCGGGGCGCGCGCTGCCGCAGTCCGCCGCCGGCGGGCTGTTCGTCGTCCACAAACACGCCGCGCGCCGGCTGCACTGGGACCTGCGGCTGGAGATGGAAGGGGTGCTGCGCTCGTGGGCGGTGCCCAAAGGCCCGTCGCGGAACCCCGCGGACAAGCGGCTCGCCGTGCACGTCGAGGACCACCCGCTCGAGTACGGCGACTTCGAGGGGATCATCCCGGAGGGCAACTACGGCGCGGGAGCGGTCATCGTCTGGGACCGCGGCACGTGGACGCCCGTGGAGGACCCGCTCGCCGGGCTCGTGAAGGGGAAGCTCCTCTTCGACCTGAACGGCTACAAGCTCAAGGGCCGCTGGACCCTCGTGAAAATCAAGAAGGGCCAGAAGGAATGGCTGCTGATCAAGGAAAGGGACGCGTACGTCTCGACCAACGGCGACGTGTTCCCCGAGGACTCGGTGCTGTCGGGTTGGACGGTCGAGGAGCTGAAGGAGGGGAAGGACCGCGCGGCGCCGATTCGCACGGAGCTGGAGAGGCTCAAGGCGCCGCGGCGCCCGCTGACCGCCAAGGACGTCCCCCCGATGCTCGCCGAGACGCGCGAGCAGCCGTTCTCGAAGGCGGGATGGGTGTTCGAATTGAAGCTCGACGGCTACCGGGTGCGGGCCGCCCGCGAGCACGGCGAGGCGCGGATTCTCTCCCGCAACGGCAACGACCTGACCCCGCTGTTCCCTGAGATCGCCCGCGCCGTCGCGGCGCTGCCGTTCGACGACGTGATCCTCGACGGCGAGCTCGTCGTCCCCGACGAGTCGGGGCGGCCCGGGTTCCAGCGCCTGCAGAACCGCGCCAAGCAGTCGCGGGCGCTCGACATCCGCCGCGCCGCGGTGGCGACCCCCGCCGTCTTCTACGCGTTCGATCTCCCGGCGTTCGAGGGCTTCGACGTGCGCGGGCTGCCGCTGGTGAAGCGCAAGGAGATCCTGCAGCGCCTGCTGCCGCGCGCGGGCCCGCTCAAGTTCCTCGAGCACTTCGAGACCAAGGGCGAGGAGTTGTACGAGCGCGTGGTGCACCTGGGACTCGAAGGAATCATGGCGAAGAAGGCCGACTCCACGTACCGCTCGGGGCGCTCGGCGAACTGGCTCAAGATCAAGGCTGACAAGACCGGCGAGTTCGTCGTCGTCGGCTACTCGGCGCCGAAGGGCTCGCGCGGCGGGTTCGGCGCGCTGCACCTCGCCGCCTACGACGGCGGCAGGCTCGTGTACGCGGGCCGCGCGGGGAGCGGCTTCACGGCGAAGGAGTTGAAGGAGGTCGCCGCCCAGCTCGAGACGCTGCGCGTCCCCAAGCCACCGGCGGACGGTCCCGTGCCGACGGGGAAGGGCCACACCTGGGTCGAGCCCAAGCTCGTCGCCGAAGTGCGCTACAAGGAGTGGACGGAGGAAGGGCTGCTGCGGCACCCGGTCTTCGTGCGGTTCCGCGACGACAAGGATCCGAAAGACTGCGAACTACCAAAGCGTGGGGTGTGGGATGTGGGGAGTGGGAAGGCGGGCCCCGACCCTGCCGTGCTTGCCCACATCCCACAACCCACACCCCACGAAGTTGTGTTCTCGAACCTGGACAAAGTTTTCTGGCCTGAAGATGGGTTCACGAAGGGCGACCTGATCGAGTACTACCGCACCATCTCCCCGTGGCTGCTGCCGTATTTGAAAGACCGCCCCGTCGTGCTGACGCGGTTCCCCGACGGCATCGCGGGCAAGTCGTTCTTCCAGAAGGACGCGCCGGGATTCATTCCGGACTGGATGCGCACCGAGCGGATGTGGAGCGAGGACGCGCAGCGCGAGATCGACTACTTCGTGTGCGACGACGAGGCGGCGCTCCTCTACCTCGCCAACATGGCGACGATCCCCCTGCACGTGTGGGCGAGCCGGGTGGGCTCCCTGGAGCAGCCGGACTGGTGCGTGCTGGACCTCGATCCCAAGGAGGCGCCGTTCGAGCACGTCGTCACGGTCGCGCGCGCCGCCCACCGGTTGTGCGAGGATATCGAGCTGCCGTCGTTCATCAAGACGAGCGGCTCGACCGGGCTGCACGTGCTGCTGCCGCTCGCGCGCCAGCTCACGTACGAGCAGTGTCGCACGCTGGCGGGGCTCCTGGCGCGCGTCGTGGCAGCCGAGCTGCCGGAGATCTCCACGATCACGCGCCAGGTGGGGAAGCGCGGCGGGAAGGTGTATATCGATTACGTCCAGAACGGCCACGGGCGGCTGCTCGTCGCGCCGTTCAGTGTGCGGCCGCTGCCGGGGGCGCCGGTGTCGATGCCGCTCAAGTGGAGTGAGGTGACGGCGAAGCTCGACATGCGGGCGTTCACGATCAAGACCGCGGTGGCGCGGATGAAGCGGCTGAAGGAAGACCCGCTGCTGCCGCTGCTCACCACGGCCCCGGATCTCGCGGGCGCGATCGCGAAACTGGAGCGGCGCGTCACTCGCTAGCCGCAACGGCGGGCGGGCGGTAGAATCTGCCGCCATGACGCCCTCACGCTTCGCGGCCTCGTGCGCCGCCACCTTCGTGCTCGTCGGCTCCGTCGCGGCACAGCGGCCCGCCCCCGCCCCCGCTCGTGCGCGACCGGCCGCCGCCCGGCCGGACACCGCGCGCCGTGACACGGCCGCAGTCAAGGATTCGGTCTCCAAGTTCCTCGAGAGCTTCACCTATCGGAGCCTGGGGCCCGCCGCCTATTCGGGCCGGGTCACGGCGCTCGCCGTACCTAACTCCCGCGAGCCGCGCCCAAAGACGTGGTACATCGGTGCGGCCGGCGGCGGCGTCTGGAAGACCACCAACGGCGGCATCACCTGGCAGTCGGTCTCGAGCGGCCTGGGGAGCGAGACCGTCGGCGATCTCGCCGTCGCGCCCTCGGACAGCAACATCCTCTGGGTCGGCACCGGCGAGAAAAACAGCCTGCGCTCCCAGTACTGGGGCGACGGCGTGTACAAGTCCACCGACGGCGGCAAGAGCTGGACGAAGATGGGCCTCGCCGACACGCGCGCCATCGGCCGCATCGTCATCCACCCGACCGACCCCGACACCGTCTACATCGCCGCCCTCGGCCACCTTTGGGGCACCAACAACGAGCGCGGCGTCTACAAGACCACCGACGGCGGCAAGTCCTGGACGCGCGTCTTGTTCGTGGACGACACCACCGGGTTCGTGGACCTGGAGATGGACCCCGGCGACCCCAACACCCTGTACGCCGCGGCCTGGCACCGGCTGCGCTGGGGCGGCAGCCATATGGAGGGCGTGGGGAAGGGCAGCGGCCTCTACAAGACGACGGACGGCGGCAGGACGTGGAAGCGCCTCACCGATCCCGCGCTCAAGAACGGCCTGCCCACCGATCGCATCGGCCGCATCGGCATCGCGATTTCGGCGCAGAACCCCAAGCTCGTGTTCGCGTTCATCCAGGTGGACCGCGGCGTCACCGATCCCGCGCAGGGGCGCTTCGGCGGCGTGTTCCGCTCCGCGGACGGCGGCGCCACCTGGACGCAGGTCAACGACCTGCAGGCGATCCCGCATTACTACTACGACGAGATCTGGGTCGATCCCGCCGACAGCCAGCATGTGTTCGTCAACTCCGCCGCGCTGCTCGAAAGCAAGGATGGTGGCCGCACGTTCGCGCCCGAATCGCTGTCGCGTGTGCACGGCGACCACCATGCTCTGTGGTTCGATCCCCACGACGCGGGCCACCGCATCCTCGGCAACGACGGGGGCGCGTACGTCACGTTCGATGCCGGCCGGGCGTGGTGGCACATGCCGATTCCCATCGGCCAGTTCTACACGGTGATCGTCGACAGCTCGCTCGTCCCCTACCAGATCTGCGGCGGGCTGCAGGACAACGGCGTGTGGTGCGGGCCCGGGGCGACCCGCGACCGCATCGGCGTGACCGACGCCGACTGGTATCCGGTGAACGGCGGCGACGGCATGTGGGTGCAGATCCCCCCCAACGACCCGTGGACCGTCTACTCCGGCTGGCAGTTCGGCAACGTCTCGCGCCTCGACCTGCGCACGTGGAAGCAGGACGATATCCAACCGGCCGCGCTCGACGCCGGCGCCGGAAGCGGCTACGACTTTACGTGGGACTGGACCACGCCGATTCTCATCTCCGCCTTCGACACGGGCACCGTGTATCTCGGCGCGAACCGTCTGTTCCGGCTGCGCCAGGGGGGGCGCGACTGGGATACGCTCGGGCCCGACATGACCCGCACGCCGCGCGAGAACCCCGTGCCGGAAGCGGGGCACACGAGCTATCACGCGATCTTCTCGATCGCGGAGAGCCCGAAGACGCCGGCGGTGCTGTGGACCGGGACGGATGACGGCTTCGTGTGGGTGTCGCAGGACACGGGCCGCACGTGGAGCAACGTCACGACCAACTTCCCGCGCGGCGCGGCGACCAGCTGCTGGGTGTCCACCATCGTCGCGTCGATGCACGCGCAGGGCACCGCGTGGCTCACCTACGACTGCCACTTCCGCGACGATTACCGGCCACACGTGTGGCGCACCACCGATTTCGGCCGCACGTGGACGGAGCTGGTGAACGGCCTGCCGGCGGACCGCGGCAGCGTCACCGTGTTCGAGAGCCCCCGGAACCCCAAGGTGCTGTGGGTGGGAACGTCCGACGGCGTGTACGCGACCGTGGACGGCGGCCAGCGCTGGCGCCGCTTCGGCGGGAGCTTCCCGCACGTCATGGTGGAGCGGATGGCGATGTCGTACCGGCAGCGGGAGCTGGTGGTGTCGACCCATGGACGCGGGCTCTACGTCGTCGGCGTGGGACCGGTCGAGGAGTTCAGCGACTCGGTGCTGAGCGACACGATCCACCTGTTCGAGGTCGCGCCGGCGTACCAGTACCGCGAGCGGCAGACGCATCCGGGGTTCGGCAGCTTCGGCTTCGTGGCGTCGAACCCGCCGCGTGGCGCCGTGATCACGTACTCCCTCAGGGAGATACAGCCCGACGGGGTGAAGCTGGTGATCACCACGGCCGCGGGAGACACGGTGAGGAGTCTCACCGGCTCGGGATTCCCCGGGATGCAGCGCGTCACGTGGGACATGAACCGCGAGCGGCCGCGGCCGCGCGGGCTGGGGGACCCCACGTCGGCCGACGAGCTACGACGCGTAGGGCCGGGCGAGTATGTTGTGCACCTCACGCTCGGCAAGCGCAAGCTCGAGCGGAAGATCACAGTGATAGACTTGCCGCCCGATCGGCTTGGGAGAGTCCGCTAAGGGTTTCTGCAGACCCCGCGCGAGGCTGGGGTCGGGGGCGGCGCCCTAGCCCCGACCCCAGCTTCGCGCGGGTTATCCAGACCTCCGAAGCGTCGGGGAAGGGGGCGATCGTTGGAGCATCTGCTCGTTGCGCCGGCCGACTCGCGTGCCCTTCTCGTGCTCGCCCACGGCGCCGGTGCTGGTATGCGCCACATATTTCTTGAACGCACGGCGCAGGCGCTGACAGATCGCCGCATTGCCACGTTCCGGTACGAGTTTGCCTACATGGAGAAGCACGCGGGCCGGCCCGACCCGCCGGCGGTGGCGGCGGCCCGGGTACGTGAGGCCGTCGCCGCGGCGGCGGTGGCGGCGCCGGGTCTGTCGTTGTTCGCAGGCGGCAAGTCGTTCGGGGGCCGGATGACGTCGACCGCGGCCGCCGAGTCGCCGCTCCCCGGTGTACGCGGGCTCGTCTTTCTCGGCTTCCCGCTGCATCCGCCGGGGCAGCCCGGCAGCGGTCGCGCCGAGCACCTCGATCGGGTGACGGTGCCGATGCTGTTCCTGCAGGGGACTCGCGACACGTTCGCGCAGCTCTCGCTCCTGGAGCCGGTAATTGCGGGCCTCAAGCCCCTGGCGACGCTGCACCTGATCGACGGTGGGGATCATTCGTTCAAGGTGCCCAAGAGCTCGGGCCGGACCGCGGAGGACGTCATGAGCGAGCTGGCGGGTACGATTGCGGCCTGGATGTCAGACGTCAGACATCTGACGTCAGACGTCTGACGTCAGATATCTTTATCTCATGGCCTATTGGATCCTCAAGACTGGGCCCTCCGCCTACAGCTACGACGAGCTGGAGCGCGACGGGAAGGCGGTGTGGGACGGCGTCAGCAATCCGCTCGCCTTGAAGCACCTGCGCGCGATGCAGGCCGGGGACGAGGCGCTGATCTACCACACCGGCGATGAGAAGGCGGTGGTCGGATTGGCGCGCGTCACCTCCGCGGCTTATCCGGATCCCAAGGCCAAGGATCCCAAGCTGGTGGTCGTGGAGCTGAAGCCGGCGAAGCGGCTCAAGCGGCCGGTGATCCTGGCGGCGATCAAGGCCGAGCCGGAGTTTCAGGACCTGGCGCTGGTACGCATGCCGCGGTTGTCGGTGGTGCCGGCGACCGCGGCGCAATGGAAAAAGTTACTCGAGATGGCCGACCGATAACCGACGACACGGAGAATTCTCATGGGCAAAGGCGACCTTCGGTCACGACGCGGGAAAATCTACCGCGGCACCCACGGCGTGACGCGCAACCGCAAGAAAGAGAAAGCGAAGAACCGCAAGAAGCCTAAGCAGGCGGAGGACTCATCCGATCGAGGAACGCCCGCTCGTCCGGC